>ERZ778028.151-NODE-151-length-200250-cov-9.947097_pt1 | contig 200250 bp, 183 predicted proteins | sample MGYA00375758_ERZ778028 | MGnify/ENA primary metagenome ERZ778028 (study PRJEB29350, sample SAMN05389828) | bioreactor metagenome | isolation source: Thiocyanate bioreactor | place: South Africa: University of Cape Town | collected 2014-03-17 ...
GATGGGATGGTAACCTGAGCGGTAAAGCCCAGCCTACCGGTGTATATGTCTACCTGATCAATGTTACCTTCAGAGATGGTAATACAGAGAAATACCAGGGTAATGTAACCTTACTGAGATAAAAATACCAATTGAAATATATAAGGGGCTTAACTGTTGAAGTTAAGCCCCTTACTTTTGGCGCTTGCACAACGAGAAAACCTTTATTTTTGCCGGAAATATAATTTGATCAGTATGATTTTTAATGAAGCAAGCCGTCATTTTTCTTATCCCGGATTCCTGGACTATGCTGCGCAGGAAGTGGCATTAAATGAAAGCCGGCCGGAACGTATTGCCGACCCTAAATATGCTCATTATACTAAGCTGAACTTTCAGCGCATGAAACGCTGGGACAAGACTTTTGTTCCCGATGAACAAATAATAGAACAGCTTAAAACGGCAGGTCCGCAGGAATGGTGGGTGATCACAGAAGCCTGGTGTGGCGACAGTGCGCAGAATCTGCCGGTAATTGCTGCCCTGGCCCGGGAAGCCGGTATCCCATTACATATTGTGCTGCGTGATGAAAATCCAGGCATTATGGACCAGTTCCTGACCAATGGCAGTAAAAGTATTCCCATACTGGTCAGCTTTGATCAGCAGGGACAGCAGCTCTTTCGCTGGGGCCCGAGGCCTGCAGCGGCCCAATTACTGATGGAAGACTGGAAAGCAAACCCTGCAGGCAGAGACTTTGAAGCGTTTGAACTGGAAATGCACCGTTGGTATACAGAGAATAAAGGGAAAGATACCCAGGCTGCTATACTAGACCTGGTATAAAACCCCGGATATTTTATGGAATAAACAGTCCTGGTACGTCTTTATAGAGTAAGCAATATTGGATTAAAAAGAAGCAGAACATTGAACCATAAACTACAACACATAACAGAAGCAGGTTTGCTGGCTCTTTATTACAAAGAGCGCGATAATGTGTATGTGGGAGAACTGTTGAGCCGCTATACCTTAAGATTGCTGGGGGTTTGTATGAAATACCTCAAAGATGAAGATGATGCCAGGGATATGGTGCAGCAGGTATTTGAAAAGGTATTGGCAGAGTTGGGGAAATATGAGATCGATAATTTCGGAGGTTGGTTGTACCGCATAGCGCAGAATGCCTGTATCTCCCAGATCAGGGCCCAGAAGCAATTTGTTGCCGAGGAATACCTGGTCTATGTGCCTGCTGATGTGGAGCCGGATACCCGGCAGTTTTGGGAGAAAGAGCAGCAGCATGAACGATTACAGCTCGCCTTGGAACAATTAAAACCCGACCAGAAAATCTGTGTATCTTTGTTTTTTCTTCAGAAAATGAGCTATCAGCAAATCGCTGAAATGCACCAATACGACATTAAAGAAGTAAAAAGCTATATCCAGAACGGGAAACGCAATCTGCGATTGATAATGGAGCAAATGGAACAAGCAGAAAATGTCAGGAAATAAAGAATTTCATAAAAAACAAAGGTCCGCTCAGGATGAGGCACTTTGGGATTATATCTCAGGGCAGCTTCCCGTGGATAAAGCACATGATTACGAGCTGGAGCATATCGATGATCCATTCTGGAATGATGCGGCAGAGGGACTCGGCTCATTAAAAGATCCTGCATTGGCAAAAAAAATGCAGCTGCAGTTGCAACAGCAAATAGTCAGGCAAACACAATCAAGAAAAGAAAAAAGGAGAAAGAGTTTTCAGCAATCCAGCCTCATTGCAGTGTTTGTACTGCTGATATTGGTTATTTTGCTTTCCCTGCTCCTTGTTTATATGAAGTAAAGGAAGGGGAAGGGTTTGAATAAATAAGGGGTGTTTCTGTACAGAAACACCCCTTATTCTTTTACAAGAAGAAATTATTTCTTTCTGTAATAAATTTTATCATTATTGTACTCGTTGATTGATTGTAATACCGGGTTGGCCATACGCTCATAGAAACGGGAGATCTCGATTTGCTCTTTATTTTCGTGCACTTCTTCTAAAGTATCCGTATGGTTAGCAAAATCTTCCAACTTACGATGTAACTCTTCTTTCATCGTAATATTGATCTGATTGGCACGTTTGCCAATAATTGCAATAGATTCGTAGATGTTGCCTGTTTTTTCTTTCATTGCAGCCACATCACGAGTTTCAATCAAAGGATTCAAAGAAGAAACCAGCTTTTTAGTTGTGCTCATTATTTTTACGAATTTTATTTATTTGTTGATTAGCAGCAGTAACCAGAGGATCTGCATTTTTTATGTATTGAGACTGCGGATACAGGTCTTTTAATGTTTTATAAGAAGTCAGCATATCATTATAGCGCTCTTCCTGCTTGTCAGTTCGGCTACCTTTTGCAAAATGATAATCGGAACGTACGATCATGTAATAATAATACTCTGTATTCAATGATTCCGGGTATTCGTCAATCGTACTTTTATAAGCCACTTTAGCCGCACGGTACTCCTGCATGTCAAAGTAGAGTTTAGCAGCACTGGCCTCTTTTAACTCTAAACGTTGACGGCATTCGTCAATATACTTATTGACTTCCGGTGTGAATTTTGAATTCTTGTACATGGAAGTGAAGGTGTACAATGCCGACATCGCTTTGATCGTGCTAGACTGGTCCATCGTGAACTTAGGCGCATCAATATATAAGCTTTTGGCAAACATAAACTCAGCTTCCTCGGCCCTTTTGCTGGTAGGAAAGTTGTCCACGAACGTTCTGAACTGGTAAGAAGAACTCAGGTAATCCTTGGTGTTGTAAAAACTGTAGGCATACCTGTAGAGGAGTTCCTCATAGTTTTTGGTTCCCCGGACTACTGATAATAAAGTAGCATAAAGTCCATTGGCTTTATACCAGGACTTTTGATCATAATACTCATTCGCTTTGGTCAGTCTTTTGTTAGGATCAGTTTCCTTTAAATAAGACTCATAACCCTTACAAGAGCTGAAGAGCACTACTGAAAATAATGATGCAAATAAGATAAATCTGCGCATAAGACTTGCAAAAGTACGATTTTTAGTTGATAAAATAATATATTATTTCAATTCCCTGGCTGGTGTTTTTTTACAGATTCAACTGCTGTAAGGTCAATTTTACAGAGAATTTTTAATAAAACGTGATTTTCTTCAGGAATTGTATATATTTGCGCTCCTTTAAGGCAATGCGGCGGTGGCGAAACTGGTAGACGCGCAACGTTGAGGTCGTTGTGTTCGAAAGGACATGGGAGTTCGAATCTCCTCTGCCGCACTTTTTAAATTTATACAGGCTCATCTTTTAAAGATGAGCCTGTATTTTTTATGTTATTATATAGGTGGTTTTTCCTCATCTGTTTTCCCTTGTATTTCTATAATGGCATTAACAGATGAGTAAAGAAAAGTAGGGAATTTCTGTATTGTTCACCGAATTAATGAACTATATTTTTGTAGTTCCTCTTATCTCTTATAGAGAACACCTATTTTTTAACACAAAAAAATTCGTAAGCAATGGAAAAAATTACGATCTGCATTGCTGCTGCTCTTTTAGCAGCATCTTGTTCAAAACAAGAAACTGAAACTGTTTCACCTACAGTGCAAGCCATGAATGGTACAATGCCTATACCGGCAGGTAGTGTGACAAGAACAAGCTATGGATTTTTAAAATTCAAAGATCTTGCAACGTATGAAGCCGCATTAAGCGTGATTTCCAATCTTAGCGATGCCCAGCTGGATGCCTGGGAAATGAGTTTAGGATACCAATCCGCCTATTCTTATTATCATATTGCTGCTATTGATTTAACTTTAAATGAAGATCCTGCAACAGGAGAAGAGCAAAGGGCAAACATTCCGGGCTTTAAAAATAGCGTTGTAGAAGATGATCTATTGCTTCGTATAATGGATAAAAACGGGATGATCCAGGTAGGTGACTATGTTTTTGCTGCTTCTATGGATGAGGGTTATATTTTAGAGACCAATGCAAGGAACCTGGGCAGACAATATACCAACCTGTCGACAGGTGTATTTGTTCCAAGTGTAATGAATAAATTTAATGGTGATGATGCGGCCTATACTGCCAAGTATGAGTCCGTTTTTGAACTGTTAGATCAAACGGATACAACCGGTATTAATCCGGGAAATTTTTCTCCTGTACTTTTCAGTACAAAAGATATTACCAAAGGTCAGGATGAATTTTATATTGTGGATAATTTGGGCGGTAAAAACTATTATCGTTTTAAACTGCAGAATGTTTATCAGACTGCTGTAATGTATTATAGCCTGCTAAACAAGAACTGGGTACAAGCTAAAAATTCATTAGGTATTTGGACAAAAGAATATGACCATGCCTATATGCAGTATGTTAACCTTTCAACGGATCAAGTATTTTATAAGTCAAAGAAGAGCAATTCTAGTGAGATTAATAAAAGTCAACAATATCCTACGCATGTTTATCCTCCTGTGAAACAGAAATTACGAGTTTACGAGGGTGGTAGAGGTTTAGATTATTATACCTTTGAAACTACAAGTCGTTGGAAGATTGGTCAAAATACACCAACTTGGCAGCCAAGTGAAAGAGTAGCCATTTATAAATATTAATTTCATATAATCAAATAGATTTTGAAAAAAAATACTTCAATATCTCTATTGCTTATAGTCAGTTCCATAACAAATGCTTACTCACAAAAAACATTTGATAAGGAATTGATTATTGGTTTTGGATATACCAGGAGTTATAATGAATTAATTCAGGAATCAAGTAACTTCAAGATTAAAGCGGTACCTATGATGAGGGCTTTTGCTAACTGGGAATTCATTAAGTTAAATGATTTTAAGTTTGGGGCTGGATTTGAATTTTATAATACTTCTTACGAATATAAAGATCAAAACCTAACTAAAACTAATTATCAAGATCAAGTTGGTTTGTATTTTTCATCGGGTGGTTTTGTAAATGTTGTTGCATTAAGCGTTAGCGCGAAGTATCAATTATATAACAATAAGTATTATCGACTGAATGTCAAACTAAGCCCAAAAGTGGGATATGTAGTATATGGCTATTATCTTGGAGAATTGGAAACTTTACAAGACAGGCCATCATTAAGAATGGGTAATAATTTCTTTTTGGAACGCCCTGGTAAATGGTACAGTAAAAGTATTTTTCCTTTGGTTGCTTTTGAGATAGAAAATGAAATAAAATTATCAAAAAGGTCAGGAATAGTTGTAACAACAGGTTATCAACAAGGGTTTAAAACCTACTTTAAAAACCCCATGCAATTTTATCGAAATTATCAAACACCGAATGAAACAATTGAACCTTTTATTGTTCAGAATAAAGGCAATATGTTATTCTATCAAATAAGTTACAGGCATTATTTCTAATCATCCATTGATTCAGTACAGATTTGAAAAGAGCCATTTTAATATTTTCGTCCCGTCCTGAAATAGCGATACACAAAAAAGTATCAAAATAGAAACAAGGTACTTATTTGTCTGCCCTATATGTTTTAATGATTTTACCGCAGCACAACACTTTAATCCTCTATTTTATACTCCTTTCCGCCTTTTTTATTAACAAATTGTAAAAAGTATCTATTGTGTTGAATTGCTAGTACAAAGTCACTACTTTGTATGCAATTTATTTACATTTAAATATTTGTACATTATGTTAGAAAAAGTTTTTTTACAATCTGTGGAACTACCTGCCAGTGCAGATGAAGCCATTAAAGTAGGCACCACCTGGGGTACCAATATCAAAGCATTTATTGTTGATTACGGCCCCAAAATAGTAGGTGCTATCCTGGTCTATATTATCGGGCAATGGATTATAAGAAGACTGGTGACCCTTATCGGGAAAGGGATCTCCTCCGGTAAATTTGATGTTTCCCTCACCAAGTTTTTACTTTCCTTAGTTAAAGTTACCTTCCAGTTGGTATTATTCCTGTCTATTGCCGGGATCTTAGGGGTTAATATCATGGGCTTCTCAGCCATCCTCGCCGGTGCGGCAGTGGGCATAGGTGCGGCACTCAACGGCTCTTTGGGTAACCTGGCAGGAGGTGTGATGATGATGGTCTTCAAGCCCTTTAAAGTAGGAGACATTATAGAGGCACAAGGCCAGGTCGGGGTCGTGCAGGAGCTGGGTATTTTCAATACCGTCATTCTTACCCCTGAAAACAAGACCGTGATCCTTCCCAATGGTGCTTTATCTACAGGAGTGATCGTTAACTATAATACCGCCGGTCATTTAAGGGTAGATATAAATATGGCCATTGCTAATGACCAGGATGTAGATAAGGCCCGGCAGGTAGCCATAGAAGCCATGAAAAAGCATGAAAAGGTATTGAGCACTCCGGCACCCGAATTTGCGGTCAGCAGCGTTTCAGACTTTATGACAAAAATTACCATTCGTCCCTATACCACTCAGTCTGATTATTGGGATGTGTATTTTGGCGTTACCGAATTAGTGAAAAAGGCCTTTGATGCGAACGGCATCACAGGGCCTACACCGACGAGGGTAGTGTACAATAAATAGCGGCATTTAAGATACATCGTCCAATAAACAAATCGCATTTCTACAAGAGCACTCTTTCTATATTGAGTGCTCTTTAATTGTAATAAAACCGTCAGTTCTGGTAATAGAGAACCCTATATTAATACGAATTTATTTTGAAACTCTGGTGCAAAACATTACTTTTGCGCAGAGAAAATACTTAAAAAAATAAAAAACAATATATGTCTGTAGTAGATTTGATAATGCCTAAGATGGGCGAAAGTATCATGGAGGCCACTGTATTAAAATGGCATAAAAAGCCCGGAGATACAGTAAAGATGGATGAAACTGTGCTTGAAATCGCAACAGATAAGGTAGATAGTGAAGTGCCGTCCACAGCTGCCGGTACGATCGTTGAAATCCTTTTTAATGAAAATGATGTAGTGCCTATCGGTACTGCAATTGCCAGAATAGATACAGGTAATGGAACGGCTACTGTTACAGCTGCTGCTCCGGCCCCTGAAGCCGCTCCGCAAAACAATGCTCCGGCCGCTGCTCCTGCAGCAACACAAGCCGCAGCCCCTGTAGCTGCTACAGGCGGTAATCGCTTTTACTCTCCTTTAGTCTTGAATATCGCTGCTAAAGAAGGCATCGGTATGGCAGAACTGGAACATATACCCGGTACCGGCAACGAAGGCCGTGTGACCAAAAAAGATATCTTAACTTATGTGGCCAACAGAGGTGCTGCACCGGTAGCCGCTCCGGCTCCTGCCAGCCCTGCACCCCAGGCCGCTCCTGTTGCAGCTGCTGCAACGCCGGCTCCTGCTGCTGCGGTAACTAATCCCGGAGGTAATGTAGAGATCATCGAAATGGACCGTATGCGTAAACTGATCGCTGATCATATGGTACGCAGTAAAGCCACATCGCCACATGTAACCAGCTTCACTGAATGTGATGTGACCAATATCGTTAACTGGAGAGACAAAAATAAAAATGCCTTCCAGAAACAATACGGAGAGAAAATTACCTTTACCCCGATCTTTATCGAAGCCCTGGCCAATTGTATCAAGAAATTCCCGATGATCAACAGCTCTGTAGACGGAGACCGGATCATCGTGAAAAAAGATATCAATATCGGTATGGCCACTGCTTTGCCTAGCGGCAACCTGATCGTTCCGGTAATTAAAAATACAGAAACGAAAAATTTACTGGGCATCACTAAAGATGTAAACGGACTGGCGAATGCAGCCCGTAACAATAAATTGAAACCAGACGATACTCAAGGCGGTACATTCACTTTAACTAACGTAGGTACCTTCGGTAGTTTGATGGGTACGCCGATCATTAACCAACCCCAGGTAGCGATCCTTGCGGTAGGTAGCATCAAAAAGCGTCCTATGGTAATGGAAACAGAACATGGAGATGTAATTGCGATCCGCCACATGATGTACCTGTCCTTAAGCTATGACCACAGGATCGTTGACGGTTCTTTAGGTGCCGGCTTCCTGACCGCTGTTGCTAATGAGTTAGAAGCATTTGATGTCAACAAATCTATTTAATTCAATCAATAAGAAATAGAGACAAGCCGCCTCAATCCAGAGGCGGCTTTTTCGTGCAAAAAAAATCGTGAATATATTTTTTATGACAAATTTATTACATGAGATCAATATACATTTGCACTCTGAAAAACTAATTAACAAAACATGAAAAAGTCTTTGCTCTTAGCTGCCGGTGCAGCCACTTTATTCTTATTTTCCTGCAAAAAGGATAAGAAGACCGATGATTCGGATTTGAAGATCCCTTATTCAAGCCTGTCTGCCACTGCCAATTACCTGGAAACCTTTAAAGGCAGCGACGGCAATACTAGCGTAAGCTTTACCGGCCAGACACAAAGAATTAAAATGCTCCAGGAATTAGATGCCTATATCAAAAAAGGCACTGCCCAGGTATTGGATGCGGCTAAAATGGAAGATATGTTCCGCCACCAGAACGGCCCCTTTGCTGATGCTGAATTAAATGGTGCAACCGATAAGACCATCATCAGTAAGACCGCACAGTCTTTTGCGACAGCCGCTGCTGAAGTAGAACGTCAGCGCTTTTTAAATTACTTTGAGCAACTGGAAACAGCGAGCGCCAACTTTGGCACAGCAGCAGTAGCCGGCACTGCAGGTTATGTAGAAAACGGTACCAGCAAATACCTGGTCAATGAAAAAGGATTTGAATATGCCCAGTTTGTACAGAAAGGCCTGATCGGTGCTATGCTGCTAGACCAGATCTCCAACATCTACCTCGGTACTGAAAAAATGGCTGCAGATAACGTGGCTATCCTGGACGGGAAAAATTATACCGCTTTAGAGCATAACTGGGATGAAGCTTACGGATACCTGACGGCCAATCCTACTTACCCGATGAAAGACCCTGCAGACAATACCAAATGGAAAGAAGTATTTTTAGGTAGCTATGTGCGCCAGGTAGGTTTTGATGCCGGTGAACCGCAAGCCATATTTATGGCTTACCTGACCGGTCGTGCTGCTATCGTGAATAAGGATCTTGCAAAGCGCAATGAGCAGATCAACCTCATCAGGACAAAATATGAGACTGCAATTGCTACTATTGCTATCTCTTACCTGAATAAAACTAAATCTGCTACAAGTAATGGAGCCAAATTCCACTCTTTATCTGAAGGAATAGGATTCCTGTATGCTTTAAGATATGCCAATAATGCCAAAGTAAATACTGCAAAATCAGATGAATTGATGAATGCTTTGATGAACAAGCCAAACGGATTCTGGGATTTGACCAATGCCGATATTGATGCAGTAAGAGACCAGATTGCCAGCCTTACCGGCATAGATAAAAATTCTGTGGTAAACCACTAATCTTTAACCAGGTTAAATGATCAGCAACAAGGAGCGCCGATGTTCCTTGTTGCTGATTCCTAAATTATATATTATGAATCGGAATGTTCGAAAAATTTTGTTGGGTATCATCAGCCTTTCCCTGCTTTTCGCCTACACCTTTGTCGCTTCCTGCGATAAAAAGAGCAAAGGCGGTGAAGCAGATGGCAAGGCCCTGGACCGGAAAGCCCTTTTTGTAAACTATACGGCAAATTACATATTGCCGGGCTACCAGGCTTTGAAAACAGATATAATAGCATTACAGGAAGCTGCTGCCGGTTTTACGGCTGCTCCCGATGCCGCTAAACTCAGTATTTTAAGAGATAGCTGGTATGTTGCTTACCTGAGCTGGCAAAAGGTAGATATGCTGGAATTTGGTCCTGCAGAAAAACAAAGCCTGAGAAGCTTTCTGAATATTTACCCGGTTACAACTTCAAAAGTGGAACAGAATGTTTCCGTGGGTAACTACAACCTGGAAACCTTCAATAATTATGATGCGCAAGGCTTCCCGGCTTTAGACTACCTGCTCAACGGTCTTGGCTCGGACGATGCATCGGTTATAGCTTACTATACCACCCATGCCAATGCGCAGGCGAGGATCAGCTACCTCAATAATGTGATTGCCAAAATGCTGGAGAAAGTAAGCGCTGTACATACCGAATGGCAAAGCTACCAGACCGACTTTATCAATGCTACCGGTACAGATGTAGAAGGAAGTTTGTCCAAAATGGTCAATGCATTTGTATTATACTATGAACGCTTTTTGCGCTCCGGGAAGATCGGGTACCCGGTAGGGGCCATGACCGCACAGCCTTTACCTACCCATTGCGAATCCTATTACTCACCCGGAAATGGTAAAGCGATGGCAGTAACAGCTTTGCAAAGCGTGATCGCGTTTTATGAAGGCAAGAGCTTTGACGGTGGTCAAAGCGGTAAGGGGATGAAAACCTACCTGGCCGCTATTGCTACCAAAGACGATGACGGGACACTGATGTCTGAGGTAATCAGTACCGAGTTGAATGCGGCATTGACTGCCCTCAACGGAGTCAACGGTACCCTAAGGGATGGTGTGGTCAACAACAGGGCAGCCATACTCGGTGTGTATGACCTGCTGCAAAAAGCAGTCGCTTCTTTAAAAGTAGATATGGTTTCCGCTTTCGGTATTTCCATTACCTATGTAGACAATGATGGCGATTAATCCATTCCTCTTCATCCTTTGAAAGAAAAGAATCTTGCATAAAAGCATAACCTCTATTATAGTTTATTTAAGGAAGCCGCATTATTCGGCTTCCTTAGCCTTTTTCAGGATAGCCTTTGGTCTTATGTTGCTCTTCAGTATGCTGCGCTTCTGGAGCAAAGGCTGGATCACGGAACTTTACGTTAACCCGGCTTTCCATTTTAAATACTTTGGTTTCGGCTGGATACAAAGCTGGGGAGACTATACGCCCCTTTTGTTTTTTATATGCGGCTTAAGCGCTTTATTATTTGCACTCGGCCTGTTTTACCGCGTAGCAGCAGTCTTGCTTTTCTTAAGCTTTACCTATATAGAATTGCTGGATGCGACCAATTACCTCAACCATTATTACTTCGTCAGCCTGGTTTTATTCTTGATGATCTTTTTGCCCGCCAATGCCAACCTGGCATTGGACAACAGGTTGAAACCCTCAACTGCCAGGCGTTTTGTACCGCGCTGGACGACAGGGAGCATCCGGCTGATGCTGGGAATTATTTATTTTTATGCCGGACTGGCCAAGCTCAATGCAGACTGGATGCTGGATGCCATGCCTCTGCGCTTATGGTTACCTGCCAAAAATGACCTGCCTTTGATCGGGAACTTATTTAATCATACCGCTACCGCTTATGCATTCAGCTGGTTTGGTGCGATATACGACCTGAGCATTCCTTTTTTGCTGCTATACTCCCGCAGCAGGGCCTGGGCATATGCAGCAGTAGTCATTTTTCACCTGATGACAGCCGTATTATTTCCTATAGGGATGTTCCCTTATGTAATGATCGTATCAGCACTCATCTTCTTTGACACCGCTGCAATGGATCGATGGTTCCGAAAATTGCCTTCGGGTATTTTACCCGTTTGTAACAATGGGCTGGACTATAGATTTACGCCAAATGCAAAAAAATATATAGGAGCTGTATTCCTCCTTTTCTTTACCCTACAGCTGCTCTTCCCTTTCCGCTTTTTAATGTACCCCGGCAATTTATTCTGGACAGAGCAGGGCTACCGTTTCTCCTGGCGCGTCATGCTGATGGAGAAAATGGGATATGCCCAGTTCGTGGTAAAAGATGCGGTGAGCGGTGAGCAAACCGGGGTAAACAACAATCTTTTCCTGACCCGTAACCAGGAGAAAATGATGAGCACACAGCCCGACTTTATCCTGCAATACGCCCGTTTCCTGGCACGACATTACCAGGAGCGCGGGATGCAAAAACCGGAAGTTTATGCACAGGTCTATGTTTCGATGAATGGAAGGCGAAGCCGTTTGTTTATTGATTCCACGATCGATCTGTCTGTACAGGAAGATAACTTTTGTAACAAGGCATGGATCCTGCCATTTGAAGCAATGAAAAAATAATGAAACAGTTTATAAGTCTGCTCTTACTCCTGAATACCGGTATGCTGCGCCTTGCGGCACAGGAAACTGATACCGTCGTTCATACAATCAAAGGCGTTACCGTTACCGATAAGAAAAAAGGGAACTTCGGCCACCTGCGCAGCCTGGACGAAATGAAACTGACCATAGGTAAGAAATCGGAAGTGATCGATGTAGCAGCGCTTACCGTAAATAAATCGACCAATAATACAAGACAGGTTTATGCCAAAGTCACCGGCTTAAATATTTTTGAGAACGATGGCTCGGGCCTGCAATTAAGCATAGGCGGCAGGGGCCTGGACCCCAACCGTACCGCCAACTTTAATGTGCGCCAGAATGGTTATGACATCAGTGCCGATGCCTTGGGCTATCCCGAAAGCTATTACACGCCACCATCAGATGCGCTCAGCCGTATTGAACTGATCAAAGGCGCGGCCAGTCTCCAGTTCGGTACACAATTCGGAGGCCTGCTGAACTTCAGGATGAAGCAGCCCGGAGGCGATAAGAAAATAGCCGCAGAATTGAAGCAAACAATAGGTTCCTGGGGATTTTTAGGCTCCTATAATAGTGTAAACGGTACCATAGGTAAATTCAGCTATTTTGCCTACGCCCATTATAAGCGCGGTGATGGCTGGCGGCCCAATAGTCATTTTGAGTCCTTTAATGCATTCGGTGATTTTCATTACCAGCTTAATGAGCGACACCGACTGGGCCTGGAAATTACCAGCCTGCACTATATCTCCCAGCAACCGGGCGGACTGGATGACCGTATGTTTGCCGAAGATGCCCGGCAGAGCAACAGGGACAGGAACTGGTTCCAGGTAAAGTGGAACCTCTTAAACCTGCATTGGGATGCCCGGTTAAGCCAGGGCCTGAAGTTGCAAACCCAGGTCTATGCTTTAATGGCGCAACGCTATGCTTTAGGTTACCGGCCTAACCGGCCTTCCCAGCCCGATAACGGTGCTGCCCGGGACCTCTTGAAAGGAGACTTTAATACCCTGGGCTTCGAATCACGGTTAGTGAAAAGTTATCAACTCGGTGCACAGACACAAAATCTTTTGGCCGGTATCCGTATTTATAACGGGAAAAGTAAAAGCGTACAGGGCAATGTCAATAACCCGGGAGCCAGGGATTTTACCTTCCATGATCCCGGATCAGAAGTGCTGAATGACTATACCCTGCCCAACAACAATGTCGCTTTGTTTGCCGAGCAATGGTTTAAACTGAGCGATCGCTGGAGCCTCAGCCCCGGCATGCGCTGGGAGTGGATCAGGACGCAGGCACAGGGTATATACCGGGAAGTCGTTCGGGACCTGCGCGACAGCATTATCAGCGATAACCGCATCACAGAGCACCGGGAACTCCCGAGGAGCTTCTTTATCGCCGGTTTAGGGCTGAACTATAGTTGCAACGATCAGCTTGATCTTTATGGCAACCTGTCCCAGAACTATCGTTCCGTAACCTTCAGCGATATCCGCACCATAAATCCATCATTTGAAATCGATAAAGACATCAGCGATGAGCGTGGCTGGAGTGCCGATATGGGCATTCGCGGTACGATAAAAGACCTGGTGCGTTTTGATATCAGTGTATTCTATTTATATTACGGCAACAGGATAGGAGAGTACTATTACGCGCGGCCTAACGGGCAGGTGGTGCGCAAAAGAGGCAATATAGGGGCTTCTCAGGTGACCGGCCTGGAATCTTTTTTTGAAGTGGACGTGTTGGATTTATTCAGAACCGGGGATAGTTTTAATGTAGCGCTGCGCTGGTATAACAACCTGGCCCTGACCCATTCTGCATACACCAAAAGCATTATCCCCAATGTGAAAGGAAGCCAGGTGGAGTATGTACCTTTTGTCAACTGGAAAACAGGCCTGGAATGGCGCTACAAGTTTTTAAAGGCCACTGCGCAAATGAGTTATTTATCCCGTCAGTTTGCAGATGCTACCAATGCTAAAGACGGCGGCTACAGCGGGGTGAACGGGCTTATCCCGGCTTTTGCACTGTTTGATTTTTCCCTGAGCATGAACTGGAAACGCTACCTCCTGGAGGCTTCCGTAAATAATATAGCAGATGCGAGGTATTTTACCCGCAGGGCAACAGGTTACCCGGGGCCGGGAATCATTCCGGGAGAAGGCCGCAGCTTTTACCTGACCTTAGGCATACGGCTCTAGGGATACCTTCCTGGAAAGCCTGAAAGACCCTGGTGTATAGTAATCAAATTTGCCTGTATCCAGGCTGCGCAGAACAGGACAAATTTGATCACCGCTTTAAAAAGCAACTGCTTTTTTGCAATATTGTTTTATATACCCTGAACTTACTCTTTTATTACTTTAACAGGGCGCTTATGCTCGTCTAAGGCCACAAAGGTAAACTCCCCGGAAACAGCTTTCTCTCTCTGGTCGGTATACATTTGCTCAATAAATATCTCCGTCTTTACCTTCAGGCTGCTGGTGCCCACATACGATACTTTCGCGATCAGTTCAATAATGGTTCCGCCGGGGATAGGTTTTTTAAAATCAATTTTATCACTGCTCACAGTTACCATCTTCTGGCGGCTGAAACGGGTGGCTGCAATAAAAGCTACTTCATCCATTAATTGCATAGCAGTACCTCCGAAAAGAGTATCATAATGGTTCGTTGTATTAGGGAAGACGGCTTTAAAGATCCTGGTTTCAGACTGTGCAATGCGTTGTTCTAAATTCATAAAAAGATTAAAGGTTAATAATGGGCTTCAAAAATACAGGCTTTTAGTCCCGGACAAGGTATTAAATCAGGAAATCTTCTTATTGTTAAATAAATGCAAAATATAGTATTATGTATTGCATAGTACTGTATAAAGGATATATCTTTGCATTATAAACTTGATAAGACTATGTTACACGAAAACGAAAAATATTGTAAAGATTGCGGTAAGATCATCCATGTGAACGCGGAGATCTGCCCTAACTGCGGTGTGCGCCAGATGGCACCGCCCACAAATAATACCTATTCCCCTGTCGTACGCCGTACCGATGATCAGAAGTGGCTCATCACTTTACTGCTGTGCTTTTTTGGCGGGATGATCGGTTTACATAATTTCTATAACCGGAAGATAGGCTACGGTATTCTCCAGATCATCACTTTTGGTGGTTTCGGGATCTGGGTACTGGTGGACCTGATCATGATCGTGACCGGTAACTTCAAGGATAAAGAAGGGAATTACATCACTTATAACTAATAATCAGGATAAATGAATATTGAACAATTTTAATGGTGACTTATGAATATAGATAATGCACAATCACAAATGCGCAAAGGTGTTCTGGAATATTGTATCCTGGCCATTATTAAAGACCGGGAAGTCTACCCCTCCGAGATCCTGGAGCAAATGAAAATGTCTGGCCTGAATATACTGGAAGGTACCCTTTATCCTTTGCTGACCCGGCTCAAAAATGCAGGCCTGCTCACGTACAGATGGGAAGAGAGCACCTCTGGTCCGCCCAGGAAATATTTTTCCCTTACCGAAGACGGAGATCAGTTTTATGTTGCGCTGGATGATACCTGGACTCAGATGAGTACTGCGGTAAACAATATTATTAACGCTAATGCTTAAAGAAAATGAATAAAGTAATCACCATAAATCTTTCCGGACGATTAATTACAATCGATGAAGAAGCGTATCAGCAGCTAAACGCTTACCTGACCTGGCTGAAGCAATTTTTTATTAAAGAAGAAGGCGGTCCCGATATTTACAGTGATATGGAAGACCGTATCGCCGAGCTTTTTGATGATAAATTACGCAAAAACTTAGTCAGCATTTCCTCGGAAGATGTACAGGCCGTAATCAAGATCATGGGTAGCCCGGAGCAAATCGCCATGGAGACCGCAGATCACTATGAGGAAAACGAGCCCCTGCGCGCAAAAGCCGCAGAAGGTACAGGTAAAGAATACGACGAGGCTGCTGCAGAGAATAATACAGCTACTCATGGTAAACTAGTGAGGAACCTGAACGATAAAGTGCTCGGTGGGGTGTGTAGCGGCCTGGCCAGGTATTTCAATGCCGACCCGGTATTGATCCGTATATTAATGGCGCTGGGTTTCTTCTTCTACGGTACTACCGTTTTATTGTATATCCTCTTATGGATCATCTTACCGGCTACTTACCTTACCCATACTACTTCGCTTAAGCGCAGGTGGTACCGGACCGATGAAGGTAAGCTGCTGGGCGGTGTATGCAGTGGTATGTCCTATCACCTGCGGATCTCCAAACAATGGCTGAGGTTTATCTTTGCTTTTCCATTGATCGGTGTTGCCTTTTTTAATATCATTAACGAGAACGACCTCGCCTCCTTCTGTACTGCAGCCCTGCCTATCATGACCATCCTCTATATTGTGTTATGGATCGCATTGCCCAAGGCAAGCACCCTTACCGAAAAGATGGAACTTAAAGGAGAGCGTTTAGATGTGCAGAACATCAGCTCTGCCCTCAAAGAGCAAAATGAAAAAGGTACGGCAACCCATATAGAGCGCCCGGGGGCTTTTGCTACCGCGTTCCGGATACTGGCCTACGTGGTGCTGGCCTTCCTCATCCTCGTTGTAGGCAGCATATTGGTCGGCTTGCTATTGGCTTTGCTGGGATTGTTGTTTGGCTTCTCCACTGCCGGTATCAGCGTATGGCCTTTGTCGCACCTGGTATTTGAATCACAAACCCAGGCCGTTATTCTCTTTATAGCCTCTATACTGGTCGTCTTATTGCCTATTGTCATCATCATCAGATGGCTGGTATTAAGGATCAGGAAACCGGCCGGGAGAAATAAATGGATCGGGTATAGCCTGTCCAGTCTTTTCCTCATCAGCTTATTCTCTGTCGTATTTATTCTTTCCAGCCTCCTGTCTGACTTTAAATATGCCTATAAGTATACCTCCCCCCTGGAGCTTCAACAGCCTAAGGATACATTGATCATTACACAAATGAAGCAGCAAAATGAAGGATTGTTTGATGAAGACCGCGATTGGGTAAGAAAAGGGATAGATGATAGATATCAATTACAGATAGCCAGCCTGAAGATACTGCCCGCTGAAGACAGCCTGTATCGCCTGGAGCTGGAGCGCCAGTCTAATGGTAGCTCGCTCCTGCAGGCAAAAGAGTTTGCGGCCGCTATTCCTTATGTATATGAGCAGGACAGCAATATGTTGAAGTTGCCCCGGTATTTAAAATTAGGTACACCGGAACTGTTCAGGGCACAGCTGGCTACAGCCGTTCTTTACGTGCCTAAAGGCAGCGTGTTTAAGATCGGGGATCTGTATAATAACTATTCAAAAAGCTGGACCTTAAGTGCCCGGCCGCTATTCTCCCTTAAGATGAAAAACAGCCGCTGGTTGCCTAATCGTTATTACAAAATGGGTGAAGATGGCGTAGTTGATTTACTGGACTAAAGAAACATACATAATAATAAGGGCGTAATATTTTTTGTTAAAATAGAGAAGAGAAAAGAAAAATAGGTCTAACTTTGTGTTGAAAATTTAAAATTTTAAAAAATGACAATAGCTTCTTTAAATCCGACTTTGTTATTATCTATGCCAAGTGGAGCCGAATGGTTGTGGGTAGTATTAGTAGTGGTGATCCTGTTTGGTGGTAAAAAAATCCCTGAGTTAGCAAAGGGAATAGGTAAAGGCATTCGTGAATTTAATGATGCTAAAGATGGCGTTAAACGTGAGATTGAAAGCGGTATAAATGAAAAATCCGTTAACGAACAAAAGTAAATTTATCTAAACTTTATAAAAATATAAGAAAGTCTTCCTAATGTTGGAAGATTTTCTTTTTTTGTGCTATGGTAATTAAAAATTAATTGTTATCATTGTATGAGCAAATTGTGATCCTTAGTCAATCATGAAACAATAATTTTGAATTCCGGTGCCGATTGACAGCAGTCCGCATGGATTTAAAATTGACTGAATGTAACCACTTTTTGTAATTATTTTAAATTAGTTTGATTTATGTCCTTTAAGAAATTGGTTTGTGTAGCAGCAATGCATCTTCCGATACTTGCTGTAGCACAACAGGGGAAAGGAGCGTCAGGTAAACCTTTGGCAGCAACCACAGAGCTACCTGCGCTGAGCAGTGAATCTTTAGGTGCGAAGATGCCTTTAGAACCGGCACAGGATAAGCGTACAACTTCAACTAAGGGTAATGTAGCAGCCATTTCGCTTCAGGCTGCTCCTAAACTTACCGATCGCAGTCGTAAAGAAACCGGAGATCAATATATCCCTTTAGCCGGGGAGATTGAATATTTTGGAAAGAATAACGATTATATCCTTGCTTACACTAAAAATTATTACCAGAAAAACTTTCGCCATTTTGCTACCATGCAGCAAAGAGGGCAGAAGTATTTTAAAATAATAGATAAGAGCCTGGGTAAGCGCAATGTTCCTTTGGAAATGAAATACCTGAGCGTGATCGAGTCTGCATTGACCAACGGAGCTTTGTCTAAGGTAGGTGCATTAGGCCCCTGGCAGTTCATGCCGGGAACCGGGCAGTTTATGGGCCTGGTGGTGAATGACAGGGTAGATGAGCGTTCCGACTGGAATAAGTCGACCAATGCAGCCGGCAAATATGTCAACTACCTGTACGATATGCTGGGCGACTGGCTCCTGGTAGTAGCAGCCTACAACAGCGGTCCGAGGCCCGTGCTGAATGCGATCAAGAAGACCGGTAATGCCGATTTCTTTGCAATAAAAAAATACCTTCCTGCAGAAACGCAGAATCATGTGATGGCCTTCGTGGCCACAGCTACCGTGATGGAGCGTATGAACAACTACATCGGTGCACCGGTACCCAGCGATTTTGACTGGAAGGCATTAAATATATATCCGGCAAAAAATGCGGACGGTACCACACCTGCAAAACCTAAGAATCCGCTTTTACTGCGTTTTTCAGAAGATGAGTTGAAAGGTATGGCCATTGTAAAGGTGTCTACGCCCATCGACCTCGATGTATTAGCCATGACCCTGGAGGAGGACCGCAGGAAGATAGGCCGCTGGAACTTCGATTATTTCCAGTCCCTGGATGCCTTTAAGAGCGGCACTTCCAAGCAATTCCTCGTGAGGATACCTAAAGATAAGCTGGAGCTGTTTTTAGAGAAAAAAGGTTTTATAGAAAAACATAAAGTAGACCTGAGCATATTTGATTAATAAACAATACTAAAAATGCACTTCTTATCGAAGTGCATTTTTTATTAAAGGTTATTTGTGGGAAGACTTATGATGGTCTAGTAATTTTCGCTTGAATTTTTTTCTCAGGTAAGATTCGCGGTACATAAAGAATAGTATGGTTACTCCGATGACACAAATCAAACCAAGAATATAATTATCAAGCTGCGCGATTAACATCTCGTTGCTCATCTTAATAGTTTTTCAAGGTTATGATCAATTTAGAATTATTCTTAAATTGAATTATTACAAATATACCTTAAATAATTTAATTTACAAAAAAGCATTTCCTGTATTAACAAATCGTTATTTATCCTTAACATAGATGTCAAAGACAGCTTTGGTCATCTGAAATGTAGATTAGAACGGTAGGATCAGGCAATATTTTTATTTAGGCTGCGGTAAAATTGTATCTTTGTATACTATATAATTTTTTACAATCATATGGCTAAAATATTAGTTACCGGGGGATGTGGATATATTGGGAGTCATACTATCGTGGACCTGGTGGAAAATGGGCATGAAGTGATTTCTGCAGATAACCTGTCGAGGGGATTTGCAGTAATGAACCAAAGAGTTGCTGATTTACTGGGCCTGGAAATTGTGAATTACCAAGTCGATTTAAGTGACCGTATCCAGGCAAGACAGCTATTTGAAGACCATAATGATATAGACGGGATCATTCATTTTGCCGCCTATAAGTCAGTACCGGAGTCTGTGGAGCAACCTTTGATGTATTACAGGAATAATATTGATTCTCTGGTGAATGTATTGGAGCTGGCACAAGAGTTCGGGGTGAAGAATGTCGTATTTTCCTCTTCCTGCTCTGTATATGGCAATGCAGATGAATTGCCGGTGACAGAGTCTGCGCCCATGAAAGAGGCCGAGTCCCCTTATGCACATACCAAGCAGATAGGAGAGGGCATCTGCGCCCGTTTTACTAAGGCTTTTCCGGATTTTAAAATAGTTTTACTCCGTTACTTCAACCCGGTAGGCGCTCATGCCTCTGCCAAGATCGGAGAAATGAATAAACGCCCCGAAAATTTAGTACCTATTGTGACCCAGACTGCAATCGGCCTGAGGGATTCCATGACGGTATTCGGGACCGATTATGATACAAAAGACGGCTCATGTGTGAGGGATTATATCCATGTATCGGATATTGCTCATGCACATACTTTAGCGATGCAACAATCCCTGAAAAATGCCTTACCCGGCAATTGTGAGGTCTATAACCTGGGTACAGGCGAGGGCGTTACCGTATTGGAGCTGATCGCAGCATTTGAAAAAGTATCCGGCTTAAAATTGAACTATACAATAGGCGGCCGCAGGGCAGGTGATGTCATCAAGGTATATGCCAATAACAGCAAAGCAGAAAAGGAACTGGGCTGGAAGCCGGTTTATGATATTGAGACCATGATGCAGACTGCCTGGGCCTGGGAAAAGGCTTTGGCAGAAACGCCTGCGGGAATGGATAGCTAGCCTATCATAAAACAAACAGATGGATAGGGATACAAAAAAGGGCGTGGTATTGTTTGATGGGGTTTGCAACCTGTGCAATAAAAGTGTGCAACTGATCATCAAGCACGATAAGCAGGACTACTTCAGGTTTGCTGCATTAGACGCTGCTTACGGAAAAGCCATGACCGAACGGTACCAGATCGATACAGACAGTATTGTACTCATAGAAGGAGATCGGGCCTATACAGAATCAGATGCAGCCTTAAGGATTGCTAAACGATTATCCGGTATCTATCCCCTCTTGTACGCAGCCATTATTTTGCCGAAATTTTTACGCGACCCGATCTATAAAATGATTGCCCGTAACCGGTACAAATGGTTTGGTAAAAGCGATGCCTGCTGGGTGCCCTCTTTACATTTAAGACAAAAATTTTTAGCTTAAGCATTGACATAACAATGGAAGATTTATTAAAAGAATTTGCAACGAGCAACAGTGCAGCATGGAAAGAACGATTAGTAAAAGACCTTAAAGGCATCACCTTTGAGCAGTTACAAACAGTAGATGATAACCATATTACCATTCATCCTTTCTATACCGGGGAAGATAGTGTAGCAAGCCCTTCCGTCTTTGGTCATACCGATTGGGTGATCATGGAGCAGGTGCAGGTAAAAGAAGAGAAGGCAGCCAATGCACAGGCGCTGAGCGCTTTGCAGAGCGGGGCCGGTGGCCTCCATTTTTTAATAGAAAAAGAAAATGTAGCTTGGGATACCCTATTTAAAGACATAGAGCTCAACTTCATCCAGACAAAAATAGAATGGACTACAGGCAGCTCCGTACAGGAAGCAAGCTTGCAGCAATACCTGGGCGCTCATGCGATTGACCGTACTTTAGTGGATAATGGCAGGGATCACCTGGCTGTATACTTTAGCACCAAATCGCCCTCCTTTAAAGAAGCCTTCCTGAATGGTCTGCACCTCTTTAATGAGCACAACCTCTGGATCGATGCGGCAGCTTATTATAATGCAGGAGCAAACTCTGTAAGCCAGTTAAGCTATACCTTAGGACACATACAGGAAGTACTGCACCTTGCGCAGCAGCAAGGAACACTTGCGGCTATTCAGAAGCTGAATATTAATATTGCGGTAGGTACTGCTTTCTTTGAAGAGATCAGTAAGCTCAGGGCCTTAAGACAACTGGTGGCTTTACTCTTGCAGCAATATGAGCTATCTGCAGAAGTGCAGCTCTATGTGCAGACCGGGACTTTATATAAAGCGCCCTTTGATGTCTATAGTAATCTGTTGAGAGATACCCTGGCCGGTATGGCTGCCGTACTGGGCGGTTGCGATGCCCTGTCTATCTTACCTTTCGATGTAAAGAAACAGGCAGCATATACCAGGTTCAGCCAGAGAATGGCCATCAACCAGCAATTGCTCTTTAAAGAAGAAAGCTACCTGCACCAGATTGCTGATACGGCAAAAGGCAGTTACTATATTGATAAGTTGACGGCACAATTAGCAGAAGCCGCCTGGACCTCTTTCCGGGATATGGAACAAGAGGGTGGACTATTAGCCTCCTTTGAATCCGGAACACTTTTACAGAACATCAAAGAGCAGGCAGATCAATTAGTAGCGCAATATGTTTCCGGTGAAAAGATCTGGATCGGTATGAATAAATACCCTAATCCTACCGATTTGCCGCAGGAGACAGCAATGACGGAAAGTGGCGTTGAGGGTACGCTGAAGGCTTTGGAAATTGCCGCTTATTTGAACAAAAAATAATATTGTGTTAATAAAAGTGTTCAAAAATTTGCATTATTGCTCAAAGCAATATATTTTAGTCGCCCTAATTATTCATTAAATAAATATAAAATATGGCACTTTCTGATAAACGTTATGTGTTTTTAGTAGATGATGAACCTATTCAAAACGAAATGTTAAAAGATTTCTTGTCTGAGAGATACACATATGAAATTAAGATTTTCGAAAGCGGAGAAGAGGCTTTGGCCAATATGCACCTGCATCCCGAAATCGTTGTATTGGACTACCATTTGAACGCGCACCTGAATGATGCCAAAAACGGGGTGGAGATATTGAAAGATATTAAAGACCAATATCCAGACACCCAGGTGATCATGCTGTCCGGCCAGGATAAGATCGATGTGGCCATCGATACCATGAAATATGGTGCATTTGACTACATTGTAAAAGGAGAAAGCGCTTTTTCAAGAATCGAGAATGTGATCAATAATGCCAGCGAACTGCACAAGCTCAAAGTAGTGAATGAAGGCTATAAAAGAACCATCACTTTATTGACGATTGTTATCGGCTTGATTATCATAGGAGCCTTGTTTTTTACCTTTGTAAAACCTGTTTTAGGGCAGTAAAAGATATTTTAATATTAATAAATTGTAAAGAGGGGAAAACCAGTCTGGTTTTCCCCTTTGTTATTTATAGAAATATACATTTTTTTTATTTAACTGTTTGAATATTATAATATTAGAGAATTTTCTATCATTAATCCATCTACTTTTGTGGCAAATTAATAATGGATTTATGAGGAAAAATTTTATTCTATTTTTATGCCTGCTTTTTGGAGCAGGGCAAGTATTGGGACAAACTTACACACAAGTAACGACCACACTCACCGATGGTGTATACCTGCTTGTAGGTGATGCCGCATCTGGAACGGATGGTATTATGCTGAATACGGCAAATGCCAGCCCCTACATTAACTACACTACTGTTTCGAACCCGACTGCCACGATTACTTCTGGTGTTACCAGCGCCAATGAATTTACGATTACTGTTTCCGGATCTGATATTACTATTTACAATGCTTCTGCAGGATACGTGTCCTGGGGCGGTAGTGGCAATACCGGTAACACGGCCAATTTTGTCAATACAACTACTCCGGGAGATAATGAAACCTGGACAGCGAGCCTTAGTGGCGGATTCTGGGTGCTGCGCAACAAATCAACAACCGGCAGGATGCTTCAATGGAACAGTTCTGCAACAAGATTTGCAGCTTACCTGTCAGCCTCCGGCCAGCGTGACTTAAAACTGTATAAAAAAGAAGCCACTTGTACTGCACCTACTTTACAAACTTCCGGTTTAAGTACCGCTAATATTAGCAATACCGGTGTGAGCTTTTCCTGGGCTGCCGGGGGTGGTGATGCCGCTCTGTTGGTATTAAGGGCTACTGCACAAGCAAATGCAGCACCCGTATCTGGTACTGCCTATACCGGGAATACCGATTTTAGTGCTGCTACAGGCATTAATGCAAATAATAAAGTAGTCTATGCCGGTGCCGCCAATGGCGTGAACGGTATTACTAACCTGTCACCGGGTACACAGTACACGGCTACAGCTTATGCATTTAATACTACCGATAATTGTTACAATACCAGCAGCCCTGCATCTGTAGCTTTTTACACCCTGAGTACACAGCCTTCGGCACAACCTGCAACATTTAATGCAGTAGCCGCTGCTCACGACCAGGTAAACCTGAGCTTCTCTGCTGCTAATACCCTCAGTAATGCTGCAGGCTACCTGGTTTTGCAAAAAGCAAACTCGGCTCCGACCGGCGTACCGGTAAATGCAACGGCTTACACGGTAGGTGCTACTATCGGTGATGCAACAGTAGCTGCTATCGTTACCACAGCTTCGGCCACCAGCCAGTCTATTACCGGCCTGAGCCCGCTGAACACTTATTACTACACGATCGTTCCTTTTAACTGGAATGGCAGCAATGCACCTACTTATAACTACAATACAAGCAATACCATGACGGCCAGTGCAACAACACCTAACGGTCCAAGTGCTGCTTCTGATATCGTAAACAACGCAGGTGCTGCATTTTATACTGCTAACATTGATTATCTGCAGTACCAGTCAAGTACGATCACAGCGATCGGCTCTGGAGCTGTAGCCGTAATGGCCCTGCAATTACGTGATGGCGGTACTGCTGCTCCCGATGCAGATGCTTTACCTACCCAATTAACGGCATTGACCATTAATTACACCGGTGCTGCCAATACCATCAGGAAAGCAGCCTTGTTTGACGGTGCTACTAAGGTAGCAGAAGTGACTGCCGGTGCTAATGCCATCTCTTTTACCGGTCTTACGGGCTTGAATGCTGCGGATAACGGAACTAAGAACTTTACTTTAGCGGTAAGCTTTAATACCGCTGTTACCGATAATGATAAACTCATTTTTACGGTAGCCTCAGCCGCTACAGCTGCTAACACCGTTTCTTCTCAGTTTGCAGCCGGCAATGCAGGTGCCGCAAACTCTGATAATAATACTTCGAATGATAATAACCGCTTAGAGGTTACTGCGACTAAGATCGCGTTTACGACCAATGCGACTAATACTAACCTGAATGCAGTGATGACACCAAATCCTGTGATCAGCGCTTTGGATGTAAACAATAATATTGACCTGGATGCTACAGGCAGTGTCAGCCTGACTTCAAGCGGTACTTTAGCGACAAGTCCTCTGACGGCTACACTAACCAATGGCCAGGCAACTTTTACTGCCATAACGCATACTGCTTTGGGAACCGGGTTAATGCTTAACGCTCAATCAGGATCTTTTACTACGGTAAACAGTGCAGCTTTCAACATTCACACTATTCCTTATGCAAACGGTGACTACCGTACCACAAGTGATGGTAACTGGCCTAATACAACAGGTACCTGGGAACTGATGACCAATGGTGTGTGGGCATCTGCCACAAGACCTTCCGGTAGCTATTCCGGCGGCCGCCTGTATATCCAGCATACGATCTCTACCAGCGGTAGCTTCTCCAGTCCGAGCATCTCTATCCTGGAGAATGGTAAATTCACGGTTAATGCCTCTTCTACTATTGCCGACCTAAAAGTTTATTCCGGTGGTACTTTTGAAGCCGCCAATTCAATGACCATGTCTGCTTCTGCTTCTGCGAAGAATGTAGTGGTAGAGTCAGGCGGTAAATTTGTATTAAATGCAGCAACTTTAACCAGCAATGGTACGGGGAGCAGTATCTGGAATGGTAATGAAGATTTTCAATCCGGTTCTATTCTCGAGATAAGAAACTGGAACTATAGTGCTTCTAGCGGTGCGCAACGCCTGGTGTATAGTACACCACAGGTATCTGCCAATGCAAATGGGTACTTTTTTGGTAATATTCATTATTATGGTGCGCAAACGGTCACCTTCGCATTCTTAAACGGATTTAATGCCCTTAAACTATGTGAGAATAATTTGATGATTGAGTCTGCGGGTTCCGGTGTGATTGCTTTGTCTACGACCACTGCCAATGCAGAGATCGGAGGAAGCCTGATCATAAATAATGGTAATTTCAGTGCATCTATTCCTGCTTCCGGTTCAAATACGCATAACATTCATGGTAACCTTGAAGTGAAGAGCGGTGCTACTTTCAGGATCAACCAACAAAGTGTTGCTGCCAATTCATCCGTTTTACTGGGTGGTGATCTCCTTGTACAGGGGACACTGGAAGGTAGTAACTCTAATACTACTGCTACTAATGCGATCATTTTCAATAAGACAGGAACTCAGTCCATCGATATTGACGGAACCTTAAATAACCATGTTACTTTCCAGGTAAACAGCGGAGCTGAACTGGTATTGCCTCAAAACCTTGATCTGACCAATGCAAGAAATACATTAGAAATCCTGAATGGCGGTACGCTGAACTTTAACGGGTTTAATGTTACCGGTGCCGGTAGCCTGATCAATAATGCAGGAGGTACTTTAAAAATTACCAGTCCGCAAGGTATTACCAGTGCCGGAACTACAGGAAATGTACACACCACAACACGTAACTACAACAGTGGCGGTACCTATATGTATGTAGGAGCTGCCAGCCAGTCTACGGGTAATGGGATGCCTGCTTCAGTAGCCAATGTAGTGGTTAATAATACAAATGGCGTTCAGTTCAGCCAGGCGACTACCCTTACAGGTAATTTAAATTTAGTAAACGGATTGATAGGTAATACAGCAACCAATGCATTGACTTTAAGTACAGACGCTACTGTAACAGGTGGTAATGCCAACAGCTATATTAACGGCCCTGTGGTACAAAATACCAATAGCGTTACGGCTAAAACTTTGCCGGTAGGTAAGAACGGTGTTTATGCACCTGTAATACTCACTCCTTCTGTAAGTACTGCGGCTACCTTTGTTGCGGAGTATTTTAATGGCGCTGCCACTACTCCTGATGCGGGCACTTATGCTTCAGGCAGCAATATCCAGTCTATAGATAATTTCCAATACTGGAATGTGAACAGGTCAAGCGGATCTGCTACAGCTTCACTTACTTTACCCTTCCAGTCTTCCAGCAATATTCCTGATCTGTCCAGAGCTTTAGTTGCTCATTATAATGGCAGTGCATGGGAAAATGCAGGGAATGCAGGCACTTCGGGTTCTGTATCCGGTGGTACGGTAACTTCAAATGCCCTGAATACATTCAGTCCGTTTACCGTAGGTATTTTGAACAGTACACCGCTTCCGGTAGGTCTGGATGATTTCAAAGTAGAAAAAGCAACGGCTTCGGTAAACCTTAGCTGGCATAATCCTACAGAAACTCCGGGAAGTAAGTACCTGGTGGAAAGAAGTAATAATGGTGTAACCTTCGAAGCGATCGCCAGCCTTAATGCTACCGGTAAAGAAAGTAAATACACTTATGCCGATAAAGGGTACAAAGCCGGAGATAATTATTATAGGTTGACCCTGGTAGACAGAGATGGGGCTACTACAGTTTCTAAAGTGAAGCAAATATTCATTAAAGCAGCTGCCGAAGCCATCCTGGTATATCCTAACCCGGCATCAAAAGCAGTTAACCTTGCTGGATTAACAGCTGAAGATGTGGTGAATGTGTACAATGTGACCGGAACTTTGGTACAATCTGTAACAGCTACAGGAAAAACCTTATCGATCGACCTGTGCAATGTAGCAGAAGGTGTGTACACTGTACAAGTTGTACATTCCGGCAAGATAATAGCTAAGGAAAAATTAGTGATTGTTAAATAATAAAATGTAATATGTTCTGCAAAACGGCTGCCGGTAAACGGGCGGCCGTTTTGTTTTTTGCCCATCAGTATTAATAAAGTATATATAGGGGGATGCTATTTTGAAAATTCAGGAAAAAGCTTGAAATTGCATGGAAATGTCTGAACAATATTTAGTCTCTGCCCGGAAGTACCGCCCACAAACTTTTGACACAGTTGTGGGGCAATCACACATCACTACTACGCTTAAAAATGCCATCAGGACACAACATCTGGCCCATGCCTATTTGTTCTGCGGGCCCAGAGGAGTAGGGAAGACAACTTGTGCGCGTATCCTGGCAAAAACGATCAATTGTGTGCAGCCTACGGCTGATATGGAAGCCTGCGGTGAATGTGAGATGTGCCAGACTTTTAATGAAAATGCCTCCTTCAATGTATTTGAACTCGATGGCGCTTCCAATAACTCTGTAGACGATATCCGCTCCCTTACCGAGCAGGTAAGGTTTGCACCGCAGATGGGCAAATACAAGGTGTATATCATAGATGAGGTACACATGCTTACTTCTGCGGCCTTTAATGCCTTTTTAAAGACATTGGAAGAGCCGCCTGCCTATGCTATTTTTATCCTGGCGACTACTGAGAAGCATAAAATATTGCCCACCATCTTGTCCCGCTGCCAGATATTTGATTTTAAACGTATCCAGTCCTCAGACATTGTGGGTCACCTGGAACATATCTGTAACAAGGAAAATGTGGTGGCAGAAGAGGCCGGACTACATATCATAGCCCAGAAAAGTGAAGGCTGCATGAGAGATGCCCTGTCTATGATGGACCGGATCTCCAGCTTCTCAAACGGTCACCTGACCTATGAGCAGGCTGTAGAGCATTTGAATGTGCTGGATGCCGGATTTTACTTTAAACTATTAGATGCCTTACTCACGACCAATGTCGCAGACGTGTTGCTGCTGTTGGACGAAGTCTATAGACGCGGTTTTGAAGGAGATGCGATCCTGAACGGCTTTGCCCAGCACCTGAGAGACCTCTTGCTCTGCAAAGACCCTAAAATGACCCGTCTTTTGGACATCCCGGAAGCACATAAAAGATCTTTCTTTGAGAAAGCACAGATGCTGACCATGTCCTTCATCACCTCAGCATTGAACGTGATCAATGATGCGGAGGTGAATTATAAAACTACTTTGAATAAGCGCCTGCATCTTGAAGTCTACTTTATCAAGCTCTGTTACCTTACTCAAGTCATCTCAGCGTCCTCTTTACAGGACGCAAAAAAAAAATCTGATCACTTAGGCGAGCCCCAGGCAGCAGTACCTGTAACCGGTACTGCACCAAAAGCGGCACCTTATCCGGATACTCCTCCGGCTCCGGCGATGGTGTCAGAACCTGCAGCGCCTCCTCTTGCAAAGCCTTTGAGCGCTTCTGTCAATACAGCGCCCCCGGTGCAAAGAGCGGCTATGCCTGCCGTGCCGAAGGCAGCACCCGGAACAGAAGACACTACCCATGCTGCGCCCCCTCCTTTGCCAAAATTCGGGAAAGACTTCCTGAAGCAGATGCAGGCACAGGCCAATGAACTGTCCGGTAATACAGAAGAACAGCAGATCGACCAGGAGCTGGGCGTACGGTTGTTTGATCAATATGTACAGCACCTGAGAGATGATGCAGATAAGCAATTACAATCCAGTAACCTGTCCACGGCAAGAATTGTAGTGAGGGAAACCAACCTGATTACCATTATTTGTAATTCCAATATGGGCACGATCTATGCCAATGGTAATGTGGATGCCTTCCGGGAATTTTGTAAAGAAAAGACCAATAATAATGCAGTGAAGATAGGGGTGGAACTGGCACCGGAAGCAGAGCGCGTGGAGACGGCTCCGCAGAAAATGTCCAATGCGGATATCTTTGCCCTGTATGCCAGCCAGAACCCGGCTTTGAAGCGCTTAAGGGATGAGTTGCGTTTAGACCTGAAATAAGGAAGGTACCTTACTGTCTCTTCTACAAGACTCAGGGGTATATTTTAACAATTAACAATTAACCATTCATCATTAAATAAGATTTCCCGGCTCCATTGCATTGCGCTGGAAATGATGAGTGGAATTACTGGACGAAAAAAACCTATAAGGTTTTTAAAACCTTATAGGTTGGGTTGGCTCTTTTTGATGGTACCGGCAGGAAATGCTTTCGAAGCCTAATAATCAGCCAGGATGGACCTGATACGTACCTCATCTGAAGCAATTTTAGCTTTGAGGGCCTCTAAGCCATCCAGCTTTTCTTCCCCTCTTACATAGGCGATGAAAATTACCTGTAATTTTTCTCCGTAAATATCCCGGTCAAAATCCAGGATATTGACTTCAATCGTAATATTTCCGTCATCGGTCACTGTAGGACGTTTACCAATGCTCATCATCCCCTTAAAGGTTTGCCCCTGGATATGGACCAGCACGGCATAGATACCGATACCGGGTACTAAAATATCTGAATAATCTGCTTGTAAATTAGCAGTAGGATAGCCGATGGTACGGCCTATTTTATTGCCATGCACCACTGTGGCCTCGATCTGGTAAGGTCTGCCCAGCATAGCGGTTACCGCCTGCATATTGCCTTCCATTACTGCATTTCTTATTTTTGTGGAGCTGACATGGGCATCTTTGATCAGTTGCTCTTCAATTTCTATCACCGATACCTGATCGGGTAGCAATGCTCTTAATATCGCTATGTTGCCTTCGCGGTTGTGGCCGAAATGGTGATCATAACCAATGATGATGGTATGTGGTTTAAAGGTATTGTACAAGAAATCCTCAACATACTCTTTGGAACCCATCATGGAGAAGTCCCTTGAAAAAGGTACTACCACGATATGGTCGATGCCTGCCTGGCTGATCTTCTCGATCTTGCTGTCCAGGGAGCTGAGCAGCCCCAGCGGTTTGTCCGGCTGGATGATCTTCCTGGGATGCGGTTCAAAGGTCAATACAATACTTTCGCCCCCTACTTTGCGGGCTTCGGCAACCACACTGGCCAGGATCGCCTGGTGTCCCTGGTGGACACCGTCAAAAGAACCAATGGTCAATACCGGGTTTTTAAATGCCGGTATGGCTTCTGTTGAATAAAATACACTCACGCCGCAAAGGTAATTAATCTACGCGTTTTAAATTGATACTTGCCGTAGAGGATAATATTAATGGGAATTTTTCAATCGTTACATCGGAAGGGTCCAGTCCGAAACTGCGCTCTTCACTGAGGCTGATATGCTTCAACACAAAATATCCTTTCATGATGATCCGGTCAAACATAGGTAATTCATTCTCCCTGGAAAGGAATTTTTCAATTACAATAAAGCGGAAATCACCTTTTACATTCTTTTTGCCCAGCGATTCATAACGGCTCAGGATATTCACCTCCTTATTGGCCACAAGGTCTTCCACCACTTTTTTGAACATCAGCTGTATACGCTGCTCCACCTTGAAGCCCAGGCGGAACTCGATCCTGATGATCTCATTAGGCACAATCGTTTGTACCGAGTATTCCATCGTATAAGGCTGATCCAGTACATGAACGTGTACAAACCAGTAGATGTCTGCACGTTTTGGTTTTTTATAAAGAATAGAGAAAATGATCTTATGCTCAATTTCCTTATTATCGTCGGCACTGGACAGGTACACCAGGTGGGTGGCATATTTAGGGATAGACCGGTCGTTGGATAAGTCTTGTATGGTTGGAATGTAATCGTTTAAAGGAACAAATTCCACATAGCGGTTTTTGATCTTCCGGGATTTATACCAGATATACATAATAGCGAAAAGGAATATCCCGATCACAAGCGTTACGCTACCACCATGTTCAAATTTATCCAGGTTGGCGGCAAAGAAAGAGAATTCAATACTCAGGTAAACCAGTAAATAGATCAGGATCCAGAACCTCGGGTAGCGTTTTACGTACATATAGTACGCAAAAAGAGAAGAAGTCATGATCATAGTGACCGTGATGGACAGGCCATAAGCGCCTTCCATAGCCTCTGAACTTTTGAAATACAACACGATCAGGGAACAGCCTACGAATAAAGACCAGTTTATTTTTGAAATATAAAGCTGCCCGCGCTCTGTAGAAGGATAAGTTACTTTGAACTTAGGCCATAAGTTTAACTTGATCGCCTCGCTCACCAGGGAGAATGCCCCGGAGATCAGGGCCTGGGATGCAATAATAGCAGCCAGTGCAGCGATGATGATGCCCGCCGTCCTGTACTGTTCGGGGATGATCTGGAAAAAAGGATTGATCTCTTCCGGTAATTTTTGCCCGCGATAATTATGCAATAGCCATGCTCCCTGGCCGATGTAGTTCAGGATCAGGCAGGATTTTACAAAGAGCCAGGAGATCCTGATATTGCTGCGGCCACAATGCCCCAGGTCCGAATAAAGTGCCTCTGCCCCCGTGGTACATAAGAATACAGCTCCCAGGATCCAGAAACCTTTAGGCTCTTCGATCAGCAGCCTGATCCCGTAAACCGGGTTGATGGCTTTAAAGATATTGACATCGTCCGCAATATGGATAATACCCATCACTGCCATCATGATAAACCACATGAACATAATGGGGCCAAACAGCTTACCGATAGATTTGGTACCGAACTGCTGCATGAAAAATACAATGGCCAGTATGCCTATAACGATAGAAATGGTTGTTTTCGTGGGCTTTCCAAGGCCTTCAATGGCTGAGGTGATCGTAATGGGGGGCGTGATGAGCCCGTCTGCAAGCAGCGCAGCGCCTCCGATCATACCAATGAAAACAATGCGCTTGGAATGTCTTCTTACCAGTGCATAGAGCGAGAAGATGCCTCCTTCTCCGTTATTATCTGCTTTCAGCGTGAGCCAGACATATTTAATAGTGGTCTGGAGCGTCAGAGTCCAGATAATTAAAGAAACACCACCGACCACGAGCAATTCGTCAATCACTTTGTTGCGCACAATGGCGCTCATGGTATACAAGGGGGAGGTACCAATATCTCCGTAAACAATACCAAGGGCAATGATCAAACCTGCCAGAGATACTTTTTTAGCCTGTGCACTCACAAGATAATAATTTTAGACTGCAAAGGTATAATACAAATCAGCATATAAACAAAGTGTGTACTGTTTTTTTGCTGACATTTTTATGACAAATAATTTTTAATTAATTAATTCTATTGTATTTTCGCAAGATTGAAAAACTGTGCGTTTTTGCGGAACAGTTCGAAAATTTATAACTATGTTAATTGTTCAGCAAATTGCATTTATAATTTTACTGCTTGCAGCATCTTTTATCTTTTATAAGAAGATATTCAGTATTCGCCGCAATATTTTTTTAGGAAGAGACCAGGAATTTACCGGTGATACCAGCCTCCGCTGGAAAAACGTGTTGCTTCTGGCCTTCGGACAGAAAAAAATGTTCAAAAGAATGACACCGGCTATCTTACACTTCTTCGTGTATGCCGGGTTTATCATTATTAATGCAGAAATGCTGGAAATCGTCCTGGATGGTATTTTAGGTACCCACAGGTTGTTTGCACCCTTCTTAGGCAGCTTTTACAATATATTGCTGGGCTTATTCGAGATCCTGGCCTTCCTGGTACTGGTATCCTGCCTCATCTTCCTGGTAAGAAGAAATATTATTAAAGTAAAACGCTTAACTACCGGCGACCTGGCCGGGGGATGGCCTAAAACAGATGCCAACCTTATCCTGATCACAGAAGTGGTATTGATGTCCCTGCTGCTGATCATGAATGCCTGTGATTACAATTTACAACAACTGAATGCCGATCACTATACCCAAACAGGGCCTTACCTGATCTCACAACATATTGCTCCTTTATTCTCCGGGCTGAGCGAAGGCTCCCTGATCGCTGTTGAGCGTAGTGCCTGGTGGTTGCATATTGTAGGTATTCTTGCCTTCCTCAACTACTTACCTTACTCCAAGCACCTACATATCGTTTTAGCCTTCCCTAATGCCTATTATGCACCATTGGAGCCGGCAGGGAAAATGCGCAATATGGAAGATATCCAGAAAGAAGTGCTGTATATGATGGATCCTGCTCAGGCACCTACAGAAGTGCCGGCAGACGATAATCCGCCAAAATTCGGTGCGCGTGATGTGATGGATCTGAGTTGGAAGAACTTAATGGATGCCTATGCCTGTACCGAGTGCGGAAGGTGTACCGATTCCTGCCCGGCCAATAAAACCGGGAAATTACTGTCCCCAAGAAAGATCATGATGGATACCCGCGACCGCTCAGAAGAAGTGGGTGCGAATATCGATAAGAATAAATCATTTGTGGAAGACGGCAAGTCCTTACTCCATGATTACATCAGCGTAGAAGAGCTGAGGGCCTGTACCAGCTGTAATGCCTGTGTAGAAGCCTGCCCGGTGAGTATTAACCCGCTGGATATTATCCTTGAGCTGAGAAGGAACCTGTATATGGAAGAAAGCAATGTGCCGCAGGAGTGGATGCAGATGTCCAGCAATATTGAAAACAATATGGCCCCCTGGAAGATGAGTCCTGATGACAGAGATGCCTGGACCAGAGGATAGTATTGAATTATTTAGCAAAAAAAAGCATTATCATTAAATTTGATATAGAATGATGGTAAAAACGATGGCCGAGTTCATGGCCGAAGGTACAGAACCAGAGGTGTTGTTTTGGGTAGGATGTGCCGGAAGCTTCGATCAGAGAGCACAAAAGATAACGAAAGCATTTGTACAGATATTAAATAAAGTCGGGGTATCGTTTGCTATTTTAGGCAATGAAGAGATGTGTACCGGGGATCCGGCGAGAAGGGCCGGTAACGAGTTCCTGTTCCAGATGATGGCTTACAACAATATCCAGGTGTTGAACGGGTATGGGGTAAAGCGCATTGTTACTGCATGTCCGCACTGCTTTAATACACTTAAAAATGAGTACCCGGCATTAGGTGGCCAGTATGAGGTGATACACCATGCTACTTTCCTGCAGGACCTGATCAATAATGGTAAGATCGTGATGAAAGGCGGTGGTGCTTTTAAAGGTAAAAAGATCACTTATCACGATAGTTGTTACCTGGGCAGGGCCAATAACATTTATGAAGCACCGAGAGCAGTCCTGGAAGCCATGGATGTGGAACTGGTGGAAATGAAACGTTGTAAGACCAATGGCCTGTGCTGTGGAGCCGGTGGTGCACAGATGTTTAAAGAAGAGGAGAAAGGAACGACCAGGGTGAACTTTGAAAGAAGTAAAGAAGCGGTGGATACCGGTGCTAACATTATAGCGGCCAACTGTCCTTTCTGTACCACCATGCTGATGGATGGGGTTAAAAATGCAGAAAAAGAAGATTCTGTACAGGTATTGGATATTGCAGAAATGATCGCGCAGAGCCTGGAAGATTAATTGCTTTACCAGATAAAATTAATGAAGCCTGAACATTATGTATAAATAGTGTTTAGGCTTTTATATTAGATTGAATTATTTATACGTTTGGGTATGTAGATAATTTCTAAATTTGAAGATTAAAATAAGTGAGCATGAAAATTTTAGCTAAAATAATCGGGGGAGTACTCTTATTATCCGCATTTACTTCTTGTAAGAACAATTATGAATGTCGCTGTATTCTTTATAATAACGACAGCATTAAAGTGTATGATACTGCTTTCGCAAAAATGGTGGGTAAAGATGCGATCTACTATTGCGATAAAGTGGCTTCCGATTTTGCTGCGGCGGTAGGAAGAGGGGATATTGACGATACGATCAGGAATTGTAACCTGAATAAAGTAAAATAAAAATAATCGGGATCTTTTGGGAGATTTATGTCAAAAGCGTTATTTTTAGACAACTAAATTAATCAACTTGACAGAACACATAATTAATCTTGAATCAGTTAACCCAATAGAGTTTTTTGGTGTTAACAATGGAAAATTTGAGCTGGTAAAAAAACGCTTCCCTCTATTGAAAATTTTATCCCGGGGCTCCCAGATAAAAATAGCCGGACATCCTGATGAAGTAACTTTAGCGAAAGAGAAAATAGGTCTTATTATTCAGTATTTAGAGAAAAACGGGCATCTTTCAGAAGATTACTACCAAACCATTCTCGGCGATGCCGATGGCCTGGATGAAGACAGCGGTAATGCAGCAAGTATCCTTGATATTGAACATAATAATAATATCATCGTTTTTGGTAATAATGGTAAAGTCGTTAAGGCAAAAACCAAGAACCAGAAATTATTGGTAACCACCTCAGAAAAAAGTGATATTCTTTTTGCCATAGGACCTGCCGGTACGGGTAAAACTTACACCGCTGTTGCCTTGGCAGTAAGAGCCCTAAAAAATAAATCGGTTAAGAAGATCATCCTTACCCGTCCTGCGGTGGAAGCCGGGGAAAGTCTGGGATTCCTGCCCGGAGACCTGAAGGAGAAGATTGACCCTTACCTGAGGCCTCTATACGATGCCCTGGAAGACATGATACCGCCGGATAAGCTGAGCTATTACATGGCCAACAGGATCATAGAAGTAGCTCCGCTGGCTTATATGAGGGGTAGAACACTGGATAACAGCTATATCATCCTGGATGAGGCGCAGAATACCACAGACCTGCAATTGAAAATGTTCCTGACCAGGATAGGGCCGAGTGCCAAAGCGATCATTACCGGGGATATGTCACAGGTCGATCTGCCCAAAAATCAGAAATCCGGCCTGGCGAAAGCACACCGCATCCTGAAAAACATTGAAGGCATCGCATTCATCGAACTGGATGAAGAAGATGTAGTAAGGCACCGCCTGGTGAAGCATATCATCAGGGCTTATGATAAAGAATCTGCAAGAGAAGAAGAGTTGCAGGCTAAGTATGATGAAGAGCGGAAAGCACGCCGGGAGCAGATGAATAAAGAAAACGAAAATAAAGCTTAATACAGCAAAAGTGGCCGATACATCGGCCACTTTTTTTTGTTTGCAACCCGGCCCGGCTTGCCCTATAAATACAATTAAAATTTTACTTTAGGAGGAGGTTCAAGGGTCAGGAGCAAGTCCTTACGTTTATAGGCCTTACAGGCATCATTGAACTTTCTTTTATACAGTTGAATCTGGTTTTCTAAACCTTCCAATTGATCCAGGTAGTAGTGGCCCGGAAATTTCATGCCGGAGATCAGTACCAGCTTACCAAATGCATATTCGACTGCTTGATTTTTAGCCTCTATGTCAGCCACCTGTTTTTTGTTTAAAGCATCCACTGAACCCAAGGCATCAGTGAGTGTGCCCACTTTTCCTGACAGCTCGCTGTAGTCTTCCCGGCCGATGGCTTTCCTATTCAGTAAAGTATCTGTAATCATCAGTATGTTGGCATTCCTTAAGAGGTAAGCATTTTTTAATTTGCTCCAGGCTTCATTGATCGCAGTATGTTTTGTCTGCGCTATGCCTGCCCGGCCGCTCAGGAGTAGAATAATCAGGACCAGGATAGATTTTAATTTCATTGCAGCTCTTTATTTAAAGATATATCAAATCTACTACCTTTGCGGTAAATATATTGCAGTATGAATTTTAAGAATAAAGTAGTAGCCATTACAGGAGCATCCTCAGGCATTGGCAAAGCCCTGGCTATGGATGCCTTGCAAAGAGGCGCTATGGTAGCGGTATGCGCCAGAAGTTTAGCAAAACTGGAAGGCATTTATGCCCAGAACGATAAGCTTTTGCTGGTGCAGGCCGATGTGTCCAAAAAGGAAGACTGCTTTAGCTTTATCAGCACTGTAGCAGAAAAATGGGGCAGGGTAGACGTGTTGATCAATAATGCAGGGAACAGTATGCGTGCTTTATTTGAGGACCTGGACGTGAAAGTATTGGAAGAGTTGATGGATGTTAACTTCTGGGGAACGGTCTATACCACCAAAGCTGCATTGGCGAGTATTATTAAAAACAAAGGAACGATCGTTGGTGTGTCTTCCATCGCAGGTTACCGCGGTTTGCCGGGCAGGACGGGTTATTCCGCTTCCAAATTTGCCATGCAGGGCTTCCTGGAATCCTTGAGGACAGAGCTTTTGTATAAAGATGTAAATGTAATGTGGGTGGCCCCGGGCTTTACCGCTTCCAATATCCGGAACACCGCCTTGTCGGCAGCCGGCAGCGCCCAGAAGGAAACACCCCTGGATGAGTCTAAACTCATGACCGCGGAAGAGTGTGCCATGATCATCCTGGACGGTATAGAAAAAAGAAAACGTACTATAGTGATGACCACACAGGGTAAGCTCACGGTATTCCTGAGCAAGATACTGCCCGGGTTTTTAGATAAGATGGTCTTCAGTCATTTTGCTAAAGAGCCGGATAGCCCGCTGAAAAGATAGGGAGTAAAAGACTTTATATACTGAGTTTAGGGGCAGGTGGTTTAACAAACCATCTGCCCCGTTTTTTCCAGCCTGCAGGCCGGGTAAATACTAAAGCTATAGCGCCGAACTGTTCAATGAAAAACACATCGGAACTGAATGCGGTAAAGGCAAAGACCAGGAAGCCGGCCAGGATAAGCCATTTGTCATAACGGGTGGTGAAGAAACCGATCAAGAAAACGCCTTCTAACAAGAAAGTCAGCTTGGTGCCCACATTCAGCCAGAAAGGATGATTGAAAAGCCAGGTGTAAATATTGGTCTGGACGGAATGCGGATGGGCAAATATATAACTCGACATCTGTGTCCTGAGGGTCATGATACCGAATGCTTCCTGGAAAATGCCCCCATTGATCACTTTCAGTAAGAAGGCCATGCCATAGAACCAGCAGGCATAGTAGCGTGCGCCTTTCCAGAGGAGATTAAAGCCCTTATCTGACCGGGCCATGAACGGTATCGTGATGAGCCAGGCAAAATTTAAATAATGCTGGTGATGGGTGACGTAGAGGTTGTTGAATAGTGTATAGGTGAAGAACACGATGGAGAAAAGGATGAAGGGCAGCCTTGTGGCAGGTCTTAAGAAGCCAATCACCGGCAGGAAAAGTAAGGAGAGCGAAAAGATCCGGTTGGCGATTGTATTGTGCAGCAGGAACCCCGACCAGCCTGAGGCCAGGAACAGGCCTTCGGTGAAATCAAAATTAATATTATGCAGTACCGGCTGGTTCAACTGGAAAGGCAATACTACGCTCCAGAGGCGCAGCAGGAAGATGCCGATAAAGTAAAGCATGGTCACTTTTGCCATCGTCGCCCGGTAATCGTTAAAGTTTTGTTCAGTGCTTAGCTTCATATATCCAGTAGTTTTACAGAACTGTCGGTATGTTGGATGCCTTGTGCATCATAATGCACATAATGTTTAAATACTTTTATATTCTTCAGCTCGCGGCCCAGGTTCCGGGAAAGGTAAGACTTAAGCCAGGCCGGGTATTGCAGGATCTGCTCCTGGGCATTGCTGAGTACAGCCGCATAAGCCGTGTCTATATGCAGCCGCTGGAGTTTGCCCTTATAATTTTCATAGCGGTCATCTGTATAATTATGCTGTGCATAGCGGTCAAATTTTGTGATCGTGTAGGTGTAAAACATCTTTTTATGGTCCAGGTAAGCAGGCTGGTAAAGGGTTTCGCCGTCGCAGACCAGTTCATATGCGGTGGTATGATCACTTTCTATATAGGGTGCAGAGAACATCTCCCAGGTGTAAAAAGGGGTAAGTGGGACGGTTGCATAAGGGTTATGTACACTCTTGGACAGTAAGGTAGATACCGTCATAAATACGATAATGACCAGGCAGAGGACTTTATTGTGCCGCCACAATTTTTTAAAGTAGTGATTCCGCATACTTTGGGTGCATTCTATGGATATTTATAGAATTTAATGCAATTTTAATCTATTTGTTTAATATTCAATAGAAGCGTTTGAAATAATAGTGCTACCTTTGCAGCCTCAAATTCAGAAAAAACATATTTAATGAACATTCGTAACATTGCCATCATTGCCCACGTTGACCATGGAAAAACTACATTGGTTGACAAGATTATCCACGCTACTCAGGTTTTCAGAGATAACCAAGAGACTGGCGAATTGTTGATGGACAACAACGACTTGGAGCGTGAACGTGGTATCACAATCTTGGCTAAAAACATCTCTGTATCATATAAAGGGGTGAAAATCAACGTAATCGATACTCCAGGTCACGCCGATTTCGGTGGTGAGGTGGAACGTGTATTGAAAATGGCTGACGGTGTGATATTGTTAGTGGATGCGTTTGAAGGACCAATGCCGCAAACACGTTTCGTGTTGCAAAAAGCTTTGGGCCTTGGATTGAAGCCGATTGTAATCATTAATAAAGTAGATAAGCCAAACTGTCGTCCTGATGAAGTGCACGATAAAGTTTTTGACCTGTTCTTCCAATTGGATGCATCCGAGGAGCAATTAGACTTCCCGACTTTGTATGGTTCTTCTAAACAAGGCTGGTTTAACACTAGCCTGGAGCAGACGGATAATATCAATGCAGTATTGGATATGATCATTGATAAAGTGCCTGAACCACAGGTTACTGAAGGAAACTTACAATTACAGATCACTTCTTTGGATTATTCTTCTTTCTTAGGTCGTATCGCTATCGGTCGTGTGACCCGTGGTGAGATCAAAGAAGGACAGAATGTACAGTTGTGCAAACTGGACGGTACCATGACCCGTAACAAGGTAAAAGAACTTTACGTATTCGAAGGAATGGGGAAAAAGAAAGTTACTGAAGTGAAGGCTGGTGATATTTGTGCGGTTGTAGGTATAGAAGACTTCCAGATCGGTGAAACGATTGCTGATTTTGAAAATCCTGAACCATTGGCAGTAACGGCTATTGATGAGCCTACGATGAACATGCAATTCTCTATTAACAACTCTCCTTTCTTTGGTAAAGAAGGTAAATTTGTAACGAGCCGTAACTTACGTGATCGTTTGACGAAAGAGTTGGAGAAAAACCTGGCTTTGCGTGTAAAAGATACAGATGATGCGGATAAATTCCTGGTTTATGGTCGTGGTATCCTTCACTTGTCGGTATTGATCGAAACAATGCGTCGTGAAGGTTATGAATTGACTGTAGGTCAGCCTCAGGTAATTACCAAAGAAATCGACGGTAAAAAATGTGAGCCTTATGAGAATTTGGTTGTAGATGTACCTGAAGAATACAGTTCAAAAGTAGTAAACCTGGTTACCATGCGTAAAGGTGAGCTTTTGATCATGGAAGCAAAAGGTGAAATGCAACACTTAGAGTTCGACGTGCCGTCAAGAGGTTTGATCGGTCTGCGTTCTCAAATGTTGACTGCAACTGCAGGTGAGGCAGTAATGGCACACACATTCTCTGAATACAAACCTTGGAAAGGGCCAATTCCTGGTCGTAACAATGGTGTATTGATTGCAAAAGCAGCCGGTACCACTACAGGTTATTCTATCGATAAATTAAATGACAGAGGTTCTTTCTTTGTAGATCCGGGAGAAGAAGTTTATATGGGTCAGATTATCGCTGAGCATATAAAGCCGGGTGACCTGGTGGTGAATGCTACAGAGGGTAAAAAACTGACCAATATGCGTGCTTCAGGTTCTGATGCGGCTACTAACATTGCTCCTAAGATTCTTATGTCTCTGGAAGAATGTATGGAGTACATCCAGCAAGATGAGTGTATCGAGTGTACACCAAAAAGCATTCGTTTACGTAAAATCATATTAGAAGAAACTGAGCGTACCAAGCAAGCTAAAGCAATGAAATTGTCTTAATATTCTTCAGATACTATAATAATGAACAGGCTACTCCAAAAGGGTAGCCTGTTTCTATATTGCTGATTGTGCAGCAAGAGCGGCATCGTAATGCTCTGCGTAAAATATCGGAAGCAGCAGCTTAATATTTTGAGATACCGCTTTTTTGTTGTTAAATTGCTTCCTTGTAAAACCCGTTCTGTAATTATGGGAGCAATCCAGGCCGCCACTTTCCGAAATAATTTTGATTTTCTGCGCATACTTTTTGCCTCCTTTGTGATTGTCTCACACAGCTATTATTTATTGGACGGCAGGTCGGAAGATCCATTTTCTTCCTACCTGTACCATACCGAGCTGTCGACTTTAGGTGTATTCGGCTTTTTTGTACTGAGCGGTTACCTCATCTTTCAAAGCCTGGAAAACACACCCAATCTGTTCCGCTTCCTGCTGAAGCGTTTTAAAAGGATTATGCCCGGTCTTATCGTAGCCCTGGTTTTTACCGTATTTGTATTGTGTTTATTCCTTTCAGATCTTCCTGTGAGCGCCTACCTGAGTGCTGCTCATGTGTATCTCTATTTTATTAAAACGATTTTCTTTTTACCTACAGATAATCTCTTGCCGGGTGTATTTGAGCAAAATCCCTTACCCTTCATTAATGGCTCATTATGGACATTGAGGTATGAAGTACTGTGCTATATCAGCCTTTGCCTGTTCTTCCTCTTGCCCAAGCCGTACCGGAGTGGCTTTGCCGGTCTTATGTTTGCGGCATTTTTGATATTGAGATCATTACATATCGGGAACATAATTCCCCTGGAGGAAGGCCTGAGCGGGCACCTGGGTAATTTCCTTAATTTATTCTATTGCTTTTATGCAGGCGTATTGCTCAAAAGCCGGGAGGATTTTGTACTCAGCCATAAACGAAAAATCTTCCTCATTTCCGCTCTGCTCCTCCTGGTCAGCTACCTCTTGCCGCTGATGATCGGGCAAATGCTTTTCCTGGCTGTATTTCCTTTTTTTGTATTGAGTGCAGGCCTGCTTTATGTAAAAGCTTTACACATACCGGCCCGGATCGGAGACATCAGTTATGGGACCTATATCTATGCCTTCCCGGTGCAGCAGGCGCTGATCAGCTGCGGTGTAGATAATGTTTATGTATTGATAGCTATGAGCCTGGTCTTCAGCTGGAGCCTGGGATACCTGTCCTTTCATTTTGTAGAACGTAAGTTCCTGGCCAGGTATAGAACAAGTCAGCAATAAAAACACTCAAATTTACCACTACGATGGATACTGGAAAATTTGAGTGCACCTCTGAGGGACAAAAAACTTAGCTGCCTTTCTTTATATAAGCAAATTCATTGACCACCTGTTTTTGGGCTTTGCGTTCCGCTTCCAGCGCACGCAGTTCTACTCTCCTGATCTTGCCACTAATGGTTTTCGGCAATTCCGTCACAAATTCAATGAGCCGGGGCATTTTGTAAGGGGCTAACCTGGCCCTGCAGAAGGCAAAAATATCTGCTGCCAGGTCCTCCGTAGCATCTGCTGCATGGCTCAATATGATAAAAGCTTTCACCTCGAAACCCTTTACCGGGTGAGGGCTGCCGACAACTGCAGATTCCAGGATCTGGTTATGTTCCAGTAAAATACTTTCTACCTCGAATGGGCCTACGCGGTAATCGGAAGACTTGATAACATCATCGTCACGGCCTACAAACCACAGATAGCCTGCTGCATCGCGGTATGCTTTATCGCCGGTATAGTACAGTCCGTTTTTAAATACCGAAGCTCTTTTCTCCGGTTCATCCATATAATCAATGAAAATACCGTTGGGCTTGCCTGTATCTGTGCGCACACAGATATTACCTTCTTCCAGGTCATCCAGGATATTACCTGCCTCATCGGCAATGACAATGTCATACATAAATAATGGTTTGCCCATAGAGCCGAACTTAAGTTCAGAGCCGGGCAGATTGCCCACCATACAGGTACTTTCCGTCTGCCCGTACCCATCGCGGATCAGGATGCCCGTGCCTTTTTTCCAGGCCTCTATGATCTCCGGGTTCAAAGGTTCTCCGGCAGCAACGCAAGAGCGGAACTTAAAGGTATAAGCCCCCAGGTCTTCTGTGATCAGCATCCTGAGTACTGTAGGAGGGGCACAAAAGGTAGTAATGTCATTATCTGCGATCTTTTGCAGTATGGTAGCAGCGCTGAAACGCTCTGTAGTATGATAGGCAAAAATAGTAGCACCTACATTCCAGGGGGCAAAGAAGCTGCTCCAGCCAAACTTAGCCCAGCCGGGCTGGGAGATATTATAATGCACATCACCCTGCTTAAGCCCGATCCAGCTGGCAGTGGTCAGGTGCCCCACAGGATAGCTGAAATGGGTATGGATGACTACTTTGGGCATACCCGTAGTGCCGGAGGTGAAGAACAGGAAGAGCGGATCGTCACTAAAAGTGTCTGCTGCCTCAGCTTCCGTGCCGTATTCGTTGATCTCAGAGAGGGAGATCCAGCCCGGGCGTGTGCCTTCGGCAATGATCTTTATGGCTACCGTTTGGCCGGTTAGCTGTTCTGCTGCTTCTATCTTGGCAGCATTGTCGCCGTCTGCAATCACTACTTTAGGCATCAGGCGCGTAAAGCGGTATTCTATATCTGCAGGGCCCAGTATCGTGGCGGCAGGAATCATACGAAACCCGCCTTTTATAGTGGCCAGGTTGGCCTGCCAGTTGATGACCTGCAGGGAAAGTTGTGTAAGGATCACATCGCCTTGTTGCATACCCTGGGCCCTTAAAAAATTAAGCAGCTTATTGCAGGCTATACTCATGTCGCGGAAGCTATAGCGTTGCGTGCTGTGCTCATCGGTCCAGAGCAAGGCCGTTTCATTCGGGTAATCTCTTACATTGATCCCTTCAAAAATTTCCTTTACCCAGTTGAACCGTTCCGGTTTTTGCAAGTCCGTCTGGTTTAACTGTGCAAAATCTTCTTCGGCAATTATCTTCCTGATTTTTCTAAAAGTGTTTTCCATAATACCATTGTCTTGTACTCAAATTTAATCTTTTGCCCCGTTAAATGGGTGTGGAGTATATTAATTTAGCGAAGGTTTTGCTTTAAGTGCGCTAATCCGCTGAGGCTGCCGAAGCAACGAGGGAACATAAAAAAACCTATAAGGTTTCAAAAACCTTATAGGTTTGCCGCGGGAATAGCAGCAAGGAAAAAGGTTACCCAAATTTAATGGTCCTTGCTCCTGTTGAAGATACTGCCGATCTCTTTGCTGATGCCTTTGAGGTCTACAGTAGGGTTCAGGAACATATTGTCTTTGATAAAGAAGTCGTCTTTCTCTTCCGGTTTGGATTGCGCCGGATAGATCAGCAGGAAATTATTTTTCCTGAAATACTTATCCAGGTAGCTGAACATTTTATCCATTTCACTGTGGAAGGAGCGGTGTCCCGGGCGGCTCAGGATAAAGGTGATCAGGTCATTTTTACCTACTTCACGAGACAGGATTAATATGTCTTCCCAGTTGGTAAAGGCTTCAAACTGCAGTTCTATCGTGCTTTTTTCATTTAAAGAACGGATATAGGTTTCAAGATTGCCGGGTGCGAAGAATTTTACCGCAGCACCGCTGTGCTTGGCCAGGCTCCAGATCTTTTCCATCCAGTGCGTAAAGCCGGGTTCTTTCTCTGCATCCCTCGGAATTACCACTACATTTTTCTTAAGCGTAGACAAAGGCTGGTCTGCATTATAGACATAGGTGGTTACCTGCTCATTGCCCAACACGCCGTTCATAAATGTTTTGTTCTTAACGGAGCTGTAGGGGGTGGTACTGTAGCCCAGGATGAGGTCGGTGATCTTATTGGCCTTGATCTCTCCTATGATCCCATTGACGATATTGTCATCAAACCGCAGGATATCATTAATGGTAATGTCCGCACCGGCACCCGTTTGCACGGCGATGTCCAGGATCTTCTTACCGCGTTTGTCCGACTCCGTAGGATCTTCTGTTTTGTTGATGATATGCAGCGCATGAATACCTTCTGTGTTTGCCGGATCTTTGATGTTCAGGGCCAGTTGTACCAGCTCTTCCGTTCTTTCAATAGAATTGGAAGCAATAAGGATATGCTCTGTACTGTTGTCCTCTTTTACATCCTGCTTGCTTTGCTCCTGCTCTGCTATCTTCTGGCCGCTTTTCTGGGCTACCACAGAAGATATGGTACAAGTAACCAGGATCACGAGGATAGAGCCGTTAAGCACCGCTTCGTTCAATAAACGCACGGGCTCTCCGTTGGGTGTCTCGGAGATGATGATATTGTAACCCACCATTACAGCGGCAAGCGTTGCGGCAGCCTGTGCCACACTCAGCGAAAAGATGATATGTAACTGGTCTTTGGATAGTTTATATGTTTTGGCCGTGGCCCATGCTGCAATATATTTGGCCGCGATCACGCCCACTGTAAGCACCAGGGCTACCTGTATGGTTTCTGTACTTTTTATAAAAGCCCTGAAATCAATCAGCATACCTACGCTGATAAGGAAGAAGGGAATGAACAGGGCATTGCCTACAAATTCTACCCGGTTCATTAAGGGAGAAGTATGCGGTATGAGCCTGTTTAAGGCCAGCCCGGAAAGGAATGCCCCGATGATGCCTTCAATGCCGGCCAGTTCTGCCAGTACCGCACCCAGGTACACCATTACTAATACAAAAATGAACTGGGAAATTTTATCACTCACTCTTTTGAAGAACCAGCGCCCGATAATGGGAAAGCCCAGCAATACCACCAGGCCAAATAATACGATAGAGATACCCATCCTTAGCCAGAAAGCGGCATCAGCAGTACCTTTGGTCATGCCCACAATCGCTGCGAGCACCAGTAAGGCCAGCACATCGGTGATCATGGTACCGCCTACCGCTATATTGACCGACTTATCTTTACCTGCACCCAATTTGCTGAGGATTGGGTAGGCCAATAGCGTATGTGAGGCAATAAGACTACCGATCAATATAGAGGACATCAGGTTGAAGTGTAAGAGGTAATAGGCCGACAAGGTACCTATGATCATGGGGAATGAAAAGGTAAACATACCAAAGGTCAGGCTCTTCCACTTGTTCTTCTTAAACTCCACCAGGTCGATCTCCAGCCCGGCCAGGAACATAATATAGAGCAATCCCGTGGTGCCGGAAACCACGATGCTGCTGTCGCGGTCCAGTACCCCCAGCCCGTTAGGACCTATTACGGCACCGGCTATGATAAGGCCTATAAGATGCGGGATCTTTAATTTGTTCAGGATGATCGGTGCCAGCAGAACAATCAGGATGACGATCAGGTATTTTAATATAGGATCTGTTACCGGGAGGGTAGTATCCATAATGTTTAATAACATAGTCCGATGTTTTTAGGTTTTATTTTTTGGAACGGTCTGCATCTATTTTATAGGTGATGGTGCAGCCGTCTGCCTGCTGGATGATCCGGGTGCCGCTTAATTTGTCCGGTGTGTTGACCGCAAGCTTTACATTCATGCTGGTGGCATTAGGATCGCCGGAAACATTAGGGGTAGACAGTATGAAGCCGGAACCGTCATAGATGCCGGAATATACCCTGACCAGGTTCTCGCCCTGCATGGCTTTTACATATACGCCTGTAGAGTCTCCGCCCGAAAAGGTCCAGGATTCTTTACGTGTATCGCCTACGGCAGAGCCGCTGCAGGAGGTCTGTGTGCAAAGCATATTGATGTTCCAGGTGCCTTGTAAAGAGTCGGGCAGTGGCAGTCCCAGGTTTTTGAGGCTTAATGTCATGGAATCTTGCTGCGCAATGCTTAGTTTAATGCTGTCTTCCAGTTGGGTCAGCATTTTTTCTTTCATCAGGAGGCTTTGTTCCCTGTCCCTGAGGGAGACTTCTCTTGCGTCCAAAGCTTTTTTACGTTCTTCAAAACCGCAACTGCTTAAGGAGGCTGTTATCAATAAAAATGTACTTACATAGATCAGTTTGTTCATGTTTGCCTGGAATTTTATTGGTGAGCTGTAGCGCTAAGGTAAGGAAAAATGAAAAAATGGCCGGAAGGAAAGAATGGTTGGCGATTTACTCCCGGAGGAGCAGCCCCCTGCCGGAGTTTGTGGGATTGTCAGAAGTTTATGACAATCGCCTTCCGGATTGACCATAAATTTAAAGTGAGGTATCTTTGCGCCTTATGAGTGAGGATGTGTTTAATATAGCTTTGGTGGGCAATCCCAACAGTGGAAAGACTTCTTTGTTTAATACACTTACAGGATTGAACCAGAAAGTAGGCAACTTCCCGGGAGTTACTGTGGACCGGAAAACGGGAACGACCAACCTGGGTAATGGTGTGAAGGCAAATGTGATCGATCTGCCGGGTACTTACAGTCTGTATCCCAAAAGCACGGATGAATATGTGGCTTATGAAACTTTATTAAATCCATCGGGTCCTGCAGTGCCCGATGTGATCGTTGTGGTGGCCGATGCCACGATGCTGCAGCGTAATTTACTTTTCTGTACACAGATCATAGACCTCAACAAGCCGGTTGTACTGGCTTTGACCATGGTAGACCTGGTCGCACAGTCAGGCGTTAAACTTGACCTTAAAGCAATAGCTGATTTCCTAGATGTGGCCGTAGTGCCTGTAAACCCGAGATTGGGTAAAGGAACGGATGAATTGAAAAAAGCGGTGCTGGCGGCAAAAGAAAAGGCAACTGTTGTTCCTAAAGCTTTCTTGGCGTTGGAAGAAGCACCGAAAGATTTCCTGGATGCCGTACAGACTATTTCCGGTGTCAGCAGCCCTTATGCGGCCCTGCACATTGCTACGGCCAAAGAGCCGCTGCGCTTCCTTTCGGCACAGCAGCAGGCTGATATCAATAAAAAGATCACCGATTCCGGCTTCTCGAAAACTAAAGTACAGACCCGTGAGGTCATGGAACGCTTCGGGAGAATAGAGCCTTTAAGTGCCAAACTGGATATGCGGAAAGCGGTGGATGAACAGCAGCGCTTTTCTAAAAAGATAGATGAAATATTATTACATAAGGTCTGGGGTAATGTGATCCTGCTCCTGGTACTGCTCTTCATGTTCCAGGCTATTTTCTGGCTGGCCACTTATCCTATGGACTGGATCGATGCAGGCTTCTCGGGAGGCGGAGCATGGCTCAAAGCTCAATTGCCGGAAACCTGGTGGGCCGACCTGCTCGTTAATGGCCTGTGGGCAGGCCTTGGCGGCATTGTCATCTTCGTACCACAGATCGCGATATTATTTGGTATCATTACCATCCTGGAAGATACCGGCTATATGGCCCGGATCACCTTCCTTACGGATAAGCTGTTGAAATCGGTGGGTATGAATGGTAAGGCTTCCATGCCTTTGATCAGCGGGCTGGCCTGTGCCATCCCCGCAGTGATGGCCACAAGGATCATCGAAAATAAAAAAGAACGCCTGATCGCCATCATGGTTACCCCATTGATGAGCTGCTCGGCAAGGTTGCCGGTTTATATTATCCTCATCAGCCTGGTGGTGCCCGAAGCTACAGTAATGGGCTTCCTGTCGGTACAGGGCCTGGTGATGATGGGCCTCTACCTGCTGGGTTTCTTTATGGCCCTGATCGTGTCTAAGGTGATGAGCTGGCTGATCAAAGGAGAGCGCACGCAAATGTTCCTGATGGAACTGCCGGTGTACCGCGCACCCAGGTGGAGAAACGCCCTGCATACCATGATTGAAAAAGCCAAAATATTTGTGGTAGATGCAGGAAAGGTCATTATGATCATTTCTATTGTACTGTGGGCGCTGGCAAAATTTGGTCCTGGCGGGCGCGAAGCCGCTGTGGAAGCTAAATATGCACAATTAGCCGGAGCTAATGCAGATAGCGTGTTGACGGCAGAGCAGGAGTTCGATAAGGAAAATGAGCATTTGGAAAACTCTTATATTGGTGTAATGGGCAAGGCTATAGAGCCTGCGATTAAGCCACTGGGTTATGACTGGAAGATCGGTATCGCATTGATTACTTCATTTGCGGCCCGTGAAGCCTATGTGGGTACTATTTCTACCCTGTACAGCCTGGGTGGAGATGCCACAGAGGATGATCCTACGCTGAAAGGTAAAATGGCTGCGGCCAAATGGCCTGATGGTAAACCTGTGTACACATTGGCCTCCGGGGTTTCCCTCTTGATCTTTTACGTATTTGCGATGCAGTGCATGAGCACGCTCGCTATTGTGAAGCGCGAAACGCAGTCCTGGAAATGGCCGGTGATCCAGACGCTATATATGGGCGCATTGGCCTATATTTGCGCTCTGATCGCTTTTAATCTTTTAAAATAATGGGAAAATATATCGGATTAGTTGTAGCTGTATTTGCTGTTTTGTTGGTCCTCATCTTTGCTTTGGTCAACAGGACACCTGATTCCTATGACCTCAACATGCTGATTGCAGGTGATGCCGTGCTGGCTATATTGTCAATAATGGCTTATGTGATGGTGAATAATGCCTTGAAAAGTCCTAACCCTAATGCTTTTATCCGCGCAAAAATGGGCGGTACGATGTTGCGTATATTTATTTCTATCGCCGGTATCGTAAGTTATGCTTACCTGAAAGGTAAAACACCTGCTACCAAGCCTACTATATTCCTGTTGCTGGGTATGTATGTGATCTATACCATACTGGAAGCTGCGGTCTTGTCTAAAAAAGGCAGAACGGGCGCTTAGTAATCTTTTTTGTTTGTCCTGAATGAACTTGTGTGATGGCAAAGGAAAAACTTTCTTATGATGCTTTTGCAAGCTACCTGCCTGCAGGTGCTATAGCAAAGATCATTCCCTGGTTTGAAAAATACCAGATCAAAATGGTCATTACAAAAGCCCGGAAAACAGTCCTGGGCAATTATCTGAATCCCCATCACGGGCATCCTCATCATGCCATTACCATCAATGGCAATCAAAATCCATACAGTTTCCTGGTCACGCTGCTGCATGAGCTGGCCCATCTCGAAGCTTTTGTGCAATATCAAAACAGGATCGCTCCGCATGGCGTAGAGTGGCAGAATATCTACCGGCAGGTGATGATCGGTTTCCTGGGCGTAAATATTTTTCCTGATGAGCTGGAAAGGGCCATTGCGCTGTCCTTGAAAAAGGTGAAGGCAGGTTCCTGTTCCGATCCTAAGCTCTATAAGGCTTTGGCGGCTTATGATAATGAGCCTACATACGGGCTGAACTGGGTAGAGGAATTGCAGCCGGGTAGCTATTTTGTCACTAAGGAAGGGAGCGTTTATCAATTGATCGAGAAACGAAGGACCCGGTATTTATGTGAACAATTGGGCACAAAGAAAAGATATCTTTTCCAGGGAGTAGTACGGGTAAAGCCGGTTACCGCGACCGAATTGCAAAGTAAAGGCATTGCCCTGTCTTAAAAAAGCCACGCGCTACCGGTTGCGAACAACACAATAAAGCGTGGCATTGATTTCCCTTAATCTTTTTATTACCTGGTTTTTACTATCCTGGAGATAGCTTGCCTGCCTTGAAAGCTGTATTGTAGCAAGTACACACCCTGGGCCATGTCTGCAACATCAATCCTCAGGCTGTTACCGGATAAATGTTCGGTGCGGATATTCATTTTGTTACCTGTCATATCATAAACTCCGATATCGGAAAGGTTATCTATACCTAAGTCTACCCTGAGTGTGATGCTATTGTCCTGCACCGGGTTAGGAAATACAGATACAGACTGGTGTTGGTACTTTGTGTTGATGGATGTAGTACCGGTATTTAAGTTGTACTGTTTGTAATTGTCTGTATTCGTACAGGTTTGTTGGCATGAATTGGTGATGCAGAGCGTAACGGTATAGCTGCCGGAGCTGGCATAGGTATGGTTAGGATTGCTGCTGTTGCTGGTCTGTCCGTCCCCGAAATTCCAAAGGTAAGTACCGGCATTCTGTACGTTCTGCGCTTCAAAATTATAGTTCAGGCGGTTAGCCGTTTCTGTTGCCTGGATGCCCGTTAGCGTAGGTTTTGCGGCTATTGTAATGGTCTTTGTTTTTGCAGCAATACCACAGTTTTGCGTTTTAGCATATTTAATGGTCACCGTACCGCTTTGTAGGGCAGTTAACAGTCCGCTGCTGTTGATCGTCGCTATAGCAGGGTTCAGCGATTCCCAGCTACCACCCGAAGTGGCATTGCTGTACTGGGCCTGTGTGCCTGCGCAAATACTTTCACTGCCGTTGATATCGGTGACAGGACTGTTTTGGTTTACGGTAATTGCTTTTGTTGCAGTGGCGGTGCCACAGCTATTGCTTATACTATAGGTGATTGTAGTACTTCCGGCATTGTTTGCCGTGAGCAGGCCTGAAGCATTGATAGTAGCCACAGAAGTATTGCTGCTGGACCAGGTGCCGCCGGAAACGGTAGCCGTGAGTGTAGCTGTAGCGCCTGTGCACAGCTGGTCATTACCCTGGATGCTGCCTGCATTGGGTTGTTGCGCGGCATTGCACAAGGTGGTAAAGGGTGCTGCTGCGGCCCAGTTGCTGTAATTGTTGCTGCCGCAATAATTCCTTACCCAGGTGTAATAGGTGGTGTTGGCATTTAAGTTGCTAAGCACGTAATTATTATTCAGGACATTGCTTTGTGTCGCAGCTGTTGCAGCACCAGGCGCAGTACTGCTCTGGCTGTAAAACAGTTCACTGTATTGACTGTTACTGCTTGTCCAGTTGATCTGCGCGGTATTGCTGCCGATAGCAGTCACCGCTGCCGGGACCGGGCCGGCACAGCTTGTAGCCGGGTTTCCGGTATTGGCAGTGATCTGTAAAGCATCCAGGTAGCAATTAAAGCCATTGTTGGAACTGAATACGAATCCTATATAGACATTACTTTGTCCCTCTGCAGCGGCAGGCAGGGTAATGCTTTTCAGGCTCCATTGCGGGCTTTGAGCTGCGAACCTGGATACAAAGCTCCCTGCGTCATGCCAGGTGCTGCCATCATAGGAATACTGCACCTGTACCCCCTCTGTGGGATAATCATTAGTGGCGCTGCTGTTTGGATTGCCCTCATACCACTGGAAGGCGACGTTGATATTGCTGGCATTAGTGGTATTGAAGGGAGATGTGACCAATCGTCTTTTGATGCCATTGGGTATGAAGCTAGAGCGAAACCGCAACATATGAGTGCCTTCATATGGAGCTTGTATGGTAGGGGACTGCGAATTTGAAATGGGTGTAATAGCATCGTAGCTGCTGCTTGCACTGCTTACTTGTTGCTGTGCGAAGCAGTTACTTAAAGTTGCATTATTAAAACCTTCCTGGTAGGAAAGGGAAGTAACGCAGGCCGGTAGCTGTGCTTGTAAATTGTTTGATAAGGAAACAGTTAATAGCCCGGCTATGGAAAGGAAATGGATGTTTGCTTGCCGTAAGGTTTTCATAAAATTTTGTTTTAAATGGCGCAAAAGTATCCCAGGGAAAGGGCAGGGCTGTCACGCCAGTGTAAACAAAGCCGGGGAATTGTCTGCTAATTGTAGAAAAACTAATATCCGTTGGGCAGAGGTGAATTTTGGGCAAAAAATAAAGGAAGCCTTAAGGCTTCCTTCTGATTGTATAACAAACTAAAACTTCTAAGATTCGCAACTGCTGCAGGTGACCAGGTTGTTGACCAACTCTTTGGACACACTTTGACTGCGTTGATAGTACAGGGTTTTTACGCCCAGTTTCCAGGCTTCGATCATCAGGCGGTTTACTTCCTTGATGGCAAGATTGGAAGGGATGTTCAGGTTAAGGCTCTGTGCCTGGTCGATGAATGCCTGGCGGATAGAGGCCTGCTGGATGATCTCCAGCTGGGAGATTTCCTTAAAGGTTTTGAATACGTCTTTCTCCTGCTGGCTCAGCTCGTCCAGGTGTTGTACGCTACCATTATTGAGCATGATGCTGCGCCAGGTGTCTTCATTATCCATGCCTTTTTCTTCCAGCAGGGTGCGCAGGTATTTATTCTTACGCATGAAGTTACCTTTAGACAGACCTGCTTTATAGTAGTTGCTGCTGAAGGGCTCAATTCCCGGGGAGGATTGGCCTAAGATAGCTGAAGAAGAGGTAGTAGGTGCAATGGCCAGTAAAGTGGTATTGCGCCTGCCGTAACCTTTTAATACTTCCGGCTCTCCGTATATAGCGGCCAGTTCCTGGGTGGCTTTATCGGATTTTTCGTGAATATGTTTGAAGATCTCGTGGGTCAGTTGCTTGGCACGTAAGCCTTCAAATGGTATCCTGTTTTTCTGTAAATAAGAGTGCCAGCCCAGTACGCCCAGCCCTAAAGCTCTGTGGCGTTTTGCAAAGCGGTTGGCATTCGCGAGGTAATAATTGTCTTCTGTTTTGGCAATGAATTCCTGCAATACCGCATCCAGGAAGAAGGTCGCCATTTTTACGGCTTCTGTATCTTTCCACTCATCATACAATTCCAGGTTCATGGAAGACAGGCAGCAGATAAATGATTCATCTTTGGAAGAAGGTAATGCGATCTCAGAACAGAGGTTGCTGGCATTGATCTGCATATTCAGGTCTTTGTACACCTGCGGTTTGTTGCGGTTTACATTATCGGTAAAGAAAATGTAAGGCAGCCCTTTTTGCTGACGGGATTCCAGTACTTTGGCCCAGATCTCACGTTTAGCCATATCGCCATCGATCATTTCCTGCATCCAGTAGTCGGCTACACAAACCCCGAAGAAGAGGTTCTGGATAGGGCTACCGATGTTTTTGATGTTCAGGAATTCTTCTATATCCGGATGGTCGATGTCCAGGTAGGCTGCAAAAGCACCACGGCGCACGCCACCCTGGGAAATGGTATCCATAGCTGTGTCAAACAGTTTCATGAAGCTTACCGCACCACTACTTTTTCCGTTATCCGTTACTGCACTTCCTCTTTCTCTTAAGCCACCGAAATAGCCGGAGGTACCCCCGCCTATTTTGGTTTGCATGATCACTTCGCCCAGTTTATGGGTGATGCCTTCTATATGGTCCGGTACGTGAACATTGAAGCAGGAAATAGGCAAGCCGCGCTCTGTACCCATATTGGCCCAGATCGGGGAGCTTAAGCTCATCCAGCCTTTCTCGATCAACTCTTTAAACCCTTCTTTAAATTCAGGTTTATACAGGCGCTGTGCTGCTGCTGTACATACGCGGTCTATTGCTCCTTCTACCGATTCTCCTTTTAACAGATATCCCCTGTTGAGTATTTGCTCGCTCTCTTCATTGAGCCACCAAAGTCTTTCCATAAATTCCTAAATTCAAAATATTAAAGTCAAAAGTCAAAAGATAAACAAGGTTTTGACTTTTTAATTTTTACTTTTTAATTAAAACAAATCCATTGCTGTAATGCTCTTGTCGTGTTTGGTGTAGTCTACCGGGCGCTTGGCAAAGAAATCGTCCAGGCTGTTGGCAAATACTTCTTCTTCAAACCAGCGCATAGGGCTGTATTCTACTTCAGATATGTTGTAGATCTTGGACATGCCGATCTTCACCAGGCTGTCATCGATGCGGTATTTCATGAAGTTTAAGATATCGGTCTTGCTTATTTTTTCCAGTTCTCCGTCTTCAAAGATCCAATCCAGGATGTCGGCCTCGATGGCTAAAGATTCTTCGATGATCTCTTGTATGTTGGACTGCTTGGCCAGGTCCAGGTATTCAGGGAATTCTTTTTTGATCTGGTTGATCAGGTAGATACCGGCATTGGCATGGATCTGCTCGTCAACAGAAGTCCAGGCAATGATATTGCTGGTATTCTTCATGTATCCCTTAAAACGGGTAAAGTAAAGGATAATGGCAAACTGGCTGAACAGGGATACGTTCTCGATCAGTATCGTGAACAGTACCAGGGAGGTGATGTACTCATGCGGTTGGGTGCTTTTGGCATCTTTCAATGCTGCGCCCAGGTAAGCGATACGCTTTTTGATCACCGGTACTTCAATGATCTTTTCAAATTCTGAACTGTAGCCCAATACTTCCAATAAACGGGAATAAGCTTCTGAGTGGCGGAACTCGCATTCTGCAAAGGTACTGCCCAGGCCGTTGAATTCGGGTTTCGGCATATGCTGGTACAGGTTGCCCCAGAAGGTTTTTACGCTTACCTCGATCTGTGCGATGGCCAGCAGACTTTTCTTGATCGCCATTCTTTCGTGTGTATCAAGATGGGAGTGAAAATCCTGCAGGTCTGCGGTGAAGTCCACCTCGCTATGTACCCAGAAAGATTTGTTGATAGCGTCTGTATACTGTAAAACCTCGGGGTATTCAAAAGGTTTATAGTGCTGCCTGTAATCAAAAATGCTCATAGCCTGTTAATATTTTGTGGTTTAATTGTTTGCTTTTAAGGGTCGACAATGCTGCCACAGCGTGCTATGCGCTCAATGTTGCAGACAATGCCTTTTTTGCGAAAGCAAAGTCTTTAGACATCGGACAGGCGGTCTGGCTATAGAATGTATGATTCTTTACAGTTGCGCAACAGCTCATGAATTTCACATGATTCTCCTGTGTTCTCCCTCCGCTTGCCGGAGGTGCCCATGTCTGGTAGACTTAATTTCGAATTCAAAAGTAGCATTTTGCGGATGGCTTTATTGTTTTGGTTATACACAAGATGTTGAAAAAGGAATTATGAAATTTCGAAGTGGCGGCCACTATTGATTTTGGTCAAATTTACCTGCCTGATATAAAAATAATTATGTTTTTTTGAACTAAATACCGTAAATTTCTCACGATGAAGTTTGCTCTACATAACTGGTTTAAAGGAGCGCTGTACCTCAGTTTCGCATTTTTTTGCCTGCTGATGTTGCAGATCACGCTAAAGTATGTGCCCTGGGCTGCGGATCTTGCTTTTTTACAGATCAAACAGACGGAAGTACAGACCTATAGCTATTATCTGCCGTTTTTTTATATACATGTGTACAGTGCTGTTTTCTGCCTGCCTGCGGGCTTTACCCAGTTCAATAATAAGCTGCTGAAGCGTAATAAAAGGGTACACAGGATCATTGGTTATGTTTATGTACTGACGGTTTTGCTCCTGGCAGCACCTTCGGGACTGGTGATCGGCTGGCATGCCAATGGCGGCCCGGTAGCCGTGCTGTTCTTTTCCCTCCTGGCCATACTCTGGTTCTGGTTCACCCTGAAAGCCCTGATGACGGCAAAAAACGGGCAATATAAAGCACATAAACATTATATGATGCGTAGTTTTGCATTGGCTTTATCGGCGATCACGCTGCGTTTATATAAAGTGATTATTGTAAAAGTGTGGGCACCGCCACCTATGGATGTATATGTCCTGGTATCGGGGCTTAGCTGGATCCCTAATTTACTGTTTACCGAATGGCTGATCCGTTATCGAAGCAACAAAAGAAAAGTCTATATTTGATCATTGTTTAAACGTTCCTGGAATGAAAAAATATTTTATCCCCTTAATGGGTTTCGTCATGCTGGCTGCTGCCTGTAATAATGAACCGGCGCAGCAGCAGTCTATGGAATCTCCTGCTGCCAAGGAAGAGGTACCTGTACAAGAGATACATACAGAGCTGTATGGTAATTATGTAGGGATGTTTGAAGATGCTGCAGAAGATGCGACAGAATATATTGAACCGGCGAAGATCAATATCAGCATCGGCCAGATCACGGAAAAGGGTGTATCTGCAAGGAGTATTGTGAAGGGTAATGACCGCCCTATGAGCGGTAATTTAACTGTAGATGGTAATGCTTACCGCTTTGAGATGGATGAGCCGGGTAATGATCCGCATGATGGTAAATTTTCCTTTGTGATCCAGGGCGACAGCCTGGTGGGTACCTGGGAATCTTATGATCAGCTGGTGAGAAGCCCGAGTAAAAAATTTGTACTTAAAAAGCAGCCTTTTGTTTACAATGCCAATCGTATGTTGCCAGAAGATTGGGAATATGTGGATTGGGAAAGTGCAAAACGGAAATCTGAATTGTATGTGAACGAAGACGGGAAGACGGATACTACAGTAAATGATTACTACCGGACGGCTTCTGAAAGTGTATATACCTTAAATGCATCTAAAAATAAACTGAAAGAATCGGATCTTAAAAACCTTAAGAAGCTGGACCTGGAGATCATCCGCAATACGATCTTTGCGCGTCATGGTTACTCGTTTAAAAAGAAATCGGTGCGGCAGTTCTTTGACCAGGTGGATTGGTATGTGCCTATGAACAATAATGTGGACGGGGATTTAACGCAACTGGAAAAAGACAATATTGTTCTGCTGAAGAAATTTGAAAAATACGCGGAGGATAATTACGATACTTTCGGGCGTTAAAAACGAGTTGTAGTAAACCTATAAGGTTTTTGAAACCTTATAGGTTTTGCTCTTGGTCGACATGACGGTCCTTGTTCTTTCATCATGAATAGTGTCGAAGGGCTTAAATGTAGCTCGTCATTCCGAACAAATGAAATGGAGTTGAGTAGTCTTTTATAATTACTAATTAGATGTCTCCACGCGCTATCGCTTGGTCGACATGACGGTCTTTGTTCTTTAATCATGAATAGTGTCGAAGGGCTTAAACGTAGCTCGTCATCCCGGGCGAATGAAATAGAGTTGAGAAATCTCAATACCGCTCGTCATTTCGAGCGCAATGTAATGGAGTCGAGAAATCTTGATTAATGGTGAATGACTACTATAAATTAACCATTAATAATTAAGAAAAGATGTCTCCGCTCGCTATCGCTCGGTCGACATGACGGTCCTTGCTCTATCACCCACAGCTCAGTCCAAGGGTGAAGCCCTGCTGCTTCAACAGTGCTCAACAGGACACCAGGCTTTGATGTCACCCCGAGCATATCGAAGGGTGGAGTGTGGTTCGGCCTATCGATTGTAAGAAACTTCGAGCAAAGAAGAAATGGATGAAGCAGCGCAATCTAAGTTATGAGGAAAAGAGATGTCTTCACTTGTGGATGCCCGGCCCTTTAGGACATCAAGGCCTGATTACTAATAATTAACCATTAACAATTAAAAACTTCCCATTAATGGATAAACGTTTTAATGTACGGGTGTATGGTATCCTCATTCACCCGGAAAATAAAGTACTGCTTAGCTTTGAGCATTATAAACATCATGTGTTCACCAAGTTTCCCGGTGGCGGACTGGAGTACGGGGAAGGTACGCTGGATGCGCTGAGGCGCGAGTTCCGGGAAGAGCTGGAGATAGAGCCGCTCAATTTCCGGCATTTTTACACCACTGATTTTTTCCAGCAGTCTGCCTTTAATGATACGCAGGTCATCAGTATTTATTACCTGGTGGATGTGCCCGATCTTGAAGCTATACCTCAGCTATCCGATACGGGTACGGTCTATTTTTATCCTATAGATGCATCGCTACCCGAAGAGGTAGACCTGCCGATCGATAAAGTGGTAGCCGAAATGCTGGTGGCCAACTACCCGAAACCCTGATGAGAATGCTTCTGTGTAGTATTTTATTCATTGTTATGTGTAAATTTTTAAAATATTAAAGTAATACGAGGTATTTCTATTATTTAAGTCATTATATAGATATTTTGCTATATTTTACTGGAATGATCATTTAATTTGGCTCTGATCAGGACAAAAAGTTTTGCTATAGCAAAATATACCAAAACCGTGCGCATTACTAACGCTGAGGTTTATATAGAACAGCCTTAGTTATTGGTAAAAGGTGCTTCACTTGCTGAAATACTTTCACTGGCAAAGATTTTTATACCACTAATCTGTATTGTCTTCTATTGAAAATAGCTTATAGGATTTTTCTGCACGTAGAAAGGTATAAGTAATATTGATGTTATTGCTTTTCGTAATTTTTTGATAATAAATGGTATCTGTATTTTGGCTGATGTGAATGTGATACAAGTTTGTGTCATTTAAGCCCGGGGGTAAATCATTTGCCATATCAATGAAAGTATAAGCGTTGCTATCATTGATGCTTTTTTCAAGAATATCAAGCGGAAAGTCTTCATCGGAATAGTAAATCATTAAAGGGTATTCAATATGTTGTTTTTGAAAAGTAGTATCCGTCATAAATTGATGGAGGAATGAATTAAAGCTTAGTTTCCTGTTTTTATGATTCACACATGAAGAGTTCAATAAGGTAAATGCAAACAGGAGGAAAACAACAAGCCGGCTTTTCTTTAGGTACAAGTGCTTTTCTTGATGGCTCATAATTTCTGGATTGTTTTATGAATTCAGTTTTATTGATCCGGAGGGTTCAGATTACCCTTCTTTCTTTCATCTGAACAACCTGGAAAATATTAGTCTGTTGTATCAGTTTTTCATCCCGGTTTATTTTACTACATATACTACATATCTGCTGTTTGCAGATGGTGGAAAGTGAGGCATTCTCACGGTTTGGCCATCAAGTTCATAACTTATATATCCGTACTGCACGAACTGGAGCTTACCGCATGGTCCGTCGTTGGAAATATAATAGCCCTGATCCTGATCATAAGTCTTAAAATTACTGATCAAATAGGATTTATTTGCAGAAGGTAGGTCAACTTTATAATCATAGTAGTCTACTATCTTGAAAAAGCCCTGATCAAATGAATACATTCTGTTCTCAGAATTCAGAAAGGTATCATTTATATTGAAGAACTGTGGTGAAACCAGGGTGTCTATGTGGAATAATGTTTGGAAATTCGTTCCTTTCTCATACACCGATAAGGTAATGAAGTCCATTTCGCTACTGTCAAACCCTACAAAAGCTAAGGAGGTTGGCATTTGATAAACACTGTAGTTGCATCTGACAGGGCCTGTTCTTTTGCAGGACAAGAAATGCAGGCCGAAAAAGAGTAGTAAAAGGTAAAGAGTGGGTTTCATAAGCATGATTTTGAAATCCTTATTATGGTATTTGATAACTTCGGTGCTTGCACCTTTTTCAATTACGTTAAGTTGTTACAATTAAACAGTCGGTTTTTGAGGAAACACTATGTAAATCTATTGATGATAATGCCAGGGATACTGAGTACTAAGGTTTTAAGCCTTTGGATCAAGCCGGGAACTTTATTTTTTTACCAATACAGGTACGTCATTGGGGCGCATGCTTAGCCCTTTTATCCGGGCAGTCTGGTAGATACTCTCAAATTGCGCACCATAGCTGGCGAACCTTGCTGTTCCTGCTCCGGGGCTACAATGACCAATCACCTGGAAGGTATGACTGGTTGGCCCTTGTGTTAGCTCTTTTACTTTAATGGTCGACTGTAAGGCGGGGATTTCCAGAATATATTCCGACCCTATAGCAAGAGGGCCAAAACCTGAGCCCGAATCCATATTGCCTGCATCGGCCACTTCGTCCCGATAGAGTATGCTATCTTTAAGTACATGATGGATGGTATAGATCGTATCTGTATGCAAAAGGGTGCTGAATTCGGTGCCCGGTTCATATGTTTTTAAGATTAGGGTATCTACTTCCTCTAACGTAAAGCCTTCAAAGGCAAACCCAAAAGGAGCATAAAAAATGCTGTAACGACAGGTGGATGTGATTTCCTTTTTGCAAGATACTGATCCCAAAAGGGATAGTGTGACAAGAGTATATAAGTACTTTTTCATAGTAGTATAAAATTAAAAATGGCGCCTCTCCAAAAGAAAGACGCCATAAGTACTTAAAAAATTAGAAAATAGAGCTGAGATAATTTCCTGTTAGGATTGATCTTTCAGCTTCACCATCGTCAGAATAGTGGCTACACCTACTAATGGCTCATCTGTATCGTCCAGCATTTCTACCAGCCATTTCACCACACCACGCTTGATCTTCGACTTTGGATTGTCCTCAGAAGGAGTGGTGTCATTCGGTAATTTTTGTTTACAGGTAAAGCGGATATGGATCTTCGCTCCCGGGTAAACGGGCTTGGTAAAACGCAGGTCATCGATACCATAGTTCAATAATACCGGGTTCATCTCGTAGCTGTCTACAAATAAACCGGCAGCAATGCTCATGATAAAGTAACCGTGGGCTACCTGCATATCAAACATGGTACCTTCAAAATTGGTCTCGCGTTTATGGGCATAGAAGTTATCCCCGCTCAGCGCTGCAAATTTATCGATATCATCAGCGGTGATCTCACGTGCTTCTGTGATCAGTTGATCACTTATGTTTAATTCCTCGTAATGTTTCTTGAACGGATGAATGCCATCGCTATTACCTCTTGCGCCTTGCTGGTACACATTGGTAATCGCAGTGATCGCGGTAGGAGAACCCTGGATCGCTGTGCGCTGCATATAGTGCAGGATACCGCGGATACCGCCCATCTCTTCACCACCACCGGCACGCCCCGGGCCACCATGTACCAGTAAAGGCATAGGAGAACCGTGACCGGTACTCTCTTTGGCACAATCGCGGTTTAAGGTAAGGATACGTCCGTGCATAGTAGCTGCTTCCAGTGTATAGTCACGGGCAATCTGGTTATCGTAAGTGATAATAGAGCTGACCAATGAACCTTTACCCATCTTCGCGAGTTCTGCTGCCTCATCGGTAGAGCGGTAAGGCATAATGGTACTTACCGGGCCAAAGGCCTCGATCTCGTGTACGGCAGTCTTATGGAAGGGGTCGTCGTTAAAGAAGACCACAGGCGGCAAGAAGGCTCCTTTGTTTTTATCGGCACCGGTTACTTCAAAATTATCTAAATCCCCGATAACGATCTCCTGGCTTGCTTTTAATTCTTTGATCTTTTCGAGTACCTCTTCTCTTTGTGACTGGCCGGCCAGGGAACCCATACGCACGCCGTCTACAGAAGGATCACCTATTGTAGAACTGGCCAGGCGCTTACCTAAAGCGATCTGCACATCTTCTACCAGGTGTTCCGGTACGATGATACGACGTACCGCGGTACATTTCTGCCCGGCTTTGGTCGTGATCTCCCGTGCTACTTCTTTGATGAAAATATCAAACTCAGGAGCTTCTGTAGTCACATCGAGGCCCAGAACAGAACAGTTGAGGGAGTCGGCCTCCATATTGAATGGTACGGCTTCATCAATTAATCTCGGATGTGCTTTCAGCATTTTCCCGGTAGAGGCAGAGCCGGTGAAAGTAACGGTATCGCCATTCTGAACATGGTCCAAAATGCCGCGGGCCGATCCACAGATCAATTGCAGTGAACCTTCCGGTAATATTTTTGATTCGATAATATCTCTAACCACTGCTTCTGTTAAGAAGGAAGTCAGTGTCGCAGGTTTTACGACCGCAGCAACGCCTGCCATAAAGTTGACCGCGATCTTTTCCAGCATCCCCCAAACCGGGAAGTTAAAGGCATTGATATGGATCGCTACGCCACGCTTAGGCACCATGATGTGGTGACCAATGAAGGTACCACCTTTAGACAATGGTGCTGCTTCTCCATCGATATAATAAGTCTCATCAGGAAACTGGCGACGCAAAGAGGCATTGGCAAACAAGTTACCGATACCACCTTCGATATCTACCCAGCTGTCTGCACGGGTAGCACCGGTGAAAGCAGATATTTTATAATAGTTTTCTTTTCTTTCCAAAAGATACATCGCCAATGCTTTCAACAAACGTCCGCGCTCATGGAAGGTTAATTTGCGCAGCGCCGGACTGCCCACTTTACGGCCATGTTCCAGCATAGTTGCCAGGTCCACATTTTTACTGTCTGCAGTGAACAGTGCTTCTCCCGTGATGGCATTGTAAAGCGTTTCACCACTATCCGTAGCCGGGATCCATTGACCGGCAGAATAGTTACTTAATTTGGTTAAAGACATATATTCTTAATGTTTAATACTGATCGTACATTTAAAGGATATGCAAGATAAGGAAAAATTGCAAAGCCGTTTTTGATAAAGGCCATAAAGCTTATAGCTCCCCTGCTCCGGATTGCTGTTTCAGGTAGGCGATCGCTCTTTCGATATCATCGGCCACATCGATACCTATACCCATCTCAGATACCGTGGTCATTTTGATGGCAATGCCATTTTCCAAAAAGCGTAATTGCTCCAGTTGTTCTACCTTTTCCAGTGTGGTCTGTGCCAGGGTAGGGAAGAGCAGTAAAGCTGTTTTGCGGAAACCATAAACGCCTATATGCTGGTAATAAGTCAGCGAGGCTTCAGGATTACGGGCATATGGAATAGGACTGCGTGAAAAAAGCAGTGCATTTTCGTAACGGTCACAGACTACTTTTACAATATGCGGACTGTCTGTTAAGGTCTTTTCGTAGATAGGCTTCCTTATGCTACCTACCTGCACCTCGGCATCCTGGAACAATGCGATCAATTGTGCTAAAGGTTGATGTTGCACAAAGGGTTCATCGCCCTGCACATTGATGAATATATCCGCTTCTATATCCTGTGCCGCAGCAGCGATCCTGTCTGTGCCACTTTCATAAGCCCGGGTGCTCCGGATCACCTCACCCCCACAGGAGCGGATCACGGATTCGATCTCATCGGAATCGGTGACAACGATTACCTGGTCAAACAAGCCGGTCTGTAAAGCTGCTTCATAGGTCCTCCGGATAACAGGTTTGCCTTCAAGGTCGATCAGCAGTTTGTTGGCTAATCTTGTAGAACCTATTCGGGCGGGTATTAATGCACAGACTTTCATGATTTATAGAGCAATGATGTTTGAAATAAGTTTAAAGCTAACGGATAGCAGAACCGAAGGTACTACACTTTGGGTAAGCGGATAGAGAAGGTGCTGCCGGAATCAGGGCTGCTTTCTATATGCAGGCTTGCATTGATCTGTTGGAGCAATTGCACCACCAGCATCAGGCCCATGCCACTACCTTTTTCCCCTTGTGTGCCGCTTTGGCTTTCGAGCACTTTGTTATTGATTTGAACTATTTGTTGGCTGTTCATTCCAATACCGAAATCGCGGATCTTAATAATGACCTGTTCTTGTTCGACAGCATTGGATACTTCTACCTTGCTGCCGGGCTGGCTGAATTTGATGGCATTAGTCAGCAGGTTACGAATGGCAATTTCAAGAATAGGCTTATTGGAGACTGCATCAATTTCGAGCAGTTGTTCCTCAAAGATGATCTGTTTAAGTTGCGCTTGCGACCTGACCTCTGCCAGTGCATTTTTAATGGTATCGCTGGTGTCGATCGCTGAAATATTAGGTGCTTTATTGCTGAGTTGCATTTGTGCCCAGACGAGCAGGTTGTCCATCATCGTGCCGGTCTGTATCACGGATTGTTCCATCTGGTCCCGGTAGCGGCTTTGCTTTTCGGCACTCAGGTTGTTCTCCTTGCTGAGTGCAAAAAAGGTTTTTAAGGTATGAATAGGGTTGCGCAGGTCATGACTGATCACGCTGAACATTTTATCTTTTACGGTATTCAATTTTTCCAGGGCCTCTTTCTGTTGCAGGATCTGTGTATTCTGCTTGGCCAGCAGTTTGTTCTTTGAGCGGATGCGCCGGTACAATATGCTCACTGCTCCCAGTACGAGCACAACGGTAGCCGCTATGATGATAGAAATATTCCGCAGGTTTTTCTGCCGGGCGGTTTCTGCTTCCTGTACCGCAAGGGTGGCGTTCTTTTTCTCCAACTGGTAGTCGGCTTCCAGCTCGGTCATTTTTATTTGCTTGTCTGTAGTGAAGAGACTGTCTTTAAGCGCATAGTATTTTTTTAAAAAGAGCACTTCTTCTTTGTAGTTCTGTTGCTTGTTATAAACTTCTGATATTTTCAGGTAAGCATTCATTTCCGCATCCGGGTGAGCGATCTCTTTGGCATAGCGGAGGCTCTGGTCAAATGCTGTAAGGGCTTCTTTATAATTGCCTTTTTGCTGCATCAGGTCTCCTATGTTGCCATACAGCCTGCATAAGGTCTTCGCATTGGCGCTTTGTACTTTTACCGTATCCAGTATGCTCTTGCAGGTGGCGAAGATCTGCTCGGCCTCTTTATACTGCTCCCTGGCCGTATAGATTACTCCCACCAGTCGCAGATCATTTACATAAAGCTTGGCATTTTCTGTGGATTGTGCTGCTGTCTTTTTGGTAATATCGGCTACCTTCCAGCCATAATAGAGTGCAGAGTCCAGGTTGTTTTTAATATTGAAAATGCGGCTTTTCTTGCTGTAGTAGCTGGCCAGTAGCCAGTCATCTTCAGGGAAATGTTGGCGGATGATGTCCCATTCTTTGGCCAGGTACTCATCCGATTTTTCGAAATTTTTATTGATGATGTAAACATCATTGATGAGGCTGTACACTTCACTCATATAAGCATAGTCTTTGGCAGACTCTGCTACCTTAGCCCCTTCCAGGTAGTATTTGATGGCATTGTCATAATCTCCCAGTTCATAATACAACTTACCTGCCCCGGTGAAAAAGGTCATTTCTGCTGCTTTTGATTTGAGGCGCTGAGAGAGTTTTATCGCATCGTTAATATAGTTTTTGACCAGGCTGGGCGTAATATTTACATAGGCAAATATTTCATCGTAAACGCCAAGTTTGGTTGTGTTGTCGGGGAGTGTTTTTGCTAATTGTGCGAGGCTGTCAAAAGCTTTTGCACTTTGTGCCTGTAAATTACTTTTTGCAAAAAATAAGGAACATACGATAAGGAGGAGTATTCTTTTGCTCATGGATTTTATTTTTGCAAACGGAAGCATTATTTTCTTTTAATGACGTTTTTGCCTATAATCGAACTGAGCACTTTTTCGGCATATTGCTTGCCGATATTCAAATAGGTGCTTTCAATCTGTATCTGCTCGGCATTGATGGATTTTACATGCTGCTTGTTGACTATAAAAGATCTGCTGATCCTGATGAACATACTTTCGGGCATCTGGTCTTCCATTTTAGCCAGGTTGGCCAGTACAATCTGCTTGCCCCCGTACTGGGTATGAATAAAAGAAAAATTGCCGGAAGATTCAATATACAATACGTCTTTATAGGCCGTTTTGATATAGGCGTTTTTGTCACGGGTGAAAAAGGAGTCCGAATCAAAAGCAGGTTCAGGAGGAGAATGGCTGGCCAGGAAGGCGTGTTTTAAATTTTTTACCTTGTCAATCGCACGTATCAGGCGTTCTGGTGCTACCGGTTTTACGATATAGTCTATGGCTTCCACATCAAAGGCTTCAAGTGCATAACCGGTATGGGAGGTGACAAAAATAACTGCTGGTACTTCTTTTATACTTTTTACCAGCTGGATACCTGAAAGTTCCGGCATTTCTATATCAAGTATTAATAAATCCGGTTTAAGCTCGATTATTTTTTTTCGGGCATCGAAAGCATTCGTGCAAACTTCGAGGCAATTCAGCTCTTCTATATGGTCGAGTTGCATCCGAAGAAAGTCAATCTGCATTTCATCATCATCTACAATGATGTAGTTAATCATTGATCGTCTCTTATTTGTAAACAATTTGTGAATACAAATATAGTTCAATATGTTGAATCTCAATATAAGGATACCTAAAAATCACTTTCCCGTTCCGGGTTTCTATACACTCCTGGCAGTTTTTCGTACACCTTTGGTGGTATTTCCTACACTAAGTACAAATACATTTTGAGTGTACAGTAAATTTGTGCTTTGTTTTTGTTTTATATCATTCTGTTTGTGAATGATTTATGTTGTTAAATTGTTTTTTATATTATTCATTATTTTTTTAAAATAAATTTTATTCGCTGCCTGCGTCCCTATGTTGCCAATTGGTAATAATGAGCATTATCCCTTGTACTCCTTATTGCCCCGGAAATGTTTTGTTTTAGTTAATAGATACCAGATTGTCCTAGTGGAGAGTCGACCCATATTATAGATTGAGAAGTTATGAAGAAAATTTTACTTACTGTTTTTACCTTATTCTGCCTTTGTTTTTCGGCCCTGGCACAGATCACTAACTGTACGGGCTGGATTACCCGGGATGCCAGCTGGAGTGTACTTCCCAGGGATGATGACAATAGTTCTGGTTCTATCACCCTGCCTTTTAATTTCTGCTGGTATGGTACTAGTCTTACCAATGTTTATATCAATAATAACGGGAATATTTCCTTTGGTACACCTTACGGGACCTATACCGGTGCCGGGTTTCCCAACGGGTCTTTCGTGATGCTGGCCCCTTTCTGGGCTGATGTGGATACACGTTCGTCGAACAGCGGAAGGGTGTATTATAAGGTTTTTCCTACTTATATGGTGGTACAATGGGATGGTGTAGGCTACTATGACCAGCGTACAGATAAACTGAACTATTTCCAGATCGTGATTAGCGACGGCAGTAGCACGCTGACCCCAGGTGGTAATGTCTCTTATACTTATAAGAGCATGCAGTGGACAACGGGTGAAGCATCCGGCGGAGCTAACGGATTTGGTGGTAACCCGGCAATCGTAGGTGCGAACAGGGGTAATAACGTTAACTTTTTTCAACTGGGCCAGTTCAATGCTTCGGGTAATAACTATAACGGTCCTACTGCCAATAGCGGTGTTGGCTGGTTGAGTAACCAGACGTTTGTGTTCAATGCATGTGCAACCAACAGCAATAATATTGCCCCGATCATCTCCGGGGTGGCAAGATGTGATACCTTACTCGTATGTGAAGGAGATACGCTCCCGGTCAACCTGATCGCTTATGGTCCTGAATCTAACCAGACCGTTGCTATGACAACTTCTGCTCCGGGAGTCAGTGGCTATTATGTTGTCAGCAATACAACCGGTTCTCCCGGTACGCTTAATTCTTATTTTGTAGGTAGTGCAGGCAACCTGGGTGTAAATACCATACAGGTAACGGCTACAGACAATGCGGCTGTTCCGGCCAGTTCTTCACTGGCACTTAATATAAAAGTGATACCTGCTGCAAAAGTAACCGTACACCCTCCAAACCGTACGGTATGTGTCGGGGGAGGTACTACATTTCCTGTTACGGCCACAGGTACTACAGTTACCTATCAATGGCAGGTAAACCAGGGCAGCGGTTTTGTCAACCTGACGAATACGGCTCCTTACAGTGATGTAACGACGAGTACTTTATCTATTGCTGCTACTACCAGCCAGATGAATGGCTATCGTTACCGTTGTGTGGTGCGGAACAGTAATGGCTGCCTCACCAATTCCAACCCTGCTTTATTAACGGTAAATCCATTGCCGGTAGCTACAGCCAGCCCTTCTCCTCAGACGATCTGTAGCGGTACGGCATCCAGTATCACACTTACGTCTACAGTAAGTGGTACCACTTATGCCTGGCCGGCCCCGGTGATGTCGGGAGTCAGCGGCGGAGCTGCAGGATCTGGTTCCAGTATTGCACAAACTTTGACTGCCACGGTTACTACCCAGGGTACAGCCATCTATACGATCACACCTACTGCCAACGGCTGTGTAGGTGCTTCGATTAAAGACACTGTAAAAGTGAATCCATTACCGGTAGCAACAGCTACTCCTTCGCCACAGACGATCTGTACGGGTACGGCATCCGGTATAGCGCTTAGCTCTAATGTAAGCGGCACAACTTATTCCTGGACCGCCCCGGTGATGAGCGGTGTCAGCGGCGGTACGGCAGGCTCCGGCACTACCATAGCGCAAACGCTTAGTATTACGGGCAGCAGCCAGGGCACTGCGGTCTACACTATTACCCCAAGCGCCAATAGTTGTGCAGGTGTAGCGATTAAAGATACTGTTTATGTCAATCCTTTATTAGTTCCTGCTGTCAGCATTACTGCCGGTAGCAACAATATATGTATGGGTACTAATGTTACTTTTACCGCTCAGCCAACAAATGGCGGACCTGCTCCTGTGTACCAATGGCGCAAAAACGGGGTGAATGTAGGTACCAATTCAAATACCTATTCAGATAATACATTGACCAGTACAGACCAGGTATCTGTGAGGATGACTTCGAATGTTACCTGCAGAACGGTGGATACGGTCAATAGTGCCGCATTAAGCATTACGGTAAAACCTATCCCTGTAGCCAGCCTGAGTACCAGCAGCCAGCAGATCTGCAGCAACCAGAGTAGCGCGGTAAGCCCCTCTTCAACGGTTACGGGAACTACTTATACCTGGACGGTTGTTCAAAATGGCGTAAGTGGTGCCAGCTCCGGCAGCGGTACTTCAATTGTACAGACCCTTACCAATACAGGATTGAGCACCGGCACAGCAATTTATACCATCACACCGGTTGCTGATGGCTGTACCGGAACGGCGGTTAAAGATACCGTGTTTGTGAAACCGCTCCCTGCTGTAACAAATAATCCTTTGTCTCAAACCATTTGTACCGGGGCAACGGCTACTATAGCCTTGCAGGCCAATATTACAGGTACTACCTTCAGCTGGACCGTCAATGCCACTAATGTTACCGGTGCAGCTAATGGCTCCGGGAATACGATCAGCCAGGTTTTAAATACAAGTACCAATACTCCGGGGACTGTGGTATATACTGTAGTGCCTGTTGTAAACGGGTGTACAGGGCCGGCAAGTACTTATACCGTTACGGTTAATCCTAAATCGACCGGCACCCAGACCACTACCATCTGCCAGGGACAGAGCTATACCTTTAACGGCATTACCTATACCAGTAGTAATAATACCGCAAAAGATACCCTGCAGAACCAATACGGCTGCGACAGCATTGTTACTTTAAACCTGACCGTGACCTCTGCGATCACCCACACCATTAATCCCGTGATCTGCCAGGGCAATAGCTACAGCTTCGGAGGTACCAATTACACCACGAGCCAGACCGGGGTAGTCCATACCTTCCAGACCATTCAAGGTTGCGACAGCATCGTGACCCTAAACCTGACCGTAAGCCCACCACTGACCGGTATCCAGAACACCACCATCTGCCAGGGACAGAGCTATACCTTTAACGGCATTACCTACACCAGTAGTAATAATACCGCAAAAGATACCCTACAGACCGCACAGGGTTGCGACAGCATTGTGACCTTAAACCTGACGGTAACGCCTGCGCTTACCCATACCATCAATCCCGTGATCTGCCAGGGTAATAGCTACAGCTTCGGAGGTACCAATTATACCACGAGCCAGACAGGGGTAGTCCATACCTTCCAGACCGCTCAGGGCTGCGACAGCATCGTAACTATGAACCTGACCGTAAGCCCACCGCTGACCGGTATACAGACCACCATTATCTGCCAGGGACAGAGCTATACCTTTAATGGCATTACCTATACCAGCAGTAATAATACCGCAAAAGATACCCTACAGAATGCACAGGGTTGCGACAGCATCGTTACCTTACATCTGACTGTAACCCCTGCGATTACCAACACCATCAATCCCGTGATCTGCCAGGGCAACAGCTATACCTTTGCCGGTACTGTTTATACCAGCAACCAGACCGGGGTGGTCCATACCTTCCAGACCGCACAGGGCTGTGACAGCATCGTGACAATGAACCTGACCGTTACCCCGCCACCAACCCATACCATTAACCCGGTGATCTGCCAGGGCAATAGCTATAACTTTGGCGGAACGATCTATACCACGAGCCAGAGCGGAGTCCTGCATACCTTCCAGACTGCACAGGGCTGCGACAGTATCGTGACCATGAACCTTACCGTAAGCCCGCCACTGACGGGAATTCAGACCATGGTGATCTGCCAGGGACAGAGCTATACCTTTAACGGTATCGTGTACACCACAAGTAATAATACTGCAAAAGATACGGTACAGAATGCACAGGGCTGTGACAGCATTGTGACCCTGCACCTGACCGTGAACCCCATCACTTATGGCACCCAGACTACCGTACTCTGCCAGGGACAAAGCTTTACCTTCAATGGCATTACTTACACCAGCAGCAATTACACAGCCAAAGATACTTTAGTGAACCAGTACGGTTGTGACAGTATCGTTAGCCTTAACCTGACCATTAACCCGGTAACAAGCGGTACACAAAGCGTAGTGATCTGCCAGGGCCATTCCTATACTTTCAATGGAATTACCTATACCGCCAGCAATACCACAGCCAGGGATACCCTGGTGAACCAGTACGGCTGCGACAGCATCGTGACCCTTAACCTGATCGTAACCCCGGCACCCACAACGACCTTAAACGATACCATCTGCCTGGGTGACAGCTATACCTTCGGGCCATATGTTTATACTACCAGCCAGAGCGGTGTAGTACACAACTTCCCTACCGCACAGGGCTGCGACAGTATGGTGACCCTGAACCTGACCGTGCTCAACATAGTACCCCAACCTTTACTGGTACAGGAGTCCGGTTGTGATGTCGTCCGTTTTGAAGGCACCGATTATACCGCTTCCACCATCTTCAACGACACCCTCTACAGCGCCTTCGGCTGTGACAGTATCTACCGCAGGGTAGAGATCACGGTACACGAGACCCGGGCCTATGTACAAAAGATAGATACCATGGGTTGCGATGAAGTCTATGTCAACGGCATTCGTTATAGCGCCAATGCACAGGTAAGAGATACACTGAGGAACCAGTATGGTTGTGACAGTGTGTACCGCGATTTCAATATCAAAGTGTACCAGTTCAAGCTGGAGCTGAGCATGAGCCCCGATGATCCATATGAGATGGAGCGCATAGAATTTAAGACCTCCAGCTATTATGGCAACGACTACAAAGTCTTGTCCTGGTCGCCTGCCAGCGCCTTCAGCGATCAGAACGCCAAAAGCCAGAAAGCATCCTTTACCGAACCGGCACAGGTCATCGTAAGGGCGAGGTCGAGAGAAGGATGTGAAGATGAGTTCCGGGTAGACATCAACCCGAGGGAATACAGCAAAGATGTGGCCGTACCAAATGCCTTTAGCCCTAACGGGGATGGCCTGAATGATATGTTCCGGCCTATACTGAAGCTGGAACGTGCATACAATACCATCGAGTTCAATATCTATAACCGCTATGGTCAGTTGGTACACGCTACGGCTAACCTGAACAATGGCTGGGACGGGATGCACAACGGCCGCCCTGCGGATAATGGGGTCTACAGCTACAAGCTGGTGATCTACTTCCTGGATGGCACGAATAAGGTGTTCTCGGGTGAGGTGAACCTGGTCCGCTAAACAAATAAAATCAAGCAATATTTTCCTTAACTAAGCAAGCCATTGATCCCCGGGTCAATGGTTTTGCTTTTTAGGTAAAACGCTATTCCGTGTCAATGTATATTTGTGTTTAGAGTCATTTTTGTGGCTTAAAAAATCCCGGATATTTTTATACTGACATAGAGCTGACACCGGGCAATCCTACATTTGCTGAAAAGAATATGAAACAGGAAATTAAATACTTTGACGGGCAACACTGCGAGACTACGGCTACGGGTACATTGTTGCGGCAACTGGGCATTGACTTGTCTGAGCCGATGCTCTTTGGTTTGGGGGAAGGGCTCAGCTTTATTTTCTGGAATATGAAGACCATGGACTTCCCATTTATGGGCGGGAGAATAAAGACCGACCTGCTGACCCAAAATATAGCCCGGGCACTTAAGCTGGAATTGAAAGTGAAGGAAACCTCTTCTGTAAAAAAAGCCTGGAGCGAGGTGAAGGAGCTGCTGGATGCAGACCGGGTGGTGGGCCTTAAGCTGGATTGTTATCATTTGTCTTACTTCAAACGAGCTTTCCATTTTGCCGGGCATTATGCCGCTATATATGACTATGACGAGCAGCAGGCTTATTTAATTGATACCCGGCAGCAGGGTGGACGAGTACAGACTTCCCTGGAAAGCCTCGCACTGGCCCGTGCAGAAAAGGGGCCTATGTCTTCCCGGAATTTATACTATACACTGGAGCATAGCGGCGAGGCTCTTGACCTGCCAACTGCCATTATTGAGGCGATCCGTAATAATGCAAAAGCGTACCTGAACCCGCCGATCAGGAATATAGCCTATAAAGGCATTGAGCAGGCTGCAAAGGGAATTGTAACCTGGTTTACTACCAGTTCAAATATAGCAGAAGAATTTACTGCTGCGGCCAACATGATGGAAAAAGCAGGTACGGGTGGTGCTTTGTTCCGGAATTTATACCGTGATTTTTTACAAGAAAGTTATGCACTACTGCAGTTGGAAGCGCTGGAGCAGGCTTACCATTCCTTTGTGGAAATAGCTGCGTTCTGGACAACAGTGGCCGACCTGTTTGTGAAGATCGGCGCAACTAAAGACCGGGTATATTTGGATGAAGCAGTTGTTCTATTGCGACAAATTGCCCGGAAAGAAAAGCAGGTGATGGAAAAGCTGTCGCAGCTATAAACGGTGATCTGCTGGATAGATTGGGTTGGTTGATTACAGGCTGTTGCCTGTAGCCGGGTCTATACGATGTCTGCAGGAAGCATTTGGACGGCCTTCCTGAACCAGAAGGTGAAATTTTCGGGTTGCAGCTCCATCTCTTCTGCTAATGCTTCGCTGCTGATCCAGCGGTAGTCCTGTACTTCATCAGGATGGGGGCAAGGCAGGGCATCTGTAAAGCCTATATATACATGGTCGTATTCGTGCTCTATCAACCCGTTTTCTACCGGGGTATGGTAAATGAAGGAGAATGCTTTTTGAATGTCACATTGCAGGCCCATTTCAAACTCAAGTCTTTGCAGGGCACTGTCTTTGAGCGCCTCTCCGGGCTGGGGATGGGAGCAACAGGCATTGGTCCAAAGCCCGCCGCCATGATACTTTGCGGCAGCTCTTTGATGGATCAGCATTTCTTTTTGAGAATTAAACAGGAATATGGAAAAAGCACGATGAAGTGCGCCTTTTACATGCGCTTCCATTTTGTCCATCTCACCGATCACCGTATCGTTCTGGTCCACTAAAATTACTTTGTCTCTTTGCATCGCATAAAATTTTACCGGGTTTGTTGCAGGGCCTTCTTGTAGGTTTGAAGCGCCCGTTCACGGGCCACTTCATGCCGGATGACAGGAGGCTTTATCTCTTGTTCAAAGTCAGGGTTCCAGGTTTTGATGTATTTCAGCTCTTTATCGAATTTCAGGGTTTGCGTAGTAGGGTTGAAGATCCGGAAGTATGGTGCTGCATCGCAGCCGCAGCCTGCAGCCCATTGCCAGTTGCCATTGTTGGCAGAGAGGTCATAGTCATTGAGCTTTTGTGCAAAATATGCTTCGCCCCATCGCCAGTCGATCAGCAGGTGCTTGCAGAGGAAGCTGGCCACGATCATGCGTACCCGGTTATGCATATAACCTGTCTGGTTGAGCTGGCGCATACCTGCATCTACAATAGGGTAGCCGGTGTTGCCTGTGCACCACAACTGGAATTCTTCTTCATTATTGTTCCACTCAATAAAATCGTATTGTGTTTTAAAGGACTGGTGTACCACCCGGGGGAAATGGAACAGGATCTGCATAAAGAATTCTCTCCAGATCAATTCAGATAACCAAACCTCGTTATGGGCTAAGGCAAAAGATACGCATTGCCTGGTGCTTATGGTGCCAAACCTTAAGGCGATGCCCAGGTGTGTAGTACCTTGTGCAGCCGGGTAATCCCGGAGTTTATCATAGTTTTTGATGAGTTCTGTATCCAGTTGCGGCTTGCTGAAATTCATGTCTGTTTTGGAAAAACCAAGCTGGTCGAGGCCCGGAAGGGTCAAGGCTGCTGTCTGGTGGAAATTCCCGGGAAGAACTTGCTGCTCTTGCAGGTGCTCAGGCCTTAAGAGGCTACGCCATTTTTTGGCATAGGGCGTGTACACGGTATAGGCTCCCTGGTCGGGCTTGAGCACATCTGCCTGGTCGAAAATGACCTGGTCTTTATAGCTGTGAAAAGAGATGCCAGCTGCTTCCAGTAAGGTTTTTATCTGCTGGTCTCTGGCTATAGCTTTGGGTTCATAATCCCGGTTGGTATACACGGCCTGTATGTCATATTGCTCCATCCATGTAGTAAAAGCAGCCGAGGGTGTGCCATGAAAAGTAAGCAAACCGGATTGTTGCTGCTGCAACTGTTCATTGATAACACTCAGCGCCTGATGGATGTAATCAACACGCCGGTCTTTTTTATCTTCCAGCCTGTTTAGTATTTCGGTATCGAAAATAAAGACAGGCAATACCGGGTAGCCCGAAGCTAATGCTTTGGACAGACCGTTATTGTCTTCCAGCCGCAGATCGCGCCTGAACCAGTATAGCACTACTTTATTTTTCATTCAATAGAGGATTGTTTTTGTCCTGCTTCACCCAGATCAGCTTACTGGTATCATAGCCGATCTCTTCTGCCAGTTTCATATAGCGTTGTTTTACCGATTCGGGAATCGTTTTTTCCCTGGACAACAGCCAGAGGTATTTCAGGTTGCGTCCTGCTACTAAAGCGTATTGGTAGTTATCATCTATGGCCACTACATTGTATCCGGCGTAGAAGGGTTTGAAGAAGGTAACTTTCAGGGCTCCTACGGTTTTGTTGATCCTGAATTTGGCACTTCCGGTAGAGGATTTCCAGGTTTCTTTTTTGAAATCATGACCGCTGTTGAAGACCTTTATGGTACCGTTATCCTTCAGGCTGTACTGGGCAGATACGTTATCGAGATCTTTTTCGAAACGGTAATCGAACCGGGCGATCTCGTACCAGGTACCTAGATATTTATTGGCATCAAAGTTTTTAACTGGTTTTGCTTTTTTAGGAATAGAAGCACAGCCGGACAATAATGCTGCTGCTCCGACGGATAGTGCTACTGCTAGAATGAGTTTATTTTTCATGATATCTTTTTTTGAAATAGTTTGAAAAAATAAATGTTGAGCAAAAACTGGCTGTAACCGTACACGGCATCTTCAATGGGAATGGTGAGCATACGGATACCTAAAAAACGTTCCGGGTTATAATTTACAATGGGCGAGTCAATACCCGTTCCGGTGAGTACACCGTTGACGAAGAAAAAACCCGGCATGAGGATGATATAGGTTAAGGATGCTCTCCCGATCCATTCTTTCTTTACGATGAAATGCAGGAAGATCAGGGTGGCTATAGTGACTATAGCGGTAAGCAGGGTATAGGTTTTGCCGGGATGCAGGAGTGCCACCACGGCACAGGTAATGATGGTGACAAAAACTATTATATTGTTGAAGCCATTGGCCCAGCTCCAGTCAAAGAATTTTTCCAAGCAGTAATAAGTAAATACGCACGAGAAGGGGATGCAGAAAAAGAACAGCCATTCTTCCAGGGGTAAGCCGGCGATGTTAAGGCCTATCGTATAATCTGTGTTGAACCACCACACGCCCATCTTTGTAAACCATACATCCCAGGCGATGAAAGGAATAGCCACTACCGTACTGGACAGCAGAAAGGTGCCGAACAGTTTGTGGAAACGGATCCTTTTATCAAAAGATGCAATGAAGCAAATGATGATGGTGAAAAAATTGATCAGCAGGTATGTATAGGGCTGGAGCATTATTTTTTATTAAAATACATTTTGAAATATTTGACCGGTACCCAGAGGAAGCCGAAGCATTCCCCGTCTTCTTTCCCTGTATGCTTATGGTGCTGCTTATGTGCCCTGCGTATGGCCAGCAGGTAGGGGTTTTCGGTATTACGCAGTAAGCTGATCCGCTGATGGATGAAAATGTCATGGACAAAAAAGTAGGCCATACCATATAGGGTGATGCCCAGGCCGATGTAAAACAGGTGATTGAAGCCCTGTTCTGCACCCAAATACATCAGCACAATAGCCGGTAAGGCAAAGATGACAAAGAACCAGTCGTTCCTTTCCAGATGTCCTTCATTGCTATGGTCATGATGGTCGCGGTGCAGGGCCCAGAGGAAGCCGTGCATCACGTATTTATGGATGATCCAGGTTGCGCCTTCCATCAAGAAGAAGGTGACCAGGAGTAGGAGTATATTCATAGCTTTTTCATTAAATAAGTTTGTTACACATCGCGGTCAGCGATTTTGATTCTATCTTGTGCAGGTTGGTCTTTATAAACTTTTTGTCTTCTTTGATATTGCTGCTGTAATTTAAAAAATCCGGGCAGTTGACCTGTATGGATAGCCTGATGAAACGCAGTTCTACATTATCCGGCGCTGCCTTAATGGCCTGTTCTATATGCTTCTTCCCTTTGTTGAAGGTGTTCAGCTTGGCCAGGGGATTGCTGGTATGATTGGCCCAGATGGTTTGAAAAGCACCCAGATAGCCTAAGTATACCACATTGTTGGTCTGCCCCGATAGCTGTTCGATGAGCGAGCTGCACAGTTTTTCATTCTTTACTGCCTGCTCATAACTCTTGCGTACATATTCCAGGTCCAGGGCCAACACCCGGGAGGTCACTGCAGACAGCAGTATTGTAGCGATGATCAGGGCAGCAATTTTTTTCATAACAGGGCCATTTTATATTGCAGGTAGCTACTCATGGCTAAGGAAAGTTTATGCCCGTTATGGATCCTGATTCTTTCATTCAGGATTCTTTCGGCCGGTGTATTCCTTATTTTTTTGAATAAAGATAAGTAGTATTTATAGGCCAGGTAAACTCCGAATCTTGAAGCCACGGGAAGTAGTTTGATGCCTTCCAGTGCATCCTTAAACTCTGCTGCTATCTCGGTTTCGATCTGGCTTTTAATATGGTTATTAAAAACGTTCATCTCTATATTCGGGAAATAGGTGCGCCCCAATACCTGGTAATCATCTTTAAGGTCCCTGAGGAAATTGACCTTTTGAAAGGCCGATCCCAGTTTCATGGCAAAAGGCTTTAGCTGTTCATATTTCGCTTTATCACCATTGACAAAGATCTGAAGGCACATCAGCCCGACGACTTCTGCAGAACCCAGGATATATTCTTTGTACAGATCTGAATTGTAGTCGATCTTTTCCAGGTCCATTTCCATACTGTGCAGGAACTGCCGGATCAAAGCTTCGTCTATACTATATTTATGTACCACTTCCTGGAAAGACTGCAGGATAGGGTTGATGGAAATGCCTTCATGTATAGCTTGCCAGGCCTGTTCGGTAAACCGGTTCAGCAAAGTTTTTTTATCATAATTATGAAAGCTGTCCACAATCTCGTCTGCCAGGCGGACGAATCCGTAAATGGCATAGATTGCAGGGCGTATGCAGGGGCTCAAAGCAAGAATGCCCAATGAAAAACTGGTACTATACTTCTTCGTTGTGGCCTTGCTCACCTGGTAGGATAATTCGTCAAACAGTTGCTTCATGTAGCCTTCGCTTTTGGGTATAGGTTAATGTTTAATAGGCAACTCTTGCGGATGCATGGATGAGTTGGCCGGTTTTTGTTGTTGTTTCATTTTGTGTACTTCCCCGGCTACTATTCTACCGGAAATAATAGATGGAGGTACGCCCGGTCCCGGTACGGTCAGTTGACCGGTATAGAACAGGTTAGGTAAATGCTTATTCCTGATCGAAGGCTTTAATACCGCAGTTTGCCTGAGTGTATTGGCCAGCCCGTATGCATTGCCCTGGTAAGCATTATAGTCCCGGGTAAAGTCGCTGACGCAATAGCTTCTTTTGTACCTGATATGCGCTGCCAGGTGCTCTGTCCCGGTATGCTTTTCCAGGCGGGCGATCATTTCGTTTAAATATTGTTCTCTTATAGTTTCGTCATCGGCTATTCCCGTGGCCAGGGGCATGAGCAGGAACAGGTTTTCATGTCCTTCCGGTGCTACATTGGGATCTGTTTTTGAAGGACAACAGGTGTAGAACAGCGGTTGCTCGGGCCAGTTTTTATGCTCATAGATGCTTTGGATATGCACATCGAGGTCATGCTCAAAAAATAAAGTATGGTGTTTCAGCTTAGGAAGAACGGTGTCTAATCCTATATAGTAAATAAGGCAGGAAGGGGCAAAGGTGCGGCTTTCCCAGTACTTATCCGTATAGTTTTTTCTTCCGCTGTCAATCAGTGTTTCACTGTGGTGATAGTCGGAAGATGCGATCACGGCATCGAAATATAACTGCTCGCCCTTTACTTGAATGGAAGTGACCTTATTGTTGGCTGTAATGATCTTTTCTACCGGGTGATTGAAGTGAAATATAGCGCCCTGCTGCTCGGCGATCTTTTTCATGGCCAGCACCAGTTGATAGAATCCACCCATAGGGTACCAGGTGCCTAAGGCATAGCCTCCGTAGTTCATCAGGCTGTAAAGGGCAGGTATGTTTTGAGGTGCAGCGCCCAGGAATATAACCGGGAATTCCATCAGCATCCTGAGGTACGGATGAGTAAAGTATTTGCCCACATAAGACCTGAAATTGGTGAGCAGGTCCAGCTTTAAGGCGTTTTTGGCAATTTTGGGCGACATGAATTCCAGCCAGCTATAGCAAGGCTTATTCACAAATTCCTGCATGCCTACTTCATATTTATATTTGGCAGACTGCATAAAGGTATCCAGTTTGCGGCCACTGCCCGGCTCTATTTGCTCAAAAAGATCTTTCAAGTCCTCATAGCTTTCCGGTATGGAAAGTATGCCCTTATCCATCACCATTTCAAATTGCGGATTCAGCGAAATCAACTCATAGAAATCAGTGGCTTTATAGCCGAAATCCTGAAAAAAATGATCAATAATATCAGGCATCCAATACCAGCTCGGGCCCATGTCAAAAGTATATCCCTCTTCAGTAGTAAACTGTCTGGCCCTTCCACCCGGCTGATCATGCTGTTCAAAAACATGTACCTCATTGCCTGATTTTGCGGCATAAGCTGCAGCAGACAATCCTGAAATCCCTGAACCTATTATGGCTATCTTTTTGCCCATTTAAAAAATATTATTGGCTTGATGATTTGTTATTGGGATATTGTATTCAATATTATAGAACACAAATATACCAATTATGTATTAATAAGTGCAAAAAAGTACTTTTAATTTTATAGTAAATATATGAAAAAGAGAGATAACTAAGATAAGTTATCTCTCTTTTAATCAATAAATAATGATTTATTTTAATCCTTATACTGCAGGTAAATAGTCTTCCAGGGCTTTTAATTCTTTATTGTTGTAATTGTCATAATGGAAGTGGTCCAGTTTTTTCAGCATCATCGCCAATTGTTCTTTTTCTGTATCCGTTAATGATCCGCTGGCTATTTTGCCCAGGGTGTTCATTTTATGGAAAATCTTGTATAATTCAAATTTCCCGGATTCGGTAAGCTGTATCAGGTGGCTGCGCTGATCTTCCGGGTTATCTACCTGGATGAACATATTAGACTTGATGAGGCGGTTGATGATCTCAATACCGCTGCTTTTCTCAATAATATTTCTCCGGATCAGTTCTGTCTTGGTAATGCGCTCATGCTGCATCACATTGATCAGGAAACTGAATTCTTCCAGGGTCCTGATATTACTTTCCGCAAAAGCTGTTTTGGCATAGAATTTAATATACCTGTTGAGCAGGAGTAAATGTTGGGCAATCACGCGCTCTATATTGTTTTCAATATGATGCGGACTTTTAAGAATATTAGGATTGGTTTTCCCGATTATAGAATTTTTCAGATTGTCCAGATCATGAGCAGGATTAAGGGATGCTACAAAGCCTTCTATATTCAGCGCTTCTTTATCCGCAGCATTTTTTTCATAGTTTTCCAGCTTATCGATCAATTCTTTTAATAATTCTAAACTATTCATCGCTTTAAAATAGTACGTTTTTAGGCTATAATTTTACATTAAAGTAGTATTATAAGTACGAAAATAACTAATATTTAATAATTCTTTAATTATTTCGTACGATTATGTACTTTATTAAAGGGATTAACATTTTAACCAATAGGTTCCCATAACTCTATTTTGTTGCCTTCTGCATCCATAATGTGTACAAATTTTCCATAATCGTAAGTTTCGATCTTGTCCAGGATGGTAACCCCCTCTCTTTCAAGTTCTGCCACCAGTGCTTCCAGGTCTGCTACCCTGTAGTTGATCATAAATTCCTTTTCTGATGGTGCGAAGTATTGGGTGCTTTCCGGGAAAGGACTCCATTGTGTGCTTCCCTTCTGATCCGGAGCAGCTTCCTCGCGCCACTCAAAACTGGCCCCATAATCATTGGTGTCTAAACCGAGGTGTTTCTGGTACCAGGATCTCATTTTTTCTGTGTCTTTGCATTTGAAAAAAATGCCGCCAATGCCTGTAACCTTTTTCATTGTCTGAATATTTTGAATGCTGTTTGGAAATTAGTTTTTCGCTGCATATTTATGCAGGAATACAAGACTAAAATTACAGAAACTATATCAATGAGCGCAGCGATTTTTAATCTTTACTTAAAGGGCTTTCCTGTTATTTGGCCCTGCTCCGCTCTTCAGTATTGCCCTGGTCTCTTTGCGTGGACTTTATATTATTGTTGCCGAAATTGTAGCTTAAAGAAATCCTGAACCCTCTGCTGTCACCATAGCTGCGTACATCGTTTTGAATACTATTGGAAAGGTAGGTGATCAGCGGCCTTTGCCCGTTCAGCAAGTCTTCAGCAGTAAGCGTAAGGCTGAGCTGCTGTTTTAAGGACAAAACTTTCATGGAGATATCCAGCATATGCATCGTGGAGATATGAAAGATCTGGTAAGTGCCGGCCGGCTGTACTGAATAATTGACACCGAGGAAAACAGATTTTGATTTGTTCAGCGTGAAGTCGTTATTGGTATATAAATAGGCATTGTAGCCGGCTGTTGACCGGATATATTCCGTTTGGGAACTTAGCTGCTGATAGTTCACATTAAAGCCGGTAAAACTGTTCCACCAGGACCATTTATTAAAATTGTAATAGCTGGAAAGGCCCAACTGGTGAATGTTTCCATAGTTCAAAGGCGTTTGACGGGTAATGTTTGTTCCCGGGTCAATGATAGATAGCTCCTGGCTGAAACCGGCTACCCGGGTATAATAGACAGAATTGACCCATTGTTGATTTTTGGTGTAGGAAAATGAAATATTATCGATAAAGGAAGGCTGTAGCAGGGGATTGCCTTCTGAATAGAAATAAGGACTGGTGCGTACTATAAAAGGATTCAGGTAATCAAAATCTGGCCTGCGTATCCTCCTGCTGTAGTTGATCGAAAATGAATTTTTTTCGTCAGGGATATAGGTCAGGTAGGCAGTAGGGAAGCTTTGCCAATAGCTGTTTTTGTGGCGCTGTTGCAGGTTTTCAGAAAAACCTTCGGTTTGTGTGGCTTCCATTCTCAGTCCGACCTGGCCGGCCCATTGTTCATTGAACTGCTTTTGCGCAGAAAGGTATAGTGCTTCATTGTATTCTTTATAGCTAAATACATTGGACTGTTCTGTATTGAGTACGGGTGCTCCGGTACGATGATCATAAACCTTAAGATCGTTCCGGGTATTGGTATAAGAGAGCTTCGCCCCCAGGCTGATGTCGGCCCATTTATAGGGCAGGGACAGGTCTGTTTTCAGGGAATAGTTTTTGATGTGATTGATATTGACATTTTTAGCGGAGAAGAAGGTATTGGGTACACTATTTTTATCTTGGTCCCATTCATTTCCGGCAAAAAACTGCTTGTCTTTCTTTTGATAATTGAAGTAGTCGATATCAACCGTCAGCTGCTTTCCTGAGCTGTCCAGCTTAATCGCATGGTACCAGTTGAGGGCATTCATGCCGGGCGTATTGCCTGCATTTACATCGGTGGCGATATAGCCATTTTCATTTCCCTTATCGTCTGTTCTTGTAGTGAAAGGATGGTTGATAGACTTACGTTGTGTAAAGCTCCCGGAATATTTTAAACCCGTGGTCCACTGCCTGCTTAGCTTATAATCAATGCCCAACCCTAAGCCCAGCATATCATTCCTGGTATTGTTGCGCACCGCCTGCTGCCAGGTTTCTCCGGGATAAAAAATATGGCTTTCTGAGCTGGTCAATAGTTTTTCTTTTCCGGTGCTGGCCGATGCCTGTACCGAAAGCCTGTTATGGTTGTACTGGAATAATCCCTGCAGGTTGCCGCTGTTGTAGGTTTTACGGAGGTAAGAAGCCCCGATATTTGCGTTCCAGGCATTCTTCCGGGCCGTTTTCAGTTTGATATTGATGAGACCACTGCTGCCTGCAGCATCATACTTTGCAGGTGGTGTAGTGATCACTTCTATGCTCCTGATCGTGTTGGCCGGGATGGATTTAAGTAATGCCGCCAGGTCTTCGGCAGGAAGCCTTTGTAAGCGGTCGTCTATCATGATGAGCACTGCTCCTTTCCCGGGAATGGAAATGGTTTCGTTTTGCACCCTTACCGTGGGTGTTGCCTTTAATGCATCCAGTGCGTTACCACCTGTCGCCGAAGTAGCATTTTCTACATGGAATACCAGGCGGTCCACCTTTTGCTCCAGCAGCCTTTTCCTTTCTGTGAATACAAAGCCTTCCAGGGCTACGGCATCATCGACGATGATAGGCGGTAACAGCGTGTCGCCGCTAAGGTGCAGGCTCAGCGACTGGTCTGACTGTTCAACAAGCAGCTGATAAGTTCCGGCTTCTGCCTCCATGTGGTAGGCACCGGTACTGTCTGTCATTGTTTGCAGCAGGGGAGTGCTGTCTGCTGTGATGAGCCGGATGGCGGTATAGGCCATTGCCTCATTTTTGTTATTGACAACATGGCCACGAATAGTGTATTGTTGCGCGTAAAGGGAAGGCTGCAAGGCCAGTAGCAAAAGAAAGAAGCAAATTCTGTTCATGATCATTTTATCTTAAATAGTCGAGTACATTTACCAGTTTGTATTTCGGGCTGCGTCTCATGAAATCGTTGAAGTAAGCGGTATGAGAAGCGCCCATGAGTATAAATACCCGGTCTTCTTTCTTGAGCGGGATCTTGTTCAGGTTGCTGTACATGACCAGGTTGCGGTGATAGTATTTTGCGGCTTCATCGGCTCCCTGGGCTTTATCTTCTGTAGCCACATGGGTTAAGATGTCAGCATTTATATTGATCATGAAATCAAAATATGCCGGGGAGTTCATTAACCGGAAAAAATTGATGAGGGACAGTTTTTTTTCAACGCCGGCCGTTTCATATTTTTCGGCCATGGCTGCGTATTGCAGGTAGGTGGCGCTGTCCGGGATGGGGGAGATCTTTTCCACGATATTATAATTGTAACTTTCCCTGTAATCTATTCCGTAGATCTTTTGCGTGCCGGACAGCCTGCCCACTTCATAAGCCAGCAGTTCTATTTCTGAAGGTTGTTTAAAGGTCATTTCCGGGTTCTTCAGGTAGGCCTGGTATTCTTGCAGCAGTCCTGCATCATACTTGGGCAGCATTTCCACGATGATGACGGTAGGTTTGAATTTCGCGATCTTTTTCGCGATCTCATGTACCTGGCGTTTGTTTTCCTTGCTATGCTCATCAAATTCATAGCTGTGGTCATCGGTGGTAAAGCTCATATGGAAAGTACCCATATTCAATACCGGTATGGTTTGCGGAAACTTCCCGGGAATAAGCTCTTTGGGCTTTTGCGCAGCTGTGCGGGTAAAGGTAAATAGTGCCAGCATCAGTAGCACTTGTTTCAGTTGAATGTTTTTAGATGTGCTCATGTCAATGATTATTTTATGAGGACAAAATTTGTAAAACCGGCAATAGGTTTAAAATTTTATCGACAAACCTGTGCCGTTTATCGACAAACCCTTACTCACTTTATGTACGATAGTTCTACTTTTACAAAAACAAAAAAGAGATGATGAAGCATGGCTCACTTTCCAGGAAGAAGGAATTTGCGATACATATTGTATTCTGGCTGATATGGTCTTATTATGGCTTCCTGGTCATTGGCGAGCATGGCTTGCAGATAGGCAGTCCCTCACTTTTTATTATCACAGGGTATATTTTGTACTTTGTCCTTTTTTATTGTAATTATCTATGGGTATTGCCCCGGGTGTTCCAGCCGTTTAAGTGGCAAAAAGCATTATTGGGCTTTCTTTTGCTCTTTGTGCTGTTCTCCGGTCTCAGATATCTTACAGAGCAGGTCATTACTGTGTACCTGTTCGGCCTGAGGAACTATCCGCCGGGTACCAACATTGGCTACTACCTGTACGATAATCTTTATTACAGTTCTCAGCCGCTTATCCTCAGTTCTGTACTTTGGTCGGTGATCTACCTCATCAGGACCCTGGAATACAATGCCTTTATTATTGAAGAAAATAAAAACACAGAGATTAAATTCCTGAAAGCACAGATCAATCCCCATTTTGTGTTCAATACCCTGAATAATATTTATTCTATGGTCTATTTTAAATCCGAAAAATCTTTGCCGGCCATAGAGAAGCTCAGCGAGATCATGCGTTTTACCACCTATGAATCGCAAAGAGAACGCATTAAAATAGCCGACGAGATCAATTATATCAAGGCCTATATTGAGCTGGAGCAATTGCGGCATGAGGAAACTGATTTTGTGGATTTTTCTTTGGCTATGGAAAGTGAGTTCCTTGAAATTCCACCTTATATCTTATCTCCGCTGGTAGAAAATGCGCTGAAGCATGGTATTGTTTCCAAAGCTTCACCGGTAACAATAGTACTTCAAACAGAGCCGCACAGGCTTCATTTTAAAGTGGAGAATGAGATCGGGTATCAGAAGAAGGATAAACTGGGAGGGATAGGCTTGAATAATCTGGAACGCAGGCTGGATATTTATTTTCCCGGCAAACATGATTTATTTTTGAAGACTGAAAACGGCCGGTTTACGGCTATATTGACAATAGAATTGAAATGAGTAAAAAGATCAATTGTATTATACTGGATGATGAACCGCTGGCGGTACAGCTCATCTCCGATTATGCTTCCAGGCTGTCCCAGCTTCATGTAGTGTATGCAGGGAGTGATGCCTTTAAAGCTATTGAACATTTGCAGGCCGAGACGGTAGACCTGGTATTCATTGATATCCAGATGCCGCAACTGACGGGTATAGAATTGATGCAGCTGTTTAACCAGAAGCATAATTTTATCATTACTTCGGCTTATCCGCAGTATGCCCTGGATGCATACCAGTTTCATGTGATTGATTTTTTGCTGAAACCCGTCACCTTCGCGCGTTTTTACCAGGGTGTAGAGAAATACCAGCGCTGGCAGGAGACCTTTCAGCAGGCTGATACCGGGGATAGCTACCTCCTGGTAAAGTCAGATCGTAAGCAGTATAGAATAGCAACAGAGACCATTCAATATATAGAGGGACTAAAAGACTATATCCGTATTCATACCGATACGGAAAAGATCATGGTATTGGAGAACCTGAAGGATATCCTGACCCGGCTCCCCGGGCATAAATTTGTACGTATCCACCGTTCTTATATTATTCCCAGGAATGGGATTAAAGTAATAGAAGGCAACCAGATCAGGATGACCAACGGTACCTGGCTGCCTATTGGCGAAACTTACCGTAAACAGACAGATGAATGGTTGCGCTAGGAGCTGCTTAATAATTTACAGACAATCCTACTCCAAAGCCCATATCACTATCATAGTGGGTACGGATTCCGAGGTTCCTGGTAAGGATATAGCGCAGGTCCACCATGTATTCCAAATCGGTATTGACCATAAAACCTGCTCTTAATCTTTTTGCAATCGGAATATCTTCACGCATCAGAGACACACGAAATATACCGTCATGATAGACTTCCGCCTGCAGGTTGACCAGCATAGGCAGAGTATACATCACCCCTAAGCTTACCGCGGCCCTGTTGTCCTTTTTGTTGGTCTGCCCGAATATATTTTTCTCATGCTCATCGATACCCATTTTACGGTAGCGCCAGTCGAAACCGATGAAGGGCATCAGCCACTGCATTTTACCGATGTATCTTCCCAAATGGGTTTCCACTTCATAGCCGTGCATATCATTGTAGCCCAAGCGCCATTCTGATCCCAGGCTCCATCTTGCATTCTTCAACATGGCTGATCCATCGTTACCGTTGGTAGCAAAATCATTTTCGGCCATCAGGTGCGGCATATTATGGTCTCGCTGTAACTTTCGGTAAGCTTTTGCTTTATCTGGTAGATAAGGGTTTTGATAATCATCTACAGCAAACACCCTGTTCATTCCCGACATCATATGGTACAGGATATGACAGTGGAAAAACCAGTCTCCTTCCTCATTAGCCAAAAATTCTATGGTATCGGTTTCCATCGGCATAATGTCCAGTACATTTTTCAAAGGTGCTTTTTCCCCTTTGCCATTAATGATCCTGAAGTCAAAACCGTGCAGGTGCATCGGATGCCGCATCATCGAATTGTTGTAAAGTGTAATCCGTAATACTTCGCCTTTTTTAACGAGGATCTTATCCGTTTCAGCCAGTATACGGTTATCCATACTCCATACGTAGCGGTTCATATTTCCGGTAAGGGTAAATTTCATTTCTTTAACCGAAGCATTTTTCGGAAGTTCTGTATTGTGGGGAGATTCGAGCATACTGTAATTCAGCGTCACGATATTACTCATTGCGTTAGAATTATAGCGATTGGGATCTTCCTCCATATTCATTTTGTGGCCATTGTTATTTTCATGGTCCGGCATTTGGTGCTGGCTATGGTCCATTTCCGGCATTTTGTTTTTTGCAGGTTTGCCTTTTTTCTTTTCCTCTCCGGTAATTTCGGGATACATGACCACGTTCATATCCATCTGCTGTAAAGACATATTCATGCCCATATCATCCAGGTCTCCGTTCATCTTCATCATCCCGTTCATCATCTTCATTCCTTCAAAATATTTCAAACGAGGCAAAGCACCTGCATACTGCTTCACTCCGTTTCCTATGAAATAGCTGGAAGACTGGGTACGGTCCTCGGTTGTGGCTATAAATTCAAAGGCCTTTCCGTCTTCAGGAATGGTAACCACTACATCATAGGTTTCAGAGACAGCGATGATGAGCCTGTCTACCTCAACAGGAGTTACATCATTACCGTCGCTGGCCACTACGCTCATTTTACCGCCTGCATAGCGCAGCCAGAAGTAGGAAGATGCACCGCCGTTAGCAATGCGTAAGCGGACCTTGTCACCCGCTTTAAGCGGTTTTCCGTCAATACTTTTAAGCTCCGTTATATTTTTACCGTTCATCAATACTTTCTCATAATACACATCGCTCACATCCATAGCCAGCATACGTTTCCATTCGTTTTTGATCTTAGTTTTAAAATATCCGCCACGGATAGCTTCTGCGTAACTTTGAGTAGCTCCTTTCCTGATGGCAAACCAGTCGGTAGCTGAGTGCAGCATACGATGTACATTATCCGGGTTGAAATTGGTCCATTCGCTAAGTACAATGGGTACAGAGGGCAGATCATCTATACCTTTACGGAATGTTTTATCATCCTCCCTTTTATGCATAATGAAATTACCATACATTCCTATCTGTTCCTGCAAACCTTCATGTGAGTGGTACCAGTGTGTGCCGTTCTGGATAATGGGAAAACGATAGGTGAATGATGTACCGGGTTTGATCGGTTTTTGGGTTAAATAAGGAATGCCATCCTCCTTATTGGGCAAAAATAAGCCGTGCCAGTGGAGCGCAGTTCCTTCTTTCAACTGATTATGTACTACAATTTCGGCAGTATCTCCTTCTGTAAATTCAAGAGTTGGCATCGGGATCTGCCCGTTTGCGGCTATGGCTCTTTTTTCTTTGCCTGCAAAATTCACAATGGTATCTTTAAGCACCAAATCGTAACGAACTACTTTTTGCGCGAAAAGGGATTGCGTCAAAAGCAGGATAAAAACTGCCGGTAATAAACGGTTGAGTATATGGATGGATCTGTTCATTTTCCTGTATTTTGTTGTTGAAATCTAAGGCTGCTCTTTCAGCCATTTTATTAAAACTTCAATTTCCTCTTTATTGAGTTCTGCATTTTTGTGTACTAAGGTATAGGACCAGAGTGGCATTTGCTCTGTTTTTATCTGTTCCTCTATTGAGCGGAGCAAACGTTCCTGTTTCCGTGCAGCGTAATTGCCCCATTCATTAAAATTCAATTCATTCTTAGCCTCGCTGATGTGCTTTTCTACCAGCCATCTGCCGGGCTGCACATAGTCGTACCACAGATAGTTGGTATTGTTGCTATGGCAGTCGTAGCAAGATCTTCGCAGGATCTTGCTTACCTCAACAGGTGTTTGATAATAGCGGATAAAATCGGTGGTGTACACCTTACCATTATCTGTATTGGGGGCGGGCTGAAAAAACTGGCTCACTAAAAAAGCAAAGAATAAAGTGGTTAAAACCGGTTTAATTGCCTTTTTCATTTCAATACTCTTTTTGCACCGATCCGCAGGTTGTCATCTTACTGCCATAATAGGGATTCTTAATTTCTTTTGTTTCACTAATCCAAACGGCACCTTTACCATCATTAAACATTGGGCAATGGTTCTGATATAGCTTTTGTGTAGTGCCCATTAATTCAATCAGGTCAGCCATATCTTTGCTTAAAGAAGCCAGATGCTCTCTTTGGTGGTCTATCTTTCCGGCATTAGCTCCTATATGTTCTGCATTCTCTTTGGCATTATCCGCAATTTCTGTATAATCTTTGAGCTTGTCTCCGGGAATCGCTTTTATATCCACAGCATTCAGCGTACTAAAAAGCTGTTTTCCTGCATCGGCCGCAGCTTTGTCATCATCTGCCGTCAGTGCATTTTTTAGAGCAAGATAGTCTTTGATAACCGCATCAAAGGAAAACTTTTCGGGGGCGGTATTATTACTCCCGGATGTATGGGTATCCTGTACTGTGGCATTATCAACTACCTGTTGCTCACGATTCTTATCAGGTGCCTGGTTACAGGAGGATAGGATAAAAGTGGCCAGGGCAAGACTGGATAGGTTTGTGTATTTCATCTTTACAATTTTATTGTTTCAAGAAGGCTTTATAGTTGGCCTCGTTTTCAAAATAAGTCACCTCGCCCTTGTCACCTGTAATAGCGATCACTGCTGCAGCTTTGTCAACCTGATTTTTGGAGACAGGATCAACGGCCATCCTTACGGCTTCTTCTTTTGGTATTCTTTTTTCACACATTTCACAACAGCCGTAGTATTTCTTCCCGTTATGAACTACTTCAATTTGCTTTTTCCCCATAAAGGCATTGTTGACCATACATACTTCATCGTGGGGTACTACGTCTCCTTTTTGATAATCTGCTCCGGCAGTTTTCCCGGTGCTATGATTCATACTTCCTGTATCACCGCTGCTTCGCGGCGTTTTATTTTCTGTACAGGCTGTAGCAAAAACGGCCAGGAAAAGAATAATTACAATTTGAAAGTTTTTCATAATCCTGGCTATTGTTTAGTGGCGGTTACTTTTCCACAGGTAAGCATAGAAGACCCGTAATAAGGGTTTTTAATTTCTTTTTCTTTGCTCAGCCAGTTAGCTTTTTTCATCGGGCAATACTGGTAATATACAGTCTGGTTCAGTTTTTTATCACTCTCCACCAGTTTCCAGAGACTGACGGATACCTGATCCAGTGCGGCTCTTTGTTTTTCTATATTACCTGCTTTACTTAGTTTTTCAGCAGCCTGCAGCAACGTTGCTTTCTGGCTGAAATCACTTTCATTTTTAATGGATTGGTACAGTGCAGTTGCGGCCACAGAAGCTGCTTTACTATCACTATTTACCAGTGCATTTTTTACATCGAGGTAGTTGTTCAAAAGTTTACCCGTATTCTGGGCAAATGCTGAAAATCCGAAGAACAGTATTGCTACTGCAAAAAATAACTTTTTCATTTTTTCACTTTTTTTAAAGATTGAATATTTAGATGGATACGGAGCCGGGCTGTCAACTCCCGGTTTCTTATATTACAAAGTTCCGCCGATTATGCCTTACCTTGTTTACAATTTTTCTTATTTGATTTATGATATTTACGGTTTTATGCTTACAGATAATGGATGTAGCCTATTCCCGGGAGATATTGGCAGTCATCACAGATATCATATGCTGCTGTTGATCTTTCAGGCTGGTCAAAATTGGCTTTCAGAAAAGTGTCTGAAAATAATGCATAAGGCGGATGTTGTGCAATGCGGTTTTTCAGCATCTTGTGGGCTTCTACTACGGTGGGGCCATACAGTTTTTTAAACTTGCCGATTCTGTAGCTTGTAAATGCGCCATAATGCACAATGGTTTTCAAAGAGAGCGGGATCTCCAGCTCCAAATGCTCTGATAACTGTTGCAGTTCTTTAGAGAACTCAAGGTGGGTATGTTCTATCTGCATCAGGGTTTCCTGAAAAGTAGGCAGATAATGGTATTTATAAAAAAGCACAGCGTCACCCTCTATGTCGGAAATTTCCAGACGGAGTATGTTGCTGTTTATAATGGATTGGATAAGGCTTTCTGTAATGTATTTCCCAACTGATATTTCTGAACTCATCACGAAATCGGTAAACCCGGAAATGTCAGGGATCATCAACATTCCAATGGAATCTTCTGTACTTTGCGTTTCCATTACTCAGGATTTTATTATAATGAAGTGAGGATAAATCCGGGTTCCTCAGCTACGGGTTAAACTTTTTGGGCATAAAGGTTTTTTGCCTGTATTTGCGGCTTTGAAGGACACTTGCCTGAGAAGACGGTATCTTGTATTCACCGCTCATTTTAATTGAGAGCAACCGCCGCTGTTCATTTTATTTCAATGGGATTATAGTAAAAAATACTGGAAGGAGGAGACCGGATGTGACTTCTATTCCTTTCATTCCCGATGACTGGCATAGCGTGTGAAACTGCCTAATATGAAGAAAGTAATTCTTCTTCTCAACGCTATGTCTGTTCTATCCGCCTCCTGCCTTCCAGCTAACACACCATAATAACACTAATGTCTGTTCAAAACCCAGGTGATTTTAAAACCTGCAGATGGTGATCTTTTATCATTTAGTTTTATTTTTCTATGGATTCAATTTTGAATCCTGCTTTTCTACGGCTTCTATTACTTCCTTTTCTGTAATACCTTCTGTTTTTACGTGAGCACTTTTATCTTTTCTATGAGTTGATCATAACTGCTGCCGTTCATTTCAAAATGTTTATAGTAAAAAATGCTGGAAGGAGGAGACCGGATGTAACTTTTATTTTTTTAATTTCAGATGTCTGGCATAGCGCGTGAAACTGCCTAATATGGAGAAGGTAACTCTTCTTCTCAACGCTATGTCTGCTCTATCCGCCTCCTGCCTCCCAGCTAACAAACCATAATAACACTAATGCCTGTTCAAAACCCAGGTGATTTTAAAACCTGCTGATGGCGATCTCCTATAATTTAGTTTTATTTTTCTATGGATTCGATTTTGAATCCTGCTTTTTCTACGGCTTCTATTACTTCCTTTTCTGTAATACCTTCTGTTTTTACGGTGAGCATCTTATCTTTTTTATGGATATCTACTTCCCAGTTTTCAATACCTTCTGCCTGGTCCAGGAAAGGGGTTACCGATGCCAGACAGCTTGCACAATTGATATTGGTTTTGAACTGCAATATTTTGTTTTCCATTTTCTTTAAATTTTTATTGTTTTTCTTAATACAAAGTTGGACAATAGTAGGTCTCTATTTTTGCTATATTCCCGGTTTAATTTGTAACATTTACTGTTGCGCAAAAAAACTGTACTATATAGCCGCAAAAGCAGCGAAACCGGGACATTGAGCCGGTCGATCTTGTATAGTTTGATCTTTACAGACGGTAAGCATAACCGATCATTACGTTAGCTGCTCCGGATCTGTTCTTTCCATTGGCAGATCCTTTCTGGATATTAATAAAACCATAATTACCGCCTCCTTCAATGAAGATCATATTGCGTTTCATTTTAAATCCAATGCCTACATTACCGGCCAAGCCGAAATTGAATGAACGAAGCTGTTCTTTAATATCTTTTGTATTGTCAAAAGGTAAGCTCAGGATGCCTGCAGAAGGGTTCGTGGGATTTGCAGGAACGGGTTTTGTTTTTCCTTCATCAAGATAAACCTGGCTACTGCCTTCGGTGACTTGCTTGCCACTCAGCAACAGCCCTGCAAATGGTCCGGCACCGGCATAGATCCGCCATTTCTTTTTAGGTCCCAGGTCCCATCCGAATTTGGCTAAAACCGGCAACATCAGATAATCAAGTTTAGCTGTGCTTTTAAAATCTGCATATAAATAGGGAGGTGCCTGCGGACCAAATAAAGGAGCCATCTGTGCCGGAAGGGGAAAAGCTTGCACACCGTCTTTCTTCCCGCCCTGCTGTGAATACTCCAGCATTGCCTGAATGGAAAAAAGCTTACTGGTGTGGTATTCTGCAAAGACACCAAAACCTGCTCCCAGCCTTGAACTGTAGCCTTTGTTCAGTGGATTAACCTCCGAACCACTACCTGCCGTCAAATTGGGTATAGCAAGCCCTCCACGGGCACCTATACTCCATCGCTGGGCTGATACTGATTGAGGAGTGTACAACAGAACTGTTGCTGTGATTATGGATAATATATATTTTTTCATTTTAAAATTTTTTAATGGGACTGTTCCACCTTTTGTTTCATTACATTGGTGCATATCCCGGTTATCATTTTTTATACTGTTACCTTCTGACCCTTATTAATGGTGGGCTCCTTTATGGTTTGTCTCTGCCTGTTCTCCGCGCGAAACGGTTACCGTAAAGTCTGCCGTATGTACCACATCATTTACTTTAAATTGTACCCACATCCGGTATAGTCCTGCTTTTTTAATGATTGTTTCCGCATAAATAGGAAAAATCGGGTCTGCTATAGGATGGATATGAAGAAAGTCGTAATCGACTCTGCTGATCATTACAATATGTGCATTGGCTCCCAGGTAGGGCTGCATATCTTTTGCCTGCAGTATTCTGCAGTCTTTCACTATTGAAAATCTCAGGTCTTGCGGATGATTGGTCGTAAGCTCGTCCCCATTCAGCAAAAACACGGTATAGCCATCAGCTATTGATGCCAGTTTTGTTTCCAGCCTTTGCGGTATGGCCGTAGTAGCACCGGACACCTCGATGTGGTGTGTATTGACTTCCTGAGCACTCCCGCCCGGCTTATAATCGGTAAATAAAAGGTATTTTCCTGCTGCCGGAAATATTTCGGAAATATGATAAGTCCCATCCTGTTGTTCTTCAGGATGAATATGATCAAACCACGACAGTTCTTCGTTTACGATCAGGAGATGTAATTTCTTTTCGTGTACTACGTCCAGCATTACGTTTCTGCCCTGTTCGGTAATCGCAATATTCAGACTAACAGGTTTGCAGGCTTCTATGTGCTGCGTTCCGGTACTTATTTTTACTTCTGTTCTGTTCTCCCTTTCTTTACCTGCGGGTATTAATGTCATTCCACATTCAGGACATTTGTCGCCTTTATTCCCTGTTACTTTCGGGTGCATAGGACAAGTGTACACATTGCTGAGGTTTTGTTGAAGGTCTGTACTCATAATAGGATAATTTTTATTACTACCGGAGGAGGCTTTACAGGAAGGATAAAATTGCTACGGAGGTGCCGCAACCGGTAAGTGGATTTTTAAATGATTGATTTTACCCTTCTCATTTATTACACAAATTTCAGTTGCCGGAGACTTACCTGTATTGCGTTTTTACTTATTTAATTTGCAATATTTACAGATTATTTGGTGTAGACCTTCCTTTATACAAAACAATTCTTACAGCTACTATCAAAGTAATGATCAGCATCGGGATCAGCACTACATTCACGCCTTTCCAGCCCCAGTGGTTGAAAAGACTTCCTGCAAAGAAACTGGCAATACTGATGACCGTAAACACCGTAAAATCGTGAAAAGCCTGTGTTTTCTCCTTCTCCTCAGGCCGGTAAACTTTAGTAAGCAGAGAAGAGCCACCGATAAACAGGAAATTCCAGCCCAGGCCTACCACAAACAATGCCGCCACAAAGTAGCCCGTACCCGTCCCGCTAAGGGCTATAACAATATAAAGCAGCATAATCAGCAAGCCCGAAATAATGATCCGGTAAACACCGAATTTCTGAATGAGCATTCCGGTAAAGAATGAAGGCAGAAACATTCCCAGTACGTGCCATTGAATAACCATTGCCGAGCTCTCTGACGGATGCCCGAAACCGTACATCGCAATGGGTGTAACGGTCATAGACATACCCATTACGGCAAATGCAGTAGATGAAGCAAGTACCGCAAGGATGGCATCTTTATTTTTAATGATTTCCTTTAAAGCCCGTCCCTTTACTTTAGTATCATTTACCTGAAGTAATGTTGTTTTGCCTAACTTCAGCAGGGATATAATACCCAACGCTAATAAGCTCAGTAAAATGATAGAAAAATAGGAATAGGCATAAGGTTCAGCGCCCATATGCTGTGTGAATTTAGCCAGATTGGGCCCGGCAAATGCAGCAACAATACCTCCTGCAATTACGAAAGAAATAGCTTTGCTTTTCGCCTGCTCCGGAACAGCATCAGCAGCGGCAAAGCGATAATACTGTGAAAATCCCTGATAAGCGCCTACCAGCATATTGCCTATGGAAAATATCCAGAATGAATGCTGAACAATACCATACCAGGAAACCAACCCGGCCAGCCCGCCTATCAGGGTACCCATCATAAACGCCTTACGCTGACCAATTTTTTTGATGATCACAGAAGCAGGAATCATCATCCCCGCCGTACCCACCGTAATCATTGCGATAGGTAAAGTAGAAAGGTTTTTATCCGGGGCCATTGCCAGTCCAGCCAATCCCGATAAGGTAATGACCAGGATAGAGGCCGTCTGGAACAGTGCCTGCGCGATAAACAGCAGGTACACATTTTTCCACTGAACAGTTGTTTTCATAAGCTTAAACTTTGAGGTCAAAGTTTAAGCTTATGCTCAAGCTTAGTATTATGTTATTTCTTGTTTGTTTTGTGAAGTTTACGGGTTTCTCTTACAAACAGAAAAGCTGTAAAACCCTCTGGTAGTAAAGCTTTTTATTATTCTTGTAAATACTAATCCTTTGAAAATAATCAGCAATATTGTCAAAGTAAAATTGGTTGGAACTACGCAGGTTTAAATATGATCCGGACAATATCTTTTAGGTGATGTTGCCATTTTCATCTTCATATATGAATTCCAATTGTCCGATTGAAATTTGTTTGTTTTGTTGTTTGTCAAGGATGTAGTCTTTAATACAATTTGCTACAAATTCTCCCAATTTTACGGGCACGGCATTACCAATAATTTGTTCAAGGTCTGTTTTTGTGCCATTGAGAACAAAATTATCCGGGAAAGTCTGTATGAGGCTTCTTTCCTTTGTTGTTAAAGGTCTTAAATCTTCGGTAATTTCTACAGGGTCGCCTTCGTGTTTTGTGTAGCCTTTTGGAATTGGCCTGTTTACGCCGCGTATTGTCGGGCTTGGTTCATAAATGCTGAAAATACCACGTCTTGCATAGCTTCTCGGATGCCTGTAATAATATTCCAGACCTAAGGAATTGCCGAAATAATCAAACAATGTTGTTGGTTTTGCAGTTTGTTTTTTAGCAAAATACGGGTTTAAAAAGTTGTCTTGCGACTGTTTATGCCCAACCAGGAAAAAGCGTTTTCTTGACTGAGGAACGCCACACAAACTTGCATCTAAAACTTGATAAGAAATGCCGTAACCTGCTTTCTTGAAAATTTGTAATGCTTCTTTTAGGATACGGCTTTTTGTAATTCTTTCTACGTTTTCCATTACAAACCATTCGGGCTTTGCTGCTGAAACTATGTTAGCAAATGATATGGTTAAATCTGCTCTTCCCAGGGTTTCATCACGCTTTCCTGCACTTGAAAAATCCTGGCAAGGCGGGCCACCTATTATCATTTGGGGTTGAAGGCTTTTTACAAATTCAAGTCCTTCTTCACTTCCCAGATCGGTGTCGTAAATAGGGTGGTCAAAATTTTCTTTATACACTTTTACGGCTGGTTCCCATTTGTCAAAAGCTGCTAATATGTCAAATCCTGCGTTTTGAAATCCCAGGGATAAACCTCCGCAACCTGAAAATAAATCTACGATCTCCATTAGCTAAATAATTCAGGTGAGTTAAAAATAATTGCATCAAATCGTCTTTCGGGACTCAGCAAATTTTGTCCGCCACCAAGAATGATATTCCTGATGTCTTTTTTCTCAATTCTTGGCATTGTGAGTTCCGGACAAGCCATATAGCGGTGTGTAACACGCCCACTTACCGCAAATGCTTTGTCGTTTTTCGTGTTATAAGAAAGTTCGTCGATGATCTTATGATGGTTGATTTGTCCATTTTTTGAAAAATCATACAGCATTTTGAACAACCAGATAATAGTTCTTATTTGTCTTGTGATTTTATTGTTAGAGGATAGTTCGCCTCTTGCCACATCAACGAAAAGTTGTGTAAAGGCAAAGTTGCTCCAAACAAAAACGTCCAAACAATGGTCAGAAAGTTTTGGCGATTTTCCGTTTGTTTTCCAAATTGGTTGTAATAAAATCGGTTCTTGCTTATCTAAAACGGAAAGAATGATTTTGTCGATCGTTAAAATCATTTTGGTTATATGCGGCCAGACCGCTGTTCCGTCTGTCCAGTCTGTTATATGGTCAAATTGATCTCCTATAATTTGAGCAAGTTCTTTTTGCCGGTCTTTGAAATTGGAAGCAATACTACAAGCCAAATAGACTATTGTGTCTGGTCTTATGACGATTTCGCAACCGTAGTATTCTTCACTTAGATTGCAAGTGGAATTATCAGGTAATGCCGTCAGCTTTACTTCAATGGGTCGTAAAACCTGTCCGCTATCCCGTGATTGAGTCACTAAATCAACTCTGGGTAAAGTACCGATAACTAATTGCTGGTAGGGCGTGTATTGACTTTCAAAGGAGAAAAACAAATCGTCAGAGGTTGGGTTTATACCATAAAGTTGCTCTGCCGAAATTTTTTGATGTTCAATTTTAAGGTCTTTGTCAAGACAGATATAAACGTTGTCTAAATTTTTAGAAGCAAAAAAGTTGGTCAAACCCGCAGGAAACGAAGAATTAAACTGGTTTTTGCCCCAAGTATCAGCTTGTGTAAAATCCCTGTTTGAATGCTTAATTCCGAATAGTCCCGCTTTTTGTATGTCCATAATTTCTATATCTAATTCCAGCTTCAAATTTACTAATAATTTTGGGAAGGTTCTTTCCTCTCTTAGTTGGTTCTGGTATAGTAGCTGCCGGCATTGTGCCTAATCCTCAAATATATGAAATGCTAAAATGTATGAAAATGAAATTTATATACAGGTATTTAATCTTATTATCAGCTGGTTACACGTTCATTTTTAATTTGTTTTTATTTTGCATTAATGCATTTTTAGTTTTCGTATTTGTAAACAATACAAAAGACGATAAAACTAAATTACAAAAATACAGACATACAGATCATCACAAATTCATACCTTATTTAATAAAAAAAAAACTGTAAAACCCTCCGGTAGTACAGCTTTTTATTATTCTTGTAAATACTAATCCCCTGAAAACAATGCCGCATCAAAACTATATCACTCTATTGATGCGGAGACACTGTTTTCAACAAGGATAATGGATAATGTTTAATCATTATTGCAGCAGCCTCTATTGTAACCTGATGCATTACTGTCTTTCTCTGTCGAAACAGTATAGCCTGCTTTCTCTATCGCATCTATTACTTCTTCTTCCCTGCTCTCTGAAGTAAAGGAAATGGTAAGATGGCCTGCTGCTATATTGTCTATTTGTACACCTTCTATTTCTTGTACGGCGTTGTTTACCCTGGTCTGGCAGTGTGTACTCTGCATATTGGGTACGCTGATGGTTAATTGCTTCATTTTATTAAAATGTTTTACTGATATAAAATTACATCGGTTATCAGGTTTCTTTTTTGCAGGATTGCCGGTTTAAGTTGTAAGATTTTATGGTTTGGGTGCCTTGATTCCGAAAGCGGCAATAATGGCGGCAATCACACATACAACAGACGCAGCGAAGAACGCCGTCTGAAAACCTGAGTTCAGTGCTGTTGCTTCCGGGGCACCGATCATTTTTATGGCATTCGTTTTTGCAGCGGAAATGGCTACGATAATAGCTAAGCCCAATGCAGATCCTACCTGATAGCTGGTGTTTACCAGGCCGGATGCCAGTCCCATTTCCTCTGGTGGTGCACTGGCCGTTGCCGCAATGGTTCCCGGAATATAGGTAAGCGACATCCCCACCGCAGCCAGTAAAGAGGCAGGCAGTACATCTGCCACAAACGTTCCGTCCACCGGAACTCTGCTGAACAGGAATAATGAAACAGCCAGCGCTATCAGACCCATTATCATATTCGATTTAAAGCCAAACCGGGCGACCAGTCTCCCCGTAGCCCCTACCATCAGCAGCATAATGGCAATGGTCATAGGCAAAAGTGCCAACCCGCTGTTGAAAGCCGAGTAATGAAGTGTTTGCTGGAGATACAGGTTAAGGAAAAACCATAAGGGAATCCAGGCTGCGGCCAGCAGGATCATTACAATATTTCCATAGGAAAGATTCGACACTTTGAAAATGTGCAGTGGCATCAGCGGATGTTTTTTATACTTCTGGCTGAAATAGAAAGCAACCAGCAATGCTATGGAAATAAGGAGCATACTGATGGTTTCAAATGACAGCCAGCCTGCAATTTCAGCCGATACAATGGCATATACCATCATCACCAGGGCAACCGTGGCCAGTATGGCACCTACCACATCTACTTTCCCTTTTTGCGTCATTCCTTTTATCAGTAAGGGCTTGCTGCGCATCAGTACCAAAAGCCCTATGGGAATATTGATCAGGAATATCCAGTGCCAGGAAAGCCATTCTGTAATGGCTCCTCCCAGAAAAACTCCGGCAGAACCGCCTGCCGCCGCAGAAGCTCCCCAAAATCCCAATGCCTTATTCAGTTCTTTGGGATCGGAAAACATCGTAAAGACCAGCATCAGTGATGAGGGTGCAATGAAAGCCGAACCCAGTCCCTGTAATGCTCTCCCGGTATTAAGCACGGAATCTGACCAGGCAAGTCCGGCAAGCAGTGAGGCTGCAGTAAGGATAATGAATCCCCACATAAAAATTTTGCGCGCCCCGAAGAGGTCGGACAAACGGCCTCCCAGCATTAGAAAACCACCAAACAGGATCACATAGGCATTAAAGATCCATTGCATCCCGGATTGGGTATAGCCAAGGTCTGCTTTGATGGCTGATAAAGCGACACCAATGATGGAGGTGTCCATTATCACCACAAATTCCGCAGTACAGAGTAATATAAGCGCTGCCCAGCGTTTGCTGTATAAAGCAGGAGGTGTTGTCGTTGTATTATTCATTGAATTGTTTTTTTTGAAAGGGTAATTGTTTTATCAAGATTAAAGTTCAAGCAGACCCAGTGCGTTTTTAAGCTCCACATCCAGTACCTTAAGATTATAGACAGCCTGCAGATAGCTGATTTTAGCCTGTGTCAGCGCCAGTTCTGCATCGGTAAGCTCCAGACGGGAACTTCTGCCGTTTTTGAAGCGGTCCTCCATCATCCGGTGGCTCAGTTCCGCAGAGGCTACCGTTGTCTGTTGTATATCCAGCTGTCTCAGGGCTTCTTCCCATTTGCTCAGGATACCTGCCAGCTGGGTTTTTACCTCATCTTTAAGATCGTTCAGGCGAATGGCTTCCTGGTCTGTTTTTATCTTAGCCTGCGTGGTACGGGACCTGGTACGGTTTCCGTCAAAAATCGGTACGGAGAACTGAAGCCCCACAAAAGAGGTCCTTGGCCAGGTATCCAGCCTGAAGTCATCTTCCTGCGCCTGAATCTGGTATTGACCTATAAGGGATAATCTGGGCATCAGTCCGGCACGGGTCGCTTCCGTTTTTTTCTGTTGGAGGTTAATGACGAGCTGCTGGATATTCAGGTCTTTGCGGTTTTCAGCAGCTATTTTCAGTGCTTCATCCAGAGAACTGAATGCTGATCGCTCTGTGGCCAGATCAAATTCAAGTTTGTCGGTCAGAGCGATCCGTTCTTCTTTTTCCATTCCGATCAGTCTTTTCAGTTCCAGTTCCGATACTTCGATGTTATTTTTAAGGTAGGAAACTGCGGATCTGATATTTTCCACAGCAATAAAATTGCTTAAAGTATCTGCCTTTATCGCTTTTCCCTGGAGGAACAATAAACGGGTGTCTTTTAATGCCCTTACATTACGCTGAAAACTTTGATCCAAAAGATCAGTCTGCTCATTCATCAGCAGCATATTGAGGTAAAGAGAGGCGACCTTATAGGCGATCTTGCGCTGCAGCTCTATGGTTTTTTCTTTTTCAATTTCCTCACTTATTTTGTTCACGCTTAACTGGCGGTGTATGGAGGGGTCAATAATAGGCTGATAGAGGGACACAAATCCGCTCAGCGCATTTTTTCCTCCTACGGATACAGCTTCTACGGCATTGTTAGTGCCTGCAAAAGAACCCGGCAGAAATATGACCTGGCGGTCTAAATACCGGATATAGGAGGCTCCGGCAGAGATATTGGGAAGATAGCCATTGCGGGTTTCCCTGGTCTGCTCTGCAGTATAAATCTCTTCCAATGCCTGTGCCTGTATCTGCTTGTTCCCTTTCTTTGCCATTTCCAAAGCTTCGGGAAGCGAAAGCGTGGTTTGCTGTGCTTTAAGGGAGACACTTCCCACCACGAACAGCAATCCGGTACTGATGATCAATAATAGATTTTTCATTTTCAATGGTTTTTAGGATGAATACTTACGATATCTTCTTCTACTACTTCCTTGCTGCGTTTTTTACTGGACAGATAGGAATACACGGCAGGGATGATGAACAGGGTCAATATGCCTGAAAACACCAGCCCTCCGGCAATTACAATTCCTAAAGACTGTCGGCTGTTAGGTGTAAGCGCAATAGGCAAAGCACCGAATATCATTGCCAGTGAAGTCATCAGGATAGGACGGAAACGCTGCTCAGCGGCGTGTATAGCAGCATCGAATTTTGAAAATCCCTGATCTTTCAGGTGGTTGGCGAATTCTACGATCAGGATTCCGTTTTTGGTGATGAGCCCTACCAGTGTAATGATCCCGATCTGGCTGAATACATTCAGGCTCTGGCCAAACCAGGAAAGACTAAGTACAGCACCTGTTACAGCCATAGGCACGGTAAGCATTATGATAAGCGGGTCTCTTAAGCTTTCAAACTGGGCGGCAAGGATCATATAGATCAGCACCAGTGCAAGGATCAGGGTAAACATAATATTGCCCTGGCTTTCTCTATAATCTCTGGACTGCCCGGCCAGCGAGCTTTTGAAGTTGTCTCCTAAAACTTTTTTCTTGATCTGCTCTATCTCTTCTATACCTTCTGCAAGGCTTACCCCCGGAGCGGTGGCTGCAGAAATGGTGGCTGAAGTGTACTGGTCATATCTGTAAATGGCTGCGGGACTCACCGCTTCTTCTTTTGTAATAAGGTTACCCAGAGGAATCATTTGCCCTGTTACGGAACGCACATAGATAGAATTAAGGTCACTGGCATCATTTCTCAGTTTTCGTTCCAGTTGCCCGATGACTTCATACTGCCTGTCGTTGCGCAGGAAATAGCCATAGCGCTGTCCGGATAAGGAAAGCTGTAAAGTTCTGGCTACTTCTTCCATAGAAACTCCCATCATTGCTGCTTTTCTGCGGTCTATGTTTATTTTCACTTCGGGTTTGTTTATTTTCAGATCCGAGTCTACGAACATCAGTTTTTTACTTTGACGGGCCGCTGCCAAAAACTTAGGCAGTACAACAGTAAGACTGTCAAGATTAGGAGATTGCAGAACAAACTGCACGGGCATACCGCCTCCATAACGGGTACCGATGGTAGGTGGCAGGTAAGGAAACAGCAGGAATCCCCGGAACTGACCGGAAGCTGCACCATACTGGTTGTACAGATCCTGGATAGATGCTTTTCTTTCTTTAGGTTCTTTGAGGTAAATACTCTGCGCGGCGACATTTACGGGTGCCGGAGCAGGGATAAAGGAAATGGCCACCATAGAATAGGTCTGGTACAGGCCGTCTGTATTATCGTTGACGTATTTACCGACTTCGATCATATTTTTTTTCATATACTCAAAGGAGACTCCCTCCGGCGCAATGGCAATAAGGCTCAGATTGGAACGGTCTTCAACTGGTGCCAGCTCGGAGGGCAGGCTTCTGCCTACAAAATAGATGAGCAACGTAGTTCCTGCCAGGAAAACCCAGGCCATCCATCTTACTTTCATAAAGGCTTTCAGTATTTTAAAATAACCATTGTTGAGCCATACAAAAAAGGGCTCGGAAACCCGGTAAAACCAGTTTGGCTTTTCTTTCTTTTTAAGGAAATAGGCACTCAGCATCGGGGTAAGTGTAAGGGCTACAAAGGCGGATACCAGTACGGAACCGGATACCACAATGGCAAATTCAAGGAAAAGCTGGCCGCTGATTCCCCCCATAAACACGATGGGCAGAAATACCGCTGCCAGTGTAATGGTGGTAGAGATTACGGCAAAGTAGATTTCCCTGGAGCCTTTAAAGGCTGCCTGTACCGGGGACATTCCCTCTTCTATCTTTTTATAAATATTTTCGAGTACTACAATGGCATCGTCCACCACCAGCCCTATGGCAAGCACCAGTCCTAAAAGGGTAAGCACATTGATGGAGAATCCGGCGACATACATAATGAAGAATGCGGAAAGAATGGACACGGGAATGGCTATTACGGGAATAATGGTGGAACGCCAGTCACGCAGGAACAGGAAGATGATAAGCACCACCAGCCCAAAGGCAATAAAAAGGGTTTCTTCTACTTCCTTAATGGATTCTCTTACGGATTTGGTAAAGTCAAATCCTACAATAAGACGGTAATCTGAGGGAATCTCCTTACGAAGCTGCTCCAGCCGTTTGTAAAATTCATCTACCACCTGTATGGCGTTGGCACCGCGCTGTATCTGCACGGCAACACCTATGCCTACACGGTTGAGGTTCCCGGTTTCATTGATGATGGCGGTACGTTCATTTTCTTCGCCCAGCTCTGCCGAACCTATATCTTTCAAATAAATAACGGTATTACCCACCTGCTTGATGAGCATCTGCTCAAAATCTTCGGCGGTGGTCAGCCTCCCAAGTGTGCGGATGCTCAGTTCGGTCTCGTTACCCTCCAGTCTGCCCGAGGGGAGGTCTATATTCTCCCGGAGCAATGCCCTGCGGATATCTTCCGGGGTAAGGTTGTAGGCTGCCAGCTTCACAGGGTCAAAACGCAGGCGCATCGCATATTTATGTTCACCTACGATGGCTACATTATTGATTCCGGGGATGGACTGCATCCTGTCTTTGATGGTGGTAGAAGCGAGGTGGCTTACTTCTTTTATATCTTTGGTATCGCTTTCTACTTCCAGGAAGGCCACGAGGTTATCGGGCGATGTGGCTTTTTGTACAATAGGCGGGTCTACATCGGCGGGTAACTGTTTTCTCGATTTGGAAACTTTATCCCTTACATCGTTCAGGGCATCTTCCAGGTCTATGTCCCTGTTAAACTCTACTGAAATAACGCTTACCTGCTCCCTGGACTCGGAAGAAATGGTACGGATACCGCTTGCCTCTGCAATGGATTCTTCCATCGGCCGGGTAAGCTTGGATGCGATAACATCGGGACTTGCCCCGGGATAAAAGGTAATGACGGAGATTACCGGCGGTTCGGTAAGCGGAAACTCCCGGATGCCGAGCTGCTTCCATCCCACAATGCCGAGGATAACGATCAGCAGGGAGAATACGCCTGCCAATACAGGTTTTTTTATACTTAAATCTGAAATACTCATTTTTGCTGAAATTTTATTAGATTATTTAACCGGAACCGGGGCTACCGGCATTCCATCGCCCAGGCGCAGGATATTGGAGATAATAACGCTGTCTCCTGTACTGATCCCGGATGTTATGGTTACCTTTGTTTCGGTACGGTTTGCAATCGTGACTGGAACGGTTTTGGCCACGCCTTTTTTGATTACAAATGCATTGTAGCCTTTTTGCCCGGGTACAAGTGCTTCTGAGGGCAATTGTACGCCCGTGGCTCCTTTTTCTCCGGTGTTGAACAGTACTTTTACAGAAAGACCTGCGCGCAACATTCCCTTGTCATTGGAGGTTACAGCCTGTACCAAAAGGCTTCTTCCCTGGGCTTCCAGTCCCGGTTCGGTGGCTATGATGGAGGCTGTATATTCTTTATCCGAAAGAACGGTTTTGAATTTTATGCTACTGCCCATTTGTACATAAGAAAGGTATTGCTCGGGAACGGAAAAACTGATTTTAATGCTTCCCTGGTCCTGCAGAGTAACGAGCGTTGTTCCGGGGGAGACATAAGCACCTGTCTGCAATTTTGTGATCCCTATTTTACCTGAAAAAGGGGCCCTGATGACTGTTTTGCTCAGTTCTGCACGTAAGAGGTCCTGCTGGGCTTCCAGGGTATTCAGCTGCATATGGGCTTCATCGTATTCCTGCTGGTTGACGGTTTCTGTTTTCAAAAGATTGGCCAGACGCTGCTGGGTAATCTTTGCCAGTTTTATCTGTGCAGCCACCTGTCTCAGGCGGGAAGTGATCTCTGCATCGTTGAGGGTGTAGAGTACTGCGCCCTGCTTTACGTAGCTGCCGTCTTTAAAGGCTACTCTGGTTATTTTCTGTGCCAGCTCCCCAACGATGGCTACTTCCCGATAGGGTTCTATGGTCCCTACGAGTGACTCTTCCAGGTTCAGAGCTTCCTGCTGTGCCACGATGATATCAACGGGCAGCTTAGTGTTTGCCGGAGCTGCAGCCGGTTTCTGTTCTTTACCGCCGCAAGCCGCTAAAAAGAGACTAAGCAACGGAATAATAACAGCCGGCTTTTGCAACGTAGATAATTTATGTAACATATTATTAAAATTTAGGATGATACAATCAAGAATAATTAATGACAAATGTACCGTGGTGCAGTAAGCTGCTTTTTACACAATTGCTTTTAGGTTTTGTAATATTTCTTATTACCGTAAGGCTATATAAAAAAGATGGATCGGTATGTTGGTAAACTATGTGGGGAGATCACACGGAGGGTGGGTTTGAGGTGCAAAAATGGTGTTGTGGCTGGATTGAAAACGGGAGTCATATTGTATAAATTTGTAATTTGCATAGGTGGGGGAAACTATATTTACTTTTAACTACGGAGCAATGCACTTTCATCCTGTAGAAAAAATAATCCGGCTATATGAAGAGAATCTTGTATTGCAGGAGAGAATGCTGAATGGAAAGGTTGAAAGGAGGGTAAGGCTGGAAAAATCTATTTGAAAAGATGCAAGCAAAATATGGTATGAATAAAAATAAAAAGATACAGGTAGAGGGTAAAGAGATAACTATACTTTTTGACAACGATCAAGAATATATCTCGCTTACGGATATGCTTAAGGCCAAAGATGGAGATTTCTTCATTTCTGATTGGCTTCGAAACAGAAATACGGTTGAATATCTTGGCATATGGGAGACGGTTTATAATCCTAATTTTAATTATGGCGAATTTGCCATAATTAAAAGTCAGGCCGGGTTGAATAGCTATAAATTAAGTGTGAAAGAATGGGTTGAAAAAACTGGCGCAATTGGGCTGAAAGCAACAGCAGGAAGATATGGGGGAACTTATGCCCACCCTGACATTGCGTTTGAATTTGGAATGTGGATTAGCCCCCAGTTCAAGATTTATTTAATCAAAGAGTTTCAACGCCTCAAGGATGATGAAAACAACCGCCTGCAACTGGACTGGAACCTGCAACGAACTATTTCCAAAATCAATTACCACATACATACTGATGCCATCAAAGAAAACCTGGTGCCTAAAGTCATTAGCAGCCGGCAAGCCAGCCACGTATATGCTACTGAGGCTGATCTGCTGAACGTGGCCCTTTTCGGTATTACAGCCAAAGAATGGCGTGATGCCAATCCCAACAAATCTGGCAACATAAGGGATTATGCCACATTAGAGCAGCTAGTCGTGTTGAGTAATATGGAAAGTATTAATGCTTTGCTGATCAAACAAGGACTGCCACAAAGCGAAAGGCTGCTGCAGCTCAACCAGGTGGCGATAACGCAAATGAAATCGCTGGTCGGAAGTAAGGAAATAAAAAGGCTGAAGTAGCGGAGCAAAGTGCTCACTCAATTTCGGAAACGATGCCCAAACCGGGGAGCAAGGGTTTTAAGGATCAATGGTCTTCCTGTCTGGCGTTCTTTTGAGTAATAGCCTGCTTATCTGCCCTGATTTTTTTAAAGTAGGCAGAGGTAAAACCGGTATGTTTTTTCAATTGATTGGAAAGATGGGCAGGGCTGCTGTAGCCTAAATTATAGGCGATGTCTGATAAGGTCTGATCGGTATAGACCAACAGTTCTTTGACCTTCTCTATTTTGCTGTGAATGATAAATTTTTCAAGTGTATATTCGTGAAAAAGGGAAAAAAGTGAGCTAAGGCTGCCATAGTCTTTATTCAGTTCATTGCTTATCAATACTGAAAATTTGACGGGGATTCCAGTGTCTAACTGCTGCTGAATGCCTTTTTGCACGGCAGCCTTTATGTCTTCAATAATCTTCTGATTCCTGTTGTACAGCAAATCAAACCCCAATGCCTGCAAAACAGACCGGATTGCCTGCTCGTCAATATCGGGGTTGTTTTTCTTCAGGATCACCTCACCTAAACGTACTTCGGCGAGTTCCAGACCTAGCTGGGACAAGGCATCAGACAGAACATAGATACACCTGCTGCATACCATCCCTTTGATGTGTATTTTGGAAGTATTTGTCATTGTGGTTCTATTTGATTGTTCAAAAGCAGATTAATGGTTATGGTTTTTATCTTTTTTTAAAACATCAATGATGATGGTGCGCCCCGGTAGGACTTGTTTTTGTGTTGCATAATACTGAGGTATCGTGTCTGTGTTCGGTTGTTTCCAATTGAATGGTTACGTGGTGAATGTTTAAGTGCAGCAGATCGTGTTCTATTTTACCGAGTAATATTTCACGGGCCTCACTCGTCATTTTTTCATTGACTACGACGTGGCAGGTCATTGCGTTTAAGCCGCTGGTAATGGTCCATATATGCAGGTCGTGAATGCTGATGATCTCTTCTGTTCCTACTATTTTCTGTGTTACATTTTCTATGTTAACATTATCCGGTGTGCCTTCCATCAGCACGTGTATGGCTGATTTTGTCACGAGGTAGCCGCTTCGTAAAACCAATACAGAAACGATCATACTTGCCAGGGCATCTGCCCAGATCCAGCCGAAAAACATAATGAGCAAAGCGGCAATAATAGCCCCTACGGAGCCCAGCATATCACTGATCACGTGCAAATAAGCGCCCCGCATATTCAGGTTTTCTTTTACATCGGCACCACGCATCATTATCCAGGCTACCAGTATGTTTACCGCTAATCCTATCACTGCAACAATGAGCATTCCGCCGGACAGGATCTCGGGGGGCTTTTGGAAACGCTCTATGGCTTCATAAATAATGTAGGCGGAGATCAGGATCAATGTTACTCCATTGATGACCGCAGCCAATATTTCAAACCGTTTGTAACCATAAGTTTTTCCATAATCTGCTACTTTGCTGCTGAATGTAAAAGCCATCAGGGCGATAAAAAGAGATATGGCATCACTCAGCATATGTCCTGCATCTGCAAGCAGGGAAAGGCTGTTTGTAAGTAATCCGCCAATAACCTCTACCGCCATATAGATGGTAATAATAACGAGGCTTATGGTTAATGTCTTTTTATTGGCACTGCCGGTATGGCTGTGATCGTGGTTATGGTTATGTTCCATTACTGTTGGTTTTAGCTGTAAAAAACTACTCTTTAATGTCACTCTTTCAATAGCCGGGTTTCTTGTTTTATTTTTTCCACTTTAACCGTAAGCTGTTGGACACTACGCTTACGCTGCTCAATGCCATTGCGGCACCGGCGATCATCGGGTTAAGGAGAAAGCCGTTGACAGGATAGAGGATCCCTGCTGCAACGGGAATACCTATAAGATTATAGATGAATGCCCAAAACAGGTTCTGTTTTATGGTAGCTACGGTCTGCCTGGACAGCTTTATGGCTTGTGGTATTTTGGTGAGATCGGAGGATATGATGGTCATCTTGGCTACATCCATTGCGATATCACTGCCTTTACCCATTGCGATACTTACATCTGCGGTAGCCAGTGCGGTGCTGTCATTGATCCCATCGCCTACCATTGCCACTACTTTTCCCTGCTGCTGCAGTTCTTTTATAAAATCGGCTTTATGCTGGGGTAATACTTCTGCTTTGTAATGTTTAATACCCGTCTGCTCTGCTATTGCTCTGGCTGTGGCTTCATTATCACCTGTAAGCATATAGAGGTCTATACCTGCTTCCTGCATTTGCCGGATGGCTTCTACAGAGGTTTCTTTGATCTTGTCGGATATGGCAATGACTGAAAGCGCCTGCTTGCTGCTGGCAAACCAGATAACGGTTTTGGATTGTCTACCCCATTCATCTGCCTGCTGTTGTAAGATTTCATTGATGGTAATGTTGTTTTCTATGAGCAGTTTTTTGTTGCCTACGAAATAAAGTTCACCTTTATGTATGGCTTTGGCACCTTTGCCCGTAATGCTGTCGAACTGGGATAATGAGGTGGCGGGTACAGCTCCAAGATGCTTGACCACTGCTTCTGCCAATGGATGTTCGGATTGTTTTTCTATGCTTAACAGAATATTTTTAGTGGTATCATTGCCATCCAGCCACTTGATACCGGTTACTTCGGGCTTTCCCTCGGTAATGGTTCCTGTTTTGTCTAAAACAATGGCGTTTACTTTTTTCGCTAATTCGAGGCTTTCTGCATCTTTTATTAGAATACCTTTTTCTGCCCCTTTGCCTACGCCTACCATAATGGCTGTAGGTGTGGCTAGTCCCAGAGCGCAGGGACAGGCGATCACCAATACCGTAATGGCGGCCAGCAAGCCCTGCACGACTCCGTTATTGCCTCCCAGAATAAACCATAGAATAAATGTAAGGATGGCTATTGCCATCACCACGGGGACAAAAATGCCTGCAATCTTGTCCACCAGCTTCTGCACGGGGGCTTTGCTGCCCTGTGCGTCCTGTACCATTTTAATGATTTGGGCCAGCATTGTCTCTTTCCCTACTTTCACTGCACGGAACCGGAAGCTGCCTTTTTGGTTGATGGTTCCGGCAAATACTTTTTCATCTGCTGCCTTCAGTACGGGAACGGGCTCTCCGCTCAGCATACTTTCATCTACATAGGAGCTGCCGGATGTTACCATCCCGTCTACTGCTATTTTTTCACCTGGTTTTACAAGGATCACATCTCCGGTGCTTACTGCTTCAATGGGAATTTGTTTTTCTGTGCCGTCCGCTTGTATCACCATTACGGTTTTAGGTTGTAATCCCATCAGTTTTTTGATGGCTGATGAGGTGTTGCCTTTGGCTTTTTCTTCCAGCAATTTTCCTAAGAGGATGAAGGCTACGATTACGGCTGCTGCTTCAAAATAAACGTGGGCGTGTAATCCTCTTTGATGCCAAAAGTCTTCAAACAGCATATTGAACACGCTGAATATATAGGCAATCCCGGTACTCAGGGCTACCAGGGTATCCATATTGGCAGAGCGGTGCCGGGCCTGCTTCCAGGCGTTTATAAAGAAGTCTTTTCCCAGCCATAGTACCACGGGTGTGGCAAAGAGCCACATAATCGGGTTGGCATAAGGCATATCCATTAAAAACATTCCTATGATCACCACAGGTATGGACAGGATAACTGCCCAGATGGTTTTGTTCTTCAACTGCCGGAATTTTTTGGCGTGGATGGCTTCTAATGTTTCCTGCTGCTGGCTTTCATCTGTGATCAGCAGATCGTAGCCGATAGACTGTACTGCCTGCTGCAGTTGAACGGCATCGATCATATTGGGCAGGTATTCTACAGTAAGATTCCCCGTGGCAAAGTTTACTGAAGAGCTTACCACACCCTCCTGGTATTTTACTATGCTTTCTGTACTGCCGGCACAGGAGGCGCAGGTCATCCCCAATACGGGAAAGGTACGTTTCACTGTAGAAACTCCATAGCCCAGGTCACGAATGGCTTTAACGGCTTCTGCGACAGCTTCGGTATTGTCTACTGTAATGGCTGCCCTGCGGTTATTGAGTTCCACTTTGTGGGTATCTATACCGGTAACCTGTTGCAGTCCTTTTTCAACGATCAGGGCACAATGCTCGCTTTCTACGTCTTCCAGGGGTAAATAGATGGTTTCTTTATTGTCGTGGGATGCCATACTTCGTTTGTTTTATATTACAATACAAAGTTGGCTACAATCCGGAGGAATGCTCTTGCGGAATTGCCGGATAGATTTGTAAGATTTACACCTCGTCCAGGGGTTTTCTTTTCTCTTCCCGGATGTTCTTAAACTGGCTGGGGGTAAGGCCTGTAACTTTTTTAAACTGGTTGCTGAGGTAAGCTACACTGGAGTAATTTAAGCGGAAAGCGATCTGGCTCAGCGACAGTTCGTCATAAACCAGCAATTCTTTTACTTTTTCAATTTTTTGTGCGATAAAATATTTTTCGATAGTAGTATTTTCTATTTCCGAGAATAGATTGGATAGGTAATTGTAGTCGTGATGCAGGCCGCTGCTCAATACTTCAGAAAGGTTGGTCCTGGCTTCATTGTCCTGGTGATGTACCAATTCAATAATGATGTTTTTTATTTTTTCAATGATACGGACCTTTTTATCATCAATCAATTCAAACCCTAATGGAACAAGTGCGGCTTCCAGCTCCTTTTTTTGCTCCTCGGTCAGCTCTTCTGCGAGTATCACTTCACCAAGCCCAACGCTCTGGACGTTCAGGCCAAGTTTATCCAATTCATTGCTCACCACCATAATACAGCGGTTACAAACCATATTTTTAATAAAGAGTGTATTCATAAGGGTAGGTATAGGACAAAATTTCGCAAAATCTGTCTACCGAAATTACTTTTTTTTACAAAATCTTGCTACCGATTTTAGTTTTTTCTAGGAATCATTTTCCCGGTTCTATTTATATGATATGACTGCTAACTTATAACGTATGTTTGTATTTTTTTATTTATTTTCGGGCATGAATGAATATAAAAATGGGCCGGTCTTAGACTTATGTTGTTATGTGCATGATATTCAATGAATTTCTATATATTTGCATCATTCTTTCAATAAACTGGACAGATTTACCTGCTCTTATAGGAAGGAATCAGCCGGAAATATAAGGATAATTGCAAGCATTATTGCATCCCTATATATTTTTTTTCATTCAATTCAAAAAAGTTTCGTACCTTTGCGTTCCTTTTAGAAATTATGTCAAAACAACCACTAATAAAACAAGACGGAAGTATCGTAGAAGCCTTATCCAACGCTATGTTCAGGGTAAGATTAGAGAACGGGCACGAGATTTTAGCTACTATTTCAGGAAAGATGCGTATGCACTACATTCGTATCCTTCCGGGCGATAAAGTTGGGGTGGAGATGAGTCCTTATGATCTTTCAAGAGGAAGAATCATCTACAGGTATAAATAATAAGAGGTCTTAAACTGTTTTTTGTAAAACTATAATAATAAAATTAACATGAAAGTTCGTGCAGCCATCAAAAAGCGCAGTGCAGATTGTAAAATCGTGCGTCGCAAAGGCAAATTGTATGTGATCAACAAAAAGAATCCTCGTTTTAAACAACGTCAGGGATAATTTATTACTAAACTTTTTTAAACAAATTTTTTAAATGGCTCGTATAGCTGGTATCGATTTACCGAAAAACAAACGTGGCGAGATAGGTTTGACTTATATTTATGGTATTGGTCGTAGCACTGCTCGTTATATTCTTGCTAAATCTGAAATTTCTTATGATAAGAAAGTAAATGAATGGAACGATGACGAACAAACTGCCATCCGTAACATCATTGGTTCAGAATTCAAAGTAGAAGGTCAATTACGTTCTGAAGTTCAAATGAACATCAAACGTTTGATGGACATCGCATGTTACCGTGGTGTACGTCACCGTAAAGGTTTACCTCTTCGTGGACAACGTACGAAAACAAACAGCCGTACCCGTAAAGGAAAACGTCGTACAGTTGCCGGTAAGAAAAAAGCAGCGAAAAAGTAATATTAAAACCATTCGGATTAGTACTGGATCTCCATTTTTTACTTTTTCAGGAAGGAGGATTAGTCCGACTAAGTGCATAGCTTAGTATTTTAAAACATTCAAAAGATTACCTTAATAAAATGGCAAAAGGAAAAGTTAGTGCTGCTAAAGCGGCCGCCAAAAAAAGAGTAGTAAAAGTTGACGCACACGGTGATGTGCACATCACATCTACTTTCAACAATATTATTATCAGTTTTACAAATAAAGCCGGTCAGGTTATCTCCTGGTCTTCTGCAGGTAAAATGGGCTTCCGTGGTTCTAAAAAGAACACCCCATACGCTGCACAACAAGCTGCTGCTGATGCTGCGAAAGTTGCTATGGATGCAGGCTTGAAAAAAGTTGATGTTATCGTTAAAGGACCTGGTTCTGGCCGTGAAGGTGCGATTCGTTCTGTAGCGAATAGCGGTATTGAAGTAATCACGATTAAAGATATTACTCCGATTCCTCACAATGGTTGTCGTCCTCCTAAGAAACGTCGCGTATAATATTAATTAATAACGAATAGTGAACAGAGAATAGTATTACTGTTCACTATTCACTATTCGTTAATCCATAATAATAATTCCCTTCCGTATCCGCTTTTTCGATTTTTATATGAGACGGGAGAGATATTTTTTAATTAAAAGTCGGGAAAATAAACTTTAAAATGGCTCGTTACACTGGACCAAAAAACAAGATCAATCGTATCTTTGGTGAACCAATCTTAGGTTCCGGAAAAAATCTTTCAAAAAACAGCAACCCTCCGGGTATGCACGGTGGTAACCGTAAGCGTAAATCTCAATCTGAATACGCTATTCAACTGAAAGAAAAACAAAAAGCGAAATTCACTTACCTGGTATTGGAGAAACAATTCAGAAACATCTACAAAGAAGCATCCCGTCTGAAAGGTGCAACTGGTGAGAACCTGATCAAATTGTTGGAATCTCGTCTGGACAATACAGTATATCGTTTAGGTTTAGCGCCTACTCGTCCTGCTGCACGTCAATTGGTATCTCACAAACACATTTTAGTGAATGGTGATCCGGTTAATATCCCATCTTATGTATTGAAAGCTGGTGATGTAGTAGAACTGAAACCAAAATCTAAAGTAAACTCTGCGGTAACAAGCCTTACCCGTTCTAAAAATCCAAACATCAACTGGTTGGATATGAACGAGAAAGAACTGAAAGGTACTTTCTTGTCTGCACCTGAGCGTGAGTTTGTTCCAGAAAATATCAAAGAGCAATTAATTGTAGAGTTGTACTCTAAATAATCATGAACTTTTGGTTACCCCCATATTATTTGGGGGTAATCAAATTTACATTTATATTGCGCACAAAATTATTTTTAAGCCAATTTTAAAAATTGGTTAAACTTCCAAAAACAACAAACTTTCAATATGGCTATATTGAGTTTCCAAAAGCCCGACAAAATTGTATTGCAAAAAGCGACTGACTTTGAAGCACAATTTGAATTCCGTCCGTTGGAGCCAGGATATGGTGTTACCATTGGTAATGCATTGCGCAGAGTACTGCTGAGTTCTCTTGAGGGATATGCAATAACGGGAATCAAAATTGCTACAGTAGATCACGAGTTTGATACTATTAAAGGCGTAATTGAAGATGTTACCGAAATCATTCTGAATTTGAAACAAGTTCGTTTCAAAGCAGTAACTGAAGGGGTATCTTCTGATAAAGTTTCTTTGGTAATTAAAGGTAAAGAGCAATTCACTGCAGGTATGATCGGAGAAGCTACTCCTCATTTTGAAGTGATGAATCCTGAATTGGTTATTTGTAACTTAGATACTTCTGCTGCCCTGGAAATTGATATTTTCATTGGAAAAGGCCGTGGTTATGTACCTGCTGAAGAAAATAAACCTAAGGATAATGCCTTAAGCTATATCTCAATTGACTCTATTTTTACACCAATCAAGAATGTAAAATATTCAATTGAAAATACCCGTGTGGAGCAACGTACCGACTATGAAAAATTAGTTATGGACGTGATTACAGATGGTACAATTCATCCGGAAGAAGCGGTTAAAGAAGCATCTCGCATCTTAATTCAGCACCTGATGATCATCACTGACGAAAATATCTCTCTGGACACTAAACGTGAAGAAAAAGAAGATACAGTTGATGAAGGATTGTTACAATTACGTAAAGTATTAAATACACCATTAGAAGATCTGGAACTTTCTGTACGTGCATTCAACTGCCTGAAAGCTGCTAAGATCAACTCCCTGATTGAATTGGTACAATACACCCAGGAAGAGCTGATGAAGTTCCGTAACTTCGGACAAAAATCTTTAACTGAAATCGAACAGGTTTTAGGAGAAAGAGGCTTAAGCTTTGGTATGGATGTATCTCGCGTAAAAGCAAGCGAGTTAAATCATTAATATTAATTACACACCGTTTGGTCCCCCTGGCCAAACGGTTCCTTTATTTATAATTCATAAGTTTTGCCGGAAGCAATTCGGATAGGGGGCGGTAGAACAGTGCTGTATGCCTTGACACGGTACAGTATTTCATAAAAGTCATTATTTAAAATGCGTCACGGAGACAAAGTAAACAATTTAGGCCGTACTACGGCACACAGGAAAGCTTTATTAAACAATTTAGCTGCTCAGTTGATTCAACACAAAAGAATCACTACTACTTTAGCTAAAGCTAAAGCTTTGCGTGTATTTGTAGAGCCATTGATTACAAGATCTAAAAATGACACTACACACAATCGTCGTTTAGTGTTCTCTCACTTACAAAACAAAGAATCTATCAAAGAATTATTCAGCGTTGTAAGTGAAAAAGTAGCAGACCGTCCAGGTGGTTACACGCGTATCATTAAGTTAGCGCCACGTTTGGGTGATGCTGCTGAAATGGCACTGATCGAATTAGTAGATTTCAACACTACTTACAATGTAGGCGAGAAAACTGCTGCTAAGAAAACACGTCGTAGCCGTGGTGGTAATGTTAAGAAAGCTGTTGAAACTGCTGAAGCAACTCCTGCAGTTGAAGAAGCTCCTAAAGCTGAAAACGAAGCTACTAACGAAGAAACAAAACCAGAAGGAGCAGAATAAGATCATTCTGATCATCTTTCCTGATAAAAGCGCAACACTTCCTGTTGCGCTTTTTTTTGTGCGTGTACCCGAGCTTAGCATTCATTATTGTGGCTATGTAGGAGTTATTGATGTATTCCTGGATGGTGAAGGAGCACAAATCTGAAGTTATTTTATCCATTTTTATGCTTAATTGTCTAAAAACCAACCAAATGAATTGTTATATGGTCTTATTTAAGATGCGAACTCTTTAAATCATCTATAACAATGAAGCGAATTCTATTAGCAATACTCATTACCTGCTCCCTGCAGGTAGAAGCCCAGCAATCCTGGCAATGGCTTAAATCGCCCCATTCCTATGGCAATATGAACCACAAAGGCATGGATGTAGATGCCAACGGCAATGTATTTACCATTGGCCAGCAATGGCAATCCGCTGATTATGGAAATATTAATATCCAGCATTCCGGCGATTATTTTAGCCTTTACCTGGCTAAGCAGGATGCTGCAGGCAGCTACCTGTTTGCCAAAAAAATATGGGCAGATAAGGGCATTACATCAGCGGTTATCAAGCTGGACAATACAGGTAATGTGTTTGTATTCGGTACTTGCTATGGCTACACCCTTCACCTTAGTCCCACCGATTCCCTGAGCTATAGCACCACATTAAGTCCTACCGACCAGACTAAATTTTTCCTGGCCAAATACGACAATAATGGCAATTTTCTTTGGGCAAAAAAAGGAGAAGGCGCTACTATGTATAGTAATGCCAGGGCAATTACCAATATTGGTCCGGACATTTACATTGGCGGGGATTACAATGGCGGCGCAAGCTTCCTGGGCCTGACTCTGCCGGTGAAAAGTGCCAACAGTAGTTTTGTGCTCAAGGTAGATAATAATGGCAACGGGGCCTGGATAAATGCAGCTACAATCACTGCCATGACTTTCATGACGGCGTTAACCAATGATGGCACTAATTTATATGCCTGTGGTAAATTTCAAAACACTATTGGCTTTAATAATGTGATGGTCAATAATCCCCTGGCTACATCTGGTGGAGGCGAGCGCATATTCCTTTTCAAATTTAATGCAAGCGGCACCGCTGTATGGGGAAAGGAAGAGGGTGGTATTGCAAATTTTGTAACCACGGCCGATGATGCCAATAATGCAAATACATTGGCTTATGATGGGAGTGGTTATTTATATATGGGCGGCTCTTACCAGGACCCTGCCGGAAATATCAGTAACCAATTACAGCAACCCTTTGTATCAAAATATGATGTAAGTAATGGCAGCAAACAATGGACGGTCAATTATGCCGGTAATATTGGCAATGCGATCAATGGCATTGTGATAGATTCCAATGCGAATCCGATCTGCGTGGGAGAGTATATCGGTAATATGACTATCGGTAGCTTCAATCTCCTGTCAGATGCCGGCAGCAGGAAAGGAATGATACTGCGTTTAGATAAAAATACAGGCACTTGTACTTCGGCTACCGGTATCGGTAATGCAGGAGAAAAAGCAAATGTACAAAGGATATACATGCCTGCTGATAAGTCTTATTATGTTGTATCCGGTTCCTATGGTTCTATGCTACACATCGGCAACCTTAATACTACTTCAAGCGGCAATAACACGGATTTTGTTGCTAAATATGCTTTGGGCAAACCTACTGGTGTGGGCAACCTGGCTGCTTTATCCTATAAACTTTACCCCGTTCCGGCTACCGAAGGCTTGAATTTTGAGTTGCCAGGCAGTACTCAAGGTACGATCAGTATTGTCAATATCCTGGGCCAGACTGTGTACCGGCAAGACTTTAATGATGCTAAAGGTCATATTGACCTGAGTCAATTGACAGCCGGGCAGTATTACTTTAAAATACAAACCCAGGATGCTGCCGGCATTCGTACATTCACCAAATTGTAAGTTTTAAGAGCGCAATTAAATAACAAAGCGGCTGACCTGAAAAGGGTAGCCGCTTTTGTGTATTCGTTGTAAGGATATCGTTTATTCGAAAATACCTAAATAATATTGTTTCTTTCCTTTCTGGAATAAGATGTACTTATCATTGAGCAAATCTGCAGTAGTGATTTTAGATTCAATACCCTGGATCTTTTCCTTATTCATGCTCACACCACCTGCGGTCAGCATTTTGCGTGCTTCACCTTTAGAGGGGAAGATGCCCGACTCTGCGAAATAAGTGATTGGGTCGAGGCCGTCACCGGTTAATGTTGCTTTATCATACCTTACCTGGTGTACCCCATCCATGATCTCCAGCAATTGTTGCTCATTAAGCGTGATCAGGGCCTCTTTAGTCGCTTTTCCAAACAGGATCTCTGTAGCTTGCTGTGCAAAGACCAGGTCTTCTTTTGAATGGACCATAGTCGTGATCTCTTCTGCCAGGCGCTTTTGTAAAATGCGGGTATGCGGTGCTGCCTCATGCTCCGCGATCAGCGCTTCGATTTCAGGAATAGGAATAAAAGTGAAGATCTTGATGAAGTTTTTAGCATCATCATCAGAAACATTTAACCAGAACTGGTAGAATACATAGGGAGAGGTTTTCGTCCGGTCCAGCCATACATTACCGCCTTCTGTTTTACCAAACTTTCCACCATCTGCCTTTTTTAATAAAGGACAGGTAAAGGCATATACATCACTGCCGCCCATTCTGCGGATCAGTTCTGTACCGGTAGTGATATTGCCCCACTGATCGGCACCGCCTGCCTGCAATTTAACTCCTTCATGCTTGTTGAGGTGATAGAAGTCATATCCCTGGATCAGCTGGTAAGAGAATTCTGTAAAGCTTAGTCCAAACTCTAAACGCTTCTGCACGGAATCTTTTGCCATCATATAGTTGACAGAAATGTGTTTACCTGCATCACGGATAAAGTCTAAGAAAGTATAGTTTTTGAACCAGTCATAGTTGTTGACGATCTTAGCTGCATTGGGCAAAGTAGCATCAAAATCCAGGAATCTTTCGAGTTGCTGCTGAATGCCATTCAGGTTTTTCTCTAAAGTAGCGGCATCCAGCAAATTGCGTTCCGCAGATTTACCGGTCGGATCACCGATCATTCCCGTAGCACCACCAACAAGCGCTAGAGGCCTGTGCCCGTTTCTTTGCAGGTGCATGAGTATGATAATAGGCAGCATACTGCCTATATGCAAACTGTCTGCTGTAGGATCGAACCCGATATAGGCACTCACCATTTCTTTGGCCAGGATCTCTTCTGTGCCGGGAATTATATCTTGAAGCAGCCCTCGCTGTTGTAATTCGGGGATGAAATTGTTCATTTTATATCGCTATTTGTCAGGCGGCAAAAATATCAAGAAAAAAGGATTAGGCTTGATTTTAAGCTTATTATTTTTGAGGGTATTGAAATAGAGTAGGATAGCTATCACGGATCAATAAATTAATTTATTAAATATCTATTTTGCTCAATTTGATTTACCTTTGCAGGTTGGCTGGATTCCGTTTTTGAGCTACTGCTGTTAAAAGCATCAGGAGGCTGAAAGGAAGCTATATTTTGTGAAGCATAAATATAAACGCATATAATTTTGAAAACTACAAAAAGTTTGTTGTTGGCAGCTGCACTGCTGACTTTTACAGCAAGTGCTATCAACGCGCAGAGTAGGATTTATGTAAATGAGTACCTGAATATTGGCGTGGGTGCGCGCGCATTAGCTATGGGCGGTGCGCAGGCGGCAAGTACGGCTGATGCCTATTCCGTTTACTGGAACCCGGCAGGCCTGGTGCGTATGGATAATGATGCAGAACTGGGATTGATGCATGCAGAGTATTTTGCCGGAATTTTTCAATATGATCATGGTAGTTTTGGCCTAAAGCTTAAAGATAAAAAAAGAGCAGTAGGGCTTTCTTTTACCCGTTTCGGCGCTAACAATATTCCTTATACCATAGACTACGTACAGCCCGACGGGTCTTTTGATGAATCCAAGCTAAAAGATATTTCTGCGGCAGACTATGCGTTTAACATCAGCTACAGCCAGATGCTGAACTGGTTTAAAAACAACAGTAAAGTAAAGGCCAGCCTGGGGGCCAATGCAAAGATCATCTACCGCCATGTGGGCTCTATGTCGCAGGCATGGGGAGCAGGCATGGACTTAGGCCTGCAGATCTATGCTCCTCAATGGCGTTTAGGGATATCTGCAAGAGATATCACCACCACCACTACCAGCTGGAGTTTTAACTTCACCGAGCGCGAGAAAGAAGTCTTTCGCCAGACGGATAATGAGATTCCTATAAAATCTTATGAAGTGATGTATCCGCGCCTGAATGTGGCTTATGGAAGATACCTGTTTAAGCCTGAGAATAAATTTCAGTTACTGGCAGAGCTTGCTGCCGATATCACTACCGATGGTAAGCGCTTGACTTTGTTGTCTACAGATGTGGTCAGTATTGATCCCCGCTTAGGTTTAGAAGCCTCTTACAAGAATTCAATCTTTTTAAGGGCCGGTATCAGTAACCTTTACCGGGCACTGGATAATACAGATACGACTAATACACAAAAATACCTGGTGTACCAGCCTGCTGTGGGCGTTGGCTTTAAGATCAGTCAATTGCATATAGATTATGCCTTTACCAGTCTGAATATGCAAAGTAACCCTCTGTACACCCATGTTGTTTCCCTCAAGCTTAACTTTAATAAAAAGACTAAAAAAACGGCATCACCGGGCAGTCCGGACCAAAATAATAATCCAGATCAATCTGCTAGCCCGACAATAACAGCACCTCCTGCAGCCCCTAAGCCAGGAACTGCCGATCAACCTAATCAACCTAAACCCTGATAAAGAAGAATCCTATTTGAATTCAAATATCAATTAGCATGAAAAAATTAAGCTATCTCCTTTCTATATTATTGCTTCTGTTTTTTAGTTCCCTTAATTCCTTTGCACAGGTGCTGGGCAATGAATGGATCAATTACAGCCAGAGTTATTTTAAATTTAAAGTCGGGCAAAACGGTATCTACCGTATTCCGCAAAGCCTGCTACAGGCCAATGGATTGGGTAATGTACAGGGCAGCCAGTTTGCCCTCTTCAGAGATGGGGTACAGGTACCTGTTTACGTGAGTACCAATGGAACCTTGGGAGCCAATGATTATATCGAATTTTATGGGGCCAAAGCAGATGGCAGGGCAATGGACCGGGAAATGTATGAACCGAATACCAGCCTGCAGGGCGATCCCGATGTCAGTATCCTGTCTGATACCGCCTATTATTTCCTGACTTTTGGTGGGACTAACAATTTAAGGCTAACGCTGCAAAGCAATGTAATCCCTCCTGCACCGCCTGCGGCAGAACCCTATTGTATCACCACGGTAAGACCAAATGAAAATATCAGGGAATACTGGTTCTCCAGTGGAGAAAGCTATTTTAAAGAGCAGTCCCAGTCTTTATTCTATTATTCTGCCAAGCAAGATAAGGGCGAGGGGCTGGCCTATTCTGTGTACCACTCCGTTAATCTTACCTTTCCGACAGTTGCAGCATATAGTGTTGCCAACCCGGTGTTGGGAACCGCATTTTTGTTTAATAATAAATTGAATAACCAGAGGATCAACTTCTATGTCGGTGGCTGGGAGGTTTTGGCTGATACGGTCAATGCCTTTCAATATATCCAGAACAATATACCTTTTAACCAATCCTATTTAGCCGCAACGAATACCCCGGTTATTTACAATACCTATAATAGTCCTTTGATCAGCGTTTTAAAAGCTACGATCACTTATAACCGGACCTTTGACTTTAACGGGGTAGCAAGATTGAACTTTTTAGTGCCGGCTAATGGTAATGCGCAAAGACTGGTACTTTCCAATTTAAACCCCTCTGCCAGCAATACATTAGTAGACCTGAATACCAATAGCCTGTATCGTCTATCCGGGACCAATGAAGTCATGTTAAGCCCGGTGTCACAACAGAGAAATATGTTCTTTGGTAACAGTATAGGAACGATTACTGCTTTGATGCCGGTTACTTTCAGGAATTATATCACTACAGCCAACCAGGGTAATTATATCATTTTGTCGCACGGGCAATATATCAATCATCCCGGAGGAAGCGTAAATCAATATGCCAGTTACAGGAGGTCAAATTTAGGGGGCGGCTACCAGGTCGTTGTGGTAGATGTCAATGATCTATACGACCAGTTTGGTTACGGATATGAATACCATCCAATAGCGATCAGAAGATTTTTGAAATATGCCCAGGCAAATGCAGGCTGGGTGAACAAGCCCGAATATATGTTTATCCTGGCTAAGGGGATGACTTACCAAAATATTGCCGGTTACAGAATTAATCCGGCATTGACTTATCCCATTGTGCCTACTTATGGTGAACCCGGCTCAGACAATTTGTTTGCAGAAATAGAGCATTCCAATATCCCTTCCATTGCGATCGGGAGATTTTCCGCAATGACAGAAGGAGAGATCGGCAACTATTTAGAAAAAGTAAAAAAATATGAAGCCGCTTTAAGTACGCCATCTGTTCCTACCCTGGAAAATTCATTATGGAAGAAGAAAGCCCTGCATATAGCAGGGGCTTCAGATGAAAATAGCCAGACGGTCTTTTACGGATCCCTGAACATTTGCAAGTCCATCCTGGAGGATACGCTGATTGGTGGTTTTGTGACAACAGTTGGTAAGTCTACCACAAACGTGACGGAAAATGCCAGTGCACAGATCGACTCTTTGATTGCCTCAGGAGTTCAGTATGTGAATTTTTACGGGCATGCTTCCGCTGTAGGTTTTGATTACAACCTGAATAATCCTGATGACATCAATTCAAGTCCAAGGTTCCCTGTTTTCATGGCCTATGGTTGTGATGTGGCTGCAATTTATGAACCCACCAATTCAAGGGCGGTAAGTGAGAAATACTTATTGTCCAACAATGGCGGTGCTATTGCCATGATCGCCTGTTCCAACTATGGATGGACCGGTTACCTGGATAATTATATGCAGGGACTGTACCGTAAAATGGCGCGTGACCAATATGGCGCTACCTTAGGCAAACAATTTATCAAAAATATTGAAACCTTTCAGAACGGAGGCGGCTCAAATATCTATTACGCGATCCATTCCCAGAATATGATCTTACAGGGAGATCCCGGATTAAAGATATATTCACCGGAATTGCCCGACTTTTACATCGAGGAATCCCTGGTATCTACTAACCCTGGTGTCATCAATACCACGATCGATTCTTTTGAAATTAAAGCTACTTTACACAACCTGGGTAAAGCTACCAATGACCCTTATAAAGTCAGGTTGACCAAAACAAAAGCTGGATCAGGAGTAGTATTGTATAAAGATTCCGTAACCGTGAGCACCGTTACAACGACCAATGTAATCTTCAAAGTGCCTATTGATCCAAACAATGATATTGGTTTATTTAACTATACCATTTCCTTGAATGAAGAACAAAGCCCGGATGAGATCACTTTTGCAAACAATAAAGTGAGCATACAGATGTATATCTCTGAAAATAATTTAAAGCCGGTATATCCTTATGACTTCTCTATAGTACACGAGCAGAATATTGAGTTGAAGGCCTCTACACTCAATCCTTTCCTGCCTTCCACTAACTTTAAACTGGAAATAGATACTACAGAATATTTTAATAGTCCTTTCAAGCAAAGCCGTAATGTGACCAGCTCGGGTGGTGTCATTAAATGGCAAATACCCTTCCAGATGACAGATAGTACGGTGTACTACTGGCGCACTACCATAGATTCTATGATCGGTGGACGCTATTACTGGAACAACAGTTCATTCGTTTATCTGAAAAACGGCTCAGACGGCTGGAATCAATCTCATTATTTTCAATATAAATACGATGATTCCATTGATATAAAAATCAATGAACCCGACAGGCTGTTCAAAGGACGGGATTATGAAAAGAACTTAAGGGTGCAGTGTCGCGTATATGGCTATGGAAGCGGTGAGAATACCTTTTACATCAATGGGGCAACCACCGGTTTTGCTTATTGTGGTGTAACGGGCAATAATAGCTTATTGTTTATGCTGATCAATCCAGTTACAGGTGAAGCAGTACCCAATACCGGGCAGTTCCCGGGAGCAATCGTTGCCTGTGACCAGACCCGGTCGCGCCAATTTGAATTTCCGACAGGTACAGCAACACAAAGAAAACTGATCATTGACTTTATCGACAGTGTCAAAGACCAGCACTATATTATGGTGAAATCAAGCACATTCGCCTCTTCTTCTGCGCCAACGGATATCAACCAGTGGAAAACAGAGGATGAAGCCTTAAATGGTGCCGGTATTTCCTTATACCAGTCCTTTATGAACCTGGGCCTGACCGGCATTGCTCAATACACTCAGAAGCGGCCTTTTATAGGAGTAGCTAAAAAAGGAAATACAACATTTAGCCCTATTTTCTCTATGGGAAGTACCGTGGATGAATTACTGATATTAGATACAGATTTGCCTTTCACCTTACCATCAGGGTATATGGAAAGTACAGTGGTAGGTCCGGCTGCAGAATGGCAGAACTTACTGTGGAAAACATCCGCTATCAACAGCCAGGAAACAGAGGGCGACAAAACTCATGTGACGGTATTCGGATTAAGCACTGCCGATCAGCTAACCGGAGATTCCTTATTCACGACGACGGTAACGGATTATGCATTAAATACAGTCAATGCCAGCCAATATCCTTACCTGAGACTGAAATGGTATACCGAAGACAGCGTATCGGCAACATTGCCGCAACTGGATTACTGGCGCGTATTACACAAGCCTTTGCCGGAAGCCGCATTAAATCCCAATGCTTATTTCTCATTTAAAGATACTTTGAACGAAGGAGAGCCGGTTAGTTTAAAATTCGCCATAGAGAACCTGAGAGAACTGCCTATGGACAGTATGCTGGTACGGTTCAGGCTGATCGATGCCAATAATACCTCAAGGATCGTTGGTGAAAAAAGATATAAGAAACTGCTTGGCTATGATACTTTGCATGCCCAGCTGGACTTTAATCCCAGTCAATATTTAGGTAAGAATACTTTGCTGGTAGAGGCCAATCCTGATAAGGACCAACCGGAACACTATCATCCCAATAATCTGGGCTATCTGCCATTATTCGTAAAGGGAGATTACTATGCTCCTGTCATGGATGTAACCTTTGACGGCGTGCACATTTTAAATAAAGACATCGTCTCCGCAAAACCATTTATTAATATATTGATCAGGGATGAAAACCGGAATAGCCTGCTCATAGATACGGCTAAAGTAATTGTTTCCCTGCTCAATATCCAAACGGGTTTAGAACAGCGGATTGGTTTTGACGGGAATATTTGCCGTTTCGTCCCCGCTTCCGGAACAGATAAAAATGAAGCGAGGGTAGAGTACCGGCCTACGCTGGAAGATGGGGTGTATACCCTTAAAGTTGCTGCCAGGGACAATGCAGGGAACGTATCCGGTAATGTTACTAATAAATACGAGATCAGCTTTGAAGTGATCAACAAATCGACCATAACCAATGTGCTCAACTATCCCAATCCTTTCTCTACCTCTACACAGTTCCTGTTTACATTGACCGGGGCTGAGATACCTTCCCAGTTCAAGATCCAGGTCATCTCCATTACAGGAAAGGTAGTGCGTGAAATTAAAAAATCTGAATTGGGCAATATCCATATAGGTAGAAACAGGACAGAATATAAGTGGGACGGCAGAGATGAATTCGGGCAGCTATTGGGTAATGGCGTGTACCTGTACCGGGTCATCACCAATAATAAAGAAGGCGAGAGCATAGAGCGCCGCAATAATGCAAGTATCGACCGTTACTTTAAAAACGACTACGGCAAGCTGTATATCATGAGATAACGTTTGTCAGGAAAATATAATTAAAAAGGTCTTGTGCTCCGCACAAGACCTTTTTAATGCTAAGAAAGTGTTGCCAGCTCCCAGCCCTTCTTTTTGCAATGCGCCAGTAAGCGGGGCAGCACATATTCCATATTAGCCCGTGCCTTTTCACTATCGTGCAGTACCAGTATATTGCCCGGCTCCAGGTTGAACACAATATTTTCCAGGCATTTCTGCGGACTGATGGTCTGGTCCCAGTCGCCCGGGATCAAGGTCCATAAAATGATTTTAAAACCTTTTGCGCTGAGTAATTTGGCCTGTGATCTTTTTATACTGCCATAAGGCGGGCGGAACAGGTCACTATTAATAAAAAGCTGTGCCTGCTCAATATCTTTCAGGTACAGATCGTCTTTTGTTTTTCTTCCTTTGAGGTGTGTGTGGCTGTGATTGCCTACAGCATGGCCTTTGCTGATGATGCTACTATACACATCCGGGTACTCGATCACATTCTTGCCAATGCAGAAAAAGGTGGCCAGCGCCTCGTGCTGCTCCAGCTGTTCCAATACCCAGGGCGTGATCTCAGGGTGAGGGCCATCATCAAAAGTTAAATAAACTTTCGGTTGGGCATCACTGCTGGCACCTTCCCAGGTATAGCGTTTAAAAAGACTTTGTATCCAGTCCGGAATGCTGTTGATATACATGACAAAATAATTAGTCCAAAATTAGGAACAATTCTAAACAAAGCGGACTAATAAATTTTGGTACTTTTGCGGCTGAAAAATCACTTGAGCTTATTTATGTTTATTGAACCGCTCCATTCGAAAAAGTCTGGTTGGATTGAAGTTATTTGTGGGTCTATGTTTTCGGGCAAAACTGAAGAGCTGATTCGCAGACTGAAGCGCGCTCAGATCGCTAACCAGAAAGTGGAGATCTTTAAACCTGCCATAGATACCCGTTATGATGATACAGACGTAGTGTCTCATAATGCTACACGTATCCGTTCTACTCCGGTCAGTTCCTCTCAAAACATTCTCTTGCTGGCAGATGAAGTAGATGTGGTAGGTATTGATGAAGCCCAGTTTTTTGATCCCGAAATAGCCAATGTTGCCGAAACCCTGGCTAAGAACGGCATCCGTGTCATTGTAGCCGGTCTGGATATGGATTTTAAGACCCAGCCATTCGGACCAATGCCCTTACTCCTGGCTAAAGCAGACTATATTACCAAACTACATGCCATCTGTGTTAAGTGCGGACAGATCGCGCATTTCTCCTTCAGGAAAGCAGCGGAAGAGCAAAAAGTTTTATTGGGGGAAACAGATATTTACGAGCCCAGGTGCAGAAGCTGCTATTACAATGTAGAGTAGCCCTTTATTTATTTTCCTTAAGCTGAATAGAAAAAGAAGCAAGCACCGGGTTGTGGTCAGAGAGGGCTACATCCGGTGAGCTATACCCTTTGCAGTTAAAGAATTTGCTGTCATAGAAGATATAGTCTATCCTCAAAGTAGGAAAAATGTTTCGGTAAGTACGGCCAAAGCCAAAACCCTTATCTACAAAAGCATCTGAGAGCTCTCCCTTTACCTTCCGGTACACATAAGATCCCGGCATATCATTCATGTCGCCACAGATAATAGTCGGTAGGGTAGCCTTATCCGTGATAGAATCAATGATATTGGCTTGCTGGGCACGCTTTGAAGAGGCCAGTATTAGTTTGGTGAGTATCCCTTTAGTTTTAGATTCCACCTTGGTGGGCAATTTAGCCGTCTTCTCCTCTGCAAAAGCTACTTCCTCATTGCTTAAAGTCACCGACTGCAAATGCGTTACATAAAGCCTGATCTTCTTTTGTTCCCCCAGGTCAACATCTACACCCATCAGGTTATAATAATCCCTTTTAGTGTCCAGAGCATAACGATGCATTTTTGACAAAGGAAACTTTGAAAATACGGCATGACCTACCTTAATGATGTCGCCCGGCTTGGCCTCGATGTTTATATTACGCTTAGGATAATCATCTTCAATAGAAAACTCATAATAACTATAGCCCAGGCCGCGGAGCAGTTCCACATAAGGCTCATTGATATTGTCTGCATCTACATAATATTCCTGTAGGCAGAGAATGTCAGGGGCTTGTTCACTGATAAATTCGATGATCTTATTTTTAGATTGCTTGTTTTTAGTCCATTCTCCCAGGTCAAACAAGTGCACATTCCAGGTCATCACCTTAAGCGCCTGGTCCTCGGCCTTTACCGTAGCGCCCAGCAGGTTGATGCCGAAAGATGCTTTAGTGACCGAAAAGCAACATAGCAGTGCTGCCAGGGGGATAAGACTGAATTTTTTTCTTTGTGTAAACAGCCAGAAGATAAGAAAAAACACATTTGCCGCCACTGCAAAAACATTCGAAAAACTAAACAGGCTCAGGATAGACTCATTCACAGAAACATCACGGTAGGCTGCCCAGGTACAAAGCGATAACCAAAGCACCGCGCCTATCGTGAAAAAAAGCCCGGTGCTCCTGAAAAATAAATTAAGCCTGCTAATGAATTTATTTTGCTTCAATGGTTTAAAATACTAAAAATATTATTGATATCGCTCCAGTAATGCACGCTCCTCTTTAGTTAATGATTGAATGCCCCGTTCATTGATTTTGTCCAGTATTGCGTCCAGTTCTGCATTTTCTTCCCGGAATGTTTTATCCCCGATCTTCTTTTTGGCGGCAACCTTATGAGCGCCCCAGCCAAGCAGTTTATTGCTGGCCACGCCCAGTTTCAGGCCTTTATTCGCCAGTTGCATATACAATACACCGGCCAGGCCACCAGCAATCAATAAGCCAAAATAAGGGTAATTTCTGGATTCAAAAAGAACCAATATATTAATGATTAAATAAATAACGATCAATAACCATAAAGGGACCGAAAAATTGGAGGAAAAATAAATTTTATATTTCGGGGCTACACTTAAAGCGCCCAGCGAGAAACCAAGTACAGCAGCATCGGCACCGCTAAACATATTCGCCGGATGCGGGAGGGGGAAATAATATTGTAAACCGATGAAAGCAATCCCGCCAATGACATTAGATACGATGAACAAAGGCAGAATTTCGCTTTTACCCACCAATTGCTGGATCACACTGCCGAAGACAAATAACCAGACCAAAGTGGTAAACAGCTTGAAAAAACTTAAGCCCGTAAACATAAAGGTCAGGAGCGTCCAGGGATGCTTCAGCATACCTTCAAAAGGCTGCAGGGCAAAATGCACATATATTTTGCTTTCAAAATAAAAGGTCGATTCCGGAGACGGAACCTGCTGCCACATAAAGATGACGATCTTTGCCAGGTGCAGCATGATATAGCCTGTACCACAAAAGAAAACCAGCTTCAGCAGCGGATTGTGCTCATAATCCGATAATAAAGTTTTCCTGCTACTATTTAAATAATCCATAATTTATCTTAAAAAGAGTTTGCCTTTACTTTTCCAGTAAGCTAAGATGAAGAAGGCAAAAAGCATGCCTCCAAGGTGAGCGAAGTGAGCTACATTATCGCCGGGCGAGTTGCTGATCCCTGATACCAGTCCGACAACAGCCAGTATGGCCACAAAATATTTAGCTTTCATGGGGAACAGGAAATAGATCTGTACGATCGCATTCGGGAACATAAAGCCAAAGGCAAACAGTGCGCCATAAACAGCTCCCGAAGCGCCTACCATTGGTACATTCACCGGGGAGTAAGGTTGTTGGAGTAATTGGCCATATTGCTCCGGGTAGGTATGCACTATGGTCATGAATTCAGCCAGCATAAAATGAGATACTACCATTTGGCATAATGCCGCGCCCAGCCCGCTGATGAAATATAAAATCAAAAATTTCTTTGTACCCAATACATTCTCTACCGGTGTGCCGATCATCCAGAGCGCAAACATATTGAACAGGATATGCGTAAAGTTAACGGTACTATGCATAAACATATGTGTGACCAACTGCCAGGGCCTGAAAAAGGGAGAGTCCCAGGTAAATAAACCTAAAATTAAACTCAGATCAATATTCATCCTTTCCATGCCTAGCTGAAGCAGGAAAACCAGAACATTGATGATAATAAGGTTTTTAATAACCGGGGGCAGACTACTATATCTTCCTATATTTCCAAATTGTTGCGACATGTCTTCAAGTAATTCTGCCCAAAAATACAGAATAAAACGTGGTTTTAATATTTATGTAACCTTTTGTCGCTGCTAAATCTATCCTAATGAGCAGAGCCTTGTACATTTTCACTAAATTTGCCTCAATTTCAATCCTCCAATTCAATGAAAGCAATGATACTGGCAGCAGGTTTGGGTACACGCCTTAAACCGTTTACGGATCATCATCCCAAAGCCCTCGCCCCGGTAAACGGTAAAAGTTTACTGGAAATAAACATTACCAATCTGCAGAAATTCGGTATCCGTGATGTGGTGGTCAATGTGCATCATTTCGCAGAGCAGATCGAGCAGGTGCTTACAGCTAATAAAGGCTTTGGTAGTAATGTCCAGGTTTCAGATGAAAGGGCTGAAGTATTGGAGACGGGTGGGGGATTGAAGAAAGCCATACCACTATTGAGAGATACAGAAGATATACTCGTGATGAACGTGGATATTCTTTCCGACTTTGACCTGAACCGTATGTTCCTGCAACATAAAAGGACCGGGGCCCTGGCGACATTAGCCGTACAGGAACGCAGCACCTCGCGCTACTTCCTCTTTAAAGAAGAAGAAAAAAACCTGCGGCTATGTGGCTGGCGACATGCCACCACCCTGGAAGAAAAACTACCCTGTTCTGCTGCAGCTAAAATGACCCCACTGGCTTTTAGCGGTATACAGATCATACAATCCACCTTTTTACATAAGATCGTGCAGGAGGGTAAGTTCTCGCTCGTAGACCTCTACCTCTCCCTCTGCTGCAATGAGCGCATCCTGGCCTGGAACCATACCGGAGACAGCCTGCTGGATGTAGGTAAGCCCGAAAGCCTGGACAAAGCAGCGCAAATGTTCAATCTATAATCATCTTTCAATTTTTTTTCATACCACATGAACCAACGTCAATTGTTCCAGCAATACCTGGCACCCACCTCGCCCGAACCTATGGCTTTACCCATAACAAAGGCGGAGGCCGAGTTTTTGTATGATGATACCGGTAAAAAATATATTGACCTCATCGGGGGCATAAGTGTATGTAATGTAGGGCATCGTCATCCTAAAGTAGTGGAAGCCATCACCAGGCAGGCAAATGACTATTTACACGTAATGGTTTACGGGGAATTGGTGCAATCACCTATGGTGAACTATGCTGCACTGCTGGCCGCTCACCTGCCGGAAACGCTATCCTGTACCTATTTTACCAATTCTGGTGCAGAGGCGGTTGAAGGGGCTATGAAACTGGCCAAAAGGGCCACCGGGCGTGCAGAGATCATCGCCTGCCATAAAAGCTATCACGGCTCTACACAAGGAGCCTGGAGCCTGATCGGTTCAGAGGAATTCAGGATGAACTACAGGCCCTTGTTGCCCCAGATACACCATGTGGCTTATAACAGCGAGGAAGCGATTGAGGCCATCACTCAAAATACGGCCTGCATGATCCTGGAAACCGTACAGTCAGAGGCCGGGGTGATCAAGCCGGAAATGGAATGGATACAGGCAATCCGTAAAAAATGTACCGAAACCGGGACATTATTGATCCTGGATGAAATCCAGGTTGGCTTTGGTCGCACAGGCACTTTATGGGGATTTGAGCAGTTTGGCATCGTTCCGGATGTCTTGTTGCTGGGGAAAGCCCTGGGCGGAGGAATGCCTATGGGCGCATTTATCGCCTCAAAGGAATTAATGCAGACCCTGAGCTTTAATCCTATTTTAGGACACATGACTACTTTTGGTGGGCATCCTGTATGTTGTGCTGCCGGTATGGCTGCCTTCGAAGCCCTGCTGGAGGAGGAAATGCACCATGCCGTGCCGCAGAAGGCAGCATTATTCCTCGAGCACCTGAAACATCCGGCTATCCTGGATATCTCCCATCACGGACTGATGATGGCGGTGAAGCTGGAAAGCTTTGAAAAAGTAGTGTCGACGATCAAACACCTGTTGGTATTGGGTGTATTTACTGATTGGTTTTTATTTGCTTCAGATTGTATCCGTATCGTTCCACCGCTGAATATTTCGGAGGAAAGCATCATTGCTGCCTGCGATAAAATAAAGCAGGCATTGGATCAAATAGCATCTAATGATTAATGCTTTGTGAAATGCCCGATTTTTATATATATCAAATTGGTAAAACCATATTTTTGACCTAATTTTGCACATCTTTTCTTAAGAAAGAAGTTTGGAACCTGAATTAATAATCATAATAAATTGAACACAATGAGCACTGTAAGCATTTCTGCTGCTGATGTAAACAAATTACGCCAGGCTACTGGCGCTGGTATGATGGACTGTCGTAAAGCTTTGACTGAAAGCGGTGGCGATTTCGAAAAAGCAATCGACTATCTGCGTTTGAAAGGTCAAAAAGTAGCGGCTAACCGTAGTGATCGTGATGCTAAAGAAGGTGTTGCGGTAGCTTTGGCTAATCCTGAAAATACTTACGGTATCGCTTTGCACGTATCTGCAGAGACTGATTTCGTTTCTAAAAACCAAGAGTTCATGGACTTCTCTAACGAATTAGCTAAAATCGCTTTAGAGAACAAACCTGCTGATATCGAAGCATTGAAGGCTTTGCAAATGGGTAATGCTACAATCGCGGATAAATTATTGGAAATGGTAGCTAAAATCGGTGAGAAAATCGATGTAGCCCGTTTCGAATCAATCACTGCTGAAACTGTAGTACCTTATATCCACGGTAACTTCCGTATCGGTGTATTAGTAGGTATGAACAAAGCTAAATCTGATGCAGTATTAGCTGCCGGTCGTGACGTAGCTATGCAGATCGCTGCTATGAACCCACTGGGATTGGATGAAAATTCAATTGCTCCAGAGGTGATCGAGCGCGAAAAAGCTTTAGCTGTAGAACAAATCGTTGCAGAAGGTAAGCCTGCTGATATGGCGGAGAAAATCGCTGCCGGTAAAATGAATAAATTCTTCAAAGAAAACACTTTAGTAAACCAACCATTCGTAAAAGACAATGGCGTTACTATCGCTCAATATTTAAACAATGTAGAAAACGGTTTATTAGTAACTGCTTTCTCTCGTGTAGCTTTAGGTTAATATAAAGCAATCTTTAAGCATAAAATCCCGGGTTTCTTTCGAGAAACCCGGGATTTTTTATTGGCTACATTTTCGCTATTATTTGCTTTTTGCTGTTCGGGATGTTCCGCCAAGGCATCCCGAACGTGTAATCAATCAGGATTTTAAATCCTTAAGTATCTGCTGTTCGGCATGCGCTTCGCTAACATGCCGAACAGCATCTGTTTTTTTAGGGCATCCCGAACGTGTAATAAACAAGGATTTTAAATCCTTTCTTATCTTTTTGTTCGGCATGCGCTTCGCTAATAGGTCGAACAGAAGCTAATAGAAGCAGAGCCTGTAATTCAGGTGATTTTTTTCAGTTATTGTAATTTTTTCTTTCATTTTATATACATTTGGTCGCAAATAATTTAAATCAACATTCTATGAAGAAAATTAAATTTCTGCTGCTTTTGTTAGCCCAAGCCTTTTTCCTTCAGGCACAGGTGCAGGAAGCTGGAGTAAGTAAATACTTTAAAACATCATACCCGGAAGATATGACGCTAATGCCTCTTTCCAGCAATAAAACTATGCTCGTCCGGCTTCATTCATTTAATGAACTGAATGTGCACATTTATGATGAGGGCTATAAAGAGGTGGTACATGTCAGCTCAAAGCTTCCCTTGCAAAAGATTAAAAATTCGAGAACATTTGGAGCAATGGAGATGAGTAATGGCAATGTATCTTTCTTTTTGGTATTGCTTGATGATGGTTCAGATAGAACTATTTATAAGGTTGTTCTAAATGGAATAACTGGTGTATTGGAATCCTGTACTGAAATTAACCGGTTCCCTAACAAGAAATTCGGAATGTGGGCACTCTATACAGACGGAATGGATATGTGGATAGAACAATCCGAAAATAAACAGTATAGCGTTTTGTATTTTAAAAATTACGAAGCGGAGCATATAGACAAAAAGCAGGAAATATGGGTAATGGACAAAGCAGGAAATGTAATTGAAAAGACAGGTATCAATCAGGATAAAGAAGGTAAATATCCCAAGGGTATAGGTCTCATAGGTATAAACATTACCAATGATGGAACAGTATATGCAATTACTACAAATTATAAGTCGGATAAAGATATGAAACGCCATTTTATAAAAAAAGCACTAAAAAAAGATATTGTGGTTTCCAGACTTTGCGGCGTATCGGATAAAAATGATTTCAAATTTGGATATTTAAAGTTTAATGCCATAAAAAATGAGGCCATATTTGTTAATGACAAGAACTATACTTTTAAAATAGATAACGAGGGGAATTGTAAAAAGGAACTTTTGATATTTCGTGAAATAATGCAATTGAAATCAGCACATATCAAGAGTAAAAGATCAGATGAGTTTCATTCCAGGGTGGTTGATGTAGACATTGAGGCAGATGGGAGTTATACTTATACATTAGTCGTACACCTAGAGCGAGAAGAAACCCATCATAGTATGACAAGCAGGTATCCTTATGTTATTGGCTATGCCACATGGAATGATAAGAATGCTGACTTTTGCTTCGTGCCTACCTTTCTTTGGGGTATAAGTAATTTCCAGAGTGCTCCAGGCTTGTTTAATAACCTGAGACAGGACGATATCAACTATTTTGCGACACTTAAGCATCAAAATTCAAAGTACTTTTTATTTAATGACAATGAAAAAAGCAGGAATAGGTTAGAAGATGCAGAAAATCTGAAGCGCATACAAAATATAAAATCATCGAAAGGTTTTTATGCGAAAATTGAGCCGCAGCAAACCCCTCCTAAAGCGGCAACTATCGAAAATACCAGTGAGGGGACCACGTTTTATTATTGGGGAACAGCAAGAGTTAATCCGAAAGGAGAGTTAATTGTCATTAAGTTGCTGGACGGAGACAAGATGCAATTGGTCTGGCTGAATATTAAAAGCTAGTACCCGCACGGTCAAGAGGGATATAAATATAAAATGCTGTTCGGGATGTTCCGCCAGGGCATCCTGAACTTGTAAAACCAGGATTTTAAATCCTTTATTATCTTTTTGTTCGGCATACGCTTCGTTAACATGCCGAACAGCATCTGTTTTTTTAGGACATCCCGAACGTGTAATAAACAAGGATTTTAAATCCTTGATCATCCTTTGTTCGGCATGCGCTTCGCTAACATACCGAACAATAACAGGATCGAAATAAAAAGGCGGCCTGATCTCGAAAGTTTATAAAACACAAAAAACTAACTCCCTTGAACAGAGAGTTAGTTTTTTATATAGAATACAGTCCTGGTGACCGTATCTGTAGATTACTTACGTAGACCTAATTTAGCAATCAACTCACGATAACCTGTAAGGTTAGTGCGGCTTAAATATTGCAATAAGCGCTTGCGTTGACCTACCATTTTAATCAAACTTAAATTGCTGGAGTGATCTTTCTTATTTCCACCTTTAATGTGTTGGGAAATATGATTGATACGCTCAGTTAAAAGAGCAACTTGTGCTTCTGTAGAACCTGTGTTCTTTTCAGAACCACCGTATGTTTTGAAAATGTTTGCTTTTTTAGCGTCGATTGTTGCGTTAGCCATTATTTTAATTATTTTATTTCTTTCTGTGCAAAATTCGGACGGCAAAGGTAAGTATATTATTTTAAATTCCAATAATATTTTATAAAAATACCTCTATCGCCTTTTTTATCCTTTAGACAAGGCATTCAATACATCATATTGAGTGATGATATGTACCTTTCCGCTATCATCTTTTGCCAATACAGCATTGTTTTCCTTGGTAATATAACCACTTAAGCGATCAATAGGCAGGTCCATAGCCACCACCGGGATAGCCGTTTCCAGCACCTCTTTTAATGACTTTTCCCTGATCTGGGCATCCTGCATGATCTTTTTGAACAAGCCACCCTGAGATACAGAACCCGTAAAGTTATTATCCTCTTTCACCGGGATCTGCTCGATATCATATTTCTGCATCAGTGCCAGTGCATCCTGCACCGTCTGATCAGCCGTTAAAGTCAATAGTTTGCGTGCTCCCAGTCCGTTCACCAGGTCCTGCACCGTATTCACTTCCAGGAAGCCCCTGTCCAGCATCCACTCATCATTATAGATCTTACCTACATAGCGGCTGCCATGATCATGGAAGATCACTACCACTACATCTTCAGGTTTTAATTTAGCTTTTAACTGCTTCAGACCTGCAAGTGCAGAACCGGCAGAGTAGCCTACAAAAATACCTTCTTCCTTGGCAATGCGACGAGCCATTACCGCACCATCCTTATCCGTTACCTGTTCGAAGTGGTCGATCGCGTCCTTTGTGTAGTTTTCCGGTAAGAAGTCTTCACCGATACCTTCTGTGATATAAGGATGCACCTCATTCATATCCAGTTCGCCGGTATTGAACCATTTAGTCAGTAAAGAACCGTAGCTGTCGATCGCCCATACCTGGATATTCGGGTTCTTTTCTTTTAAATACTGACCCGTACCGCTCACCGTACCACCGGTACCCGTAGCCACGATCAGGTGCGTCACCTTTCCTTCTGTCTGCTCCCAGATTTCCGGACCAGTTTGCTCATAGTGCGCCATACGGTTAGCCAGGTTGTCATATTGATTGACGTACCAGCTGTTAGGCACTTCTGTAGCTAATCTTTTAGATACAGAGTAATAAGATTGAGGATCTTCCGGCTCCACGTTTGTAGGGCACACGATCACCTCTGCGCCTACCGCCTTTAAGATATCCGCTTTCTCTTTAGATTGTTTATCAGTAGTGGTGAAAATACATTTATAACCTTTGTGAATAGCAGCCAATGCCAGACCCATTCCCGTATTGCCACTGGTACCTTCAATAATGGTGCCGCCTGGTTTTATTTTACCTTCCTGCTCCGCTACTTCAAGCATTTTAAGCGCCATACGGTCTTTGATGCTGTTGCCCGGATTGAAAAATTCCACTTTTGCGTATACCTTACAAGGCAGATCTGCCACCGTTTTGTGCAGTCTTATCAATGGAGTATTACCAATAGTTTCAAGGATCGTATTAAAAACCTTTTTGTCTGGAGTCATACTGTTTACTTTTTATATTTAGCCGACAAAGGTAAGATTTATCAACTGAACTATACCTGCTCAACGCTTTAGATTTCTTTATGGAATTGTAAAATAAGCAACGTCTTTCCTGCAGGCGCTCCATAAATCTATACGTATAGCTATTTTTTTCTAACCGGAACTCTATTCGTTCCTTAAACCGATTCAATTATGGCACAACTTATCAGCAAATCAGGGAAAGCAGCTCCCGTAGTAGACCTTACGCCAATGGTAGACCTTGGATTTTTATTGATCGCATTTTTTATGTTTACCACCACAATGTCTAAGCCTGTAGCTCTGGAAGTGCAAATGCCTTATCAGGATAAGGACCTTACAGAGCCATCCCTGGTCAAAGAAAATACTGCGATGACCATACTTTTAGGCAAAGACCACCAGCTCAATTATTACTACGGAATACCCGATGATGACCTGGAGCATAAAGTAGTGCGCTCGTCTTTTGAAGGGATGGATAATATCCGGGATGTGATCAGCAATAAGAAAACAGCCATTAACCAGCTTATTGCAGCTGGAGGACTGAAGCCCGATGATAAACTGACGGTATTGATCAAAGCTTCCGATGAGTCTACCACAGATGACCTGGTGAAGATTCTGGATGAGATGTCCATCAGCAGAGTGCTGGTGTACACCGTCGCAGATATAACTACCGATGAACTGGCTTTGATCCGGTAATCATTACTAAGGCTGTTTATCAAGGCATTGTAAAATTTTCACAAAATAAAGCAGTTAGTTTTGATGATATTAGGTTAATTTTTATACTTGTGTATCAGATTCACCAATCATTAACCAAAACAGTTCATATGAAGAAAGTAATTATTGCAGCCCTGCTGTTATCGGGACTCTGCAGCGCTTCTACGGCCCATGCACGCCTTAAAATACCTTTCGGAGAAAGGGAAGTCATTGAAAAAGTAGCCGATCTGCCCGATACCGAAGCATATGCGCTCGAAGAGGGAGGTAAAAAGTATATAGACCTGGGGCGGCTGCATCATGAATATAACATTGCATGGATCATGCCTTTGAATGTAACCCAGGCCCCCAAATTGGTAGGCATGGTACCGGGTGAGGCCAATACTTACTATGACCTTTCAGACGAACAGGTAAACGAGATCATTAAAGACAATAACTTGGACAAGGAAAAATTGTTATCACTCGGTTTTTATACCCGGTATGGCGGTAAAATAGTGGCCGGGCTGCTCGTATTGCTGATCATATATGGCCTGCTCCCTTCCCGGAAGAAAACCGTAACAGCGGAAACTGTTTAAGCAACAAAAAAACAAAACAAAAAAAATAAAACAAAATGGCCACATTTTATATTGTTATCGCACTGGTATTTGTAGCCGTGTACATCGTCTTTTTTATGTACATGCAAAACAAAAGGAAGAAATTAGTACAGGCTTTTGCAGATATAGACATCTATAATGAGATGCAGCATGCCGCTCAGTACAAAGATGAAGCCCTCAGCAGCGATCATGCCTTCATCAGGTCGCAGCTTCCTGTACAGACTATTGATACCTTTACCGTAGCCGCTAAGCAACACACCGGTAAAGACGTCGCCAAAGACCTGGCCAAAGATACCCTTAAGTCAATGGCTACATTGGGTACAGTAAGGTACACCACCGTTCAAACACCCAAATATCTCGTCCTGAGCGGGGAGGAGCTGCATTTGTTGGATATAGATACCGATGGAGATGTCGACAGGCATCTTGTATTTGACCGGAGCCGCCTGGAAGAATCAGAGCTGGAGGAAATTCCATTGACTAAGGTGCAGGCTGCCCAGGCCAAAGGAATAGGCGCTGAGGGCCTGCTGAAATGCTATAAGCTTTCCTTGAAGACAGAAACAGGATTTCTTGTCCTGAACCTGTACAATATGATGCTGGCCCCGGTAATTTCGGCACAGGAGATGTTTACGCAATCCGGGGATAAAATGCGGCGCAACTACGTGATCGGCATGGACTTTTTGAACCGCCTGGGAGAAAAGTACCGCAATTTGAAAATTTATATGTAAATAATTGTTTTAATATTTATGATAAGCATTGGTCTGTAAACCTATAAGGTTTCAAAAACCTTATGGGTTTACAGGACCTTTTTCCTGTTTCGTAAATTTTAAGGTCTGCTTGCACAGCAGACAGTTCGGGGCCTAAATAAACATTATCCGAATCATTTCTTAACTTGCGGTCTGTTTTAATCTTGATTTGATAGGTGGGGAAAGAAGCCCCGCAAAATATAATGATATGGAAAAACCTAAGATAGGGATAACAGTAGGCGATTTGAACGGAGTTGGACTAGAGACCATCATAAAGGTGTTTTCAGATACACGAATGCTGGATCTGTGTACCCCGGTAATTTTCGGTTCCAATAAAGTGCTGAACTTTTACCGTAAGACCTTGCCGGATTACCAGATTAACTTTACAGCAGTAAAAAGCCTGGATCAGCTAAACCCTAAACAGGTGAATATTTTCAGTTGCTGGGAAGAAGATGTGCAGATCAGCCCGGGAGAATTGACCGAAACTGCAGGTAAATATGCCGTAAGGTCTTTGCAGGTAGCTACATTAAGCCTGAAAGAAGGCGGTATTGATGCAATGGTGACAGCACCTATCCATAAAAAGAACACCCAAAGCCCCGATTTCCAGTTTACCGGCCATACCCCATACCTCAAATCTGAGTTCAATGCCAAAGATGTGGTGATGATGCTCTATGCCGGGGATTTCAGGGTAGCTTTGATCACAGAACATTTGCCGATCAATGAAGTCAGCAAGCACATTACCCGTGACCTGATCATCAGCCGTGTGATGATGATCAAAGAATCAATGAAAAAAGATTTTGGTATTGATACACCTAAGATCGCTCTGCTGGGACTCAACCCTCATGCCGGCGACAATGGTCTGATCGGGAAAGAAGAAGAAACCGTGATCAAACCAGCGATGGACCATTTACAGCAAAAAGGCTATCATGTTTTCGGGCCTTATAGTGCAGACGGTTTTTTTGCCCATAATATGCAAAGTAAATTCGATGTAGTAGTGGCCATGTACCACGACCAGGGATTAATTCCTTTTAAATCACTGGCCGCAACAGATGGCGTGAACTATACCATAGGCTTACCTGTGGTGCGCACCTCGCCCGACCATGGTACTGCTTTTGATATTGCAGGTAAAGGCCTTGCTAACCCAGACAGCCTGAGAGAAGCCGTTTACGAAGCCATCAATATCCTGAAGAACAGGGCTGATTATGCAGAAAGAAATGCTAATCCATTAAAGAGAAATCAATTAACAAAAGAGCGATAAACTAAGCAATTTGAAAAACGCAAAATATTTAATCAGCAGCCCCAGTATATCTAAATGCCCGGCACCAGACCGTCCGGAGTATGCATTTATAGGGCGTTCTAATGTCGGAAAATCGTCTTTGATTAATTTATTGACCGAGCAAAATGCTTTGGCAAAAGTGTCTGCCACGCCCGGGAAAACCATATTGATCAATCACTTCCTCATCAATGCCAACAGCAAAGACGAAGGTGGCTGGTACCTGGTCGATCTGCCGGGATATGGTTATGCCAAAAGATCTAAATCGCAGAGAGAGCAATGGTTAAAAGTGATGAACGACTATTTCGAAAAGCGCGAGAACTTAGTCACCATTTTTGTATTGATCGATAGCCGCCTGTCCCCGCAGGCCAATGATATTGAGTTTTTGGAAGGGTTGGGTGAAATCGGTGTTCCTTTTAACCTGGTATTTACCAAGGCAGATAAAAATTCACAGGCAGAAACGTCTAAAAATGTGAAAACCTTCCTGAATAAAATGAAGGAAAGCTGGGAATATATCCCCAAACATTTTGTGACCTCGACCGTGAAGAAGTCCGGCAGGAAAGAGATCTTACAATACATTGAAGAATTGAATGTCCAGTATAAAGACCAGGGCAACCAAATTTTAGAACAATAAAATATTAAATAGAAAAGATTACAATGCAGGAATTAATACAAGCAGCATTTGCAGACAGAACATTATTGAAAGAAGAAAAATATGAACAGGCCGTAAGATCGGTGATTGAAGCTGTAGATAAGGGACAATTAAGGGTAGCAGAGCCGGTAGCCGGCGGCTGGCAGGTGAATGAATGGGTGAAGCAGGCCATCCTGATGTATTTCGGTATTCAGAAAATGAAAACCTGGAATGTTGAGCCTTTTGAGTTTTATGATAAAATGGACCTGAAAAAAGGTTATGAGGCATTAGGCGTACGTGCCGTGCCACATGCAGTAGCCCGTTACGGTGCTTATATAGCTCCTAACGTAGTATTGATGCCGAGTTACGTAAATATCGGTGCTTATGTAGGTGAGGGTACCATGGTAGATACATGGGCTACGGTAGGTAGTTGCGCACAGATTGGAAAAGATGTGCATCTTTCCGGTGGTGTAGGCATTGGCGGTGTTTTGGAGCCCCTGCAGGCCGCCCCGGTGATCATCGAAGATGGTTGCTTTATCGGTTCACGCTGTATCGTGGTAGAGGGTGTACATATTGAAAAAGAAGCTGTATTAGGAGCCAATGTTGTATTGACACAAAGCACTAAAATTATTGATGTAAGCGGAGCAGAGCCGGTTGAATACAAAGGTCGCGTGCCGGCAAGAAGTGTGGTGATCCCGGGATCTTATACAAAATCTTTCCCTGCAGGAGACTATCAGGTAAGTTGTGCCCTGATCATTGGCCAGCGCAAAGCAAGTACTGATCTGAAAACATCCCTGAATGATGCTTTGAGAGACTTTAATGTTTCTGTATAAGGACCATGAAAGGTTTGTTACACGATAAATTTATCAAAGGACTGTGCTTCCTGCTGCTTTTTTCAATGCAGTCGTGGGCACAGTCTTTTAACGTTAGCCCGGGCGTGGTGCGCGGCTTTGCCGAAAACATCATCAGTGTGAGTATAGAAGGCTGGGATTGTGGCCAGATACAGGTGAGAACAGATAATGGTAAGATGAAGAAAGTAGGGGCCTGCCGCTATATGCTCATCCCGCAAAGACTCGGGATAGCCAATATCACGGTGAGTAAAGTGCAGAACGGGGCCGTCATAGATCTGGGCGTTAAAGCCCTGACCGTTGATGGTACCAGCCAGGCTGCACGGGTGGAGCCTGCCGGAAACTACGGAACTTCCAGGCCTGGTAAAGAGAAAGTCCCTCAGGGGCCTCGTTTTGAAGCCAGTTTTGCCGGTAAAGTGTCCGGAGAACTGAGGCGCAGAGTATCTTTTAAAAACAGGAAAATTATTTTGCTGAGCGACGATAGTAAAGCTCTGACCGCAGCATCCATCGTTTCCTTCAGGCTGGTACTCATTAGCGGTGATGTACTGCAATATGAAAAGTTCCTGGAGTCGGATGAGCTGGACACCGAAAGCCTGCAGACCATCCTCCGGCAGAAGGATAATGTGAAAATATTATTTACCGGTATCCGTGTACGTTACCAGGGAAAATTGATCTTATTGAAAGACATTGAATTTGAATTAAAATCTTAGATATGGAGTTTTTGAAGGAGCAAATATTCGGTTTAGCACTGCTTTTTTACATCAGGTTTGCCATTATACTGGCTGTGGGTTTTTTGTTTAAAGGACTTATCTCAAAATTTTTAAGTAAATACGTATTTAAGATCTTTACCTCGGCCAAAGAGGCAGATCATTCTGAGAGCTTTGCTACACATATTAAAAAACCATTCGGCAATTTTATCTTTACCATTTTTGCCTACATCGCCGTCATGCAACTGGCTACCCTGCTGGATGATGTCAACCTGTTCAGCAACCGGGTAAAGACTATTGACGGAGCTATTACCGGTAGTGCCAAAGCCCTTGCCGGTAAGCAATTTACTTTGCTGGACCTGGTCGAGCGGATCTTCTTCTTTGTACAGATCTTCACCTTTACCAATATGCTGGTAAAGACCCTGAGCTATATTTTCAAAACACTTACAGAAAAAGCCAGGGAAAAGAATGATAAAGAACGGCAGCAACTATTGCCTTTGCTGAGAGATGTTTTAAGAGTCCTGGTATGGGCAGGTATGGTCTTCGTGATCCTGGGCGCAGTGTTCAAGGTCAATGTGGCCGCCCTTATTGCCGGTTTGGGAGTAGGAGGTATTGCCATTGCCTTTGCCCTGAAAGACAGTCTCGAAAACCTTTTATCCTCTTTCATGATCCTGCTGGATAAGCCCTTTGTGATAGGCGATTATATCAAAATAAGCGGTACAGAAGGCAATGTGGAAAATGTAGGCTTCAGAAGTACGCTGATACGTACGCCTGATAAAACCCTGGTGTCTATGCCCAACAGGAACCTGATCAGCAATAGCCTGGAAAACTACTCAGAACGGGGAGCCAAAAGAGTGAAAATGGTGATCGGCGCGGAGTACGGCCTGTCTGTTGCCCAGTTGAAAACTATAGTGGCAGAGATCTCGAAGCGCATTGAAGGGCACGAAAATACGATGGGTAAACCTACGGTGAACGTGGATAGTTTTGCAGATTCAGCGATCGCTATCAATGTCGCTTACTTTGTGAAACTAGGCACCGGTGCCTCCTTTGAATCGGTAAAAGAAGCCTTGAATTTTGAGATATATGAAGTGATGTACCAGTACGGTACAGGCTTCCCTTACCCGACACAAACGAGCATTGAAGGCAGGCCTTTTGATAATGTGACCAGCAAGCCTACGCAGGAGCGCGGATTATAAACCGCTTATGAAATTATAGAAGCCGGAATAGATCAATGGGTTACTATTTTAAGTAATTTGTATTAAGGTTTCATTTTGTCTTTGCCGGTATAGGACCGGCAGAGATATTGATTGTTGAATTATTTTAGAATTTATAGAAATGTTACAGTTTTACCCGGAGCAGGCACTAGAACGATTAGAGTTTGAGAAAGTAAGAGCACTGCTCCTGGCTAAGTGCAGGACCTCGTTCGCACAAAAAGCCGCAAATAATATAAAGTTTCATACCCGGAAAGAATACCTGGAAGAAGCCCTGGAGCAGGTGAATGAATATATGCAGACACTGGGTGGCTCTGATGTGTTTCCCAATGACTTTACTAAAGATATTACCTCTGCCCTGAAATTACTCAAGATAGAAGGGGCCGTGCTGAAAGGAGATGATTTTGTAGACCTCAGCAAGTTGACCTTAACGGTTAGAGATATTTTGCTTTGGCTGAAAAGACAGAATGGACTATACCTGCGCCTCGAGACCATTGCCATCCCCGTCATTTACCAGAAAGAGATCTTAAAGATCATCAACGAAACGGTAGATGAGGCTGGCATAGTAAGAGACAGCGCTTCGCAGGAGCTGATGAAGATCCGCCATGATATAGACAAAAAGCGTGTACAGCTCAGGAAGGTCTTTGAAGGCATTATCCGTAAGCTGGGCAAGCAGGGCTACCTGGCCGATATCTCGGAAAGCTTTATGAACGGCAGGCGTACCGTAGCCGTGGTGGCAGAGCAGAAGCGTATTGTGAAAGGGATCATGCACGGAGAGAGCGAATCGGGAAAGACCGTTTTTATCGAACCCGAAGAAACTATTGAATTAAACAATGACCTTTCTTCCCTGGAAAGAGAAGAGGGCAGGGAAGTGTACCGGATACTGAAAGAACTGACCGCTTCCTTAAGTATCTTCCATGAAGATTTTGAAGCCTATTTTCAGATGGTCGGTATTTACGACTATATCCGTGCAAAGGCTTTACTGGCCAGGGATATGGATGCCAGTATGCCCAGCATCAGTCCGCATCCCGGCACGCACCTGATCAAAGCTTATCACCCCTTACTGCTCCTGCACAACAAAGCCCAGGGCAAGCAGACTTTCCCCCTGACCATATCCATCAATAAAGACAACCGGATACTGATGGTCAGTGGCCCGAATGCAGGCGGTAAGACCGTTTCCATGAAGACCATAGGCCTGTTGCAGACGATGGTACAGGCCGGTTTGCTCATTCCAGCTGATGATACCTCAGAAGTAGGGATCTTCAGGCAGATCATGATCCATATCGGCGATACGCAAAGTATCGAGAACGAGTTGAGCACCTATAGTGCGCACTTGAAGGACATGAAGTATTTCCTCGATCATGCCAATGCTAAAACTTTGTTTTTCGTGGATGAGCTGGGTAGCGGATCAGATCCCAATCTCGGTGGTGCATTTGCAGAAGCCATCGTAGAGCAATTGTCCAATAAGAATGCGATGGGCATCATCACCACCCACTACCTGAACCTGAAGGTGATGGCCGGGAAAATTCCAGGCATCTTTAACGGGGCTATGGCTTTTGATGAAGAGAACCTGTTGCCCCTGTACCAATTGGTGCTGGGTAAACCGGGAAGCTCCTATACTTTCTCCATAGCACAAAGAAGTGGTTTGCCTAAACACGTGATTGAGCGTGCAAAGCAGATTACCGATAAAGGCCATTTTAAACTCGATAAAATGCTGCATCAGACCGAGCAACAGTCGGTGCGTATGGTGGGTAAAGAACAGCACCTCGATCAACTGATCCGGGAGAATGAGAAGCTGAAAACAAAATACGAAGACCTGATCGATAAAGAAAAGCTGAAGCAACAGCAGGAAACGCTGAAGCTGCAGAATAAGATCAAGAAAGAAGAACTGGATTACCTGCGCGAAATGGAGCGCAAGTTCAAGCAGATCGTCTTCGACTGGAAGCGTACCGAAAATAAAGGAGAGGTGATCTCCAATGCAGAGAAAGTATTATTTAAGAAAAAACATATCCAGCAAAACCAGGCCGCAGCGACCAAAGCAGATAAAAACTATAAGATCCTGGGTAAGCAACCCGAGATAGGCGACCTGATGCGGAATAAAGACAATCACCAGATCGGTCGATTAGTAGAAATTGATGGAAAGAAAGCGAAGATCAGGATCGGGCATATGCCTTTTACCGTAACCCTGGAAGAATGGCTTGTAGTAGAACCGAAGAAACCCCAGCAAAGGAAAAGGAAATCGCAGGTTTCCGGGGATGAGTAATGCAATGCCCGTGAATTACATTTGATTATGGAAAAAAGGAACCAGGATTTAGAAAGTCATTTTATTAAGGAAGGCAATAAAATTGGTCGCAATGAAGGCTGGCGTTATTTCCTGGGCCTATTGTTTTCCATGTTCCTGGGGCAGGTCTTAGGGATTATTCCTTATTTTATCACATTGTCTTCGCTGGGCAGGAGAGCCGATTTGCTGGCCGGAGAAATGACTATTCCGGGTATTGGGTCTAATTGGAACTTCCTGTTAATGATGCTGCCTTTTATGTGCAGTTTTTTTCTTTTGTATATTTACATCAAAAGGGTACATAAGCGCCCGTTCCGCTCTGTTATAACGCCTTTCCGGAAGCTGGATTATGCCAAATTTCTGTATGCCTTCGGTGTATGGATGTTTATTTTGGTAGTATTTGAACTGATCTATTACGCGGGCAACCCGGGTAATTATATATTACAATTCAACTTTTCAAAGTTTGCCTTCCTGTTATTATTATCTATTCCCGCTTTATTGATACAGACCAGTTACGAAGAACTTATTTTCAGAGGTTATGGCATGCAATGGTTAGGCCGATATATGCCCTATCGTATTGTTCCCTTACTGATTACCAGTATCTGTTTTGGTTTGATGCATATGTCCAACCCGGAAGTGGCTGCTTTCGGTCCCCTTATAATAATAGATTATATCGTAGTAGGCCTGGCTTTAGGCCTGGTCAGTTTATTGAGCGACTCCCTGGAGTTTGCTATGGGATTACATTTTGCCAATAACCTGTTTGCAGCACTGTTTTTAAGCTACGATAGTTCTGCCTTACAGACAGATGCGGTTTTTCGATTAAAGGAAGTGAATTTTAGTCCCAATACACAACTGTTAGGCGTTTGTGTAGCCATAATTTTTATCCTGGTGATACACCTCAGATACCCGCTCAAACCTTTGCGTATGCTCTGGACAAAAGACGAGCTAAAAACACCTTCCTGATTAGATAAAAGCAGGAAGGTTGAATAGCAAATTCAACTATTTATAGCCAGTAAAGGTGTTTCAGGATGAACGTCCTTTGGTCTCCTTTATTACATAGCCTTTCCTGGCACTATGCCTTGCTATTTGAAAGTGTGCCAGATAAGTTCCTTGTGCTTAGCCCGAGTATCAGGTATGCATAAACTACAGTATCTTTACCCTCAAATTTTTTAAATCAGATTCATGAAATACTTATTTATAGCATTATGTTCCGTGCTGGCCTTCAATGTTGCCGGGCAACAGAACCCATTAGCCAAAACAACCTGGCAGGTGCAGTCCTCCGGGGACGGCGAGATCATTCGTTTAAAAAAGATCAAACTGGTGGACTTTAGCAAGAAAGATGCCCCTTTTACCGGGCTTTATTTTGACCAGGGCACCGTATTCCACTCCGGCAATAGCTGCGAAGGCTACAGTGGCGGCTACAAGATAAATGCAGAAAATGTGGTTGTTTTAGAATCTCGTGATGGTTATGCCGGTGATAACTGCACGCCGCAAGTGAGTTTTAACGGAGCTTACCAGTTTAAGCTGGAGAACGATATGCTGACCCTGAGTTTGATAGAGGACTACGAGGAAAATAATGAAGAGGAATATGATGAAGTAGCAGCGGCTCAGTCGGCAGAAGGAGCAGAGATCAGTGAAGAAGCCCTGGAAGCTATGGCAGCGGAAGAAGCAGCAACAGTAGTGACCTCTGAGCCGGAAGTCGCCAGCCCTGTGGTGAAGTATGAAGCCTTCAAAACCTGGACCAAAGCACACCTGGGACCTGAGTTTTTCAGGAAACAGCAAGTGAAAGAAAATGTAGATGTGGTCGTGGCTTTATGGATAGAAGAGAATGGTACTACTAAAGTAAAAGAGATCAGCGGCACAAAAAACGAAGCTTTGAAACGTGCGATCACCAGTGAGTTTGCAAAAATGCCTAACTGGAACAAAGGCGAAGTTGATTTTAAAAGCACGATTAAAGTGCCTTTAAGGTACAAAGCAGCTAACTAAACGGATCTTTACCGGACTCCTGTATATATACTGACTGTTTTGATGATTCCATATCAAAATAATTTGTCAGTTTAAGATTAATTAAATACCTTTGCAATCCGAAAAAATAAGGGCCTTATTCAGGCACACCTGAATCTGACCAAATTGCTGCCCTTATGCATAATCGGGTTAATTTTTTTATTTTAAAACTATTTTATGGCAACAAACATCCAGAACTATGAGTTGATGGTGATCTTTACTCCGATCTTGTCTGAGGAAGATTTTAAAGCTGCTCAAAAGAAGTTCACTTCTATCATTACTGAAAATGGTGGTGAATTGGTTCACGAAAATCCTTGGGGATTACGTTCATTGGCTTATCCGATTGAAAAGAAAACAACCGGTTTGTACACTGTAATCGAGTACACCGCGCCAACTGACGTTAACAGTAAAGTTGAGATCCAGTTAAACCGTGATGAGAGCGTAATGCGTTTCTTATTAACTAAATTGGACAAATTCGCAGTAGAGTACAATGCACGCAAGCGCAACAAGTAATCTAAAGCATTCGTAAACCACATTAATTCAACCACAATTTTAATCAAAATGGCTAGAAATAACGATATTAAATACTTGAGCAGTACTCGTATCGAGAACCGTCAAAAAAAATACAGTCGTTTCGAAAAATTAGGAATCAAATATATTGATTATAAAGATCCTGAGTTTTTGAAAAAATTCTTAAACGAACAAGGTAAAATTTTACCTCGTCGTATTACAGGTACTTCATTGAAATACCAACGAAAACTGGGTCACGCTATCAAAAAGGCTCGCCAAATGGCAATTTTGCCTTATGTTACTGATTTATTGAAGTAATCTCAAAAAAATTTTAAGCAATGAAAGTAATCTTAATAAAAGAAGTAGATAATTTGGGCGGAGCACACGAAGTAGTAGACGTACGCCCAGGATATGCGCGCAACTTTTTAATTCCTCAGAAATACGCTATTGAAGCTTCTGCTTCTAATATGAAAGTTCAGGAAGAGCGCCAGAAACAATTGGCTAAGAAAGAAGCTAAATTGTTAGAAAACATCGCTGCTGTAAAAGCTGCTTTGGAAAATACGGTTAAATTGACTGCTAAAGTTGGTGAAAACGGTAAAATCTTCGGTTCTGTAACTTCTATTCAATTAGCTCGTGCGATCCGTGAACAAAGACAATTTGATATCGACCGTCGTCGTATCTCCATCATCGATGAGATCAAAGAACCAGGTTCTTATAAAGCAAACATCGATTTCGGTAAAGACCACCAGGTTGAACTGACTTTCGACGTAGTTGCTGAGTAATTACGCAACAAGAAATATTTGTAAAAAAGACCGGCTTAATGCCGGTCTTTTTTTGTTGAAGCGATCCATTGTATCCGCTATTTTTTCCTGCTCATTGTTATAAGCGTCTTAACATTTTGTTTAAGAAAAAAATTACTTTAAAATTTTACTTTTTAGATTAAAAAACTACTTTTGCGCTCCAATATTTTAACCCTAAATAACAAACAATGATTAAAAAAATTACCTTGATCGGATCAGCAGTAGTATTAATGGCAGGCTTATTAACTTCTTGTGTCAAAGAAAGAACCTGCACCTGTACTTATACTGAAAATGGTCAGACACAGACTGAAGTAGTAGATATTACCAGTACCGGTGGTGCTACGAAACTGGCTTGTCAAATGATGGAATCTGCTTACACTTCAGATCAGAATGCTTCTTGTACCTTGAAGTAAGGATCTCTTGATCATAAAAAAATACCGCCTGTACAACAGGCGGTATTTTTAGTTTTATTCTACTATACTTTATTCTACTATATAAGAAAGTGCTTGCTGAACCATATTTTTAGAGCCGATATAAATAGGAACTCTTTGGTGTAATTCTGTAGGGTTCACGTCCAGTACACGCTCTGTACCTGTAGAGGCCATACCACCAGCCGCTTCTATAATAAAGGCCATCGGGTTACATTCGTACATCAGGCGCAGCTTACCGTTCTTATTTTTCTTATCTGCCGGGTAGAGGAAGATACCGCCTTTGATCAACGTACGGTGCAGGTCTGCGACCATAGAGCCGATATAACGATGAGAATAAGGACGGCCCTCATCTTTATTATCCTCCATGCAATAGTCCAGGAACTGCTGGGTAGCCGTCTCAAATTTGCAGGTATTACCCTGGTTCAGGGAGTAGATCTTACCATTTTCTTTTACCTGCATATTAGGGTGAGACAAACAGAATTCACCGATAGAGGGTTCCAGCGTAAAACCGTTAACACCCAGGCGCGTGGCATAGACCAGCATGGTAGAGCTACCATAGATCACATAGCCGGCAGCCATCAGTTTAGAGCCATCCTGCAGGAAATCTTCTGCAGTTACCGCTTGTCCCAATGGTGTTACACGCTTATAAATGGCAAAAATAGTGCCTATAGGTGCATTCACATCGATATTGGAGGAGCCATCTAAAGGATCAAACAATACCACATATTTTGAGTTATGAGAATATTCGTCATCAAAAGCTACGAAGTCATCATTTTCCTCAGAGGCAATACCGGCACAGTCTTCGCTACGTTTCAGCACATTGATCAGCGTTTCATCTGCATACACATCCAGCTTCATTTGTTCTTCTCCCTGGATATTGGTTGCGCCGAATTGCCCTATAATATCTACCAGACCGGCTTTATTCACCTGCTTGTTAATGATCTTACAAGCTAAGCCTATATCCCTTAAGAGGGAAGAAAGCTGACCCGTAGCTTTAGGGAACTGGCGGGTCTGATCAATAGTGAAATCATCAAGTGTAACTAATTTACGACTCATATTTATGTTTAATTATTGTATTTAAGGTTAGAACAAATATTTTTTACAATAAGCGGGCCTTCATAAATGAAACCGGTATATACCTGTACCAGGCTCGCCCCGGCATCCAGTTTCTCCTGGGCATCAGCAGCCGTAAAAATGCCGCCCACCGCCATTATCGGGATCTTGCCATGACTCTTTTGATGAATGTACCGGATCACATCAGTGGCCTTATCCTTAACCGGCAAGCCACTCAATCCCCCTGCGCCTATCGCTTCAATAGTCTCAGGTGCCGTCTGCAAGCCACTACGTTCAATCGTAGTATTCGTGGCTACAATCCCCTGTATCTGCGTGTTGTTGACGATCTCGATGATGTCGTCCAATTGCTCCAGGGTAAGGTCCGGTGCGATTTTCAAAAGAATAGGTTTTGATTTCCCTAGTTCAGTATTGATGACCTGTAGTTTATTCAGCAGTTTTTCCAAAGGCTCTTTTTCCTGGAGTTCCCTTAGATTTGGCGTGTTAGGACTACTCACATTAACCGTGAAGTAATCTACCACATCATATAAGGCACGGAAACATTTCTCATAATCCTCATCAGCCTGCTCATTCGGGGTAACCTTGTTTTTCCCGATATTGCCACCAATCACCACATCAGACTTTCTTTTTCTGAGTCTTTCCACCGCAGCAGCAACGCCATCATTGTTAAAGCCCATCCGGTTGATCAATGCCTGGTCTTCCGGCAGGCGGAACAAGCGGGGCTTCTCATTACCGGCTTGTGCCAGGGGCGTTACCGTACCGATCTCTATAAACCCGAAACCTAAGGCGGCCAGGTCATCTACAAACTTTGCATCCTTATCAAATCCGGCGGCAAGGCCTACAGGGTTTTTGAACTTAATGCCCCAGAGCTCCCGCTCCAGATGTTCCGGGCTGGCGCATTCTTTTTTCAGGAAATTTCTTGCAAAACTAATGTTCAAACCTCTGCGTAACATACGCATTGCCCAGTAGTGAATTTTCTCCGGGTCTTTCTTGAATAAAAAATACTTAATGAGTCCGTACATACAGGGCACAAAAATACAACATGCAGCGTACATCTTAAAATAATGTCAATTATAAGTTTTGCCTGATTTGGGGATTACTGTTGGCCCTTACGGCTCAGAAGCTCAATAAAATGATTTAACTTTGCCCGGCAATTCTATTCCAATTTATGAATCCACAAGATCGTTATGCCTTGAGAGGCGTTTCTGCTCAGAAAGAAGAAGTACATAAAGCAGTAGCTGATTTAGATAAAGGTTTATTCCCTAAAGCTTTCTGTAAAATCTATCCCGATCACTGGGGTAATGACCCTGAGTTTTGTAATATCATGCATGCCGATGGGGCAGGAACAAAATCTATCCTGGCCTATATGTATTGGAAAGAAACCGGTGACCTGAGCGTCTGGAAAGGTATTGCCATCGACTCTATCGTGATGAATATCGATGATATGCTTTGCGTAGGAGCGGTAGGCCCCTTCACCTATTCCAGTACCATTGGCAGGAACAAGCACCTGATACCCGGAGAAGTGATTGCTGCGGTGATCAATGGCTCCCAGTCCTTCTTTGATACCATGGGTGAATATGGTATTGATGTGCATTTCATGGGAGGAGAGACAGCAGATGTAGGAGACGTAGTGCGTACCATAATCGTTGACGGAACGATGGCCTGCAGGATGCCGAGAAAGAAAATTATTACTACCGACAATATCGTGCCGGGCAATGTGATCGTATCCTTTGCTTCCTTCGGACAAGCGATTTATGAAGAGGCTTACAACAGCGGTATCGGCTCCAACGGGCTGACCAGTGCCAGACATGAGCTATTGCATCATGACTATGCCACAAAATACCCGGAAAGCGTTGACCCTAATTTGCCGAAAGAAGTGGTGTACAACGGTGCCTATCATATGACCGATGCTACAGAAACACCTTTGGATGCAGGGAAAATGATCCTTTCGCCAACAAGGACCTATGCACCATTATTATTGAAAATACTGGATAAACATTTTGATAAAATAAATGGCATCATCCACTGTAGTGGCGGCGGGCAGACAAAATGTATGCACTATATGCCGGAAGGATTGAGGATCGTTAAGAATAACCTCATCAGTGCCCCGCCTATCTTCAGGATGATCCAGCAGGCAGCCGGAACCGACTGGAGAGAAATGTACCAGGTATTTAATATGGGTATGCGCCTGGAGATCTTTACCGATCAGGCAACGGCAGAAGAGCTGGTTAATATCGCTGCTGCTTTTAATATAGAAGCGCAGATCAGCGGCAGGGTAGAAGCTGCATCTGGTAAGAATGAACTGATCATCGAAGGCGAGTTCGGTACTTATAATTACTAAATTAAATTAGGCATAAAAAAGGAATAGCCCTGCAATCTTGCAGGGCTATTCCTTTTTACTTTTGTTACTTACTTAATTATACCAAACGCTCCTGTTCCCTGATCCAGCGTTCCGGGATCTCGTTATGAACGGCCTGGTTGTAATCACTCTCGGCACAGGGAATATAACTCTGGTCTGGTAATTGCATCCACCAGCGGCCAGTGATCTTACTTTTTATAAACCTTGCCTTATAGTCGGCAAAAGGGACATCGTAGGTCATGAACTGATCTTTCTGCTCCATTGCAGCTTCTGATTGCCTGATTCGGTAACCGTCTAAGAAATACCAGATCATTTGCGCCACCAATTTTGCACCTTGCTCATTATGATCTTTGTCCGGGTGGTAGCCGTAAATGCCCACTGTATTCAGATTTCTGGCCATACCGGCATAGCGCATCAGTAAGCATAGCTCATCCCCGAAAAATCCGTTGGGAGAAGCGTGTTTATTGAAAACAGCATCACAGGCACGCAGGGCAGCGAGGTCCACACTCAGTAAATTGCAATTGCGCAATACCGGTTCCATTTCCTCCATATTTTCGCGTACCACACCCAGCCGGTAAAAATCGAAACGCAATTTATCCAGGGTCTCCAGCATTTTAGGATTCGTAAAATAACTCTGAAAACCGATGTGGCTGTAATTCCTTACATAGTTAGGTTCTGCCGTGAGCACGTCCATCAGGAAGCTCTGTGCAGGGCTGGCCCTTTCATCATCTTCGAGGTCAATATGGCTGTCGATTACTGCCACATCCACCGGCTGTGCCCCGCTTTTATAAACATCATATTGCTGCAGGGTCAGGTCCTGGCTGCCCCCTAATAAAATACTTATTTTGCCCGCCTTATGGATTTCCTGGAGCATCACTTTTAAGGCCGCTCTTGTATCAGAAAGCGTAGCTCCCTGGACGATATTACCCAGGTCGGCCATAACAATATTAGGATACCAGTTGTACAGCTCATAGAATGCTTTACGGATCACATCAGGCGCATTGCTATATTGCGATTTAAACGTTTCGCCACGCATTTCGCCACAACCTATCAATACAATATCTGCTTCAGAAAAATCAAGATAGCCGTGCTGTGCGGCCTGTATCGTGTGGGCAAACTGTAAAGGTTTGTAGTCGGAAAGTTCAATTAAATCCTTAAAATGCTTTGCGCTGAGAAAGTCGGAAAAATCGTGCATGAATGTAAAAATTATCTAGGGCGAAGTTAGTATTTTGAATTGATTGAGTTTGCTCAAAATATATTAATTTTGAGGCGCATTTAATCATAAGATAAAAATAATAAAGTTTATATGGGACGTATATTTGAGGTACGTAAGTCGAAGATGTTCGCTCGCTATGATCGTATGGCGAAACAATTTACACGTATAGGTAAAGAGATTGCAATTGCAGTAAAGGCAGGCGGTGCAGAGCCCGATACCAACCCGGCCCTGCGTCGTGTGATGCAGAATGCAAAATCGATCAATATGCCTAAAGATCGTATTGAAGGAGCGATTAAAAATGCATTAGGAAAAGATACCACCAGCTTTGAGCAGGTATTATATGAAGGCTATGCGCCGCATGGCGTTGCCATATTGGTAGAAACAGCCACTGATAATACAACACGTACAGTAGCTAATGTGCGCTCTCATTTCAATAAAGGAGGCGGTAGCCTGGGCAACAGTGGTTCTGTAGGCTTCCTGTTTAATCATGTAGGTGTGTTCAAATTGAAAAATGAAGGACAAAATCCTGAAGACCTCGAGCTGGAACTGATTGATGCCGGACTGGAAGACCTGGGTGAAGACAGCGAAGGTAATATTGTTATTCATACCGCTTATGCCGATTTCGGGAACATGCAAAAAGCACTGGAAGAACGTAATATGGAGCCGATGAGTGCAGAACTGGAATGGTTGCCTTTAAATACAGTAGAAGTAACGGAGGAACAAAGTGATGATGTATTCAAGCTGATAGAGCGCCTGGAGCAGGACGATGATGTGCAGCGTGTATTCCATAATATGGCATAATACGATTTTGCATAATTTATATAATATCCCATTACCAGTCCTGGTAATGGGATATTTTTATGCGGTAGCTTGATTGAAATTTATATATTTTTTCCATTTTAAATAATTAACTTTATAGTTCACCGATTAAATATATTTAATATGAAAAAAATAGCCGTTTTATTGGGTAGTCTTATTTTATGTGCAGGTGTAACCGATACTTTTGCAAAAAAAGGCAGATCATTACCCCTTAAAGAAGTGAAACATGGTGTTGCCATGAACTATACCGCTACCACTGCTCAAAAACAATTTCCCAAATACCCGGGAGGTGTAGATGCCTTACTGTTTCATTTTGGGGAAGGGTACTTTGTTCCCACAGGAGTGCGTAATAGTTTTGGAGGAAATTTAAAATTAACCTTAAGCTTTGATATTGCAAATGACGGTGTAGCACAGAATGTAAAAGTTGTAGCCCTGAACAGGACCGAGCTGGATCATGCAGATAAAGAGGTGATCAGGCAAGTGGAACAGTCCATTGCCGATCTGCAGCACTGGACACCTGCAATGGTAGACGGTACACCTGTAGAGGCACAGTTTGCCATGACAATAGTGGTGAATAACAGCAAAAAGCAGGACCCTCAATTCAGCGGTGGTACAGGTTTTGCCAATAGCTTTCGCCCACTTAGTTTACCACAGATTACCTATTAAGTAACATTAAGCATATTGTAGGAAAAGCGTCAGGAAACTTCTGGCGCTTTTTTTCATTCCCCCTTATCATAGGCACTGGACTTCCCGGCTTTTTTACCGGCTTATTTGTAATCCACAAAATGCGTTGATAAATTTGCCTTTTATCCGGCAACTTTAATTACAATTAAGAATATGTATATACATGAAACACAGCTAAGGGTACGCTATGGCGAAACCGATCAAATGGGTTATTTATATTATGGCAATTATGCGCTGTACTACGAGGTAGGCAGGACAGAATCTTTGCGCAGCCTGGGTTTCAGCTATAAAGGATTGGAAGAGATCGGGATCATGCTGCCGGTGGTACACCTGCAAAGCGAATACTTCCGCCCGGCATTTTATGATGACCTGGTCACCATCAGAACGCGCCTCGAGCAGCTCCCGGAAAAATCGGAGATCACTTTTGTTTCCGAACTATTTAATGAAAAAGGAAAGCTTTTGAACCGGGGAAGGGTGACCCTTGTGTTTTATGATAAAGCGCAGAAAAAAAAGACACTCATGCCGCAATCGCTTTATGATGCATTAGCGCCCTATTATCAGGAAAAATCCTCTTTTATGTAAAAAAGACATACAAAGATCATATATATACATTATAATCAATGTTTTTTGATTAATTTGGCAAACAGAAAAAAATCAAACAAATGAAAATTAAATATTTGATCCTTGCTGCTTCTTTAGCAATAAGCTCATTCAGTGCCGCCAAAACCTTTGCCCAGCGTGGTACTATCGCTAATAATACCATGCAGGCGATAAAGGTAAACCAGCCGGTGGCCCTCTCTTTATTTGAAATCAGTCATGAAAGAGATGCGAAAGTAGACCAGGCCATCAATAATGTAGTTTACCTTAAACTGAATGTTGATGCGCTCAGCACACTGAATGCCAAGCAACCCAAAACTTTAAGTTTTGAATTGCCGCTTGCAGGCAATACGCACAAGATCTTACTGGCTAAGTATGATATCTTCTCTACAGATTTCAAAGCCGGGGCTAAAGATCAAAGCGGGCAATATAATCCTGTTGCCAGGCCGGAAGGTGCCTTCTACAGAGGTTTCCGGGAGGGTAGCGATCATTCTGTAGCGGCAATTTCCTTTTACCCTAATGAACTGGGCGGTGTGATCAGCATCCCGGGGGTAAACGGTAATTATAACCTGGTATTGAATAAAGAAAACCCGGGTGCACAAAATGATCATTATATCTTGTTTAAAGAATCAGATATTATAGATGGGGAACGTTATGTGTCCCTATGTAAAAATGAAGCCATACAAGAAGACTACCGGGGTGGGCAAACGCTCCGGAAAAGAGGTAAAAATGCAGGCGATCAGGGTGCTAACTGTAAAGTAGTAACCATTGCCTTATATGGCGACTTCAGACTGTACCAGAAAAATCAAAATAGTGTGACCGCTACACAAAACTACCTGACTACGGTATTCAATGGCGTGGCCGCATTATACGAAAATGAGCAGATCAGGGTAGCCCTGAAAGCCTTATATGTAAATACCGCTCCGGATGGTTACCCGAATACAGCCCCCGGGATACTGGCAAAACTGGGCAGTGAGATCAATACCAATGTTACCGCCAACCTGATGCAGATGGTGAGCGGCTACACCGTAAACAGCGGGGGCAATCAATATGCGCCCTTGGGTGGTCTTGCCTGGTTAAATGCTTTATGTATGACACCCTTTGCCTATACTTATGATAATACACCCACCTATATCGGGCCATTCAGTATGATCAATACAGTAGGTAATCCTAATATACCACAGGTGCCGGTTTATTCCTGGGATATCAATTGCTCAACCCACGAGTTTGGGCATAACCTGGGTTCTCCACACACCCACAATTGCTTTTGGAATGGAAACAGTACGGCTATAGATGGTTGTGCCGGTACCTACGATATGCAATATGCAGATAATAACTGTGCCCTGGCAGCTTTACCCACCAACCAGGGTACCATTATGAGCTATTGCCATCTTTTGCCTAATATCGGTATCAATTTGTCCAATGGCTTTGGCATACAACCCGGAGATACACTCAGAGACCGGATAGCGGCAGCTGCAGACTTCGGTTGCTTAAGCAGCGATTATTATGCGACTACAGTCATCGATCAGGCGAGTACCACCGTTGTTGCTAACGGCTTCTGTATAGATGGTAACAATTTATATTGCTATGATACCAAGAATGATTTTGACCGGATTAATGATGAACTGGTATTGATCATCAACAGCAACAGCCTGTCCGCTCTGGACCTGTCCAATTTGCAGATATCAATGACCACTACGCCAACTTATGGGACAGACCTGGCCATTGATGCAAGTGCCTATAACTATATTACAGGTCTTTTTGATAGCTGGTACCAATCCAACAGGAGCTGGTCCGTTGAGCTGAACCAGACATTACCGGGGACCACCCAGTTTATCTTCCCGTTTTTAGACCAGGATAAAGAAGACCTTACCGGCTCATTTGCAGCTATGAATAATAGCAATGACAGTATGCGACTGGTGGTGTATAAAACCGCTGCTGCGGCACTGTCTCCTGATGTAGCCGCTGCTGCTGAAGTCCAGGTATATAATCTGGGATCAGGGAGCAATGCATGGGCTTATAATGCAAACCAGCATTATAAAAGCGCTTCCATAAATTTCAACGGTCCTCTTTATGGTGCTACCTTTGCAACCGGGAAAAGAAGATCAGGAGTAGGTATCGGGAATGTGGTCAATTCAAAACTGTTGAAATTGTATCCTAACCCGGTAACCGATAAATTGCAGATCTCTATAGATGAAAATATAGGTACGATACAGCAGCTTGAAGTATTAGATTACCTGGGTCGCACTTTGTCTACACAAAAAACAAAAGGCCAGGAGCAATCGATCGATGTAAAAGCGCTTGCTGCAGGTGTCTATATGATCAGATGTGTAACGGATAAAGGTGTTTATATCAATAAATTTGTCAGACAATAATTCTGCTAAAGAAGAACAAAAGGGCGCAAAACATTGTTTTGCGCCCTTTTGTTTTTGCTACATTAATGAGCTATTATAACAAATACAGCCCCATAGCCTGTATGTCTCCAAAATAGGCATGACCAAATAAGACATCCAGTGGTGGAGCCTGTTGTGCCTCCAGTATTTCATCCAGTTGCTGGATGGATTTATAACCGTTCTGCAAAGAGCAGTGTTGTAAGACCAGTTGAAGCGTATCATTGAGTTCAAGCGGTAATTCAACCTGTATAGATTCCTTCTTCTGTTGAAACTCTACCTGGGCAACACTGAGCTTTTTAGATTTCTTTTTTATCCTGACCTGCGGCATATGCCCGGTCCATAACACTTTAGTAGAAGGCCTGAGCACATGATCCCCGGCACCCGCTTCCAGGCAGCCTTGAATAAAATCGGGAGCTATCGTAGTCGCTTTGATCTTGAAATCAAACCATTCCTGTAAGGAGAACTCAAAACAAATGCCATGCATATAGTTGAACAATGCCTTGCGCAGCCCCTCCGCATATTTGCTGTGGTCGGCACCGCCATCATCCAGGTGCGGAATGTCATTATTGGCAAAGTCCCCCTCTGCATGCAGCAGCGATTTAACCTTATACGCTTCCGGGTTCATACCTACAGGACTATGCGCCGTCATGGCAAACTGGTGCCAGAAGCCGGATTGGATAATATTGGCTTCAAACATCTGGCGCACTACTTCCAGGCTATCGATCGTTTCCTGGTCGGTCTGGGTAGGGAAGCCATACATCAGGTAAGCATGCACCATGATACCGGCTTCGGTAAAGCTATCCGTTACTTTAGCTACCTGGGCCAGGGTAACTCCCTTTTTGATCAGGGCAAGTAAACGATCCGAGGCTACCTCAAGCCCCCCGGAAACGGCAATACAGCCCGAAGCAGCTAATAGTCTGCATAAGTCAGGGCTAAAGCTTTTCTCGAAGCGGATATTTGTCCACCAGGTAATCGTAATTTTCCTTTTCAGGATCTCTATGGCCAGCTCGCGCATCAGGGCCGGGGGAGCAGCTTCATCTACAAAGTGAAAGCCCGTCTCGCCCGTTTGTGCAATGATCGTCTCTATACGGTCTGCCAATACAGTAGCCGTAGTGGCTTCATAGTTTTTAATATAGTCCAGGCTGATGTCACAAAAAGTGCATTTGCCCCAGTAGCAGCCATGTGCCAGCGTGAGCTTATTCCAGCGGCCATCGCTCCATAAACGGTGCATGGGATTGGCCACTTCTATCACCGATAAATATTGTTCAGCAGGCAATCCCTCGTAATCCGGGGTACCTACTTCTATCTGTTTATAGTCCGGGGCAAGAGAAGCGTTAAAGTAGTAAACCGCTCCGTCTGCCAGGGAAAAACTCCGTTTCAGGAAATCAATACCACGCTTGCCTTCCAGGTATTCCACCAGGTGATAGATACAGGCTTCACCATCATCTAAAGTGATGAAGTCCAGGAATTCAAACACACGGGTGTCCTTCAGCGAACGCAATTCCGTATTGGCATAACCGCCGCCCATGCAGATGTTGATGTCCGGGTACTTCTCTTTGACAAATTTGGCACAGCGCAATCCTCCATACAGGTTGCCCGGGAAAGGGACTGATATGCCCAAAAGCGTGGGCTTGCAGGACTGTAATTTTTTATCCAAGATGTCCAGGGTAATCTGGTCTGTAAAAGTCGGGGGCAGCTGCAATGCCGTGTACAGCTCATCAAAAGAATGTGCACTGCTGGCCAGTCGTTCCGCATAGCGGCTGAAGCCGAAAAAAGGATCAACGGTAGCTTTGATCAGGTCACCGATATCTTCCAGGTACAGCGTGGCCAGGTGACGGGCCTTATCGCGTATGCCCATAGTACCGAAGGCCCATTCCAGGTCAGCTACCTGCTCAAATCTTTTGGCCTCCGGCAGATAATTACCCGTACAGATGCTGTGCGCAAGGGTAGGGTTTTTATCCTGGAAAAACAAGATAACCGGCTCAATGGTATTAATGTAATCTTCCTGCAATGCGACAATACGCTTCTCATTGGCCCTTAACTGGAAATTGCCCTCTGCTACCGCCTGGAATAAGGCCAGCAGCCCCTTCCTGGAGAAAATGGCATTGATGACCTCTATGCCCAGGTCTGCCTGGGCACAAGGCACTTCCTTGGTGTTCAGAAAGCCTTTCAGGTATGCCGTAGCCGGATAGGGTGTATTCAGTTGGGTAAAAGGGGGCGTAATTAAAAAAACAGATTGCTGCACGAAGAAAATCAAAAATTAAACTACAAAATTAAACAACTATTAGCTGATTTGCTAATATGGTCATTGAGGCCTGCCATACAAGGGATGAAAAACCGATTTATGTACCATAAATCAGTACATTTGTATTTATGAAAATTAAATTAATAATAACCCTTATATTGTTATCCACTGCCGCTTTGAGTGGAATTGCACAGGAGCAACAAGCAGATGTGAGCACACACGTAATTAAAATAGTTGCTCTAAGTGATCAAAAAGAAGATACGGACCAGGTTTGTAAGGCCGTGCAGAAAAAGCCTGCGCCAACGGTCAATTTAATTGAATTTTTTACTAAGAATATTCGTTATCCTAAAGCAGCTAGAAAGGCTCAAGTAGAAGGCCGGGTTACTGTAGAAGTGGTTGTAGAGAAAGATGGCAGCCTTTCGAATGTCAGGGTAGTAAGAGGCCGGGAAATAAGTCATGGTCTTCCGGAAGAAGCGGTCCGGGTGGTGAAATCTATGCCTAAATGGCAACCTGCTATTAACTTTGGAAAAGTTGTTCGTTCTTATTATACAATGCCTGTAGATTTTAAATTGAAATAAATTCATTGACGGAAACCTTAGCATTATCGAAACAGATGAATAAAAAAGTCTACTTCAACTGGAGCAGCGGCAAAGACTCTGCCCTGGCCCTTCATTATTTATTACAGGATAAAGCCGTTTCCGTCGCTCATTTGCTGACTACCATCAATGAGACACAGCAAAGAGTGAGTATGCATGGAGTACGTCGCAGTCTGCTGGAAGCACAGTTGCAAGCGATCGGTTTGCCTTATTCCATTGTATCCATCCCGGAACAATGCATCAATACTACCTATGAGTCCATTATGGAGGAAGCTACCGGGCAATTGCTCCGGGAAGGCTTTGGCTATGCGGCTTTCGGCGATATTTTCCTGGAAGACCTTAAGCAGTACCGGGAGCAGCAGTTAGCCCGGATCGGGCTTAAAGGCTTGTTCCCATTATGGAAACATGACAGTCTTTCTGTTGTTGAAGCGTTTATAGACCTGGGTTTTAAAGCCATTACCGTATCCGTAAATGCACAATATTTAGATGAATCTTTTGTAGGGCGTATCCTGGACCGAGATTTTATCAGGGACCTGCCTCCCGGCGTTGATCCGGCCGGGGAAAACGGCGAGTTTCATACCTTTTGCTTTGCAGCGCCCTATTTTAAACGTAATATAGACTTTGAAGTGGGTGAAAAGGTGTACAGGACCTACCAGCACGGTACAGAGACCTTTGGCTATTGGTTCTGCGATTTAGTTTAGAGCTGTTTGTTGGGGCTTTAGCTTATGTCGTACTCGCTATTGCGGGCGAATAAAATGTAGCCGGCAAATTTACAGGCCGGTTAAACCTATAAGGTTTTTGAAACCTTATAGGTTTTTTATATCAGCTCAACTCATTCCTGTTTTAACAAAATATTTTCTGCAATTATATTGTGTGCAATATAATTGTGTGTAACTTTGTTTTAGATTTTAACCAGGAAAGCATAGCAGCAGTATGAAAAGCAAAGAAGAAATATTGAAACTGGAACACCAGGTTTGTTTCCCCATATACACCTTGTCTAAAGAGATCGTGAGTATGTACCGGCCTTACCTGGATGAACTGGACATTTCCTACCCCCAGTATTTAGTGTTGATGGTGTTGTGGGAAGAGCAGCAGGCCACCGTGAGTATGATCTGTGAAAAGCTATACCTCGACACAGGTACGATAACACCTATGCTGAAAAGGATGGAAGCAAAAGAGTTGATTGCCAGGACCAGGCAGAAGAATGATGAAAGGGTGGTGCAGATAACCCTGACCCAAAAAGGAAAAGACCTGAAGAAGAAAGCAATTAATATCCCCTATAAGCTCCTTGAAGATATTGATCTCACACAGGAGGAGCTGGTCTTCTTAAGAAGTATCACGACAAAAATTTTAAAAAAATCAAATAAATAAAATCATATGAAAGCACTGTATACAGCTGTAGCTACAGCAACAGGAGGTCGCAATGGCCATGTAAGAACAGACAATGGTACACTTGATCTGCAGGTAAGACATCCAAAAGCATTGGGTGGGGCTAATGATAATCATCCGAACCCGGAGCAGCTCTTTGCAGCAGGTTATTCCGCTTGCTTTGGCAGTGCCCTGGACCGCGTGATTAGCTTAAGCAAAACAGCCGTAAGCGCTACAGAGGTTACCGCAAAAGTCAGCATCGGCCAGATTGAAAACGGAGGATTCGGCTTGTCTGTAGTATTAGATGTAAATGTTTCCGGTGTTGATTTACCTACGGCCAATACATTGGTAGAAAAAGCGCACCAGGTATGTCCTTATTCCAATGCCACCCGTAACAATATTGATGTAACTTTAAACGTAACTAACCATTAAAATTTATTAGATGCAATACGTAGCGCTCATATTAACGGCAATAGTAGCCATAGAACATCTGTACATCCTGTGGATGGAAATGTTTGCCTGGGAAACCGCAGGTAAGAAAGCATTCGGGAAGTCTTTACCTCCTGAATTATTTAAGCCCACAAAAGGCTTAGCCGCCAACCAGGGTTTGTACAACGGGTTCCTCGCTGCCGGTCTTATCTGGTCCTTATTGATAGAAGCCCCGGTATGGGCGATCAATATCAGGTTTTTCTTCCTGGCTTGTGTGGCCATTGCCGGTATCTACGGAGCGCTTACGGCCTCTAAGAAAATATTTTTTGTACAAGCATTGCCGGCATTGTTAGCCATTGCCGCCACCTTAATTGCAATAAGATAAACAGATAAGAACATGAGTTTATTAGATAACCTGAAATGGCGCTATGCCACTAAGAAATACGACAAAACAAAAAAAGTAAGTGAAGAAGATGTGGCCCGGATCGTGGAAGCGGCCCGTCTGGCACCTACTTCATCAGGTATGCAGCAGTTCCGGGTACTGGTGATCAGTAACCAGGAACTTAAAGAGCAAATTGTGCCGATTGCATCAGGTCAGCAGATCGTGGCCGACTGTTCCCACCTCCTGGTATTTGCAGCCTGGGATAAATACACCGAAGAGCGGATCGATAATATCTACCAGGTGACCACTACAGAAAGAGGATTGAATGAAGGACACTTCAATGATTATACCAACCGCCTGAAATCCGTTTACCTGCAACAAAGTCCCGAAGAAAATTTTGCACACACGGCAAGACAAGCTTATATAGGTTTAGGCCTGGCGATTGCAGCAGCTGCAGAATTGAAATTAGACAGTACGCCTATGGAAGGTTTTAACAACGCTGCTTTGGACGATCTGTTAGGATTGCAGGCGCAAGGTTTGAAAAGTGTATTATTACTGCCCGTAGGCTACAGGGATGCAGCTAATGACTGGTTGGTAAATATGAAAAAAGTAAGGAATGCGGAAGCGCATTTCGCTACTTATATCAAATAATAAAAACAGAAGATCATGAGTATAAAAAATGTAACCGTTGCCGGTAGTGGAGTATTAGGCGCACAGATTGCCTTACAATCGGCTTATCATGGATTCAATGTAACGGTATATGACATCAGCGATGATATTTTGACCCGTGCCAAAGCAACCTTTGAAAGAATTGCCGAAGCATACCGTAGCGATCTGCGGGCAAGCCAGGCATCTATTGATGCGGCCTTTGCACGCCTCAGCTATAGTGCCGACCTGGCAACAGCAGTACAAGATGCCGATTTGCTGATCGAGGCCATTCCAGAAAACCCGGCCATAAAAACGGAATTTTATCAAAAACTGGCAGCCGTAGCACCGGAGAAAACCATTTTTGCCACCAATACTTCAACCTTACTGCCCAGTATGTTTGCCGCGGCAACAGGCCGCCCGGAAAAATTCCTGGCACTGCATTTTGCCAATGAAATATGGAAGCACAACACTGCCGAAATCATGGGCCATGCAGAAACAGATAAAGCAGTATTTGATACCATTGTCGCCTTTGCAAAAGATATCGGTATGATCGCTTTACCCCTGCATAAAGAACAACCTGCCTATATCCTCAATTCCTTACTGGTGCCGCTTTTGAGTGCAGCCAGTGCTTTGTGGGCCAATGGTGTGGCTGATCCCGAAACTATTGATAAGACCTGGATGGCAGCTACCGGAGCGCCTACAGGGCCTTTCGGAATGCTGGATGTCGTAGGCTTAACGACCGCATACAATATCAATAAAATGGCTGCGGAGGCTCATCCTGATCCATTAAAACTTAAAATAGTTGAACTGCTTAAAGGGATGATCGATGAAGGTAAATCAGGTGTTGCTTCAGGCAAAGGGTTTTATACCTATCCTGATCCTGCCTATAAAGCACCGGACTTTTTGAAATAAATATTGATACTGATGATGAAAAGCTAAGGGCTGCGATTCTATCGCAGCCCTTAGCTTTTATGATTTTACCAGTTCAACTTCTGTTGTTGCAGCCTCCGGCAAACTATCTTCTTCTTTCAGGGCTTCTTCTGCCGCGCGCATCTTGTCTGAGGTCATCCTGCTGTCATCATGACTATAGCCGGGTTTGTCAAACAGGTAGTGCCAGCGTTGTTTCCAGGTGAGGCCCGGTTGCCTGATGTCTTGTATGATCGCGGCAAACTCGTGGAAGATGAGCATCACCCAGTTCGGGTTTTCCAGGTTATGTGTCAGTCCGTAGCGGATAGGCTCATATTCTTTTTCGTCGATCTCTTCCTGGAAGGTGCCAAACATTTTATCCCAGATGATTAAGAACATACCCATGTTCCGGTCCAGGTATTTGGCATTGGAAGCATGGTGCACCCGGTGATGGGATGGGGTTACAAAAATATACTCCAGGAAGCCAAGTTTCCCGATTGCTTTGGTATGAATTAAAGTACCCCATATCTGCGTGGCAGAAAACACGAACAAGATATCAATTGGTTCGTAGCCTACAAATACCAATGGGATGAAATAAACGAAACGGTATAAGGGTTCCAAAACAGAAGAGCGGAAACCTACGGTAATATTGTAGTTAATGGCGCTATGATGGGTGACATGCGTAGCCCAGAAAAAGCGGATAAAATGGTCGTTGCGGTGCAACCAGTAAAAGGCCAGGTCCTGCAGGATGATAAGGCTCAGCCAGTAGATCCAGCCATGATGGTCCCAATGCACAAAGGCATATTTGAAACACCAGGCAAAGATGAACAGATACACTACACGGAAGCCGATGTCTACCAGGAAGCAAACCATTGACAGGTAAATATTCTGAAGCGTTTCTTTGATCGTATAGAGCTTCTTTAACTGGAAATTCATGATGAACAACTCAATGCCGATAATGATGGCATAAAGCGGAACCTGGGATAACAGTAAAATTTGCTCTCTTAAATTAGTGTCCATGATTTTCTATACTCACGAAATTTAAAAAGCAAAATTACGAAATTAGCCTGCGGTAACAAGATTCATTTTTCTGCGCACTGTAAAACTTTGAATCAGCGACTTACAGATCATAGATAAATTGAATAGCTATACTGCATACCTATAGCTATGATAAGCTATATAAATGTACATTTGCAGCCTTATGAAAACAATATTTACCATTAGTGCCCTGATCATTTCAGGCCTTTGCTTTGCCCGGCAAGCAAAGGCTCCGCTATTAAAGCCTGATAAACAGAATAAAGAAATATTCAGAGCCATCCCCGAGGAAAACAAAGCAAAGCCAAATTATGATTTGTCTGCTTATTTAATCAGTACACTAAAATACCCGAAAGCGGCGCAGGAAGCGGAAATTGAGGGCCAGGTCTTGGTGGCATTCATTGTAGAAAAAGATGGGAGCATATCAATTGTAGATGTAGTAAAAGGGAAAGACCTGGGTGGAGGACTGCCCGAAGAAGCCGTACGTGTTGTGAAAAACATGCCTGCATGGAAGCCTGCAATACAAAATGATGTAAAAGTAAAATGTCACATGACGATTCCTATTAACTTTAGGTTAGAGGATAAGTCCCGCCTGAACAGTAAATACCAGTTCCCCGTAGATAAAGGCGTGGTACTGATACAAGGTGCTTTACCCACTTTTAATTACCCGGTTTATATTCATAAACAACAGTTATATCCCGAACAAGCGCGTAAAAACAGGGTACAGGGCCTTGTTGTAGTGCGCTTTATAGTGGAAACAGATAGTAGTATTAGTAATATTACCATCGCAGAAGGACAGGATTTAGGCTATGGTCTGCCGGAAGAAGCCTTAAGGCTGATCCGAAATATGCCTGCCTGGCAGCCTGCATTGGACATAGATAAAAAGCCCGTACGCTCTTATGTTATGGCCCCGGTTTCCTTTAAACTGGACGAAGAATAAATTAACATTGCTATTTCGCTAATATTTGATTAAATTGCACTCCCAATTTTAGAAAATGCTGAAATTAAATAATCAAACTGATTTTTATAAAGGAAAAGTAAGAGATGTATACACGATCAAAGGCCAATACCTGGCCATGGTAGTGAGCGACAGGATCTCTGCTTTTGATGTGGTATTACCCAGACCTATACCTTACAAAGGACAAGTACTGAACCAGATTGCTGCAGCCAACCTTGAAGCGACAAAAGATATCGTGCCTAACTGGGTGATTGATGGCAATGCTTTGCCAAACGTTACTGTGGGTAAGAAATGTGAGACCTTCCCGGTGGAAATGGTCATCCGTGGCAACCTTTCCGGCCATGCCTGGAGAACCTATAAGACAGGTGAGCGTATGCTTTGCGGTGTGAAAATGCCGGACGGTCTTAAAGAAAATGACTTCTTCCCGGAGCCGATCATTACGCCTTCTACCAAGGCACATGAAGGACATGATGAAGACATCTCCCGTGAAGAGATCATCTCAAAAGGCATCATTTCAGAAGCTGAATATAAAGAGCTGGAGCGCATCACCAAAGCCTTGTTTGAGCGCGGAAGGGAAATGGCCAAAGAAAGAGGCCTGATCCTGGTAGATACGAAGTATGAATTCGGTAAAATAGACGGACAGATCTACCTGATCGATGAGATCCACACCCCTGATTCTTCGAGGTACTTCTATGCCGATACTTACGACCGATTACAGGAAGAAGGACAGGCGCAAAGACAACTCTCCAAAGAGTTTGTACGCGAATGGTTGATGGATAATGGCTTCCAGGGTAAAGAAGGACAGGAGATCCCGGAAATGACTGATCAGAAGGTAGCGGAAATTTCAGAAAGATATATAGAGCTGTATGAGAAGATCACCGGCAAACCTTTTGTCAAAATAAATATGACTGAAGCGGAGATCGAAGCAGAAGTGAACCGCATCATTGCGCAACTATAAAAATAAAGGCTAAGCTTTAAAGCTTAGCCTTTATTTTTTCAATAGCTATTTGTAATGTTTTGTCTTCCTTGGCAAAGCAAAAGCGCACCAGTTTGTTATCCGTCCCGTCTTTATAAAAGGCACTCAGCGGAATGGTGGCTACGCCTGCCTCTTTGGTCAGCCATTGGGCAAATGCGGTGTCCGGCATATCTTTCCAGGCACTGTAATCGGCCACCTGGAAATAGCTGCCTGCTGCCGGTGCGATGATCTTAAGCGGGGTGTCTGCCAGCAAACGATGCAGCAAGTCTCTTTTCCCGTTCAGTAAAGCACAACTGTCTTCACCCGGGAACTGCTGCATAAAGCGGCCTAAGGCATATTGCGCCGGTGTATTGACCGAGAAAGCAATAAACTGATGTACTTTCCTGATCGCTTTAGTGATGGCCGGACAGGCAATGGTATAGCCTATCTTCCAGCCCGTGGCATGAAACTGTTTGCCAAAAGAAAATACAGCGACACATTGCTCCTGTAAAGCCTCTTGCTGTAATACACTATGATGCTGTTGCCCGTCAAATACGATCTGGTCATACACCTCATCAGAGATCACGAGGATATCCTTTCCTGCAACCAGGTCTGCCAGCTGCTGCCAATCCGGTGCAGACCAGGTCACACCCGTAGGATTATGGGGCGTATTGACAATAATAGCCCTGGTCCTGGTCGTGACGGCTGCCCTGAGCCGGTCCCAGTCTACCGAAAAGTCTGGATAATTTAAAGGTACAGGTACGGGAATGCCACCGTTGATCTCGATAGCAGGGATATAAGCATCATAAGCAGGCTCAAGTATGATCACCTCTTCTCCTTTGTTTAAAAGGGCTGCCAGGGCCACGAAAATGCCATAAGAAGCGCCCGGACAAATAGTGATATGACCGGCATCTATGGCTACATTCAATTGCTTGTTTTTTTGCAGGGCTATTTGTTCGGTCAGCAGGGGTAGACCCGGCATGGGCGCATACTGGTTGAATCCCTGTACCGTTGCTTCGGCAAGGAATTCCTGTATCCTGGTATCTATAGGGTAGTCCGGGAATCCCTGTGAGAGATTAACCGCACCATATTCTGCCGCAAGTGCCGACATGACTGAAAATATAGTAGTATCTGCCCCGGTATGCTTTTGTGGAAACAACATAGAAAATACAATGTTTAGAAGCATTAAAAATAGCTAAAAAACGGAGTATTGTCTGTATAATCTCTTAATTACCTGATAAAGTAATTAAGGTCATTTACATTTTACTGTAATTAACAATCAATCATTCACCCTTAATAATTTGAAAGAAGATTACAGGATAATGATATCTGCAATGGTAAATAGAGCGTACACCAGGCTGATGATACCATTGGTAGTGCCAAAAGCAAGATCTACCTTGCTCAGGTCATGTGGCTTCACCAAAGTGTGTTGGTAGACCAGGAGTGCAATCACGATCACAGCGCCTACCCAGTAGATCCAGCCGAACCCGGCATATAGGCCTACAGTAATGATCAGTAAAGCAGAAAACACGTGCAGTACATTGGAAACCATCAGCGCATTGCGCTTGCCCAGTGCTGCAGGTATAGAGTTCAGGTTATTGGCCCGGTCAAACTCTTCGTCTTGCAGAGCGTATATAATGTCGAAGCCGGAAACCCAGGTGAGGACAATAAAAGAGAAGAACAAAGGTACCAGGTTGAATACACCCGTCACACTCAGGTAAGCGCCTATAGGTGCCAGGGCCAGGCCGATGCCCAATACAATATGACAAAGCGGGGTAAACCTTTTGGTATAACTGTAAAATAATACTACAAACAAGGCTATGGGCGATAACATCAAGACCATTGGATTGATGAAATATGTAGCCGCTACAAAAAGGACACAATTTACAATAGTGAATAGGAGTGCCTGCTTTGCAGGTATAATGCCTGCCGGTACTTCGCGGTTGGCCGTACGCGGATTTTTGGCATCAAAATTACGGTCCAGGTAACGGTTGAAGGCCATTGCCGCATTTCTTGCCGTTACCATACATAAAAGCATCAGCAGTAAGACCCGGAGATCAAAGCTGAACTGCTGTGTATAAAAAATTGCCAGAGCAAAGCCGATGAGGGCAAAGGGTAGGGCAAAAATGGTATGACTGAACTTTACGAGGGATAAATATTTTTTCAAAACTATTGGGAGCAGTTATGGCTTAACCACTGCTTTAAAGTATAAAGGAATAGACTCTTCCTGGGCATTGCTTTTCAGGATGATATTTTTGTCAACATTACCGGCCCTGCCTTTGGAGTTGAATGAAATGGCAATCTCACCCTTAGCTCCCGGGGGAACAGGCGTTTTGGTATAAGCAGGAACGGTACAGCCGCATGTCGCCACTACCTCATCAATGATCAGGGGATGGCTGCCTGTATTTTTAAAAGTGTACACATGCTCTACCACATCCCCGTCTTTGATCGAACCGAAATCATAAGATTCTTTGTCGAACTTTATAGTCGTCTTGGGATGTTTTGCGGTATTTGCCGGGTTCGTTGTTCCGCCACCGGGCATTATACCAGCTTCGGTATGATTTGCTGTTGTATTACGCCCCGGAGGGTCGCCTGCCTTATTCTTGTTGAAAAGCGCTGTATGGCTTACTCCTGACAATTCTATAATAGCAATTGTAAGCACCGACAATGTTAATAAAGTCAGTAAAACCGTTTTGAAAGTTCCGTTCATACACTTTTATATTTCCTGATTAATAAATAACTTACCTTACTGTTTTAACACTACAAAAGTACTAAATATATTCATCAAAAGCATAATGGCTTTACCAGCTTCCACCAGCACCACCACCGCCAAAACTACCTCCACCGAAGCCTCCGAATCCGCCACCTCCGCCAAAACCGCCGCTGCCACCACCACTACCACCTCCGCCAAACATACCACCGATGATACCACCGGTAAAAATATCGGTACCCCTGCGCGAGATATACCTGCCGCCACGGCCATTGCCGCCGCCGCCTTTAGTAGCTATAATGATGATCACCACCATGATGATCAGTAAAAACACGGCTGCGCCTACAGGGAATCCTTCTTCTTCATGATCAGAAGGGTCGGCTTTATACTCCCCGGAGGAAGCTTTCACGATTGCATTGACCCCTTCCAGGAAGCCCTGGTAATAGTTGCCTGATTTGAAGAAAGGCGTGATCTCATTCCTGATGATCCTGCCGACAAGCCCGTCGGGGAGGGCACCTTCCATGCCGTAGCCTGTAGCGATCCAGATCTTGCGATCATTGATCGAGGCCAGGATCAGGACCCCGTTTTTCTTGCCTTTTTTCCCGATCCCCCATTTATTGCCCAGTTTGAAAGAGTAATCTGCAATATCATACATCCCTATGCTTTTGAGCGTTACGATGGCTATTTCAGTAGAAGTAGAGTCCTCGTAGGCCAGTAGCTTCCGCTCCAGGTCTGCATTGTCCTGGGCCGATAATACACCGGCATAGTCATTGACCAGTCGCGGAGGATTACTAGGCTTAGGAAAATCGCTGTCGGCCTGGGCAAAGGAAAGGTGTGCGATCAGCAGTACCAGGAAGATAAGGCCTGCTGAAAAAATAGGTTTAAATGCTCTGTTCATGTGTTTGCTCATTTATTGGCCAAAAACGATATCGTCAGGAATCTCGTTATGGTCTTCATTGGCCCGGGCCGGGAAGTGGACCGATAGGGCCTGCCCTATTTCAGTGACCACCGTTTTCAATCCTTCTTTTATCTTTCCTTCTTTGCAGAAATTTTTCAATGTTTCCAGTTCCTGTTTCCAGAAATTATCCTGGCCTACTCTTTGGTGGATGCCTTCATCACCTATAATAGCGATCTGACGGTCCAGTAAAGCCATATATACCAGCACAGCATTACGTTCCCGTGTAGCTTCCATCTTCAGTTTCCGGAAGATCTCCCAGGCACGGTCTATAGCATTCACATAGCTACAGCGGGATTCTATGAATACCCGCACTTCTCCGGAGGTAATACCTTCCGCATGACGGATGGCTGTTACTACTTCATCAGCCTCTGCTTTTGGTAACAGATCACTGGTTTTATTAGGGAAAATGCCCATGCTCGTTCCTTTTAATAAGCTTCAAAGATAATGTATTTGATCATTAGGGGAGGTGGAAGAGTTGCCAAAATAATGATACCGGAATTATGAATTACCTTAATGATGATGTATTGATAACCGTTAAAGTGTAAACAGGTTATTCTGAAGGAATACAGGTAATTTCTTTTGGCTATTTATAAAAATCAATAATCTAAAGCTATACCGCGTAAAGGTTCGATTTGTCTTTTTTAAATATACCTATAGTGTAGTTTTCAATTTAGTGTTAAATGATCTTGAAAGGAAATGAGTTCTTTTTTAGGTTATTTATCCCCTCTTTAAGTTTTTGCAGGATTACCTTAATAAATGTTAAATAATAGTATGTAGTTGTACTAATATTTTGTTTTGTATACCTTTGAGCAAAATAATTAGTTTATTATTAAACTATTTTTTAAATTAATTATATTTTCATTTTTCAATCAATTATTATGAACACATTAGTTATTAGTAGTGATAGAAATTACGGAGATTTTATAGGAAAGAAGATTTCTGAAAACTTTTCATCAATTATTTCCAGGTGTGATGCTGTTGATGAAGCAGTTCAACTGCTGAAAAATGAATCCTATCAAGTGATAATTTTATGCATGCCGGTTTTGTCTCTGAATTGTCCTTTTGAAGCCTTCCAAATACTACAACCTGTTTGCGGTAATGCAAAAGTGATTTCAATCGTAGATAAAATTAATATGCATGAGGCTATACAACTTATTCACCAAGGCATGTATACCTGCTTAACAAGACCATTTCCGACGGAAGAGCTTGTAAAAACTATAAAGAGCATAAACTTAAATAAGGTAAAAGAACCTGCAGGAAGCCTATTAAACATTACAACGAAAAAAATTATTAAAGAGAAAAAATACGTAATAGGGAATAGTGAGGTAACGGATAAGTTGTTTTCACAAATTAATCTTGTTGGTCCTACTTCGTTTAGCGTTATTATTTATGGAGAAACAGGAACCGGAAAGGAGTCTGTAGCGCAACAAATTGCCGATCGCGGAAAGGCAAAAGGTCCATATATAACTATTGATTGCGGCTGCCTCTCAAAGGAATTAGCATTGAGTGAAATGTTTGGTCATGAAAAAGGTAGTTTCACCGGCGCTGTAGACAGGAAGATAGGAGCATTCGAGCTGGCAAACAATGGCACTTTGTTTTTGGATGAAATCGGGAATTTAGATTACGAAGTTCAGGGATATCTCCTTCGTGCGATACAGGAAAGGAAAATAAAAAGAGTGGGGGGTACTGTTGATATCCCTGTATCTGTGCGTATATTGGTAGCATCTAATGAAAATTTAGCAGATGCAGTTAATCAAGGTAAATTTAGGGAAGATCTATATCACCGGCTTAACGAATTCAAGATAAATGTTCCGGCATTAAGGGAAAGAATTAAAGAATTGCCCCTTTTTATCGAGCATTTTTTAAAGGAGACTAACATTGAGTTGAACAAAAATGTGCTCATGCCCGATTCATTGACTATGATGGTACTTAAAAAGTATGACTGGAGGGGGAATATAAGGGAATTAAGGAATGTTGTGAGAAGAGCCTGTCTCTTAACTCCGGACAATACGGCTATTTCATTTTTGCAATTACCAGACCATATAAGTGCATTGAATATTGAAAAATATGAAAGCACTACAGTAGAGGTCGAAAACAAAATAGATCCAAAAAATTGTAAACTTAGTGTTTCCGTTATTATGGATACCTTAAAAGTCGTAAATTATAATAAGACTCTAGCGGCACAAATTTTAGGGGTCGACAGGAAGACCATTTATAATAAATTGAATAAAAATAGACTGAATAAAAAGAATTAGGCAAGTTGCTCTTAATGATCCTAAGCATATTTATTGTATTAGAATATTGTTGCAATAATATACATCTTGGGGCTAGTCTAAAAGGTTGTTTGCACTATTTCGATTGTAAGATCGTGACATGTAGCCATCTCAAAATCAATATTTTTTGTATCGGATATTGCTCGACTTCATTATATTTCCCTCGAAATGAAGACCTTTTGAGTTACTTTTATTGTATCGATTTCCGGATAAGCTACAGGTTAAATTAAAAAGGAGCAATCGCTAATGATTGCTCCTTTTTAATTTAAAGTTCCGGTGTATTCCCGGAATCAGCATGTTCTTCTTCGCTTGATTTGGGAAGTGCTGTATTCGGGACCACTTCTACATCTACAAAGGTATGCTCTTCAAAAGGTCGCTTACCGATCAGGCGTTGCAGGTCATCTTTGTACAATACTTCTTTCTTCAATAATTCTTCTGCAATGATCTCTACTTCTCTTCTTTTATCTTTCAGCAGACTTAAGGCTCTTTGATAAGCCTGGTCAGAGAGCAGTTTCACTTCCTGGTCAATTATTTTACCCGTCTCTTCACTGTAAGGTTTCTGGAAACCATTATCGTTCTGAGGATCGTAGAAGGAGATGTTACCGATCTTGTCATTCATACCATAGATACTCACCATGGCATATGCCGTACGGGTCACCTGTTGTAAGTCGCTTAAAGCACCTGTGGAGATTTTGCCAAAGAAAATTTCCTCACTCGCACGACCCCCTAAGGTCATCGTCATATCATCCAGTAACTCCTGTGTTAAGGTCAGGTATTTTTCTTTAGGTAAATACTGTGCAAAACCTAAAGCAGCAGTACCTCTCGGCACGATGGTCACTTTTACCAGCGGATGCGCATGCTCCAGGTACCAGCCTGCAACTGCGTGCCCGGCTTCGTGAAAAGCAATCACTTTCTTCTCATCCGGAGAGATGATCTTGCTCTTTTTCTCCAGTCCGCCGATGATACGGTCAATGGCATCATTGAAGTCCTGCATATCTACCTCGTTCTTGCCATTCCTGGCTGCGATGAGGGCAGCTTCATTACATACATTGGCGATATCAGCCCCGGCAAATCCCGGTGTCTGTTCTGCCAGCTTCCTGATGTCCAGGTTGCTGGAGATTTTGATTTTTGCCAAGTGCACTTTTAAGATCGCTTCCCTGCCTTTTGCATCCGGAAGATCAATAGATATCTGGCGGTCGAAACGGCCCGGGCGCAATAATGCGGCATCTAAAACATCAGGACGGTTAGTCGCTGCCAGCATGATGATACCACTATCACCACTGAAGCCATCCATTTCCACCAACATCTGGTTCAGGGTATTCTCACGCTCATCATTGCTCATCACGGCATTCTTGCCCCTGGCACGACCGATCGCATCGATCTCATCGATAAATACGATACAAGGTGCTTTCTCACGCGCTTGTTTAAATAAGTCTCTTACACGGCTGGCACCTACACCCACGAACATTTCCACGAAATCGGAACCCGACATAGAGAAGAAAGGAACCTGTGCTTCGCCTGCTACAGCCTTAGCCAGTAAGGTCTTACCCGTACCCGGAGGACCTACTAATAATGCTCCTTTCGGGATCTTACCACCCAGGGCAGTATATTTTTTAGGATTTTTCAGGAAATCTACGATCTCCATAATTTCTACTTTAGCTTCGTCCAGGCCGGCAACATCATTAAAGGTAATGTTGACCATAGCGCCTTTCTCAAATAGCTGAGCTTTAGACTTACCGATGCTGAAGATACCACCACCTGCGCCACCTGCTCCGCCTGCGCCCATTTTACGGAATACCAGTACCCATAGACCTACAAGCACTACAGCCGGTAAGATCAGTTGGGTTAAGAATCCCCATGGATTGCTGCGCTCATCATTGAAGACCGGGATCTCTTTTTTACCCTCCGCCTTCATCTGGGCCATTACCGCGCGGTAGTTTTCGTCAAAGACCTCAAATTTTCCGATATTGAAAGCATAGTCATATTTCGGCTCATTGTTGCTCTTTACAAAAGCATATGGATTATTATTCGGCTTCTCTTCCTGTACCGGCTTGTTGTAATATACTTCCGCTATGGAATTATTGATCACCACTACTTTGGAAACTTTATCCGCTAACAGGTCGTTTTTGAAGTCCAGGAAAGATTTAGGTTTTTGATCGCTAGAGCTAAAACCGCCACTCATGAACTGCATCCCGATAAGTACCACCAATATGATCCCGTAAATCCAGTAAAAACTCGTCCTTGGCTTCTTTCCCTGATTATTGCCATTCGAATTCGGCGGCGTATCAGGTCGTTTATTATTTTCCATGCTAAAAATCTAAAACTATTATAAAAGGTTACTATTTATTTTTTTTCCCTTTTGGATCAGGAGGTGTTTCATCATGGCGTTCTTTTTCGGCATCCATCCAAAGACCTTCAATGTCGTAGAAACTACGTTCTTCGGTCTGGAAAACATGCACTACGATGTTGACATAATCCACCAGGGTCCACTGCTGGCCTACTTCAGCGTGGTAAGGTTTTTCTTTACAAAGTTTGTGTACTTCAGATTCGATGAAGTCTGCGATGGCGCGGACCTGAACGTGTGTTTGAACATCACAGACAATAAAAAAGTCGGCCACAGCCTCCTCTATATTTCTTAGGTCAAGAGAGACGATGCGTTCGCCCTTTTTGTCCTGGATTGCCTTGATAATTGTTTTGAAAATGTCGCTATCTCTGCTGATGCGTTGCTGTGCCTTTTTTATAACTGCTTTTTTAGCCGTTCCTGATTGTTTGTCCAATATTTGAAGAAAGTTATTGAAAATTAAAAATATATATTTTTATATTGCGCTCAAAATTAAGAAATCTTTTGACAATACAAACTGTTAAACCTAACCCAAAATGGCTGTACGCCCTTGATACTATTGATAGTACCAATAACTATGCCATTAGCCTGCTGGACGACGGAATGGCACATCACGGAGATGTAGTCTGGGCGCTGGAACAAACTGCCGGAAAAGGGCAAAGAGGGAAGACATGGGAGGCCAAACCCGGTGAAAATATTATGATGACCCTGATCGTGCAACCGGGTCAGGTGCTGATGACGAATCCTTTCCATCTCAATATGATCGTGGCCAATACGATTACTAGCTATTTTAAAAATATTTATTCCTACTGGAAAGTGGAAATAAAGTGGCCTAATGACATATTCATTAATGCCAAAAAGACAGTGGGTATTTTGATCGAGAATGTTTTCCGCGGCAGCAATTGGTCACATGCCATTATCGGTATGGGCATAAATGTGAACCAGAGCGTGTTTCCTGATCATTTGACGAATGCTACTTCGCTGCATAATGCTTCGGGATTACGTTATGAACTGCGGGAAATAATTACGGACCTCAGGGCCGGTATTTTAAACCAGCTCTTACGTGATGAGCAGGAGAATTTTGAGCAGACCCGGAAGATATATAACGAAAACCTGTTTGGCCAGGGCAGCATCAGGCGTTTTAGGTTAAGAGCAGACGATGAAGCCTTTGAGGCAAAAGTATTGGAAGTGGATGCCGAAGGGATGCTTTTGTTGCAGACGAAAGAAGGTTTGTTAAAGTGTGCTTCCGGTAGTTTACAATGGCTTTTGTGATATGCGAAAAGTTAAGCCTTTATCGTTTCTCTGATGGAAAGCAATATTTTAATACTTTTGCAGTTCGATTAATTTATGAAGCGATATTTAAAATTATTAGGTATAGCAGCCATTGTGGTACTCTCAGGTATGGGTTGTGGCGTGTATTCGCTTACGGGAGCCAGCATTAGCGGGAAGACTTTAATGATCCAGACCCTGGAAAATACTTCTTCCAATGTAGTGCCTACCCTGAGTGCAAACCTGACGGAGAAAATAAGAGCCCGGATATTGTCCCAGACGGGGCTTACCCCGGTGCAGAATAATGCGGATTATGAGATCACCGGGAACATTACCTCTTACAATGTAACCGTTTCCGGGGTGGGAAATGCCCAGACCGCGCAGGCCTCACAAAACAGGCTGACGATCACGGTACAGGTAGAATTCAAGAATAAACTGGATGAAAAAGCCAGTTTTAAACAATCGTTCAGCCGTTTTGATGACTTTCCGGCAAATGACCCGATCACTGCTCATGAAAACAGGATGATGGAACGCATCGGTAATGAACTGGCAGATGATATATTCAATAAAGCATTCGTAAACTGGTAAATTTAGAGATGTTGATAACCGGAACACATATTCATGAGTGGCTGCAGGAGCCCACGAGGCTGAAGCAGGAAAACGAACAATCTTTAGAAACGCTGCTCGACGATTATCCTTATTTTACACCTGCAAACTTATTGCTGCATTTTGCACGCGAAGGAGGCAACAGGGATGTGGCAATGGAAGAATTATACGGCTATAACCCGGTCGTTTTTCATTGCTGGAACGAAAGACTGCAGTGGGAGCTGGTGAACACGACACTGTCTGGCACGAAGAAAAGCTGGGAAGACCTCAATGAAGTATTCCTGGAGCATGAAAAAGAGCAGGTGGCGCAGGATTATTTCCAGACAATGGGTATTGAAGTAACGGATAACTGGCCGGATATGGCCCGTGAACCGGGGCTTGATGAGCATGAAAAATCTTTAATGGTGGTCATGAGCTTTGCAGAATGGCTGCAATTCATACAAAGAAAAACCAGGGCAGAGCAGGAAGAGGAAGCCGAAAAACGCGCCTTGAAAGCGCAATGGCAAAAGCAGAAAATGACCGAAGCCATAGAGGAAGAAAACGAGGAGATTCCGGCACAGGTATTTGAAATGGCGGTAAATTCCATCTCCCGTGAAGATGGCATCGTCAGTGAATCGATGGCAGTAGTGTATGAAAAACAGGGAAAGTTCCGGGAGGCAATAAATATATATAGAAAATTAAGTTTGAATAATCCGGAGAAAAGTATTTATTTTGCTGACAAAATAGAAAATTTACAAAAAGAAATATAATTAAAAGATGACTAACCTATTAATAATTTTAGCAATTTTGGCTTGTGCGGTATTGGCATTCTTCGTCCTGGTACAGAAACCAAAAGGCGGTGGCCTTTCAGGTTCTTTCGGAAGTGTGGGTAACCAGGTAATGGGGGTACAAAAGTCAGGTGATGTGATGGAGAAAGGTACCTGGTACACCATGGCGATTATTGCTATCCTGGTGGTGGGTTCAACCTTCACTTTAGGAGTGAATGCAAGCAGGAAAGCAGCTCAGCAAGAGGCAGCAGCACAACAACAACAAGCACAGCAGCAACAACAACAGCAACCTGCTCAATAAAATAAAAGAATTAAATGTTGATCGACAGTCTGTTATAGGCTGTCGATTTTTATTGTAATCGGAGGGTGCGGGAATTTGGAAATGAGCGAAAAAAACATACCTTTGCGACTCACCGTTATGATAAAAAATTTTTACTTAAAAAATAAAAAAAGAATATGAATTTCCAATTAACAGAAGAGCAGTTAATGATTCAAAAAGCGGCTCGTGATTTTGCTCAAACCGAACTTTTACCGGGTGTGATAGAAAGGGATGACCAACAGAAATTCCCGGCTGAGCAGATTAAGAAATTAGGAGAGCTTGGCTTTATGGGCATGATGGTTGATCCTAAATATGGTGGTGCCGGAATGGATACTGTTTCTTATGTATTGGCAATGGAAGAGATCTCTAAAGTAGATGCATCTGCTTCAGTATGTATGAGTGTAAACAACTCATTGGTATGTTGGGGTATTGAGACATTTGCAAATGAAGAGCAAAAACAAAAATATTTAGTGCCTTTGGCCAGCGGACAAGCAATTGGTGCTTTCCTGTTGAGCGAGCCGGAAGCGGGTTCTGATGCCACTTCTCAACGTACTACTGCTTTCCCTGATGGCGATGATTATATTTTAAATGGTGTGAAAAACTGGATCACCAATGGTAATTCAGCAGACTATTATATCGTCATTGCACAAACTGATGTAGAAAAAGGTCATAAAGGAATCAATGCCTTTATCGTGGAGAAAGCCTGGGCTGGTGTAACTGTAGGTGCCAAAGAAAATAAAATGGGTATCCGCGGTTCTGATACACACACGATCATGTTCCAGGACGTGAGAGTGCCTAAAGCTAACCGTATCGGTGAAGATGGCTTCGGGTTTACTTTTGCCATGAAAGTGTTAAGCGGTGGCCGTATCGGTATTGCTTCACAAGCTTTGGGTATTGCCAGCGGTGCTTTGGAATTGGCTACCAAATATTCTAAAGAGCGTAAAGCATTCGGTAAAGAGATCATGCACCACCAGGCCATCGCATTTAAATTAGCAGATATGGCTACTGATGTAGAAGCTGCAAGATTGCTTTGCCTGAAAGCAGCCTGGTTGAAAGACGAGCATGAAAATTATGATGTGGCATCTGCTACGGCAAAATTATTTGCTTCCCAGATCGCGCAAACAGTAACCAATGAAGCTGTTCAGATCCACGGTGGATACGGCTATGTGAAAGAATTCCACGTAGAGCGTTTAATGCGCGATGCGAAAATTACACAGATCTACGAAGGTACCAGTGAAGTACAGAAAATCGTGATCAGCAGATCTTTGTTGAAATAAGCTTATATATTATATACAATACGAAAGACCGGATTTTATTCCGGTCTTTTTTTGCTTTATACAAAGGTAAATACCCCCTGTACTGCCGGTCATATGCCCAACGTTTATATTTAATACGCTGTCTTATATTGTGAACCCTTTTCTGTTGTAAATCAACCTATTACCATGCGTATAAGTACAATATTTTTGCTCCTGATCTGTTGTTGTTTTGTGTATCAGCCGTCTCGGGCACAGGGGGAAAATATGAACTGGCACTATGGGAGAAATGTGTCCCTTAACTTTGGCCAGACACCATTAACCTTAAGTAACAGCCAGGTTAATGTGATGGAAGGCTGCTCCAGCATAAGCGATGCCAACGGTAATTTATTGTTTTATACTACAGGCTTTAAGATATGGGATAAAAATGGGGTTGAAATGCCCAATGCTACAGGATTATTGGGCAACGGGCCGGTATTTGGCGGACAATACGCCGGCTCGGGCTATAAAAGCGTACATATCATCAGGCATCCGGGCAATATGCAGCAATATTTTGTGGTCAGTGGTGATCCCTACGAAGAGACCATAAGAAAGCTGTATTATCATGTCGTGGACATGAGCCTGAATAATGGTCTTGGAGATGTGATTCCCGGCCAGAAGAATATAGAGATCATGAATGATGTGAGTGAGAATATCTCAGTACTCAGTGGTACCGATTGCAGGACCTATTGGTTAGCTGCGGCTAAAGGTGATATGAGCGACCAGTATTATACCTTTAAGATAGATGCCACCGGTTTTCATAATACCCCGGTGATCAATACCCTGCCTATGACGCTCCAGGGCTTTAACAGGGAACTGTTTCAGACCAACTACCCGAATAAGGTCATCGGTATATCCAACAATTATTTTTTTTCCCTTGACTTTAATGGTATTACCGGTGTGCTCAGCAATATGGATACCATTTTTACGGCAATAGGCCCGGTACCTTATTATAATGCCACACCCGGCATGAGTAAAGACAAATCAAAATTCTATTTTGGTAACGCTATGGTGAGCAATCTCTTTCAGTTTGATCTGAGCCTGCTCCCCAACCTGCCGGCTGTGATGAACTCAAAAGTACAGGTCATTCCTCCGCATCTTGACCCCGGTAGTCTCCTGTTTTATTTACGGACGGCCCCGGTTGGGGATAAAATTTATCTCATACAAAGGATCGGAATAAATAATAACAATATTGCAAGTTTGAGCAATGCCAGCCAACCAGGAGCCCAGGTGGTCTATACCCAGAATGCTTTACCCTTATATCCTGCTAATATTTATAGTGGTGTGTATTACACTTTAGGTACTGATGTAGTGATCAATCCGCCCTCGGACAGCTTGTTCCATACCGCTTCCGATACCGTACTCTGCAAGCAGGACAGCTACCAGCTTAATAGTAGCAATCCTAATGCCAGCCACTACGAATGGAGTACCGGTGCTACGACATCTTCTGTTACCGTAACACAATCCGGTACTTATTGGTTAAAAAGCAGTAATGCTTGCGAGATTGCCATTGATACCTTCCAGGTAACCTTTATAAACCCCGAAGTCGTCTTACCCACAGATACAGATTTTTGTGCCGGGAAGAGCCTGCTGATTGAGCCTGTTACCAACAATGCCGACAGTTACTTATGGAATACCGGTGATACAAGTGCCATGCTGACCGTTACAGCACCGGGAACTTATTATGTCGAGGTGATGCAGCAAGGCTGTAAAGCAAGCGATACCATAAATATTAAAGAGATCAATGCCTATGTGACCATTCTGCAGGAAGACACCCTGGTCTGTAACAATATGCCGATAAGCATCAGTGCCATATCCAACCTGGAAAGTACCTATTCCTGGAATGACGGAACTACCGGACCAACGCTCAGACCCGGCACAAGTGGCCAATATATAGTAACTGCGGTCAACCGCTGCGGCAGCTTTACAGATGAGGTAATGGTGGAAGTGATAGATTGCGTATGTTCGGTAAAAGTGCCGGATGCATTTACCCCTAATGGAGACGGGCTAAATGATGCGCTGGCCCCTGTGTTTGCCCCGGGATGTAATATGCAGGCCTTTAATTTCAGGATCTATAACCGCTTTGGCCAACTGGTATTTACCGGTATACGCCCGGGGCAGGGATGGGACGGTTATTTTAACGGCCGTGCGGCAGAGACCGGGACTTATATGTACTACCTGGATTATAAAGATATCTACTCCGGCAATAGTGTGCAGCTCAAAGGAGATATTACCTTGATGAGATAAGCTACTTACAGGTTTACATGCAGCTTTAAATAACGGTCAACACATAAGCAAGAGTGAGGATGCAGGCAGAGAAAACAAAATGATCCTCTTTGATACAAGACCTTTAATCCTTTACTTGAGCCTCATTTATTGAAAGCAGAAAACCACGCTGTTTTGCTTTAGTTGAGCCCAACGTTTGGAGGCAATCGCCTGTCTTATATTTCTGAATCTTATTGCTTATTAATCAATCTATTATCCGCTATGCGTACCAGTGTTCTGTTTTTATTCCTGCTTAGTTGTTGCTTTACTTATCAACTATCCTGGTCACAGGGCGAGAATATGAACTGGCATTATGGGAAAAATGTGTCTGTTAACTTCGCACAGAACCCGCTGGTAGTGAATACCAGTCAACTCTATACCCTGGAAGGCTGTGCTACCGTAAGCGATGCCAATGGCGACCTGCTTTTCTATACTACAGGTTTTAAGATCTGGAATAAAAACGGGGTAGAAATGCCCAATGCTACCGGCTTACAGGGCAATGGCCCTGTACAGCCGGGGCAACCTCTTCCTGCCGGATCGGGCTATAAAAGTGTACAAATCATCAAACATCCCGGTAATCCAAATCAATACTTTGTAGTCAGCGGAGATCCGCAGGAGCTGGCCGTAAAAAAGCTGTATTACCATGTGGTAGATATGAGCTTAAATGCCGGTTTAGGAGATGTGGTCGCCGGGCAGAAGAATATAGAGATCATGAGTAATGTGAGTGAGCATCTTTCTGTATTCAGCGGTACCGATTGTAAATCCTATTGGTTAATAGCACCCACACATGGCTATAGCGGCCAATATTATACCTTTAAGATAGATGCTACAGGCTTTCACAATACCCCGGTGATCAATACGCTGCCGATCAACTTCCAGGGCTACAAAGAATTGTTCCAGGCCAAAGACCTGCATACCGCTATAGGACTCACCGGTACTCATTTATTCACCCTGCAATTTGATGGGATTAACGGTACACTCACTAATTTTGATACCGTATCTACCGTAATGGGAGCTCCGCAATACTTCAATTGCGCACCGGGCATGAGTAAAGACAAATCAAAGTTTTACTTTGGTAACTCTTCCGTGAGTAACCTTTACCAGGTTGATCTGAATCTTTTGCCCAACCTGAACGCTGTGGTCAATTCAAGAGTGGAGATCATACCCCCTCGCCCTACGTTCAGCTTTATATTCCACTTAAGAGCAGCCCCGGTCGGAGATAAAATATACCTCATACAGAGCGTATATAATGGTACAGGCAACCAATATATCTCATCATTAAACAATGCCAGTCAGCCTGCGGCACAGGTAGTTTATACCCAGGATGCCCTTCCCTTATTTCCTCCCAATATTTTTTCGACCTCCTATTATTACACTTTGGGTACAGAGGTCGTGATAAACCCGCCTGCCGACAGCGTGTTCAACAATGCATCAGATACACTGCTCTGCAATCGAGAAAGCTACGAGTTAAACTGCCCCAATACCGATGCCAGCCAGTTTCTATGGAGTACAGGTGCTACAAGCTCAGGTATAAATGTCACACAATCCGGCACCTATTGGGTAAGGAGCAGCAATGTCTGCCAGGTAGTGTATGATACTTTTCATGTAAGCTTTGTCAACCCCGAACTAACTTTACCTGGAGATACACAGCTATGCGCCGGCAAGAGCCTGGTGATAGATGCGATAGCTCCCGGTGCTGATACTTATTTGTGGAATACAGGTGCTACCGACTCCCGTATTACCGTCACTGAGCCAGGTACCTATTACGTGGAAGTGAGCCAGCAAGGTTGTAAAGTATCTGATACCATACATATCGAAGGGCTCAACGCTTATGTGACTATTTTACAGAACGACACACTGATCTGTAACAATATGCCGATTACGGTACAGGCAACATCCAATTTAGAAAGCACCTTCCGGTGGAATGACGGTACCACAGGTCCTGTACTTACCCCATCCACCAGCGGGCAATACATCGTAACCGCCACCAATCGTTGTGGTGATTTCAGCAAATCGGTCAATATCGAAGTAGTGGATTGTGTCTGCTGGGCCAAAGTGCCGGATGCCTTTAGTCCCAACGGAGATGGTATTAATGATGCTTTAAGACCTATGTTCGCTCCGGGCTGCAATATCCAGGCTTTTAATTTCAGGATCTATAACCGTTATGGGCAACTGGTATTTACCGGCATCCGCCCGGGGCAGGGCTGGGATGGCTACTTTAACGGAAGGCCTGCCGAGAACGGGATCTATATGTACCAATTAGAGTACACCGACATTTATTCCGGTAAAGCTACCCGTATGAAAGGAGATATTACCTTGCTTCGTTAAGGTATGTTACTTTTGGTCTCAGAGTACATAATATTTCCCGATAGGGTCAAAAAAATAAATGGTATGAGGAGCTACAGCAATGTCGATCCAGTCACCGATCTCTGTACGCTCATATTGTTCTGTCGTAACCTGGTATTTATTGTGAGGAGGTAAAGCCGCAAGTTCCAGGAAACATTTGCCCACGTGTTCAAAATAAAGTTTACCGCTTACCTGTACTTTATAGAGAATAAGTACAGCTTCTTTATAGTCTTTACGTATCGGGCGAATGCTCACGCGGTAAACAACGTAGCACAGTATTGCATATAGAATAGAACATACGAGGATATAGCCTAAGCCGAAATCATCTATATCGCCATATTCATGAGTGAGTGATCTTTTTATTTTTTGATAAACCATACCAAATGCCTCGAAGCAGACAACTGCTAATGAAGGGATGAGCAGATAAAATAGCTTCAGCCTGTTTTTAAACAGCACCTTTATTTCCCTTTTCTGGCTATCATTCATGGGCACAGATTGCCAGGTTAAGCCACTACGATTGATCCAGGAGATCATACTGCTACCTGCATCTGGTAGATCCTTGGCGTTAAGCCGACCATAGCCTTAAAGATCTTGATGAAATAGTTGGCATCGGAAAAGCCGGTCTGGTAAGCCACCTCTTTGATGCTCTGTTGCATCTTCAGCAAATGCTTGGCCTGGTCGATACGCTCCCTGGTGATAAACTCATTAGGAGAGATGCCCAGCTCCTGCTTAAACAATTTGAAAAAATTAGATTTACTTAAGTAAGCCATTTTGGCGATCTTTTCCAGCGACAATTTCTGGTGAAGATTCTGCCTGATATAGTTTACGGCAAAGGCCAGCCTCGAATTGGACTTATTTAAAAAAGAACTGCTTTGTACCAGCTGGCTGCCCTGGGTCTGCATCAGGCGCACCAGCAATTCCTTTAATGCAAAATCAACCATGAGGTCCTTTTGCTTATTATCCTCCATAGCTACACGCATAATATTCTGTGTAGCGGCCACCAGTGGTTCATTATTGAAGAGGTAAAAATGCTCGGCCTCTACCGACCAGGCATCATCAGATACCTTTGGCTGGTTCAGGTTCAGGAATTGCAAGGTTTGCTCTATATACTCGGCACTTAAACTAAGCGTGATACATTGTGAAGGCTGCTCATCTGCCTCCGGGAAATCAATGACCATAGTCTCTCCCGGTGCTACTAAAACGCTCTCGCCGGGCAGGTAATCAAAATAATTGGTCTTATTGTCCAGCTTCATAGACTTCTTGCCCTGCAGCATGGCCGTGAAGGTGAGGTCATCAAACTTCAGGCGGATATCCTTTTCTGCACGATGCGTTTCAAATACCGAGAATTCACAGGACTCCATGGAAAAGGTAGTCTTGTGCTCTACAGTCCCGTGTGCCCTGGCTTGCAGGTCGAAGGGCAGGCTATTGATTAAAAAACGTGCGGCATGCTGATTCATAGTTATCTGATGTCTGGGGTAAAAACTCTTCATCTCAAATATACATTTTTTCGGCGCTCAATATTCATTATCAAAATCATTTAACATTATCAATCAAAAGATGATTTTACTATCCTTCAATACGATTTTGCTATCCTTTTTATCCTGCAAAAAATAATTTAGTCGAACTAAATAAAGATAATTATGAGCACAATTATTGCAAGACCGGACTTCAAAGCCCATTATGATAATTTCATCAATGGTAAATGGATGGCACCTGTACAAGGTAAATATTTCGACAACATCTCCCCGATAGACGGCAAGCCCTTTACGAAAGCGGCACATTCCACGAAAGAAGATATAGCCTTGGCTGTAGATGCAGCCGCAGAAGCATTTAAGACCTGGTCTAAGACATCAGCCACAGAGCGTAGCCTTATCCTGAATAAGATCGCAGATCGCCTGGAAGCAAACTTAGAACTATTGGCTGCCACAGAAACTATTGATAACGGCAAAGCCGTGAGAGAAACATTAGCCGCAGACATTCCTTTAGCTATTGATCACTTCCGTTACTTTGCAAGCGTTATACGTGCCGAGGAAGGTTCCCTGACCGAGCTGGACGAGTACACCGTTTCCCTCATCGTGCATGAGCCGGTGGGCGTAGTGGCGCAGATCATCCCCTGGAACTTCCCGATCTTAATGGCCGTATGGAAACTGGCCCCGGCTTTGGCTGCAGGCTGTACCGTAGTTTTAAAACCGGCAGAAAGCACCCCCATCTCTATCCTGGTACTGATGGAACTCATCGAAGACCTGATCCCTGCAGGTGTGGTAAACATAGTAAACGGCTTTGGAGCAGAACTGGGCAAAACCCTGGTGACTAATCCTAAAGTAAATAAAGCAGCATTTACCGGATCAACCGCTACCGGTCGCCTGGTGATGCAATATGCTACAGAAAATATTATTCCCGTAACCCTGGAGCTGGGTGGTAAATCTCCCAACATCTTCTTCCCGTCTATCTTTGACGAAGACGATGCCTTCCTGGATAAAGCGATAGAAGGCGCTGTACTCTTTGCCCTCAACCAGGGAGAGATCTGTACCTGTCCATCACGTATCCTGGTGCATGAGTCCATCGCAGACCGGTTTATAGAAAGAGTAAAAGAAAGAACAGAAGCCATCAAAGTAGGTAATCCTTTAGACAAAACAGTCATGATGGGTGCCCAGGCTTCTAAAATTCAGCAGGAGAAGATCGCTTCCTACCTGAAGCTGGGTAAAGAAGAAGGAGCTGAAGTGATTACCGGAGGTGAAGTAAATGTCCTTGAAGGAGACCTGGAAAGCGGGTACTATATCAAGCCGACGATCTTCAAAGGCAATAACAAAATGCGCATCTTCCAGGAAGAGATCTTCGGTCCTGTAGTATCGCTGACTACTTTTAAAACAACAGAAGAAGCTATAGAGATTGCCAACGATACCTTGTATGGTCTGGGTGCCGGCGTGTGGACACGTGATGCACATGAACTGTACCAGGTGCCAAGAGCTATACAGGCCGGACGTGTATGGGTGAACCAATATCACTCCTATCCTGCAGGTGCACCATTTGGCGGTTACAAGCAATCCGGTATCGGGCGCGAAAACCACAAAATGATGTTAGGATATTATCGCCAGGAGAAGAATATGCTGATCTCTTACAACAAAAATAAACTCGGCTTCTTTTAGCAGCAAAGCTTGTAGCAGGTACAAGTAAGCATAAAAAGATTGCCTCCTGTATTGAATTGAAGCCCGGAATAGAAATAGAATATTCTAAGAACAAGTAGGTGCAGCTGCTCATACTGTCTATTTTTGTTTTATAAATTGGTTAAAGGCCGGGCCAGGTAAGATACAGCAGAGGCAATCTTTTATTAAATCAGAGTAAATCAAAATTTTTAAAAATGATGAAACGGCTTGAGGCTACAGATAAAGCAATTGCACTCATCAGGGAATTAGTAGCCCTGCACGGAGACCTGATGTTTTACCAGGCAGGTGGTTGCTGCGAAGGCACCCAGCCCCAGTGCTTTGAAAAAGGCGGCTTTTATGTGCGCACCAATGATGTACTCATCGGTACCATAGAAGGCTTTGAGTTCTGGGTAGATAAAGACCTTTTTGAATACTGGAAACATGCGCATTTCGAGCTGGACGTACTGGATGGCTTCGGTGTAGGCGGCTTCTCGCTGGAAGCACCGCTGGGCAAGACTTTCAAGATCAATTACCGGATCTTTACCGATGAAGAAGCAGAACAGCTGGAGCCGGTAAGCCGGATGGAATAAACGCATTCAGGTGTTATAGATAGGATAATAGCTGATCTTTTGACAAATCAAGGTGTGTTGACCACGGTCAGCCACCTTTTTTATTGCAATAACCAGTACCATAAAGCAATAGTGAGAAAAGACAGGGGAATACCCACGCCCACCATCATATTACACAACCTGGGCTTCAAACCATAAGAGGCAGCCACCAGGCAGGCCGTGATCATAGGGGCCATAGCCGATTCGATGACACATACATCAATCATTAAACCATCCTTACCCAATACCCATTTATACAGCACAAAAATAACTGCAGGAAACAGGATCAGCTGGTAAGCAAGTCCAAGGGCGAGGTAAGACCAGTAAGGGCTTTTCCTGTCGATACGTAATTGAAATCCCACCGATACCAGTGCTAAAGGGCTTACCGTCGTCGTGATCTTTTCCAGCGCTTCATCTGCTACATCAGGCAGCGCATAACCGCTGATATTTAAACCCATCGCCAGGATAAAAGCAATAAAAGGAACGAAAGAAAACATTCTTTTCAGGATCGTTTGCCAACTGGTAGTACCTTTTGAATAAACAGAAGCAATAAAAATGCCGACCGTCGACAGCGCCACGAAGGTTCCCGGGAGGTCGATCATGATCAGCGTTTCCAGTCCCTCCTTGCCATATAATGCCTGGATGACCGGGATGCCGACAAATGAAGTATTGCCAAAACCTGCAGTCATGATCAGGCAGCCCGTTAAAGCGCGCGACCAGCCAAATGCTTTGCCCAGGCTGATAAATAAAATGCAGGCCAGTAAAACAGAGAGCCAGGGCATCAATACAGGCAAGAGCAAGTCACCCGATAAATGTAATTTGGGAATATAGTACAAAGCCATTGCCGGCAGGCTGATGTTGATCACAAATTGATTCAGCACCGTATGCGTATTCCGGGGCGTACTTTTTACAAATTGAAGTACCACACCGATTACCAGGCAAAGAAAAAGTAAGAGAATACTGGACATAATAGGTACACTTCAGGCATCCCGGGAAATAGGAATGTTGCCACAAAATTAATTGTATTTAAGGTTTAGGTGTTGGGGCATTTAGCATACTTTGGTAATTTGAAGTGGCCAGGCTGCACCTGTTACAGTAGTAAAGAGCGATGTCTTGAACCCCTATTTTTTTAAATGTGTCATGCTGAGCCTGTCGAAGCATTAAGGGAGCACCCTTCGGCTGGGCTCAGGGTGACATTTCGTTGCCCCGTATTTTTTCAAGCGTGTCATGCTGAGCCTGTCGAAGCATTAAAGGAACACCCTTCGACTGGGCTCAGGGTGACATATCCACGAACCGTCCTGTCTACCGGGCGATAGCGGGTGGAGCCATCTCTTTCAAATTATAAATGGTTATGATTAATTGTTAATGATAGTAACTGATGAAGTCATTTCCTCCCAGTGCCATGAAGATTGCTTGACTACATTTCATTCGCACCTTTAACTATTCACTATTCATTATTCACTGTTAACTATTAACAATTCACCATTAAATAAGATTGCTCCCCTCCATTTTATGCTATGTGCAATGGTAATTTTCGGGCAATATTTAAAGCTTAATCTTAAAACCCTTCCTCAGCAGAAAGATAACGCCATTTACCCGGCGGTAATTTATCCAGCCGCACTTTACCCATCCTGATGCGCTTAAGACCGATCACTTTAAGGCCGACCAATTCACACATCCTGCGGATCTGGCGCTTCTTCCCCTGGCGCAAGATAAACCGGAGCTGTTCCTCATTTTGCCAGGCCACCTTCGCCGGTTTTAATTTTTCACCATCAAGGCTCAGGCCAAAATTCAATAAAGCCAGGCCATTATCATCAATCTTTCCGCTTACCCTTACCAGGTATTCCTTTTCCACCTTATTCACATCGCCGATCAATTGCTTCGCGATCCTCCCATCCTGGGTTAATACCAGTAAGCCCACAGAATCAATATCTAAACGTCCTGCCGGTGCTAAGCCGTAAAGGTGACGCGGATCAAAAGTAATACCACTTTCATCCTCTTCCCATTGATTCGCTGCAGTAATTAATTCCGCTGCGGCTTTATAACCTTTCTCCGGCTGGGCACTTACATAGCCTACCGGTTTATTCAATAAAATAGTCACCCGGTTGTCCTGGCTGCTTTTCGCTTTACCACTCAGTTCTATGATATCCTGGTCAGAGACCCTTTCGCCTTTTTCCTTGACCACCACACCGTTTACCTTCACCCAACCTTTGGATATATACACATCTGCCTCCCTCCTGGAGCAATAACCTAAATGGGCCAGCCGCTTGGCTAAACGCATACCGTCTCTTTCGTCCCTGCTTTCTGATTTTTTCATTTAATGCAAAAATAAACTTTGCCGGAGAAAGAACACCCGGCTAATTTGATTAATTTAGACCATATGAAAAAGATATGTATTATAGGAGGGGGGAATTTAGGCCAGGCTATAGCAGAAGGGCTGGTTTCGGGCGACTTTATCAGTGCCGGGAATATAACCATTACACGCAGAAATCTGGCACAGCTGGAAGTATTAAAAACAAAAGGCGTGAACGTCTCTGCAGATAATAGCGCGGCCATCAAAGACGCAGACTGGATCATACTGGCCGTAAAGCCCTTCCAGGTAGCCGATATACTGAAAGAAATAGGTAAAGAGATCAATGTACGCAGACAAGGGCTCATCAGCGTGATCACGGGTGTAAGCCTGGATGACCTGGCTGCAATGACCGGCAACGAACTGACCATTTTCAGGGCAATGCCCAATACAGCTATTGCTATAAAAGAAAGTATTACCTGTCTGAGCAGCAATAGCGACAATAAAGAACACCGGGATTTTGTACAGGACCTGTTTAACCAGCTGGGCAAATCCATCTATATAGAAGAGCAACTGATGGATGCCGCCACCGTATTAGGAGCCTGTGGCACCGCCTATGCCATGCGCTATATGCGGGCAAACATACAGGGAGGCATAGAGATCGGCTTCGATGCCCAGACTGCTGCACTTATCGCTGCCCAGACGGTAAAGGGGGCAGCAGAACTTTTGCTGAGCCGGAATACACACCCGGAACAGGAGATCGATAAAGTGACCACCCCTAAAGGATGTACCATAGCAGGACTCAATGAAATGGAACACCAGGGCTTCAGCTCTTCCCTGATCAAAGGCATAGCAACCAGCTATAATAAAATAAAGAAAGATATGTAAAAAAGGCCTGCTTAGACTTCCCCGGGAAGTCTAAGCGCGAAAAAATGTACATTTGCCCCAGTTTTTAAAGGTATAAACAGGATAAACGATGAATATTCAGGAACTACAAACGAGAAGCGCTAACCAATGTGAACTGTGTGCAGCTACAACAGGATTAAAAGTCTATGAAGTGAGTGCAGCACCCAAAAGCGTAAGAGATACGGAAATTTATATATGCGAAAAATGTATGGCCCAGATTGATAAAAAAGCAGACCTGGAGCAGGCCCACTGGCAAGAGCTTTTAGGCACCGCCATGTGGAGCGAAGTACCGGCCGTACAGGTAGTGGCCTGGCGTATGCTGAACCGCTTCCGGCAAGAAAGCTGGGCCGCCGACAATATTGATATGATGTACCTGGATGAAGAACATATGGCCTGGGCCAAAGCCAGCGGAGATCATGAAAATGATGCTGAGGTGGAGCTGCACCGGGATTGTAACGGTGCCCAGTTAAACGCAGGCGATACCGTAGTACTGATCAAATCACTCGATGTAAAAGGCTCTACCGTAAATGCTGCGCTGGGTACCGTAGTGAAAAATATCAGGCTGGACCCTAATGATACAGGCTATGTAGAGGGGAGGATAGAAGGGCAGTCGATTATGATCAAAACTATTTACGTTAAAAAACAGGGTGCAGAACAAATGCTCTGATCTTAAGACACATCATGATAAACACCGTTCAGCTTTTAATACTGGCAGTAGCGCTCTTCGTGGTATTTTTACTCACAAGACTATATAAGCAGTCCCGCAAGGTGGCTGAAAGCGATATACCCGATGCCAAAACCATTAAGCGCGTATTGGCCGCAGATGTGGCCTTTTACGAGAAACTGGATGCATCAGAGCAAAGCCGCTTTGAAGAGCGCGTGGTTTATTTTTTACAGCATATCCGCATCACACCGGTGCAGGGAGCAGCCGTAAAGCCGGCAGACCGGGTCTTTGTGGCCGCTGCCGGGGTGATTCCGATGTTCCGGTTTCAACATTGGTTTTACAACAACCTGGATGAAGTATTGATCTATCCCGATACCTTCAGTAAAGACTTTGAACTAAAAGGAGAGCACCGGAATGTTGCCGGTATGGTAGGCGATGGCTTCATGCACAGGACCATGATCCTGTCTTTGCAATACCTCAGGGCAGGCTTCCTGCAACAGACCAAAGGCAATACCGCCATCCATGAATTTGTACACCTGGTCGATAAATCAGATGGTGCTGTGGATGGCATACCGGAAGAACTCTTTTCCGCCTCCTGTTCAAAAGCCTGGGTGAGCCTGATGCACGAATATATCAAAGAGATCAGGGAAAATGAGATCAAAGACATCAATCCTTATGGAGCAACCAATCCACAGGAATTTTTTGCAGTGGCCTCCGAATACTTTTTCCAGGAACCTGAATTATTGGAAGCCAACCACCCGGACCTTTACCGGATGCTGGACCTGGCCTTTCAACATAATACTCCTTCCAAATAGCTAAGTGCACCCTTTAAACGGTGCACTTATTTCATTTATAGCAATTACCCGGGCCTTTTTAATAAAACTCAAGCTCCATCCTGCCTGTTTCTGATTTTGCCGGAACAGACCCTTTTTTTCGGCATAATTAAAAACTTCATGAAAATCCTGTTTTTGAAGCATAATTGAATGCTGTAAAGCCTGGATAGGTATCTTCTTTTGTCATTCCTTGAATTAAATTATTACTGCTGCATCCTTTATTATCAGGTATTCTTTGGGGCTGATCAGGGTTTTTTATAAAAAAATTATAAAAAAGAAATCCAAAGCTCAAGATTGCTCGTATATGTATGTAAACCCTTTTATGACTGTTCCTGTATAATCTAATTAGGGTGAAAATAATTTTCTAACAAAAAAATAATGGTAATGAAAAAAGAAACAGACCTGAATGTGACAAATCCCGAGGTGCTGAGTACCTCTTTGTCAAGAAGAAATTTTTTAGCATTTGCAGGAATAGGCGTGCTGGGCACTGCTTTGGTAAGTTCCTGTAAGCGCGACTCCGGCGTTATGCCCGATGGCACTATCGACCTGGGTGGCGGCGATATCGGCATTTTAAACTATGCCTATGCTTTAGAACAACTGGAGGCCGCATTTTACACCAAAGTAGCATCCAGCTTTTATGCAGGGGCATCAGCCGACGAGATCAGCCGCCTGACTGAGATCCGGAATCATGAAATTGCACACCGCGAATTCTTTAAAAATGCCTTAGGCAGCTCTGCCATCCCGGACCTGGAAGTAGACTTTTCATCAATAGACTTTAACAGCAGAAACAGCGTACTCGCTACTGCAAAAGCCTTTGAAGACCTGGGCGTATCTGCTTATAACGGGGCAGGTAAATTGATTGTAAATGGCGATTATCTCTTGCTGGCAGGAAAGATCGTTTCCGTAGAAGCGCGCCACGCAGCCTATATCCGCGATATCATCAGCAACGGAAGTTTTGCTAATTCAGAAGTAGTGGATTCAAATGGATTGGAACTGAGCAGAGATCCTAATGCAGTACTCTCCATTGCCGGCACCTTCTTAAAATCAAAAATATCAGCAAAAAATTTACCCACCTCCTAAATCAAAACAATATGAACTTCGGAAATATTTTAAACGAGATAGAAAGTACAGACCCGGAAGTATTTGAGAAAGTAAGCCAGCGCAGGCATATCTTCAAAAGCTTCGGTACTAAAGTAGCCCTGGCAGCTTTACCCTTTGCCATAGGTAGTATGTTTAAAAAAGCCTACGGACAGACTACAGGTTCCATCATAGATGTATTGAACTTTGCCTTGACCCTGGAATACTTAGAAGCGGCCTTTTACGAGCAAGGTTCTGCCAATCCTGCATTATTTCCCACATCAGCGGCAGCCAGTGCTATCGCAACTATTGGTCAGCACGAAACCGCCCACGTTAATTTCCTGAAAAGCGCCATTCTCGCTTCCGGTGGTACTCCGGTATCCTCCCCGGTCTTTGATTTTACGGCAGGTGGTACCTTCCCTGATGTCTTTGTCAGCTACCAGACTTTCCTGGCCGTGGCACAGACCTTCGAAGATACCGGCGTAAGAGCTTATAAAGGCCAGGCAGGTAACCTGATCAGCAATAATGATGTATTGACCGCAGCACTTAATATCCATTCCGTGGAAGCAAGGCATGCGGCCCATATTCGCCAGATGCGCAAAGCCAACGGTTTTGGTGATGTGAAGCCCTGGATTACCAATAATGACAGTGGTATAGGTGCCGTAGTACAGGCAAGTTACGATGGAGAAGAGAATACCCTACAGGCAGGTATCCAGATCAAAGATATCAATGGTAAAGCAATCTCAATGAGCGATGCAAGTGAGGCTTTTGACGAGCCGCTGAGCAAAGACCAGATCCTGGCCATAGTTGCTCCGTTTATTGTTTAATCAATAATACAACACACCTGCAAATTTTAGGAATAACAAAAATGCCGTCCTGCATTTAAAAGGCATTTTTGTTATTCATCTTAAAAAATCAACATCATTAAAATTTATCTAACAGTATAAAAACAATTATTATGGAATTATTCAGCAATGCCCCGATTTTATTATTGTCTATGCCCGGTGGTATAGAGTGGTTGTGGATTATTCTGGCCGTGATTATCTTATTCGGCGGCAAGAAAATCCCTGAGTTGGCAAAAGGCCTGGGTAAAGGCATGAGAGAATTTAAAGATGCCAAAGACGGCATCAGGAAAGATATTGAGACCGAGATGAACAAAAAAGAAGAGATCGGAACAGTTAACAACTAAGGAATAACAGCCTAAAAATTTTTCCTATGAGTTTCATTTTGCAACAAATACAGAAGCACAAACTAATAGATCCTACAGCAACAATGAACCTGACGGATCACATTGAGGCTTTCCGTTGGCACCTGATCCGGTCCCTGCTGGTGATTGTGGGCTTTTCTATCCTGGTATTCTTAAATATTGAGTGGATATTCACCCATATTATCCTGGCACCAGCTCATTCCGACTTTATCTCCTACCAGTGGTTTGATCGCTTAGGCAAATGGTTACATACCGATGCATTAAGTATGGGAGATTTCAGGTTGAATTTTCAAAACACCGAATTGGCCGGGCAGTTTATGATGAGTTTTACCGTCTCCTTCGTCATAGGTTTGATCCTTTCCTTTCCTTATGTAGTTTGGGAATTCTGGAGATTTTTGAAGCCGGCTCTGCACCCGCATGAGATCAGGAAATCAAGAGGAATCGTATTTTGGCTCAGCCTTTTATTCTTGATGGGCGTACTCTTTGCTTACTATATTGTTGCCCCTTTCACCATCAGCTTCTTCGCCAGCTACGAGATCAGTCCCGATTTTAAAAACAATATCATGATCGGGAATTACTACGACATGATGAGCGACCTGATGATAGGCATGGGGATTGTGTTTGAACTGCCAGTACTGGTTTATTTTTTATCCCAGGTTGGTATACTTACCCCTGCTTTAATGAAACAGTACAATAAGTTTGCCATCATTATTATCCTGGTTTTGGCCTCCGTCATCACTCCGCCCGATTGGCTGAGCATATGGATCGTTGCCTTACCCCTGATGTTATTATATCAACTCAGCATATTTATTAGTTTTAAAGTTTTAGCGAAGAAAAAAGCAGTAGCAGAAACATAATTAGAAGATTAGCCTGGTATTTGTTTTAAAGCATAGGTATATTCAATCAAAAACGCATCTAGCCAGGCTGATGCGTTTTTTGATTGATATAGTTTAGGCCGCTGCAAATTCTTTTCAGCTACACAGTGTCGCACAAAGTGCTTAAAAATTCCGGTTCATTAAGAAATTGAGCAGTTGCACAAAAGGTTGTTTGCGTTCTGCAGGAACGCTAATGAGTTCCAGTGCTTCCAGTGCCTTATTGGTATAGAGTTCGATCGCCTGTTTGCAAGTTGCATCTACGCCCAGTTGCTGGTAAATATGCAGCATACCGTTTAATTTATCCTCTCCTTTGAGCTCTTTTAACCTGGACAGTTCAAGCGCCATTCCTTCGTCCGCTTTTGCCTGTGCATTGATCGCTAAAAATGTTTTTTTATTGGCCTGTATGTCCCCGCCTATCTGCTTGCCTACAGCCTCTTCTGTTCCGAAGCTGTCCAGGAAGTCGTCCTGTAACTGGAACGCGATGCCCAGGTTCAGACCAAATTCATAGATCCTTTTAGCCTGCTCTTGTGTCGCCTCTGCGCAGATAGCGCCCATTTGCATACTGGCAGCCAGCAATACCGCTGTTTTTAAGCGGATCATTTCTATATAATCCTGCTCCGCAACCACATCCTGTTGCTCAAAGTCCATATCATACTGCTGTCCTTCACAGACCTCTATTGCCGTTTGATTAAATAAACTCAATACCGCAGGCAGGTGAGCAGCATTGACATATTGCAGGCACCGGTAAGCATAGATATTCATTACATCTCCGGACAAGATCGCAGCAGTAGTGCTATATTGTTTATATACCGTAGGTTTGCCCCTTCTTAGCGGAGCCTCGTCCATAATGTCGTCATGCACCAGGGTGAAATTATGGAATAATTCCACGGCCATTGCCGACCAATACACATCTTCCGTTACCGTTTCGCTGAACAATGCAGCAGCCATCAGGCACACAGAAGGCCTTATTCTTTTGCCACCTAATTGCAGCATATAATGACAAGGATCATATAGGTTTTGAGGACTGCCTTTAAACAATCCTTTTTTTTCTTGTTTCTTCAGAAAATACTCAAATTGTTCCGCCTGTTCTTTGAAGTTTAGCATATTCTTAGCTTAATTATGAAAGCCCATATAGGCCTTGGGATGCGAAGTTAATTAAACATTTTTGAAAGCCATAAACTACCCTTTCTTTGTTAAAATTTAATCGATATTTAATAATTCTATCATGTAATTTATATATTTGTAAAGTGAACCAATATGTAATATTGTATAGATTATGAAGAAAATGGCAAGAGGTTTAAAAACCGCTACACTGATGTTGTGTGCAACGGGACTGCTTTTCAATGCAAATGCGAGCGGACCTGAGAAAGATTATGCAGTGCTGGAAGTAGTGGCAGATGCGGAACCTGTAGTTGCAGAGCCGGTAGTCAATATTAATGATGCAAAGGCTTTTAGTGTATATGCAGACCGCTTATACAAAGAGATCAATTTTGAAAAAGGAAAGAAACTCAATAAAGAAGTCTTTCTTAAAGCCTATCATGGCTACCTCAATTTATTGCATTCCGGCCAGCTGGATACCCGCAGAGATATATTGAGCGTATGCGATTTTAGCTTGTCTTCCAATCAACCCCGTCTTTGGGTGATTGATCTTAAAAAAAGGAAAGTACTGTTCAATACCTTAGTCGCACATGGGCAGGGTAGTGGAGAAGAGTTTGCTACAGCATTCTCTAATGTGGAAGGATCTCATCAGAGTAGTATGGGCTTCTTTGTTACTGCCAGTACTTACTATGGAGATAAAGGATATTCTTTAAAGCTCGAAGGTAAAGATCAGGGTTATAATGATCAGGCCTACAGCAGGGCGATTGTGATCCATGCGGCCGATTATGTGAGTTATGACTTTATAGCAGCTAACAACAGGCTGGGCCGTAGTTGGGGTTGTCCCTCTCTGCCTTCAGAATTGAACCGTCCTATCATTGATATGATAAAAGGAGGTACAGCTTTATTCATCTACTCCAAGAATCCAAAATATCTGGCCTCTTCGAAGTGGTTGAAAAATCATCCTACAATAGATGCCTCAGAAAAAATGAAGATGGATAATGACAACACCATGCTTGCAGAAGTGTTGACCGCAAAACCACAATTAGATTCAGTAGCCAGGCCTGCAGCGCCCAAGCCAAAGCCCGAGCTCAAGCCGATACCGGCAGCAGCCTATTTTCAATAAATAAAATAGTGTTTTAGGTAATAATAAAAGAAGTCTGGTGTTCCATTGAGCACCAGACTTTTGCTTTGTGTTATTGCTACTTTTTAGTCTTGCTAACGCAGGAGTTATTACATTCAGCTTCTGTGGCAAATCCTTTCGGGCCGCATCCACTATAGCCTATCATTTCACAGGTGTTATTATTACTATTATAAAACCAGGTTTCGAAATAAGCGGTGCAGGCCTCACCGGTTGGAGGCGTGTCGCCACAGGGACCGGTAGGATCATTACATACTCTTTTGTTGCAGGCACTGAAGCTGATCAGGCAAATAGCTAATACTCCTAAGGATTTTAACATGGTTGATACAAATTTAAGGGGTTTAAAAATTGTGATACTATAATAGACGAAGGCCTGATCTCAATCCTTAGTGTATTGATGAGATTTGACAATCGTGGCAAGATCATTAAGAAATGAGGACAGGTTAAGCTTAATATAGTTGAGTTAAAAGCTACAGATAAGCCTTAATGCTTCGCGGTTTATATGATTGTCAATGAATTTTTATCCTTTTTAAAATGATTTTTTTCCTTGTAATCCTTACTATCATTGGTTTTTGAGGTATTAGTTATAAATATATTGATTAGAGTTTAAAAAAGATTTGGAAAGGT
>ERZ778028.163-NODE-163-length-189212-cov-13.519743_pt1 | contig 189212 bp, 137 predicted proteins | sample MGYA00375758_ERZ778028 | MGnify/ENA primary metagenome ERZ778028 (study PRJEB29350, sample SAMN05389828) | bioreactor metagenome | isolation source: Thiocyanate bioreactor | place: South Africa: University of Cape Town | collected 2014-03-17 ...
GCCGTTTTAAACGCAAAGTCCGTATACATCTAATTGTATACGGACTTTTGCTATTAATACAATCCAAGCATACAAAGAATGATAGAAAGATACAAATACATACAAAGAAGAAGGATCTCATAAGCCAATGAGATCTTTTATTTAGATGATGGAAATAAATACTAATATATTCATCTTTAAATTATTCTTATGTTACATCCTCTATTTTACCTTTTTTAGAAACCTTAATATAGTTTCAAATAATTAAAAGATAAATTCTCATATTTTTTTCTAACTTTGCACGCTCTGCATTATCATAAATATTCAATAATCAAACTATTAAAAGTTTTATAACGCAAACTAATGAAGCTATATTAAGCTCCAATGAATTTTATGCATATGTTTGATATTGAAAAAATTGTTCAGAAAAAGAGGATTTATTGATCATTTTATTGAGCAGATAATGTATTGATTATCTTTTTAGGAGGATATACCATCTAATTATAATTTAGACATAAAATAAAAATATTATATATTTTGCTATTTCTGAATATATTAGGATATATCATTGAATAAAGGAGACAGAAAATCAAGCAAAGAAGTATAATATATTGTATATGATTTCAGAGACTTTTACAAGATTATAATAAGACCGATACAAACGAATTAGAAAAGTACAGGAGAACTATACTTATATTTGATCATAAACAAACAACAATAAAGGGTAACAATATGCTTAATCCTATAAAGAAGAGAATGGGTAATTTGGTAGGTAGTAATAAGATATCAATAGCTCATTTGCAACAAACAGAGGGTAATTATGCAGATGCGATTCGTGATTTTAATAGTGGGAGATTTACTAATTTCAGCTATGGTTTATTGCCTCCTAGCAAAGGTGAAAAATCATCATGTGATCTGAAAATCAAAGAAAAAAATGGAGATAAAATAGAAATAGAGTTGAAACAATGTAATGCTATTACCTCTAGAGGTGGTCGTATAGATATAAAGCCTATTAATCATTCTGACTTTGTGCTACTAGATTATGATTTTAGTCAAGAGATTGAAGATAATAAACATTGGAATGTTGTTTTAGTTGTAGAACCATTTTATAATAAGTGTCAAGGTATTGTAAACACTCAAGAAACATCATCTAATTATAAACAAACCTATCATTTGTCTATACAACCAATAGGACAAATTCCGGAAGACGAATTCGGAATATATCATCTTATTCTAGGACGGATTATTAAAGAAGATAATAATTACAGTATGGATTCGAACTATATTCCTCCAAGCGTAATGATGAGCAGCCATCCTGATCTAGAAAAATATTATGAACTATTTGGAAAATACCTTAATGAGATTGAAATTTCATCTCAAAGTATTATTCAAAAAATACAAGATAAAGACAGTGATTCTGATCTAACAAATAATATGATATCTCTATGCGAAAAGATACTCATTTATATTGCAGAGATTCGTTTTAACTATACTAATAGAGGACGTTTTTATCAACCTATAGAAATAGCCAATGTATTTTCTGCTTTTGCTCGTGTGTGCTTTGTTTTCATTCATTCTATATCTTCAGAAAAAAAAGAAGAATTGTTAAATTATTTTCATGAATGGGGTGGTATTCAACCTAAAATGTTTTTAGAGCTTCTTTCCAATTTGGAAGAATGCCAATACGACCATCAAGATATAAGAAGTGCAATGGCTCGAATAGAATCTTCTTTAGCTTTATTTTCTGAGTTGTGGAGTAAAATTTAATAAATAAAAGAGACGCTATATACAATATAAAAAAGCTCATTATACCTAATATAGGATAATGAGCTTTTTAATAAATATAGCTATCTGTTTCTATTTGCTTATTTCACTTCTTCAAAATCTACATCAGTTACATTATTGTCGCCTCCATTAGATTGGCTACCAGTATTACCTCCGGCTTCTTGTCCCGGATTAGCACCTGCTTGTTGCTGATTGTATATATTTTGGCTCAACTCCTGCATTAATTTAGTTAATTCATCCATAGCAGAATCAACAGCCGGAATATCTTGAGCTTTGTGAGCATCTCTTAGTTTATTTAAAGCACCTTCGATAGAAGCTTTCTGATCGGCTGGAATTTTATCTCCAAGATCTTTCAATTGATTTTCTGTTTGGAAAATAACTGAATCTGCCTGATTCAACTTGTCTATCTTTTCTTTTTCTTTCTTATCTGCTTCTGCATTAGCTGCTGCTTCATCCTTCATTCGTTGGATTTCTGCGTCAGTAAGACCCGATGAAGCCTCTATCCGAATAGATTGTTCTTTGCCGGTCTTTTTATCTTTTGCCGATACACTAAGAATACCATTGGCATCAATATCAAATGTAACTTCAATTTGAGGCTCACCACGACGTGCAGGTAATATACCGTCTAAGTTGAAGACTCCTATTTGTTTATTATCCCTCGCCATTGGACGTTCTCCTTGAAGTACAACAATCTGTACAGACGGTTGATTGTCGGCAGCGGTAGAGAATGTTTCGCTCTTTTTCGTAGGAATAGTTGTATTAGCCTCAATTAGCTTAGTCATCACATTCCCCATTGTTTCTATACCAAGAGAAAGCGGAGTAACATCAAGCAACAATACATCTTTTACTTCTCCTGTTAATACAGCACCTTGTATAGCAGCACCTACAGCAACAACTTCATCAGGGTTTACACCTTTCGATGGTGTCTTTCCGAAGAACTTTTCAACTTCTGCTTGTACAGCAGGTATACGTGTAGAACCTCCGACTAAGATCACTTCATCTATATCGGATGGAGAATATCCTGCATCTTTCAACGATTGACGACATGGTTCGATACACTTACGAATAAGTGAGTCTGCTAATTGCTCAAATTTAGCACGAGTTAGATTTTTTACCAAATGTTTTGGTATACCATTAACCGGCATAATGTATGGCAAGTTAATTTCAGTAGAAGTCGTGCTTGATAGCTCTATTTTCGCTTTTTCAGCAGCTTCTTTCAAACGCTGTAAAGCCATTGGATCTTTACGTAGATCTAAGCCTTCTTCATTCATGAATTCTTCAGCCAGCCAATTGATAATTACCTGGTCGAAATCATCACCACCAAGGTGAGTATCCCCATTGGTTGACTTAACTTCAAATACACCGTCTCCTAATTCTAGGATAGAGATATCAAATGTACCACCACCAAGGTCGAATACTGCAATTTTCATATCCTTGTGAGCCTTGTCAAGACCGTAAGCAAGTGCAGCAGCTGTAGGCTCATTAACAATACGTTGAACTTTAAGACCTGCAATTTCTCCGGCTTCTTTTGTTGCCTGACGTTGCGAGTCGCTAAAGTATGCAGGTACAGTAATAACTGCGTCTGTTACTTCTTGTCCAAGATAGTCTTCAGCTGTCTTTTTCATCTTTTGAAGGATCATCGCCGAAATTTCCTGAGGAGTATAAAGACGTCCGTCAATGTCTATACGTGGTGTATTGTTATCTCCTTTCACTACTTTATAAGGTACACGGGTTACTTCGGTTTGAACTTGATCCCATGTTTCTCCCATAAATCTTTTTATGGAGTATATTGTTTTTTCCGGATTTGTGATAGCCTGACGTTTTGCAGGATCACCAATTTTACGTTCATTTCCCTCAATAAAAGCAACAACAGAAGGTGTTGTTCTTTTTCCTTCGTTGTTTGTGATAACGATAGGTTCGTTACCTTCCAACACGGCAACACAAGAGTTTGTGGTACCTAAGTCAATTCCTATTATTTTTCCCATCTTATTATATTATTATATTGTTTCTAATTAATTTCTATTATTATTTCTTTCAATTCATATTTCAATGACATTAGCCTTTGTTCAAAAGCTATGCCAAAATATAGGATGACAATAAAAAAAATAAAATATGACGATTTGTCAGAATTGATGGTGATTCTATTAGGTGTGTTTAATGTTTTTATTTATAGGTGTTTATTTGTCTTTTTTTCTGTTTTATATATATTTTAGTGACTACTATAAACTATATATAAGTATAATATATCAAGACACAAATAAGAAAATATTTAATAATAACTTAATCAAGCTTTAATACATTTCTCTTCCGTTGGATAGCAATCCGGCTTGTTATTAAATCAAACTTTTTGTAGATTTGAAGATATTTAGAGCTTAAACATATATATCAATGAGCCAACCTTTAGCAGAGCGGTTACGTCCGCGTAATCTCGAAGAGTATATAGGACAAAAACATTTAGTAGGAGAGGGTGCTATTCTTCGAAAGATGATAGAATCGGGTAGAGTCCCTTCATTTTTACTATGGGGTCCTCCCGGAGTGGGTAAAACTACATTGGCTCAGATAATAGCGAATACACTTGATACGCCTTTTTATACTCTTAGTGCCATAAACTCCGGTGTAAAAGATGTGCGTGAAGTAATTGAATTGGCTAAAAAAAATCAGTTTTTTAATACCAAAAGCCCAATTTTATTTATTGATGAAATCCATCGTTTTTCTAAATCACAACAAGATTCTTTGCTCGGTGCTGTAGAAACAGGAGTAATAACATTGATCGGTGCTACAACAGAGAATCCCTCATTTGAGGTTATTCGCCCGCTGTTGTCACGTTGTCAGGTTTATGTTTTACAATCCTTAGGTAAAGAGGATTTGGAAGAACTGGCTCATAGGGCTTTAACACAGGATATAATACTTAAAGATCGGGATATCGAACTTAAAGAAACCGATGCGATATTGCGTTTTTCAGGAGGTGATGCCCGTAAACTATTGAATATACTTGATTTAGTAATCTCTTCCGAAGTAAACGATAAAATCACAATAACCGATAAACTGGTAACAGAACGCTTGCAAGAAAATCCGGCAGCATACGATAAAGGAGGGGAAATGCATTATGACATTATTTCTGCTTTTATAAAGTCGATACGAGGGAGCGATCCCGATGCTGCTATTTATTGGTTGGCACGGATGGTGGCCGGAGGCGAAGATCCGAAATTTATAGCACGGCGTCTTGTTATTTCTGCTGCAGAAGATATTGGATTGGCAAATCCGAATGCTTTATTATTAGCTAATGCTTGTTTTGAGACATTACATAAAATAGGTTGGCCGGAAGGACGTATTGTACTGGCTGAAACTACTATATATTTGGCAACATCTCCTAAGAGTAATTCGGCATACATGTCGATAGATGAAGCCATAGCTTTAGTCAACGAAACAGGAAATCTACCTGTACCATTACATTTGCGTAATGCGCCTACAAATTTGATGAAGGAATTGAATTACGGAAAGGAATACAAATATGCACATAGTTTTGAAAATAATTTTGTACAACAAGATTATGTACCTAAAGAGATAAAGGGTAGACAATTTTGGAAACCCCAGCAGAATACAGCTGAAAGTAAAATTGTGGAATGGCTCAAGAAACTCTGGAAAGATCGATATTAAGCGCTTGCTCAAGTATTATTTTTAAGAATTTAAATTATCTAATAATAGAATTGTAGTTTACTTTTATAGCTAAAAAGTGACATGAAAAAATAGACAATTACCTGTTACTTTTGTCACTTTTTGAAAAAAGACTATGCAACAATTAAGTTTAGAATAATGAATAATAATAAACTATTGCTATCTATAATCTTTTGCCTAACGAATATATATACTTTTTCACAAGTCTATCATACCCAGGCAATATCTGATGATATATATACGGTACAGGTAAATAAAAATAACGATTGGAGTTCATATCCCATCATAGCATTGAATGGCAATGATTATGTACATATCAGTTTCGATCGTATTTCTGAAGACTCAATGAATCGTTTACGTTATCGGATAATCCACTGCGATGCATACTGGAAAAGAAGCAGTGGCATATCCGAGATAGATTATCTAAGTGGATTCAATGATAACCCGATAGATGATTATGACTCTTCTTTAAATACAACCGTAGAATATACCCACTTTGCTATTAATATACCTAATAATGATGTGAATGTCAAATTATCAGGAAATTATGTTGTTGAAGTTTACGAAGATGGTACTCCCGACGAAGTTTTACTTACTGCTTGTTTCTCTGTCGTAGATTCACAAGTAAGTATCGCTCCAAGTATAACATCTAATACGGATATTGATACAAATAAAGGTCATCAGCAGTTGTCCTTTAGTATATTGCATCAGAATCTTAATATAAGAGACCCTTTTACTGAATTGAAAATCTTTGCTTGGCAAAACAATCGCCTCGACACTGAAAGGCACCAAATAAAGCCTACTTACGTTAGTGCCGATAAACTAATATATGAGCACAATCGAAATCTGATATTTGAGGCTGGAAATGAATACCGTCGATTTGAAACGTCAAGTTATAGATACAATGGTCTGAATGTAGAGCACATTGAATATAATCGCCCTAATTATACGATGTACATCGTTCCGGATAAAATCAGAGCCGGTAGGTCATATAGTTATGATCAAGATCAAAATGGAAGATTTTATATTAGAAGTAACGATACGAATGATAGTGAGATAGAGTCTGATTACTTTAATACGGTATTTACTCTACCAATGGACAACCCGATAGGTGAGGATATTTTTATTAATGGAAATTTTACTGATAATAACTTTACCGACAAATACAGAATGAAATATGATGAAGAGCACAGACAATATTATATAGATCTGCGTTTAAAGCAAGGTTTGTATAATTATCAATATCTGACTAAGTCGGGAGCCAGTTACTCAACAGCAAAAATAGAAGGTAATTATTTTGAAACGGAAAATGAATATCAGATATTTGTCTACTATCGCCCTTCCGGACAACGTTACGACAGCCTCATAGGCGTACAAAATATTCAATCAAGAAGTAAATAAGGTGATTAGCCTAAATAAAAAATCCTCTTTATGCAAATGCGTAAAGAGGATCTGATTATATTTTCTTACAATTAATTACTCAAGGTAAGTGTATCCGTAAAGACCTGAACGATAGTTTGATAGGAATTCTTTTCCTTCTTCTACTGTTATTGTCCCTTGTTTAACACTTGATGTAACCCATGTTTCAACTGTACGAACAAGCTTCTTCGCGTTGTATTGAGCATAGTCTAATACTTCTGCAACGGTTTCACCATCTATCATTTGCTCTATTTTGTATCCGTCTTTATCAACTGATATATGAACCGCATTTGTATCTCCAAACAGGTTATGAAGGTCGCCTAATATCTCCTGATAAGCACCCACTAGGAATACTCCGAGGTAATACGATTCGTTCTTCTTCATGCTATGTACCGGCAAGTATGATGACTGATTACCATTAGAGATAAAGTTATCTATCTTTCCGTCAGAGTCACAAGTTACATCCTGTAATGTTGCTGTTCTATCTGGCTTTTCGTCCAATCTATGAATTGGTATAATCGGGAAAATCTGGTCAATAGCCCAAGAGTCCGGCAACGACTGAAATAGAGAGAAATTACAGAAATATTTATCCGGTAATAATTTTGATAATTGTTTCAACTCTTCAGGAGCATGTTTTGCTCTGCCTGCAATTTGGAATATTTCACGGGCAATAGAGAAGTAAAGACGCTCTACCTGCGCTCTCGTTTTCAATGTTAGCATTCCTAAACTGAATAAGTCGAGAGCCTCTTCACGAATCTGTTGTGCATCGTGCCAAGCTTCTAACATACGCGATTGGCTAAGATCGTCCCATATTTGATACAGCTCCTTAACGAGTTCATGGTCATCTTCCGACAACTCTTTATCTTCGTCCCACTCCGGCAAAGTAGCTGTTTCCAACACTTCAAATACCAGAATAGAGTGATGTGCCGTAAGCGATCTGCCCGATTCTGTTATAATATTAGGGTGTGGAATGCCATTCTTATCAGCTGCATCTACCATTGTAGCGATAGAGTCATTCACATACTCTTGTATGGAGTAGTTTACACTACTTTCGTTATAAGAAGAACGTGTGCCATCGTAGTCAACGCCCAGTCCTCCACCAATATCAACAAACTCCACCTTAAAGCCCATTGCATGTAGCTGTACATAGAATTGAGCGGCTTCACGTAAAGCTGTTTTTATCCGGCGAATTTTGGTAATCTGGCTTCCGATATGGAAGTGAATAAGACGTAAAGAATCTTGCATATTTGCTTTTTCAAGATATGCTAAAGCTTCTAACAGCTCACTCGAATTCAAACCGAATTTGCTTCCATCGCCTCCTGATTCTTCCCATTTACCACTACCGGAGCTAGCTAGTTTGATACGGATACCAATATTAGGTGTTATTTTTAGCCTTTTAGCTATTTTGGCAATTAGCGGTATCTCATTCAGTTTCTCAACTACAATGAATATATGCTTACCCATTTTTTGAGCCAATAAAGCTAACTCAATATAACTTTCGTCCTTATATCCATTACAGATTATAAGCGAATCAGAATCGGTGTTGATTGCGATAACGGCATGAAGTTCCGGCTTAGAACCGGCTTCCAGTCCGATATTGAATTTTTTCCCATGGCTGATAAGTTCTTCTACTACCGGGCGCATTTGATTTACCTTGATAGGGTATATTATATGGTTTTGCCCTTTATATTCATATTCTTCGGCAGCCTGTTTAAAGCACGTGGAAATTTTCTCGATACGATTATCCAGGATATCCGGAAAACGAATCAAAACAGGAGCTGACACATCGCGAAGCTGCAATTCGTCCATCAGTTCTTTTAAATCAACAGCCACCCCGTCTTTTCTCGGAGTTACAACAACGTTACCTTTCTCATTAACAGAAAAGTAATTAATACCCCAGCCTGCGATGTTATACAACTCAGCTGAGTCTTCGATGCGCCATTTTCTCATTCTTTGTGTAAAGTGAAATTTATTTAAATAGATAAATATGTTGTTATTTTAGCATTTTTAGGGTCTTTCGACTCCTCACCATAGATGTCGAAATCTGCTAAATAACGTCTTTTTATATTAGACTGCCAAATATGTGCCCAAGTTTTACCTATGGCATAAGGCAGTTCACCTTCCGAAAGGTACTTATAATATTTCGATTCCGGTATTTCTTTGAAAGTCAATCCCAAATTTGTAGGTATCCCTTCAACACTGGAAACTTTATAACCTAATACAGTCGTGTATTCTCCTGTATAGTCACTCTCATAATCAGTATAAATGCAATAGATATCGTTAGATACCTTATTCGGCATCAGTTGCTGAATGTAAGCATTACGGAAAAAAACTTCCCATAGTTTTGCAATATCCTCTTGCGATTGATGATTCTGATTCGTAGTACGGACAGATATTCCAACAACCACAAACTTAGTCAGAGTGACTTCTTCACGATTCATCCTTATTTCCTCTTTAAGATATTTGTTACTTCAGCAATATACAAGTAATGAAAATCCTTTTCGGGATACCATCTTTCGATGATGTCTTTCTCTAAAAAAGCATCTTCTTGAATGCGCTGGACAAAGAGCTTTTTGACAAAAATAGCTGTTTCGGCTTCCATAAAATATGGTATATTCTTATCGAAAGCAATATTTAGTCCGGCTTTTGAGATTTTATCTTCATCACGTCCCGATACTTTACCTAAATAACTTAAGTCCTTTAAGTATTTTTTATCAAAGAAAGTAAGAGAAAAAGATTCAGTACTTTCTACAAACTCCCTTGTGTATCTTTGAGGACGTATAACAACAAATACTACTTCTTTGTTCCACATCACACCGTACCCACCCCAACTAGCAGTCATTGTATTCACTGTTCCATCGGGCTTAGATGCAGTAACGAGCATCCATTTGTTTTTTAACCCAAATGAATCGGGAGTAAAATCTTTTATATCTATTTTTTCAAAGGATGTCATGATTTAGCAATTGTCAATATCGTTTTCAATTAAAAAGTAACAAAAGCAACAGTTTTTATACTGTTTCTAGATGTCACTTTTTTATTTCTAAACTAATTCTAATGGTCTGTCTAAAGATAATTTAATCGAGTTTCAATACAGCTAAGAAGGCTTTTTGAGGAACTTCTACGTTTCCTACCTGCTTCATGCGTTTTTTACCTTCTTTTTGTTTTTCGAGAAGTTTACGCTTACGAGAGATATCACCACCATAACATTTCGCCGTAACATCTTTACGTACGGCCTTGATCGTCTCACGGGCAATAATTTTAGCACCGATAGCAGCCTGTATTGCTATATCAAATTGTTGACGGGGAATAAGTTCTCTCAATTTTTCACACATGCGACGACCGAAGTTTACGGCATTGTCAACATGAGTTAGTGTAGAGAGGGCATCTACAGATTCACCATTTAATAGTATATCAAGTTTTACAAGCTTCGATTCACGATAGTCGTGCATATGATAATCGAAAGAAGCGTATCCTTTCGAAATACTTTTCAGCTTATCGTAAAAGTCGATAACAATCTCACCTAATGGTATATCATATATAATCTCAACACGATCTCCTGAGATATATTCTTGTTTGATAAGGATACCTCGTTTGCCGAGACATAAAGTCATAATAGCCCCTATATAGGTGGTATTGGTGATTACCGAAGCACGTATATAAGGTTCTTCTATATAATCTATCAGGGTAGGGTCGGGGAGTCCTGCCGGATTGTGAACCTCTTTCGTGTTCCCTTTCTTGTCGTGAACTATATAAGATACGTTCGGAACAGTTGTGATCACATCCATGTTGAATTCCCGGTCGAGGCGTTCCTGTATAATCTCCATATGTAATAGACCTAAGAATCCGCAACGGAAACCAAACCCTAAGGCAACAGATGATTCCGGCTGAAATGTAAGAGAGGCATCATTCAACTGAAGTTTCTCTAACGATGAGCGTAGGTCTTCAAAGTCTTCGCTATCGATAGGATAAACTCCGGCAAAAACCATTGGCTTTACTTCCTCGAAGCCATCAATAGCCTTATCGCACGCTCCTTTTACATGTGTGATAGTATCACCAACTTTTACTTCTTTCGAAGTTTTAATCCCTGAAATTATATAACCAACGTCGCCACATCTAACTTCATTGCGCGGAGACATATCCAGTTTTAGTACACCTACTTCATCAGCGTCATATTCTTTACCTGTTGCAAAGAATTTTACGAGATCACCTTTCTTTATTGTTCCATTCACTACTTTATAATAGGCAATGATACCACGGAAAGAATTAAAAACTGAATCGAAAATAAGTGCTTGCAATGGAGCTTCGGGGTCTCCTTGTGGTTCCGGAATTCGTTCTATAATCGAATCCAGTATGGTATAAACGCCTTCTCCTGTTTTACCACTGGCTCGTATTATATCTTCTTTTTTTACACCTAACAGTTCTATGATCTGATCTTCAACTTCATCAGGCATAGCACTTGGCAGGTCTATTTTGTTCAGAATAGGAATAATTTCAAGATCATGCTCAATTGCCATATACAGGTTTGATATTGTTTGTGCCTGTATACCTTGTGCTGCGTCTACGATCAACAAAGCGCCTTCACATGCTGCTATAGAGCGCGAAACTTCATACGAAAAGTCAACGTGTCCGGGAGTATCTATCAGATTAAGAATATATTTTTCGCCTTTATATACATATTCCATCTGGATAGCATGGCTTTTTATCGTGATGCCACGCTCACGTTCCAGATCCATGTTGTCAAGTACCTGAGCTTGCAAGTCTTTGCCTTCAACAGTCTTTGTATATTCTAAAAGCCTGTCAGCAAGGGTACTTTTACCATGATCAATATGTGCTATAATGCAAAAATTTCGTATTTTATCCATTCTATAATAAATCTTCTTTTTGGTGTATCGATTTGAAGTAAATATACTACCCCAAATTAGGCTGCAAATATACAAAAAAGATATAAAATACAGGGCTATTCGAGAAACAGAATTCAGAGACTTTAAAGAAAGATTGGATCATGAGAAATAAATGCATTATCATTCTGTATATAAACTATGTCCATATATAATAAAAATAGGATGTACTATTGATACATCCTATTTCTTTATTCTGATATAATTTTATTTTTCTGTTTCCTTATACCATTTATTTAGCTGTCCGTTAACAAAAACAAAGTACCAGTGGTTTTTAAATTTATCTACATATTCTAAAGTCTGGTCTCCATTACTTCTTTGGTCGACAACTGAATATTTATCACCCATAAGTGAGACGATCTCTCGTTGTGTCATTCCCAGTTCTACTTGTTTTAGTTGTGTATTGTAAACTGGTCCGCAAGCTGCAAGTGTAAATGCAACAAGGCATGCAAAAAATATCTTTTTCATAATATAATTGTTTTATAACCTATTTAACGTTCTAAGCATGTGTTTAGTTCTCAGATATAGAGTAATATCAATTTATAGTGATTTTTGAAAAAAGGAGATAATGAATTGCTAATCTTCTTTGCAACAGTCACAACCCTCATGTTTCTCTAAAACTCTGTGAGGAAAATCTCCATGTCCAATTATTTCAATAGGACACGAATTGTATGATTTTTCAAGCCAGTCGGTCGAGATATTCGTGCCTGAATGATAATGCAGTCCTTCGTTTACGCATGCTATATTCTTCACGAGTGAAATAACGGTTCCAACATCATGAGATACCAGTATGATAGCCGTATCCAGATTTATCTCTTCTAGCAATTTGTAGAAATTACTTTCAAAACGTTTATCCACATAGGAATTCGGCTCATCAAGAACCAACAAATCGGGGTCATCGATAATTGCCCTTCCTAGTAATGTACGTTGCAACTGTCCCCCTGATAACGCACCTATCGAACGGTGTATAAGCTGTTCCAACCCCATTTTTTCGGCAATGACGCTCACCTTTTCTTTTTGTTCCTTTGTATAAGAAGAGAAAAGGCCTTTTTTTACGGTTAACCCAGACAAGATAACATCAGATACAGATATTGGAAATTTTTTATCAATCTGGTTGATCTGAGGTAAATAACCGATGTTTATTTTATCAACCTTTATATTATTCCTGTAAAAAGATATTTTACCCGAAGTCGGTTTGACCAACCCCATGAGTGTTTTCAGAAGAGTTGTTTTACCTCCTCCGTTTGGGCCGATAATACCAAGAAAATCATTCTTGGTAACGTCCAGATTGACATTCTTCAATACATAAGGATTGCCGTCGTATCCTACAGAAAGATCTTTTATCTCAAGAATTTTACTCATCAATTAATCTTCTAAAGCCATAGCTCTAGCTATTTTAATCATTTCTTCACTCCAATTATAAGACAGCAGATTGATAGGTATAGCTTTTCCGCCAATAGCTTGGGCTACTGTTTCAGCATTCTTTGTTTCAAATTCTTTTTGAATAAAGACAACTTTTATACTTTCAGCTATTGCTTTATCTATCAGTTCTTTCAATTGCGCAGGAGAAGGGTTCTTTCCTTCATGCTCAATGGAATACTGTGTCAGTCCATATTCTTGAGCAAAATAGCTAAGCGCAGGGTGGTAAATGATAAAAGCTTTGCTTGGTGCTTTTTCCAGATACGATTTTATTATACTATCGGTCTTGTCTATTTCAGAGAGAAGTTTATCGTAATTTGCTTTGTAATCAGCTTCATTTACTCTGTCTATTTCAATAAGCCCTTTGTACATGTTTTCTGCAATGATTTTAGCAGAAACGACAGAACTCCATGTATGTGGATCTCCTCCTACATGTCCATGATGACTATGATCATGCCCTTCGTGATGATTGTGGTCTTCACATGTTGATTCTATACCATCCGAACAATCAATTACTTTAAACGCAGGATTACTTGCCGCAACTTTATTTATCAGAGAGTTCTCTATACCAAGGTAACCCACCTTGAAATAAGCTGTACTTTTGTCAAGATTCATCATCTGTGAAGGAGTAAAGTCTGCACTTTCCGGATTCATTCCGGGAGAAATAATGCATTCTACTTTAAAGTGATTCCCGACAAGAGCCTCTAAAAAATACTTCTGCGGTTCTATCGTGACCATCAGTATTTTAGAGTCTTCAGCTTTTGTTGAAGGTTTACAACCTTGTAATAAAGCAAGTGTAAGTATTCCCAAACATAAAGCTATATATGTATGTCTATGTTTCATTATTTAATATAGTCTTATTTTACTTTTCCTTCGTTAGGTCGTATATTTTACGAATGTGATCAAGTTCTTTCTTGAAGTCAATGTTCAGGTCTATCAAAGTGCCATCGTTAAGATCATACACCCAACCTGCTACACGTGGATATCCTGATTCCAAATATGATTTTTGCACTTCTGCTGTTTTTATAACATTCAGACACTGTTCGTATACATTAAGTTCTACCAAGCGATTGTAGCGGTCTTTCATATCAGGAATAGCATCTAGCTCTTTTTCGTGTAAACGATATACATCTCGTACATTTCTTAACCATGGATTCAGGATACCTAAATCTCTCGGTTGCATAGCTGCTTTTATTCCGCCGCAATTATAGTGGCCGCAAACAATTATATACTTTACATTCAAATATTCTACAGCATAGTTAATAACAGACAATACATTCAGATCATTATTTACAACCATATTGGCTATATTGCGATGAACGAATACTTCTCCCGGTTGCAATCCCATTATTTCATTTGCATGTACACGACTATCCGAACATCCTATATATAAATAGTCAGGGTTTTGCTCTTTTACAAGATGGGTAAAGAAATCCGGATTTTCTTTGTTCTTATTCTCAACCCATTTTTTGTTTTCTGCAAAAATTTTCTGATATGATTCTTGTATTTGCATCTAGTTTTCTGAGGTTTTAAGTTCTTGTATTATATTCGTTACCTGTTCGATCAATGATTTTGTGTTATCATTAACAATTACAAAGTCAGAAAGTTTAGCTTTTTCTTCATCCGACATCTGATTTTGTATACGTTCCATCACCTTTTCTTTAGGGAGGTTGTCTCGTAACATTGTTCGCTCGATTCTTATGTCTAAAGGCGTATATACCATCAACACCCTATCCATCATTCTGTTAAATCCAGATTCAAAGAGGATCGCAGCTTCATGCGCTACAATGTCACATTGTGCATGTTTTTTTACCCATTCAATAAAATCACGTTCTACTTCGGGATGAATAATTGCATTTACTGTTTCCAGTTTTTTCTTATCATTAAATATATGAGAAGCAAGCAATGGTTTATTTAGTACTGCACCACTATATAGTTCTTCACCAAATAGATTAATTAGCTTTTTTCGAATTGTAGGAGATGTGGCAACTAACCTTTTACTTTCTATATCAGCAATGTAAACAGGCACACCACTAAGTGAAAATATCTGAGAGACAGTTGATTTTCCACTGCCTATACCACCGGTTATACCTAGTTTGATCATAATAATTGTTATTATTGTTCGAGTACAAACTCTACCTCTGAAGGTACAGGTGTCATTGTGCGTATATAATCAGGACTATCGGTTATACGTACAGGTATAGTTGCATCTTTCAGCTCTTTTATATCGTTGTAGTCTATAGTAACTTCGAAATTACTACTGGTTATATTATCAGGTCTTCTCTTGCCTACAAAAAATTCAATTTTGACAGCAGACGGAAATAGTTTTATTTCTAAGTTGCTTGGTAAATTGATACAGGTAATAGGTACTTCAACTTCCTTTTTTATAAACTCATCGATTGGAATGTTCAATTCTACTTCACTCGGAACATATTTGACTCCTAGTATAGGCTTCATCTTTATTTTTACTTTCTTTGCCGATTTGATATTCCTTAATGTATCCGATTCTGTATAAGCAAAGAAAATAGTATCTAATGAAGCTTTACTGCCGTATACCATAACAGAATCCGGCTGGGTTATCAAGTCTCCGTCGAGCATATAACCGGCATCGAGACTTACGCTACCGTTAAAAATAACAGGTAACTTCTTGCTTCGTAATAATGCGTATGAATATGATACCCGAGTAGGTGAGTAGCTAATTAGTTCGGATGTGACAAAAAGCTTTGAACGGATTAATTGCTCAAAATTACGTCCTTGAATAACCTTGTCCGGTGAATTCTTTATAACCTCTCTGACATCAACCACCAGTGAGTCTTTACGTCTGGTCAGGTAATATCGGAATAGGGTAGCACCATCATCTTTGATTCGGGCATAAACCGTAGTTGGCAGTTCATTCTCAAAGACTATACTATCTGGCTCATTTATGTATTTAACAGGTATAGCAAGGGTGGCCTCGTATTTTTGGCGATACACTTGCATCATCCAGAAAATAAAAGATAAAAGCACAAAAAACATGAAGGTCAAAATCTTTTTCCACCGAATTGTCTTGAAAAAAGCTTTGACCTTTTGTGCAAATATTTCCTTATCGTAAGTATCGCTCATAAGCTATACCCGGATATTTACCGTAATAAAAAAATTATTGTTTCTTAGTATCTTCGGCTGAAACATATACAGAAGATTTTTCAATCTTAATTTTTACTCCCTCTGCTATTTCAAGAATAAAATATGTATCACCCACTTCTTTCACTTTTCCGTGAACACCTCCGGCTGTAATAACTTTGTCACCTACCTTAATGGCGTTTCTTGCTTCTTGTAGAGCTTTTTGTTTCTTCTGCTGTGGTCTGATCATAAAGAAGTACATAATTCCGAAGAGCAGTACCATCATTATAATCATGCCGGTACTTCCGCCTAATAAACCTCCGGCAGGAGAAGCTCCACCATCTGCAGCTTGTAACAATACATTTAATAAAGTCATAATTGTTCTTTAATATTGATTTATATTATTCTTACTTCAGTTACTTTTTTTGAATAAGTTTTTACAAATATAAGTGAATATTTTGAAATAGGCTTTATGCGAAAATATGATAAATGCTATTATTTCTTAATTATCTTTTTTTCTTCTTTCAGCTCTTTTACAATTGCATCCAAAATTCCATTTATAAAAGAAGCACTTTTTATAGTACTATATGACTTCGCTATATCGATATATTCATTTAAGGAAACACTAATTGGGATAGATGAGAATTCGATGATTTCGGCTATTGCAATCTGCATTATAACCATATCCATCAGAGCAATACGTTCCGACTCCCAATTCTTAGTGTATTTATCAATCAGCTCTTTATATTCATTTCCGTTGAATAAGGACTCTCTCAATAATTTTACTGCAAACTCTTTATCCGTTTCATCCTTAAACATAGGAAGCAACTCTTGTTCTGTTCCTTTGTTTTCTTCAAAGCGTTTAATCGTTTTTAAAACAAAAGATTGAATAATTTCGATATCGTCGTTCCAATAAAGACTTTCGTCCTCAAGGATGGAGTACAAATCTTCAGTCGTGCATATAATTTGCTTGAAAACTTTACGCCAAAATTCACGATCGTCAGTATATTCTTGAGATTGATTTTCTGTATATTCTTTATATATGTCAGAGTTTAAGATATTATCCAATAGGTTGCGGATGAAGGCATCATGTTCTGCCCATGAGAAAGGCCTATCGTTCAGGTATTTTATCAGTTCTGTGTTTTGACTGAGTTGAGATATGAATTTATTATTCAACAACTTTGTGTTTGGGCTCATATCCTCTTTAGTGGGCAATAGCTTCGATTTACGACTATCTACTCTCTGAGCATAAGTATTAGTCAACTCTACCATCAACGATAACAGATAAAAGTACAAATCATATGATTTTTGTAGGCTAAGCATTAACTCACTTTCTGCCTTTCTCAAATCTGTGGTTTCACTATGACTGCATGAGAACAGTATTTGAACAACCCTGATACGAATAAGAACGCGATTTATCATTTATATATAAAAATGTTTCAAGCTGCAAAAATACACATTTTTTTGTAATACAATAGTTTTTTTCGGCAACATCTTTCTCGTTATAAAACGAAGGAGGATTTATAATGAAAAATTAGAATTATCTTTGCCCTGTCTTTATTAGGAATATAATTTATAACGAATCAACATAAACATTTATATCGCTTAGATGTTTAATAGAAGTAAGTAATGAAAAAAATAGTTATCGCAATAGATGGGTTTTCATCGAATGGTAAGAGTACTATGGCCAAAAGTTTGGCAAGGGAGATAGGGTATATCTATATAGATAGTGGAGCCATGTATAGGGCTGTAACGCTATATTGCATAGAACATAACCTCTTTAATGGCGAAACGCTGGATGAAGAAAAATTGCGTAACGAAATAGAAAATATAAAGATACAGTTTCACTTAAATAAGGATACAGGAACTCCTGAGACATACCTGAATGGACAGAATGTTGAAAGTCTGATACGCAGTATGGAAGTATCGTCTAAAGTGAGTATTGTTAGTGCAATTCCTTTTGTACGCCATGCAATGGTGGCTCTCCAACAAGAAATGGGTAAGGCGAAAGGAATCGTAATGGATGGGAGAGATATAGGAACTGTTGTTTTTCCTGATGCCGAAATGAAAGTTTTTGTGACAGCAAAAGCTGAAATTAGAGCACAGAGACGCTTTGATGAATTGCAGTCGAAGGGTGATACGAAAACGACATACGAAGAAGTGTTGGAAAATTTAAGAACCAGAGATCATATGGATCAGACGCGGGCAGAAAGCCCTTTAATCCAAGCGGATGACGCCATTCTTCTAGATAATTCATATATGACCATTGACGATCAAATGCAATGGTTGGTACAAAAGTTCAAACAAATAACTACAAATTAAATGAGTAATATAGAAATAGATGCTAAGTCAGGTTTTTGCTTTGGGGTAGTTAATGCCATAAAGAAAGCAGAAGAAGAATTGGCCAAAGGAGGCATGCTTTATTGTTTAGGTGATATCGTGCACAATAACCTAGAAGTAGACAGGTTGGAAAAACTTGGAATGAAGACTATTAATCATGAAGAGTTTGCAAAACTGAAAAATGCAAGAGTTTTACTTAGGGCTCATGGCGAACCACCTTCAACCTATCAAACGGCAAAAGAAAACAATATCGAGATCATAGATGCCTCATGTCCTGTTGTTTTACGTCTTCAGAAAAAGATACACGACAAATATGACAGTGAAAGAGATAACAATACACAAATTGTTATTTATGGTAAAAACGGGCATGCCGAAGTGAATGGGCTACTCGGACAAACTGAATCGAGTGCTATTGTTATTGAGAAGAAGGAAGATCTCGAAAAACTCGATTTTTCTAAAAATATTTGTTTATTCTCTCAGACAACAAAACCGCTGGATGGATTTCAAGAGATAATTGATATTATTCAAGGCAGAATGACGGGAGATGCTAAATTTGAATTTTTTGATACTATTTGTCGTCAAGTATCAAACCGTATTCCTAACATCAAAGAATTTGCTCTGAATAATGACATCATATTCTTTGTGGCAGGAGAGAAGAGTTCGAATGGAAAAGTCTTATTTGCTGAGTGTAAAAAATATAATCCGAACTCGTATTTTATCACTACACCATCAGATATAAACCCTGATTTAGTAAGCAAAACAGCCTCAATAGGTATTTGTGGTGCAACTTCTACTCCGAAATGGCAAATGGAAGAAGTAGAAGCAAAAATAGAGGAAATAAGATCGGTGTTAATTTAACCAAATTGACATATTGAGATTAGCCTTATCAGTAAATTTATTCTTATTTTTGTAATTCATTTTGAAAAAGGGACTTTAAGAATAAATATAAATAACATTATGGCTAACATTAAGTGTATTGGTATCCTTACTTCCGGAGGCGATGCTCCGGGTATGAATGCAGCTATTCGTGCAGTAACTCGTTCAGCTATCTATAACGGAATAGAAGTTAAAGGTGTTATGCGTGGTTATAAGGGATTGGTATTTGATGAGATTATACCATTCAAAACAAATAGTGTAAGTAATATTATACAGCAAGGAGGTACAATTCTTAAAACAGCTCGTTGTAAAGAGTTTGAAACAACAGAAGGTCGTCAGACAGCATACGAAACACTTCAACGCGAGAATATTGATGCTTTGGTCGTTATAGGTGGAGATGGTTCACTTACCGGAGCCCGTATTTTTGCACAGGAATATAATTTTCCTATAGTTGGTCTACCTGGAACCATCGATAATGACTTGCAAGGAACAGATTTAACGATTGGTTATGATACAGCGTTGAATACAATCATGCAAGCTGTAGATAAAATTCGCGATACAGCCAGTTCGCACGAACGTTTATTTTTTATTGAAGTGATGGGGCGTGAATGCGGTATTCTTGCACTTAACGGAGCGATTGCCTCCGGAGCAGAAGCTGCCATTATCCCTGAGAGATCAATGCAACAAGACCAATTAGCAGATTTGATATCCAATGGATTTCGTAAAAGTAAAAATAGTAGCCTTGTTCTTGTAACAGAGGGAGATATCACCGGTGGTGCAATGGCAATGGCTGAGCGTGTAAAAAAAGAATTTCCCCAGTACGATGTACGAGTAACTATTCTTGGGCATGTACAACGTGGAGGTTCTCCTACTGCAAACGACCGTATACTAGCTAGCCGAATGGGTGCTTCCGCAATTGATGCTCTGCTTGATGGTCAACGCAATGTAATGATTGGTATTCAGAATGATGTGATTGTATATGTTCCATTTTCCAAAGCAATCAAAAAGAATAAACCAATTCAGCCGGATTTAGTAGAAACATTGAAGGTTCTTTCGATTTAAGAATAGAATAAAATATATAGATACTAAATAAAAAACGACGAAATCATTATCCGATTTTGTCGTTTTTTTTCTTTGATTATTTCCTTTTGAAAAAAACTTTAATTACAAGAGTCTTCAGACAAACAAATATTCTTTCCTTCTAACTGAATTGTGGCATGCTTAATTCCAAATTTTTCATCAATAGAGCGCTTAGCCTTCTCTAGGATTAGGTCACGATCAACATTTGGTTTTACTATTAGGTGAACTGTTAATACCGAAAATTCGGACGTTATCATCCATATATGTAAGTCATGTATATCTTCTATGCCTTCTATTGACTTCAACGCATTTACAACTTCATCAGAGTCTATCTCTGATGGTTTAGCTTCCATCAATATGTTAACAGATTCTTTAAGGACATGCCATCCACTATAAAGAACTAGGAGTGAAACAATCATACTTGCTATTGGGTCGGCTATATACCAGCCAAACAACATGATGAGTATTGCTGCAGCTATAGCCCCAACAGAACCTAACAAATCGCCTATAACGTGCAGAAAGGCACTTCTTATATTTAAGTTTTCTTTGGTCGAGCCTTGTGAATGCAGGATATATGCGACAATTATATTAATAATTAGTCCAATGACTGATATGACCATCATACCCAGGCCTATTACATGAGGAGGTTCTGAAAGTCGATGTATTGCTTCTTTGAATATAAAAACAGAAATCAGGACAAGTACAATGCCATTTAGTAACGCAGCTAGGATTTCAAAACGTTTATATCCATAGGTTTTGGATGGGGTTGCTGCTCTGGATCCGAAAATAAGAGCACTTAAACTTAATCCTAGTGCAACAGCATCACTTAACATATGCCCAGCATCAGATATTAAAGCTAAGCTGTTCGTTAAATACCCTCCGATGAATTCAACAAACATAAATCCTGCTATCAGAAAGAAGCTAATCGTTAAAGCCTTCTTATTGGCATTATGTGCATGGCTATGCCCGCTATGTGAATGTTCGTGGGGGTTATGATTGTGATCGTGTTTCATACGTTCTTATTTAGAATTATTTAAAATAAAAAAGCAAGGGTAAAGTTACTTCTTTTTCCCTTGCTTCTGTTATCTAGAATTATAATTCTTCTTACCTAGTCATTCATTGAGATAAGGAATTCTTCATTATTTATTGTTTTTCTTAATCTTCCGTCAAGGAACTGCATTGCTTCTACAGAGTTCATGTCAGATAAGAAGTTACGAAGAACCCACATTCTGCTTAGTGTATCGTTGCTGAGTAACAAGTCATCTCTACGAGTACTTGATGCAATAATATCCACTGCAGGGAATATGCGCTTGTTAGACAATTTACGATCGAGCTGAAGCTCCATATTGCCTGTACCTTTAAACTCTTCGAAGATAACATCATCCATTTTAGAGCCGGTCTCAGTGAGTGCTGTTGCAATGATTGTTAGAGATCCTCCATTTTCGATATTACGCGCTGCTCCGAAGAAACGTTTTGGCTTATGTAATGCATTCGCGTCAACCCCTCCGGTTAATACTTTTCCTGATGCCGGTTGCACAGTATTGTATGCACGAGCTAGACGAGTGATAGAATCCAATAGGATAACCACGTCGTGTCCGCACTCTACCATACGTTTTGCTTTATTCAATACTATTTCGGCGATCTTCACATGGCGATCTGCCGGTTCGTCAAATGTAGATGCTATAACTTCAGCATTTACACTACGTTCCATATCGGTAACCTCCTCAGGGCGTTCATCGATCAGAAGAACGATCATGTACACCTCAGGATGGTTATCTGCAATGGCATTTGCTATATCTTTTAGCAATGTTGTTTTACCGGTCTTCGGTTGAGCAACAATCAAACCACGCTGTCCTTTACCAATCGGAGAGAATAGATCTACAACACGACATGATAGATTGTCATTACGTCCTTTTGTTAGTTTAAATTTTTCATCTGGGAATAGCGGCTTCAAATGATCAAACGGAACGCGGTCACGTACTTCATCCGGTGTGCGTCCATTGATTCTATCTACCTTAACTAAAGGAAAGAATTTTTCAGACTCTTTCGGTGGACGTATTGGTCCTTCCACAATATCCCCGGTTTTTAAGCCGAATAGGCGTATTTGAGATTGGGATATATATATATCATCAGGTGACGACATATAATTATAATCGGATGAACGGAGGAATCCGTAGCCTTCCGACATAATCTCTAAAACACCTGTAGCTGATAATATTCCTTCAAAATCAAAAGATTTTTCCTGATTCTGATTATTTTGTTTTTGATTTTGTTGATTATTTTGTTGCTGTGCGGGTTTATTTGTTTTAGCTAGTACTTCAGTAATAATTTCCACAGCCGGAACCTCTGCATCAACCTCTAATGGAGATAGAAGTGGTAATCCCGGAACAGGTTCTTCTGGTTGAGCTTCTCTTACTTTGTTAGAGCGAAAAACCAGTTGAGTCGGCTTTACAGCTGTTGGCTGTTGTTTTACATTGCTGACAGGCTTAGCTTCCTTCTCTTTTTCTTCCACTTTTTTTACCACCTCTTTTTGTGGGGTCTTTTCTTTTTCTTCAATGACTACTTTCGGTTCATTTTTCTTTTCCACAACAGGAGCCTCTTTAGGTGTTACTTTTACCTGAGGTTTTGGCTCTTCTTTTTTAGGGGAGGCATCAGCAGGTTTAGAGTCTTGTTTTTCTGTTTTTTTCGCTTGCGGTTGGTTCTTGGGTCTTTCTTGTTTGTTCTTAGCTGCAGACTGGGATTTTCTTTGTTGTTGTTCTATCCGATCTTCGCTTTGATAGCTCTCAGAGTTTTTGTTTTTTGCTTCTAAGATAGCTTGTTCATCAAGAATTTTATAGATTAACTCATCTTTCTTATAAGCATCAGGACGTCGTATCCCAAGCTCCTTTGCGATGGTTCTAAGTTCGATAGTGAGCTTCTCGTTAAGCTCAAGAATGTTGTATATACGCATGTATATCTATATTAAAATATTGATTTTTGAGAATTTTTAATAAATTAGAGTAAAGCCTTTTCTGTAAAACTTTATAATAATAACTTTAATGGAACTTAACTTTAGGGAGATAATAATTTAAGGTTATTATCTAAGATTTAAATAGTTAGTTTGTTGGCTGGCTATCTGTCGGGATGATATTCAACCCCTAATCTTTTTTGTTTACAAGAGAAAATAATTATTTTATTTTTTTTGCTAGACAAAGATAGATTTGCAATAAACCTGTGCAAAGATAATAAAAGAAATCTATTTTACAACATCTATTCTGTTATTGTTTTTTCTATTTCCTTCATAATAAAGACATATAAACTGGTTCTAAATAGTGGAATATGAACATATATGTGAGGACGGGTGTTAATTAGGGACTACAGTGTTGAAAAATCTTTATTGATTCTTTAATTTAAAGATTTATCTTTGCTCCCCGTAAAATTATTAATATCATTAAACCCAATAATAACATGATTACAGATATTGAGATTGCAAGAAATATAGAGTTAGAAAATATAAATATTATAGCCAAGAAGCTCGGAATATCTCAAGAGCAACTATATAATTATGGTAAATATATAGCTAAAATACCTGTATCTCTAATCAATGATCAGAAGGTGGCTAATAGTAACCTCATATTAGTTACAGCAATAACCCCCACTAAAGCAGGAATAGGGAAAACAACAACTTCTATTGGGTTAGCTTTGGGTTTAAACAAAATAGGGAAAAAAACAGTTGTTGCATTAAGAGAGCCATCATTAGGGCCTTGCTTTGGAATGAAAGGAGGTGCTACCGGAGGAGGTCATGCTCAGGTTTTGCCTATGGAAGATATTAATCTGCATTTTACAGGCGATTTTCACGCAATAACATCTGCACATAATATGATAACCGCTTTACTTGATAACTATTTGTATAGAAGTAAGGGCACAAAAGGTTTTTTGAAGGAAATAACATGGAAGAGGGTACTGGATGTAAATGATAGGAGCTTAAGATATATCGTCACTGGATTGAATGGAACAACAAATGGTATCCCCACTGAGTCCGGATTTGAAATTACTCCGGCTTCAGAAATAATGGCTATTCTATGTTTATCGAAAGATATTGATGATTTAAAGCGAAGAATAGGAAATATCATTCTGGGATATACCGTCGAAAATAATGCTTTTACAGTTAATGATCTCGGTGTTTCAGGTGCTATTGCTGTTTTATTGAAAAATGCGATAAACCCCAATTTGGTACAAACTACAGAACATTCTGCGGCTATTATACACGGTGGGCCTTTTGCAAATATAGCTCATGGTTGTAACTCTGTAATTGCTACCAAAATGGCAATGTCTCATGCTGATTATGTAATAACTGAGGCCGGCTTTGGTGCAGATCTGGGTGCTGAAAAGTTCTTTAATATTAAATGTCGTAAGGCCGGTATAACACCTAAGCTTACAATAATAGTGATCACTACTCAGGCATTGAAAATGCATGGAGGAGTAGCTTTGGAAGATATTAAGAAGAAAAATATAGATGGGCTGCTGAAAGGTTTTGAAAATTTGAACAAGCATATCGAAAATATGAAATCTTTCGGACAGACCGTTCTTGTATCTTTAAATAGATATGGTTTCGATTCTGATGAAGAAATTTCATTGATAGAGAAATGTTGTGATAAAATGGGAGTTGGATTTGCCTTGAATGATTCTTATGTAAAAGGAGGCGAAGGAGCTATAGCATTAGCGAAGAAAGTTGTCGAACAAATTGACTTAAATCCTTCCAGAAGTTTAACTTTTACATACGATGATGAAGATGCTATTGATACTAAGATAGATAAAGTTGCAAAGAAAATATATGGTGCAGCCTCTGTTGTATTTAGCAATAAAGCTAAAAGAAAACTGGATACGATTAAGAAAATGGGCATAACTCATTATCCGATTTGTATCGCAAAAACGCAATATTCTTTTTCTGACGATGCCAGCCTGTATGGCACTCCCAAAGATTTTGAATTTACAATAAATGATATTGTGATTAACAATGGTGCTGAATTTATTGTTGCTATAGCCGGAGATATCATGCGAATGCCGGGGTTACCCGCAGAGCCGCAAGCAAAGCATATTGATATTGTAAATGGTATGATTGAAGGACTTAGTTGATAGGTATTTCATGATTTAAAATAAACAAAAAAGCCTCTGAATATTTCTTCAGAGGCTTTTTTTATAATCAATCTAATCAAACTTATTCTACAATAAAATCACTTCCTTTTATATCAAAATCTTTCTCAACGAGTGGAAGTTTTTCTGAATGGGTTGGGGTAGGAGAGCTTCCTCCGATAAATATCTTTCTTTTTCCCGCACTAACTTTTAATATGCCAGCATCATCTACTAAACCGAGCTCTCTTGGCGATAGATTGAATTCTACAGTTTTAGATTCTCCAGCTTTGAGTGATACCCTATTGAAGCCTTTTAAAGCATATAAAGGTTTCTGTCCTTTCGTATCAGGGTAAGAGATATAAAGCTGTACAACCTCTTCTCCTTCTACTTTTCCTGTATTCTTAATGCTGACAGATACTTTAGCATTGTTTCCTGTATCTATTGTTGACGGTACTTGGATCGGTGAATATTCAAATTTAGTATAACTTAAGCCATATCCAAACGGATATAAAACTTCTCCGTTGAAATATCTATATGTCCTGTTTTTCATTTCATATGAATTGAAGGCAGGCAAATCACTATCTTTTGCATAGAATGTAACAGGAAGCTTTCCTGAAGGATTATAGTCTCCAAATAGTACATCAGCAATAGCTGTACCTGCATCCTGGCCACCATACCATGCGTTGACAATGGCTGGAATGCTTTGTGATTCCCATTCTGTTGCAATTGCGCTACCTGTCATCATTACAAACACTGTAGGGATTTTTTCAGCAACAAGGGCTTTCATAAAATCTGTTTGTATTTTAGGTAGCTTGATAGAAGTTCTGTCACCCCCGGTAAAGCCTTCAATTTTAACAGGCATTTCTTCTCCTTCTAACTCGGGAGTGATTCCACCTACAAAAATAACTATATCTACACCTTTTAGACGTTTTAATAATGCAGAAACTTCTTCTTGACTGTTTGCTGAAGGAGTAACAAAGTCTATTCCTTTTTCATAAATAACTTCTGTCCCTTTCAATTTTTGTTTTATAGCTTCGTATGGCGTTACTATCTCCGTTGGGAAACCATTATAATTACCCAAAACAGAAACTTCATTATTTGCGTTAGGGCCTACAACTGCTACTTTCTTTAGCTTTTTACTTAGAGGTAATGTATTATTCTCATTTTTTAGAAGTACAATAGATTCCCTTGTTATTTTCAATGCTAAATCTTTATGTTTCTGAGATTCAAGAACAGATGTCGATATCTGAGAGTATTTAACATTTTCCGCAGGATCAAACATGCCTAGCCTGAATCTTATCGTAAACAAGCGTTTAAGAGATATATCTATTTGCTTTTCTGTAATTATACCAGTCTTTACAGCATCTACAAGAGCCTTATAAGCTTCGTTACCACAATCTATATCCGTTCCGTTGTATACGGCATCAGCTGCTGCATATTTGGCATCAGGGTGCGTTTTGTGATGTTGATAGAAATCGTCAATTGCACCACAATCCGATGTTACATAGCCCGTGAAGTTCCATTTCTCGCGTAGTATCTCTTGCATCAGAAAATTATTGCCACAGCAAGGTTCTCCATTATATGCATTGTATGCACACATCACTCCTGCAACTTTGGCATCCACTACTAAATTCCGAAATGCAGGAAGGTAAGTATCCCATAAATCATAGTCAGTAACAAATGTATTGAATGTATGACGCGTATTTTCGGGGCCGCTATGTACAGCATAATGTTTGGCACAAGCAGCAGCTTTTAGATATTTGGTATCGTCTCCTTGCAATCCGGCAACAAAAGACTTTCCTAATACCCCGGTTAAGAACGGGTCTTCGCCATAAGTCTCTTGTCCACGTCCCCAACGAGGATCTCTGAATATGTTAATATTAGGAGTCCAATATGTTAATCCGTAATATATTTCTCTATTGCCTTTTGATGTAGCGTCGTTATATATTGCACGTCCTTCGTCTGATATAGCAGAAGCAACCTCTTTCATCAACTCTTTATTCCAAGCTGCGGCCATACCTATAGCCTGCGGAAAAACCGTTACTTTATAATCTGTTCTGCCTATTCCATGCAGACATTCGTTCCACCAATTGTATGCCGGAATATTGAGCCGCTCTATTGCAGGTGTATTATTTAACATCTGGGCAACCTTCTCTTCTAATGTTAATTTTGACACTAAGTCATTGACTCGTTCATCAATAGAGAGGTTGGTGTTTTGGAAAGGGTAATTTTGTCCAAGCAGTGAAAAACAGGATAAAACATAGATAGAAAGGATCAGCGTTAACTTCAGTTTTTTCATGATTTTTTTTTGATTCTGAATTATAAAATATACACAAAGCCTCTGATAATGAGTCGAGAGGCTTTGTAAATGTATAATTTATTATTCATTAATCAAAGAGAAAAGCTCTTCGGCTGCCTCACGTGGGCCATCTTTTGCTTTACCTTCAATTGCCAGAGACGTGTGTATTTCGCCGATTTTAACTCCAGCTTTTTTCATATCACTAAAATATGAGCGTACAAGCTTTTCGGTCGCTTCTCGTTCTTGAACAGGTCCAAATGGGTTTGCAAAATAAGATTTCACAAGTCCTTTTTCTGTTGTCGTTCCTTTTGCTTTACGTGCTCCATCTTCAAATATTGGAATAGCTTTATCCAAATCGTTATACAAGAGGATTTTCTTTTCGGCCTCATTGTAATTATTGGCATATAGGAAATAATCTATCGGATATCCTCTGGATATAATTTCATATGTCGATATCGGAATTGTAACACGAGCATTTACTCTATCCATATTGGTATAAACACCTCTATCCAATTGAGCGAAGGCATAAGCCGGATCGAGATCATCTACCCTTACAAAGGCTCCAATCTCGGTTCCATATGCTTTGATAGTACCATCTTCTTCTTTCTTAAGATAACCCATATCATCAAAAATGACACGCATATGCCGGATATAGTTTTCATTTAAAGTTCTGAAAGCCTCAAGACTTTCAGATTTACCCGCACCACTGTCACCCATGATGATTATATTGGATTCTTTTCCATTACGAAGAACAATGTTCACCATAGCGCCGTGTATAGGTAGTCTTTCATTCTCAATTTGCTTCACATTATGCAATGTAAGAAGCATTTTCTTCATATAACCAAAATAATCTATATCGTCGCAATAGTTTGCATATCCAATCAATATATCATTCTTTTTATCTTTGTAATAGAAGGTACGTTTCTCTTCATGACCATCAGGATAACCGAATATGTAGATCATATCTGGTTTTTTTCCTATATATTCATTTTCTGTCGCTATTTCAAAAAGATTAGAGAGCCCTACACCATGTACCATAAAATCTTTATGGAAATAAACGAAGGTTAGCATGTTACCCACTTTAGCCGGAAATACGAACCAGTCGTCTTCGTTTAACACAAGATTTTCAATCGGATTTTGTTGATGCTCTTGGAAAATGCCATCACGTGTATTTCTCTTAGTATAAGAAATATATGGAGGATGAAATACTACTGTACTAATAAAAGGTATTGATGTTAACCCTTTATATTCGATCGGACAATTCCAGTTTACATCGTTTAATGTCAGACCGGCATTAGCTCCGGCTATAGATTGACGAAAAATACGGGATTCCCTTCCTACCACTGTTGTTTGTATTCTACGACCTGTTGATAATATGAGATCGTTAAACATATCATTGGCCTGAATAAAACGAACATTTTGCAGGCCTTCACCCAGCCTGTTATTTCTTACGATTGTATATCTCTCAAGTCTTTTCCAATATTCAAAAAGCAATTCTGTAACTTCTATAAATAAGTCTTTATCTTCAAAGAATTTTGAATACTTGTTATCTACAGCTACAACTTCTTCAATTTCAAATACAGTAAGCAGTTTAAATACTTCGATAAAAGCATCTACAAGATTGTCTTCTGAGCCAAAATGTTCAATATAATAATCGAAAATCACAACCTCTTCTTTCTTAAGAAATTGTTTTATAAAAGAATCAACTACTCGTCGAAAACCATAGCTATTAAGAAGTTTTTGCTTTGTGTCGCAATATTTTAATGTAAAATTGATCATTGCTCTTCCTCTGGAAAGCGTAAATTCATGTAGCATAATGTTTTATATATGGTTAAATTAATACAAAAAGAGAGTGTTTCTTGATACGAAACAAACAAAGATAAAGATTAAATTTAAGTTTTTAGTTAATATGATAAGGTAGATATGGTTTATGTATGTTAAATAATCTTTTGATACGGTATACATCTGTGTCGCATTTTTAAACATAATCTCTATCGGGTTGTTCTATATAAAGTAACATGATTGATTATTCATAATCTAAATACAAAACTTATATATTATGGCTAATTCAAAAATTATAAACATTTTAGGCGATCAAAGTGAGTTTCTTCTTGGGCATGTAAGCAAGACAGTTGACAAATCTCTTATACATGCGCCAAGTCCAAATGCGATAGATAATGTTTGGATAGATTCGGATCGTAACATTCCTACATTAAACAGTTTGCAAAGATTATTTAGTCATGGCAGGCTTGCTAATACGGGTTATTTGTCTATTTTGCCGGTAGATCAGGATATTGAACATACGGCAGGGGCTTCATTTGCTCCAAATCCTATTTATTTTGATTCAGAAAATATAGTAAAACTTGCTATAGAATCGGGATGTAGTGCTGTGGCTTCTACCTATGGGGTATTAGGGTCAGTAGCCCGAAAATATGCGCATAAAATACCGTTTGTGGTAAAAATTAATCATAATGAACTGCTAACATATCCCAATACATATGACCAAGTGCTTTTTGGTACTATAAAAGAAGCATGGAATATGGGGGCTACAGCTGTAGGTGCGACAATATACTTTGGTTCGGAAGAAAGCCGCAGACAAATAGTAGATATTTCCAAAGCCTTTGAGTATGCACACGAATTGGGTATGGCAACCATCCTTTGGTGCTATCTTAGAAATAGCTCTTTCAAGAAAGATGGTGTTGATTATCACAGTGCTGCAGATTTATCATCTCAGGCTAACCATATAGGTGTTACGATAAAAGCAGATATAGTTAAACAAAAACTTCCAACGAATAACGGTGGATTCAAAGCCATTAACTTTGCGAAGTGGGACGAACGTATGTATACAGAATTGTCTAGCGATCATCCTATCGATTTGTGCCGTTATCAAGTTATAAATGGCTACATGGGACGCGTTGGTCTAATTAACTCCGGTGGCGAATCGCATGGAGCGTCAGATCTTAAAGATGCAGTCTATACAGCAGTAGTTAATAAGCGAGCAGGGGGTATGGGCTTAATTTGTGGTCGTAAAGCTTTTCAGCGTCCAATGAAAGAAGGTATTGAATTGATAAATACAATACAAGATGTATACTTGGATAAAGAAATAACTTTAGCGTGAGCTAAAATCTAGTGTTTTTTATTATAGTTGCTAAGCAGCCCTTGTGTATATAAAGCACAGGGCTTCTTTTTTTAGAATAATAGATTAAAAATAAAGACCATTCTATGATTTAAGAATGGTCTTTATTTATTTTTATTTCTTCGTTTCTTCCTTTTCGTTCTTGTCTTCATCTTCTATAGGATGCGCAAGAGGGATGGTAATTCCGGCTTTCTCTGCATCGCCTTTCAGATACGAAGGAAGATTCATTCCGGCCATCTTGAATAAATCATTGAGTGGAGGAACCGACTTCATAAGACCCGAGACAAAATTAGCTGTAGTTGTTTGACCATTGCTATTGTTACCTGACGAATCCCAAACAGTAATCTTATCAATTTTAAGATTCTTGATCGCTTCAACCTGAGTTTTCACCAGTTCAGGAAGCTTTTCTATCAGTAGTAACTGATATGCCGCTACAGGATCGCCTCCGGCTGCATTTACTACACCTTTATAACCTTCCGCTTGTTTAGATAGTATTTCATACAATCCTCGAGCTTCTGCATCCATTTTGGCAAATATAGCATCAGCCTCACCTCGAGCTTGTTCTCTCAACTGTTCAGCCTTAGCTTGAGCTTCAATAATGATTTTTTGTTTCTCTATCTCAGCAGGAATTACAACGTTAGCTATTTGAGTAGAACGTTCTCTTTCAGAACGAGCCAACTCGGCTCTTTGTTCTGCCTGATATGCTTCTTCCAAAGCTTTTGCTTCTTGTACTTTCTCGGACGAAACAGCAAGTCTCAAGGCTTCAGCTTCCTTTTCACGACGTAGAGCATCGGAGCCTGCAATTTCTATTTTTGCAATATTCTCTCCTTTTACTGCTACAGCATTTGCTTCAGCCGTTTTTACACGAGTATCTCTCGTCGCTTCAGCTTTACCAATCGACTCATCTCTGAATGCTCCGGCAATGCTAACCTCTTTGTCCTTCTGAGCTATAGCTATCTGTACATCTCTATCCCGATGTGTTTCGGCTATTTGTACATCACGAAGTCTATCGGCTACAGCCTTTCCTGTTTCACCCATTTTTTCTTGTTCAGCTACACTCACTTTCGCCTCATTAATGGCTTTAGCAGCAGCTTCTTTCCCTAGAGCTTCTATATACCCTGATTCATCATTGATATCAGTTACGTTTACGTTGATTAACTTAAGACCAATTTTACGTAATTCGGTATCTACATTTTTAGAAATATTATCCAGAAATTTATCACGATCCGAATTGATTTCTTCAATCATCATTGTGGCAATAACCAAACGAAGCTGACCAAATAAGATATCTTTCGCCAATTCTTGTATCTGCGAAGTGGTCAAGCCTAATAATCTCTCTGCCGCATTATTCATATTCTCCTTCTCGGTAGAAATCGCAATAGTAAATCGACATGGTACATCGACCCTAATGTTCTGTTTACTCAATGCACTAGTCAGATTGGCCTCGATAGATATCGGCTTCAAATCTAAATAAGCAAAATCTTGTACTACCGGCCAGATAAAAGCACCTCCACCGTGTATACATTTGGCTGAAGCACCTCCTGTTTTGCCATATACAACTAATATTTTGTCCGACGGACAACGCTTGTACCTAGATACCATTGTCATAATGAGGACAAATATTACAATTATAGCCACTACAAAAAGAACTCCTGTTCCTTCAAATAATCCTTCCATAATAAGAGTTTTATTTTAAAATTTATTGTATTTGTTCAATCAAAGAATAGTTGTTAGAGTGTTAAAGGAGTAACAATTAATATATCTCCTTCTATACCCACAACCTTCACTAATGAGCCGTTTTTGATTTCATCAACGCTGTTGGTGATAGCTGAAAGTTCATGAGTAGATCCCCTAACACTAATAAAGACCTTTCCTTTTCCTGTTTTTGCCGCAGGAATAGAAAGATAAACATCTGCGGTTTTACCTATTGTATCTTCTATTTTAAAGCTATTATCTTCTGATAGTTTTAGTAACGCTCGCATAATAAAGAAAAAGAATGCAATGAAGAGGACTCCTACTAGAAACGCGACAATAGCTAAAAGAATATTGTTTTCTATAACATTGTAAAGTGATACTCCAGCCCATCCAAATCCTAGAAGAAAATTAATTAGGTTTCGAAGAGAAAAAAGCTGAAAAGGAGAATCTCCGCCATCTAGATTTCCATCAAAATCTGCATCAACACCTGTATCCGCATCGGCTCCAACAAAGGTCATTATTGTTTGTATAATAAATATTACACTCGCTCCGATGGCTATATACCAATAAAACTGTTGAGTGCCATCCATATTAGCAAAAAACTCTTTCATTATAGGTTTTAGTTAATGGTGTTAATTATATTTAAGCTTTATACAAATATATAATTTTTTCGCTAGAGAATTGACTCTAAAGGCATGTTTTTAAAATAAAAATTCCGTGAAACGTAAGATAATTTCACGGAATCTGATAACACTTGATTCTACATTAAACTCAATTATTCCAAATGTATAGGCTTTCCTTGGTAGAAATCTAATATTTTACTTCTAAAAAGGAAATCATACTTCGCCTGAATCTGTTCTGATCTACTTGTCAATAATTTAGTTTTCGCTTCATTAAATTCAAAAACAGTAGATTTTCCTATTTCATATCTTTCTTGTGCATACTTGAACGATTCTTCCGCTGCATCGTATGCCTTATCTGTAGAGCCGTATTTAGCCTGAGCTGCGACAGCACTCTGATATGCTTGCTGTATTTCCTTGTATAAGGCTAGTTTTACATTGTCTAAAGCTAGAGTTTGGTTTTCTATGCTTAATCGCGCGCTACGCACTTGATTACGTGTTTGGAAGCGATTGAAGATCGGGATATTCAGTGAGAATCCTATATATTTAGTCTGATTTTGACTAAGTTGTTTAGATATGCTTTCCTGATCCACCCCTTTTTTATAAATACGATCAAATCCGGTACCATAGCGCATAGTCATATCTAAAGTAGGATAGTATCCTGACTGAGCAACCTTTAATAATTTTTGAGAGCTTCCTAGCTTATATTGAGCCTCTTTAACATGGGGTTTTGTTTCTAATGCCATAGTGTAAACCTGATCGGGTGGTATTATACTAGAAATATTATCATATACAACATCTCCTAAATTAGGTTCTTCTATATCAAAATCTTTAGTTGTTGGCAAATTTAGTGATTGTGACAGATTTAGCAGAGATAAATCAAGGTCGTTATTTGCCATAGTCACATTTAGTTCATCTTTAGCTAACTGCGCTTTGATATCATACAATTGTGATGACGGAACCTTTCCAGCTTCAAGTAACAACTGTGTGCGTTCTACTTGCTGAGAACTATAAGATACTTGGTCTTTATATGCCTTTAGAATCTCTTTTTTGAAAAGTACATCTAGATATAACGATACTACTTGTAGTTCTAGATTTTCTTTTGCTTTTTTCAATCCTTCGACTGCAGCTTGCAAATTCAATTCATCCGCTTTTATTTGATTTGAAATACGGAATCCTGTAAATAGAGGTACAGATGTTGATATACCAAAGCTGGTAGAGCCTGTATTTCCTGTTCCTACAGCATTTGTTGTGGTTCTGATAGAACGACCAAAGTTAAAATCTTGTCCAATATTTCCGTTTAAATTTGGCAGACGACTATTCTTTGATGTGCTCAGATCTATTTCTGCACTTTTTACATTCAGAGATTGTTGTCGAAGGTCAATATTATTTTCTACTGCATAATCAACACACTGTTTCAATGTCCACTTCCCGGTTCCTTGAGAAAAAAGTGGAGTTTTTACTTGTACAGATTCTGCCGAGTGTTCTCCTAATATTTTAGTTGAATCTGCCGTCTCATCTAAGGTCTTTTCAGAACGAGACTCAGCCTTTTCTACATATGTCCTTTTTCTTACCGTTTGTGCTTGTATTGTAAAACAGAAACTTAATAGGACACAGAGTGTTATTGTTTTTTTCATAATTGTATACATTATCCTATCGGTCTATTTTTGAGCTGTTTTTTTAGATTTATCTGAAATTTCGTTTCCTCTGATTTTATCTCCCTTTTTCAACCCAGATTTTACTTCTACTTTTATTCCGTCAGATAATCCTGTCGTAATTAGTTTTTTATCAAATAATTGTTCTATAGAATCTTTTAGCACATAAACATATGCAGAGTCATTACTGAATGTTATTGTACTTTCCGGTATAGATAATACTTTCTCAGCCTTAGATAATACGATTTCAGCATTTGCGCTGTATCCGGCACGAATAAGTACTGTATCCGGTATACGAGCAGCAGCTTTTATTTCAAACAAAATGGCTCCATTTTCTTCAACTCCTTTTGGTGCAATATATTCCAGAACAGCATCAAATTTTTTGTTTTCTATAGCACCTACAGATAGTTTCATTGGCATACCTGTATGTATACGTCCGACTTCGGTTTCGTCTACTTTTCCAATAAAGATCATATCGTTCATATTGGCTACACTAGCTATAGTAGTACCATCATTAAATGTATTGGCCTGAATAACAGAGTTTCCGACTTTAATAGGAACATCTAGTATCATACCAGTAATAGTAGATCTGATCTGAGTATTACTATATTGAGCTGTTTTTTTAGAAATCCCATTTTTTACAATATCCAGATTATCTTTAGAATTATCCATCTCTTCTACAGCTTTTTTGTAGTCTGCCTCCGATTTATCCATCTCTTCCTTGGCTATTACACCTTTACCAAAAAGCTGTTTCTGTCTGTCGTATTCCGCTTTTATCTGGTTCAGGTTGATGCGAGCAACATTAACTCTCGATTCTGCACTATTCAACTGAGAAACCTCTGGTATTACTTTTACCGTAGCGATAATTTCCCCTTCTTTTACAAAATCACCGGCTTCTTTCAGCACCTCCGATACAATCCCGGAAATCTGAGGCTTGATAAGAATTTCATCACGGGGTGATACCTTACCTGTTGCTACAGTAGTGTTTTCTATATCTCCCGATTCTACAGTTGATATTTCATAAACAATCTTCTTCGGTTGTGATTTTCTAAAAAGAAAATATAATGTACCAACGAAAATTAATCCGATAAGTACTAGTCCAATAATTTTTAAAGCTTTCATATTATTTAATTTTCTATTTTTTATTCTTTACAGTAAATTATTCTTCTCTGATAGCATCGATTGCTTTTATGCGCAGTGCTCTCATTGCAGGCATCAATCCCGAAAGTATGCCCGATACGATCAATACTCCTAATGCAGCTATTGCCGTCCAAAATGAAACAAGTGGCGGTATGAGAAATACGTCGTCACTTATATTTTTGCTCATGACGTAGCTGATGATTTCTATGAGTGCTATTCCTGCAAAGAAGCCTGCAAATCCGGCGATTGTCGTTAAAACAAAGCTTTCACTTAAAATTTGCTTCACTATTGTTATTGGCTTCGCTCCGATAGCACGTCGCACTCCAATTTCGCGGGTTCGTTCACGTACTGTTACCAGCATAATATTACTGATACCTATAATGCCGGATAACAAAGCTCCTATTCCCACAAACCATATAAGGAAATCAATACCTAAAAATAAGTTGTTGAAAATCTGAAACTGTTTTTCTATATTGAAGCTACCTACGGCTTTTTCATCGGTAGGAGATATGTCATGCGCTGTTTTTATTATCGCTGTAACCTCTTCTTCTACAACAGAGGCTGGATAACCCGGTTTAGCCGTACATGCCATAAAATATACTTTGTCTCCTTGGTTAAAGGCCTGTTGCATTGTAGAGAATGGAATAAAAACCGTTGATTCTACATCTCCGCCGATCGACATGTTCGACTTAGGACGAATCACTCCAATTACTTGAAAGTATATTCCATTTACTCTAATATATTGTCCTTCGGGATTTTCCCCCGGCTGAAATAATGTTTCATAAACCTCTCGTCCGATTACGCATACTTTGCGAGTGCCCGCTATATCCAATTCGTTGAATACCCGTCCCATGAGTATGTGCTGTTGTTCTATATTGAAATGATCGGGATATATACCTCTTGTTCCATACGATCCTGATTTTCGTCCACGTACAACATTTTTATCTCCGCTATTTCCAAAGAGTACAGGAGAAATATATTCCACAGATTGGGCTTTCTCTCTGATCAGCGTAACATCTTTTCTGTTCATCGACCAGAAACGTCCTTTACGGAATCCTTTATACGGTTCACTGGTAACATCTGTCCAAAAGAAGCAGGAGTTGGATGCAAATCCGCTTACGTTTTTCATAATACCACCTTGAAAGCTATATCCGATACCGATAAGGATAATAAGCATAAAAATACCCCACGAAACGCCTATGCAAGTAAGAAAACTTCGAAGCTTATTTCGAGTAATCGTTACCCATATTTCTTGTAAATTGTCTAAATCAAACATGTTCTGGTTTTTTTATTATTCGGCTCTCATCGCTTCTATTGGACTCACTTTTGTCGCTTTCAGGGCAGGTATAAGACCTGCAATTGTTCCTGCAACAATCAGAACCACTGTTGCCCATATTACAGTAGACAAATCTACTGTTGGATCTTTGAATATTGAAGGACCATCCGATGGTGCGTTTGCCATAATTGTACTAATTCCTTCTGTTATACCAACCCCAATGACTATACCAATGTAGCCTGCTACGGTAGTGATCAGTATAGATTCAAAGATAATGAGCTTGAGTACAGAGAAAGGAGTAGCTCCTATTGCCTTTCGAATACCGATTTCTTTAGTTCGTTCTTTTACCGTTATAAGCATGATATTTCCTACACCAACAATTCCCGCTAATAATGAAGCGATTCCGATGACAATGATAAAAGCAGTGATAATAAAGAATATACTTTGTGCTTCCAGCATGTCTTCTGCCGTATTGCGAACATACAATGCAGATCTGTCGGCCGGGTCAAAATTATGGAGTGTTCCCATTCGTTGGCGGAGCTTTTCTACAAATTTCTCGTTTGCTTCTTTGGTTGGCAATCCGACTACGGTAAAGTCAATCCTGCGAAAACCATAACCTTTGTTATATAGCATCTGGGCTGTTGTGAAAGGAATATAGCCCGGAGGGTTGTTGTCATAGATATCTTCATTATCATAAACCCCAATCACCTGATAAGCTATATTATTATCAGCAATCACATATTGGTCTATAGGATCTTTATCTTTAAATAATACCTTTTTCATATCGGGGCTGAGAACTATAACTTTGCGACGATTGTCAACATCCATTTTATTGAGAAATCGGCCATTTCCATTCGCAACTTTCAGATTATTGATAATAGAAGCATCCTGTGACACGCCGTCTATATCCCACGAACCATACTCTTTTTCATAAGATAGAGTTACTCTTTGGCTCAAGCGAACAGAGACATATTCTACCTCCGGTATCTTATTTCGTATTAGATCATAATCTTTTTGATCAAACTTTATTTGTCTATTTGTTGGAAGGCCCTTGTAAGCCATTGAAGTCCATCCGGGCCATAATGTAACAGAGTTTTGTGCTCTGCGTGAAAAGTTTGAAGTAACACCATTTTTCAACCCATTACCTGCAGCCAATAAGATTATAAGCATAAAAATACCCCATGCTACAGCAAAACTGGTCAAAAAAGTGCGTAACTTATTTTTGCCGATTGTAGAAAATATTTCGCGTATAGAATCAAAATCAAACATAAGTAATCCGGGTTTACATTGCTATTACTGGGTTCTCATTTACTTCTATCGAACCTATAATTCCATCCTTTATATGGATAACTCGATCTGTAGCATCAGCCACAGATTGCTCATGGGTTACAATAAGCATGGTTATACCATCGTCGTTATTGATTTGTCGAAGTAATTGCATTACATCTCTTGAGGTCTTACTATCCAAGGCTCCTGTAGGTTCATCGGCCAGTATTATCTGGGGTTGGGCTATTAGAGCCCGGGCAATTGCGACACGCTGCTTTTGTCCTCCGGAGAGTTCATTAGGCATATGGCTCGCATGTGATGCTAGTCCCATCTTATCCAGATATTCCATAGCTATGCTATTACGTTTTTTTCGAGAAACTCCCTGATAATATAGCGGTAACGCTACGTTTTCTACAGCATTTTTGAATGTAATCAGGTTGAAGGACTGGAATATAAAACCAATCTTTTTATTTCTCAACTCAGCTGCTTGGGTTTCACTCAAATTTTTGATTAGGACATTATCTAAATAATATTCACCGGTATCATAGGTATCCAGAATGCCGAGAATATTAAGCAAGGTGGATTTCCCGGAACCGGAAGCTCCCATTATAGAGACTAACTCACCTCTTTCCACATCCATATTAATCCCTTTCAATACATGTAAAGGCGATTTTCCCCAATAAGTTTTGTTTAAACTATTTATTCTTATCACGTTCGCTGTTGTTTATTATATTTGAAGAACCTACTGCCACACAGAATTAACTTTTGATAAAGTTTCATGAAATTGTATCTAGAAACATTTACTATATATGTCGTTAAAAATTAAAAAAGGTTACACCTTTTTGATATTTTAACATTAAAAAAATATATAATTCTGTAATTAGATGATATAAAGATGAATAATTAAATTTAGAAAATACAACTTTTGCTTATAAATTTATTTTTTTGATATGCTTAAGGAGCCTTGTATTGCTAATTTTTTTCAGAAGAAAGCATATTTGAAATAAATCATAGAGTCATATATTAAATAGAAAGATAGCAGGTATGGTATGCGATAAAATTGGAGTATTTTCATCTTTTGAAAAATTTAGAATATTATTCATATACATTTTGTCAATAGAAAAATATTATTTTTCTTTGCAAATATTTTCCAATAGCAAATATTTTAATGGAGTCAATTTGTAAACTAAAAAACATATATAAATCTCTTTATACTTTCGAGAAAGAGTTTGCCGAAAAGAATAATATAACCATTAACGAAGGGATGGTTTTATGTTGTATGAAGGATGAGAAGCCAAGAACAGCAAATGAGATTTGTGAATTTGTGGGGTTGTCTAATTCCAGAGTATCACGTATAATAAATACTGTAGAAACAAAAGGGTATATATTGCGAGAAATGGGTTCAATAGATAAAAGACAAATGATCTTTTCCTTGACAGAGGAAGGGAGAAAGAAAATAAAAGAAATGATGAAACATGAAATTAATTTATCTGCATTGATAAAAGAACTGGTAGAAATATCAGCATAATTTTTTAATCACATAATTGCTAATAACAAATATTTATAATATAAATTATGAAAATACTTATAATTGGAGGTGTGGCAGGTGGTGCAACAGCAGCTGCACGACTCAGAAGAATGGACGAAAATGCTCAGATTATACTCTTCGAAAGAGGAGAGTACGTATCGTATGCCAACTGTGGACTTCCTTATTATATTGGCGGTACAATTAGTGAACGAGACAGGTTGTTTGTACAAACAGTAGATGGTTTTATCAATCGTTTTAATATAGATATCCGTGTAAGATCCGAAGTGACAAGTTTCGACCTGAAAGATAAAACAGTAAAAGTCCATGATATTGCCGCCAATAGAGATTATACAGAAAGTTATGACAAACTAATAATATCTACAGGAGCAGAACCTATCAAACCTCCAATGCCGGGCATAGAAGATAGTCGTATATTCTCCTTAAGGAATGTATCTGATATGGATAAAATAAAAAGCTATATAAACCAACATAACCCCCGAAGAGCTGTGGTAATAGGCGGTGGTTTTATCGGCTTGGAAATGGTAGAAAATCTACATGATGCAGGATTAGATATAACGTTGATTGAAAAGAGTAACCAAGTAATGGCTCCAATCGATTTTTCTATGGCTTCTATTGTACACCGGCACCTTATTCAAAAAAATGTATCTCTTTTGCTCGAGGAGGGTGTTGCACAGTTCGAATCAATTGAGGGAGGTATAAACGTCGTATTGGAAAGTGGAGGAAAAGTTACTGCAGACATGGTTATATTAAGCATCGGAGTTCGTCCCGAAGTAAAATTGGCTAAAGACGCAGGCTTGCAACTTGGCTCTATGGGAGGCATCAAGGTTGATGACTATATGCAGACATCAGATAGTAGCGTATATGCTCTAGGTGACGCTACAGAGGTATTTAATCCAATTATCGATAAACATACTCTAGTTCCGCTAGCCGGACCAGCAAATAAACAAGCTCGTATAGTAGCCGATAATATTTTAGAAGGGAATAAGTATATATATAAGGGTACTATAGGAACTTCCATTGCTAAGGTTTTTGATCTGACTGTCGCAGCAGCAGGAGCTTCTTCAAAATTACTAAACAGAGAGAAGATAGAGCATATATCATCATATACGCACGGAAGTTCGCATGCTGGCTATTATCCGGAAGCACTACCATTATCTATCAAAATAATTTTTTCTCCTGAAGATGGCAGATTGTTGGGAGCTCAGGTTGTAGGTTATGATGGGGTTGATAAACGTATTGACCTATTTGCTCAGGTTATAAAAAAAGGAGGTACAATTTATGATCTTCAGGAGATAGAACACGCTTATGCTCCCCCATACTCGTCAGCCAAAGACCCGGTAAATATGGCCGGATTTGTAGCAGAGAATATTTTAAAAGGGAAAGTAAATATTATACAATGGCGTGACATCCTCAACGTAGATAAAGCAGAAGCTATGATCATAGATTCACGTACAAAGGAAGAATATGATTTTGGACATATTGAAGGAGCAATTAATATACCAGTCGATGAGATTAGAAGTCGTCTAAATGAAATGCCGAGAGATAAAAAGATTATAGTTTATTGCGCTGTTGGATTACGAGGGTATATTGCCTCGCGGATTCTTATGCAGCACGGTTATACCGACGTTTATAATCTTTCGGGAGGATATCGAACTTACTCTTGTGCTATTGCTGATAATACAACGAGTGAAGGTCTTTGTGATACACTTATTAAAGATGATGGAGAGATGGAAAATAAAGAAAGTACAATGATTAAAACAATCAAAATAGATGCTTGTGGATTACAATGTCCCGGTCCGATCATGCAATTGAAGAAAAATTACGATGAAATAAATCTAGGCGACCGCCTCGAAATCAGCGTTACAGATCAGGCTTTTGGTGAAGACTTAAATGGCTGGTGCCGTATGGTTGGCGCAAAACTAGTAAGTATGAATAACTCCGGTGGGGTAATAACTGCTATTGTAGAAAAGATAGCAAAAGAAGATGCTTCTTGCACCACATCAGCTATCGCTAGAGATAATAAAACGCTGATAGTATTTAGTGACGATTTAGATAGAGCTTTAGCTTCATTTGTGATAGCGAATGGTGCTGCAGCGACAGGAAAGAAAGTAAGTATCTTCTTTACTTTCTGGGGTCTGAATGTAATAAAAAAGGAGAAAAAGCCTACTGTAAGAAAAGACTTTATGGGAAAAATGTTTGGCATGATGTTGCCATCTAGCAGCAAAAAACTAGGCCTATCTCAAATGAATATGGGAGGAATCGGTAGTAAAATGATGCGTAGTATCATGAAAAACAAAAATGTAGATAGCCTTGAAAGCCTTATGCAACAGGCTTTAGACAATGGTGTCGAATTTATTGCATGTTCCATGTCGATGGATGTAATGGGTATAAAAAAAGAGGAATTAATAGATAATATTACGATTGGGGGTGTTGCCGCTTATCTCGATAGAGCAGAAAATGCGAATGTAAATCTATTCATTTAATATTTTTAGATATATAAGACAACCCTAAATGCTCTTCTCTCACCTGATTATTTATCCTGGAGAGAGAGGAGTCCTTTTTATGTTTTTGCACCTATACAAAAAGAAAGTAGATATAATATCCTTAAATTAAAAAACAATAAATTTCATAGATTTAGATTCCGTCTCTGATAATTTGTAGGGGCTTTATTCTTTGTTCAATAATTATTTTTATTTGTTTAGTATAATATATTTATATAAGTTTGTGGCTTGAGACTATAAATATATTTTTTCTTTAACATTGACTTTACATACATTACTAATGTTTTGCCTAGATAACATTTAGTAATCAGATAAAATAATGGGGTCTATACTAAATAGATTAGAATCAGAACAAACAACAAAACTACTGAGAGAATATTCCATTTCGGCTATTATCGGTTCCTTAGTTGTTGCCATCTACAATATTGTGGATAGTATCTATATTGGACATGGGCCTAATTTAGGAGATCATGCCATTGGTGGGCTAGGACTCGTTTTTCCTATAATGACATTCTTTACTGCATTAGGAGCATTCGTCGGTACAGGTGCTGCCACTCGTGTTGCTATTTATATGGGTGAAGGTTGCAAAGATAAGATGGATAGAGCACTAGGTAATGCTCTGGTTTTGATAATACTATTAACAGGATTCTTCGTTCTTTTGACCTATATCTTTATCGATCCACTATTACATATAATCGGAGCAACACAAGACACTTATCATTTTGCTCGCGAGTTTTTAATCTATTATCTACCGTGTTGTATCTTTCTTAATTTAGGGTTCGTATTGAGCAGTGTTATGCATGCTTCGGGTTATCCTCAAAAAGCAATGTATATTATGCTGCTTGGTGTTATTCTAAATATCATCCTTGCACCTATTTTCATTTTTATATTCGAATGGGGTATGAGAGGTGCTGCAATTGCCACTTCAATAGCAGCGTTTATCTCCTTCGTTATCTTTATGATTCATTTTCTTGAAAGAAATAACACATTAACACTACATAAGCATAAGTTAAATCTAGATAAAAAAATTGTATGGGCTATAATGAGTATTGGTGTCTCTCCATTTCTTATGCAAGTAGCAGCTTCCATTGTTGTCTTTTTTATAAATAACAGATTAAGTACTTATGGAGACAGCATTGCCATAGAAGCATATGCCATAGCCAATAGATTAAATCTTATTATTGTACTTATTATTGTTGGTTTGACACAGGGGATGCAACCTATAGTTGGATACAATTATGGAGCTAACAAGATAGAAAGAGTTATATCTACAGTAAATCAGGCAATAAAAGCCGGCATCGGTATCGGATTTATCGGTTTGATAGGTGGATTATTCTTTTCAGATATTGCAGTCAGTCCATTTAATCCTACTCCTGCATTGGCGAGTAAAGCTTCCGGAGTTTTAAAAATAATAACGATTGTATTACCTCTTAGTGGGTTACAAATGGTCATTTCTAATTTTTTCCAATCTATAGGAATGCCCACGAAAGCAATCATGCTAAGTCTAACACGGCAATTTCTTTTTCTAGTACCGTTGTTGTTTATTTTACCTCTTTTTTTTCAATTGGATGGGGTCTGGTTTTCAATACCATTAGCTGATGTTGCATCAACAATATTCGCTGTTATTATTTATATTGGGCAAATACATAAACTTAAAGAAAAATACACATATGCAATAGATTAGATAATAAAACAAGAAAGACAAACAAAAACAAACTACAACTATTTAATAATGCAACATTACAAAGAGCTACTTATCGTATCCCCTTTCGAGATACCGAATACTACTTTAGCTTTAGAAACGATCAAGACCGGTGCATATCCCGTATTGCATCTTGGTCGGAATCTGCAAAAAGCACAAGAATCCTTAGATATCATGAGTGAATCTACAACAGAATCTTTTGGGGTTTGTTTTGTAGATAATACTACATTTAAATTAGACCTTCCACCGAATGTAAGCAGAGTGATTTTTCCTGCTGGTATGGATATATCTGTAAGCGAAAATATAGAAAAATTATGTCAGGTACATTCTTTAGATGAAGCTGCAAGAGTAATAGATAGCGGTATCAGTAATATTATCGTAAAAGGAAATGAAGGAGCGGGAAAAGTGTCAGCGCAGTCCTCATTCATCCTTTTCCAAAGTATAGCGAATAAATATTTAAAAAAAGAAATAAATATTTATATACAAGGAGGAATCGGTATACATACTTCTGCCGCTTGTCTAGCTTTAGGGGCAAAGGGGGTTATTCTGGATAGTCAGATTTCATTATTTCCTGAATGTGTATTAACTAAAGATCAGAAAAATATTTTTAGTAAACTGAGTGGGAGTGAGACTACTGTAATTGACAAATTCAGAATATTGTTGAGGAAAAATTCTCCTAAATTACCTGTAAACACTAAATATTCGGATGTTATACCATTACTGGGAGGATTAGATATTAATAAGAATATCTTACCTATGGGACAAGATATTTCATTATCTATTGACTTTGTAGAAAAATATAAAAACCTTAACACTTTCGTTTCTAGTTTCTATGAGGCTATATACGGTCATATACAGCAAGCAAAAAGACTGCAAACAATCAAATCAGATAGTAAACTCGCAAAAAGCTTAGGTATAAAATACCCGATAGCACAAGGGCCAATGGCTAGAGTAAGCGATGTCCCTGAATTTGCTTGTAGTGTAGCTGATGCGGGAGCATTACCTTTTATAGCCATGAGTATGACAACCGGAGATGCCGCCCGCAACCTGATAGCAGAATCCAGTCGGTTACTCAACGATAAAGTCTGGGGCGTGGGGCTACTAGGCTTTATTCCTACAAAACAACGTGAAGAGCAAACGAAATATATATTGGAGTACAGACCACCCGTAGTACTTATCGCCGGAGGAAGCCCAGCTTTGGCAAAACCATTTGAAAAAGAAGGTATCAAAGCTTTTATTCATGTTCCATCTCAAACATTGTTGGATATATTTCTTAAAGAAGGGGCGAAGAACTTTGTATTCGAAGGACGTGAAAGCGGGGGACATATAGGCCCTCTTTCCAGCTTTATCTTATGGGAAAGACAGATATACAGATTACTAAAAGAAGATAATCTGTCTGCATTTAGTGTCTTTTTTGCGGGTGGGATACATGATGCATTTTCTTCTGCGTTCGTATCTATAATGTCTTCCACACTCGATGCTAAAGGTGCTAAAATAGGGGTGTTAATGGGGTCTTCATATCTTTATACAAAAGAAGCCGTAGAGACAAAAGCCATCCTCCCTGAATTCCAAAAGTTGGCGATTGAAGAAAATGCAACAGTTATTCTGCAAGCTGCCCCCGGACAAGAAACACAATCTCTAAAATCTCCATTTACAGAATATTTCGGTAAGGAAAAAGAAAAACTACAACAGCAAAACCTAGATAGTAAAGAAATTTGGATCAGATTAGAGGAGCTTAATCTTGGTCGTTCAAGAATTGCAACCAAAGGCATTGAACGTATAGGGACTGATCTTGTAAAATTGAACGAGGAAGAGCAAAAAGAAAAAGGTCTTTACATGATAGGACAAATAGCAGCTCTCAATCAAAAAGAAATGACTCTGGATGAATTGCATAAGCATGTAGCTGTAGATAATAACGAGCTACTTTCTCAACTGCCCGATATTGCTTTGCCAACATCAAATACAAAACCATTAGATATAGCGATTGTCGGAATTTCGAGTATTTTCCCCGATGCGCATAATATTGAAGAATATTGGAGAAATATCGTTCTTGGCAAAAATTGTATCACAGAGGTTCCCGATAGTCGCTGGAATAAAGATCTGTATTATGATTCAAATTCTACTGATACAGATAAAGTGGTCTCGAAATGGGGCGGATTTATCCCATCCATAGATTTTGATCCTCTTGAGTTCGGAATGACACCTCAATCACTTGCATCTATAGAACCAACACAATTACTGAGCCTTTTGGTGGCTAAGCAAGCATTAACAGATGCAGGATATGAAAACCTGTCCGAAATTGATTTAGAAAACACTTCCGTTATATTCGGTGCAGAAGGAGCAACAGAACTAGCGGCAAGTTATGGTTTCAGAGGCTATGCAAAACAGGTTTTTGGAGAATTACCCGATGTATTGAAAAACTCCCTACCTCGCCTTAATGAAGATTCTTTTGCAGGAGTATTATCAAATGTGATATCCGGTAGAATAGCCAATCGCTTAAATCTGGGAGGACGTAACTATACAGTAGATGCAGCCTGCGCTTCTTCTCTTGCAGCATTGGATCTGGGCTGTCAGGAGTTATTCTCCAATCGCTCTGATATGGTACTTTTAGGTGGAGCCGACTTACATAACGGAATCAACGACTTCTTAATGTTTTCATGTACGCATGCATTATCCCGTAAAGGTTACTCTGCCTCATTCGATGCAGATTCGGATGGTATTGCCTTGGGAGAAGGCATTGGCGTTTTAGTGCTGAAACGGTTAGCTGATGCTGAACGTGATGGAAATAAGATATACGCTGTTATCAAAGGAATGGGAGGTAGTAGTGATGGAAAAAGCCTGGGAATGACCGCTCCAAACAGAAAAGGACAGATAAAGGCATTACAAAGAGCTTATCAGAATGCAGGAATTTTACCATCACAGGTAGAAATGATAGAGGCTCATGGCACGGGAACAGTAGTAGGAGACCGAACAGAACTGCGAGCATTAACAGATATGTTTCTTGAATCAGGCGCCATTAAAGGGCAAACATTACTAGGTTCTGTAAAGACACAAATAGGACATGCTAAATGTGCTGCAGGTATTGCAGGCGTTATCAAAACTGCTTTGTCTATCTACTATAAAGTTCAACCGCCGACATTGCACCTGAATAAACCAAATCCTTATTATGATAAGGACAGCAGTCCTTTTGTGTTTAATTCTCACTCGGGATATTGGGACAGTGAAAAAAGAATTGCAGGAGTTAGTGCTTTTGGTTTTGGCGGAACCAATTTCCATGTAGTGATGGAAAATCATAAAAAAGAGGAAGAACATAATAGCAGTTTACCTCTATGGTCATCAGAACTATTTGTATTTCGCGGGGATTCACTAATAGAAGCTAAACAACAATTACAGAAAATAAAAGAACTGCTAAACTACAATGATACAATCAATATTAAAAATATCGCTTACAGTTTGGCAGTACACAGCAAGAAAGAAGTTCAAGTGTCTATAATTGCTAGTGATTGTAAAGAATTACACAATAGAATTAATGTAGCTCTTGCCGGAAAAGAAGAATATGGAATTTATTTAAAAAATGCGAAAGAAGGAAAGGTTGCATTTATGTTTTCCGGACAAGTTAGCCAAAGAGTAAATATGGCTCGGGATATGTTTGTTGTCTTTCCCGCAATGCGTCGCTTACTTACCAAGCATAAAGAATATGAGAAGATACTATTTCCATACTCAGCCTTCGATGAAGAAACGCGTAAAGAGCAAGAGAAAGTTATCACCGATACACTAAATGCCCAGCCATTACTGGGTATTGTAGATTTTGCCTTTGCTGAGTTTCTTAAATCACTAGGTATTATTCCTGATATGGTAGCAGGTCATAGCTATGGAGAATTGGCGGCTTTATGTTTTGCTGGTGCTTTTGATGCAGAAGTGCTAGTCCCATTAAGTCATAAAAGAGCTTTATCTATATTAGATGCAATAGAAGAAGACAAAGGAAAGATGATAGCCGTTAGTCTTCCCGAAACAGAGATAATTACGCTACTAGATGGTGAAAAGGATGTATGGGCTGTGAACTTCAATTCTCCGAAACAAATAGTCCTAGCCGGTTCTACCGAAGGAATCAATTCTTTTATGCGAAAACTAAGTAATAAAAATATTGCTTATAAAGAGCTTAATGTAGCATGTGCATTTCATAGTCCTCTTTTACACAAATCAAGAAAGTTGTATGCCGATGTGTTACACAAGGTTGACTTTAAGACTCTAAATATACCTGTATGGTCTAATACAACAGCAGAGCATTATCCTCAAAAAACTCAAGAAATAAAAAATCGATTAGCGGAGCATCTTATTAAACCTGTACTTTTTAACCGGCAAGTTGAAAATATGTACAATGAAGGTGCACGTATGTTTATTGAGGTGGGACCGGGCAGAGTTCTTACTGGACTTGTTCAATCCATATTAGGAGACAAAGTTTCTACTTTTGAGACAGAAAATAAAAGTTTCAATGGAGTAACTTTCATCTTACATACTATTGCAAAATATTTGTCAACAGGAAAATCTGTTGACGTTGAAAAACTCTTTGAAAAGCGCAATACATCTATAGTAAACATTGATAAGCCTGAACAATATAAGAAGAGTCCTATTGTTTGGCATATTAATGGTCATAATGCTATACCTACTAATGGACGAATGCCTTCAACAGGAGCATATCCGATAACACAACCTATAATGAACTTAAAAAACATGACGAATAATCTAAATAATAATTCCACTTCAGGACTTTCATCCTCTGATCAAGTAATATTGGAGTATCTGGATAGTATGAGAATGATGATGCAAAGCCAGCGTGATGTCATGCTCGGCTATTTGGGACATACACCTAACAATAATATATCAACTCCAATACAAACGAACTCTGTACAACAAGTACAAGTGTTACCGATGAGCACTTCTTCACAACAGGTAGAGCAGAGACAAGAATTTGTGGACATAAATACATCTTCTTCTAAATCGGCTGGAACATCAACACAAGCCTTATTTATAGACGATATTAAAGGTCTATTACTCGAGACCGTTAGCGAAAAAACGGGCTATCCGATCGAAATGTTAGGTCTTGACTTAGACTTAGAAGCAGATCTGAGTATAGACTCTATCAAACGAATGGAAATTATTGGATCATTGAGAGAAAAACTTAATATATCAGGGAGCATGGAAGATGCTGAAGATACAGTAGAAAAGCTTGCCTCTGTAAAAACTCTTAATGGTTTGATCGATTGGATTAAGGAATTAGCCAATTCAAGTATCAGTCAGACACAAGGTGCAATTATACCAGATGTAGTTCATTCTGTTGCTCCTATTCAAACTCAAGCCGTGACAATTGATGACATTAAGACTTTGCTTCTTGAAACCGTTAGTGAAAAAACTGGTTATCCAGCCGATATGCTTGGTTTGGATTTGGATTTGGAAGCTGATCTAAGTATTGATTCTATCAAACGTATGGAGATTATAGGCTCATTGAGAGAAAAACTAAATATATCCGGTAGTATTGAGGATGCTGATGATACAATTGAAAAACTAGCTTCAGTAAAAACTCTTAATGGATTAATTGATTGGATAAGAGAGTTGGCTAATGGTGTTGAGAATAAAGATTCTATATCCCAGTCTCAAATAGGGCAAACAATTCAAGTTGAGCAGATAGCAGTAAAAGAAAGTGATACCATTGAAGGTGAATTGATAAGAATGAGCCTTGAACTTGAAGAAACAACATTAAACTCAGAAAAAATTCAGATACAAGGAAAACGGTTTGCACTTACTGATGATGGTGGTGGATATGCTCAAAATATAAAAGCATCAATAGAGGCAAATGGAGCTATTGTTGACTTGATACAAGGAGATGAGAATCTTACTCAGTATGATGGCCTTGTTATACTCAACTCTTCTAAATCACCTCGAAAATACAGTATCAAAGAAGTGTTTAGTATGATCAAAAATGTAGATCTTGTTAAGATTAAATGGGTCTATACATTCAGTGATGTACTTGGTAATATTAAAATGACCGAAGGGGTATCTAAGTTGAAAGAAATTCAAGGCTTCCCAGGACTGATAAAGAGCCTTGCTCATGAGTTTCCAACAATTAATTTCCGGGCAATAGTATCACATTCTATCTTCGACCCAAATCTTCTATCTCAAATTGCTGTAGATGAATTATTAACAGAAGATGACACTTATACAGAAATAATCTATAAGGATAATAAGAGATATTTTGCAAAACCTAAACCTATCACTCTTGTCAAAAATGGAAGTTCTCATTTTTCTCTCGACAAAGATGCTGTAGTTGTTGTGTTTGGCGGTGCACAAGGGATTACGCCGGAACTGATTAGCGAACTGTCAAAAGAATATCCCTGTAACTATATTCTTGTAGGACGTTCTGACGCTCCTACAGAAGAATTTGATAAGTATAAATCATTGGACTCGAAGGATAAGATACGCAGATATCTGATCACTGAAGAAAATATGAAATCTCCCGGCGAAATAGAGAAGAAACTACAAAAGATATTCAAGACTAATCAGATAAATGAAAATGTTGCAAAAATAGAACAAAACGGAGCGAAAGTAACATATATATCCTTAGATATAAAAAATGAAGAAGCACTGAGAGATTTTATCAAAAAAACATATGATACCTATAACAGAATAGACGGAATATTTCATGCGGCAGGTTTGTTGGACGATAAATTATTTATACATAAAACCTTTGAATCTTTTTATAAAGTGTATTCTACCAAAGTTACTCCACTGCATGTCTTATTGGATGAACTACGTTCCGACCTGAAGCTATTTGTAATGTTTAGTAGCGTTGCATCAGCTTATGGAAACAAGGGACAATCTGATTATGCTTCAGCAAATAGTGTTTTCGATCATATAGCTTCAATCCTAAATGACAAAGTTGAAGCCAGAATACTAACCATCAACTGGGGACCTTGGAAAGGAACCGGGATGGTGAATGAAACACTAGAAGCTGAATTCAAGAAACGCGGAGTTTCGTTGATCCCTCTAAAAAAAGGAGCTGAATATTTTGTAAAGGAGCTTAAATATGGAAAAGAGAGCCATATACTGGTAATGGGTGGAGCAGATGATGTGAAAAGCTTTTTAAATAATTGACTCAGAAGTGGAAAATAAAAAAGATATAGCAATAGTAGGAATGTCTTGTTTTGCTCCTGAAGCAAGTAATTACACTGAGTATTGGAACAATCTTATCAATGGGGTGGACTGTATTAAGGATGTTCCTGCAGATAGATTGGATCCTAGATATTTTGATGAGACAAAGACTCTGGCTGTAGATCGATTTTACTGCAAACGAGGAGGTTTTATTCCGGATATATTATTTGATCCCATGCAGTTTTCGATCCTACCATTGGCTGTAGAAGGAATGGATACGGCGCATCTTTTAGCATTAAAAAATGTTTATGAAGCGTTGGAAGACGCATCGGTCTTTGAAAAAAATATATCCTTAAAGAAATGCGCATTGGTAATAGGAAAAGGAGCGTATGTGGGATCTGCTATATGGCGAGCTATGGATATTGTTCATGTCAGTCATCAAATAACAGAAGCAGTAAAAAAAGCATTACCCGATTTATCTGATGAAGAACTCGACAAAATAAAAGAACAGTATCAAGCGTCACGAGGGCGTTATCAGGCGGATTCTATGCCTGGGCTTATACCCAATCTGATAGCATCCCTTATTTCTAACAAGTTAGATATGCAGGGACCGTCATATGTAGTTGATGCAGCTTGTGCCAGCTCTTTGATTGCATTGGATCATTGTGTGAAAGAACTAGAAAGTGGAAGATGTGATATTGCAGTTGCAGGGGGAGTTCATGTTGGTCATAATGCTCCGTTTTGGAGTATTTTCTCACAACTTGGAGCTCTATCTCATAAACAACATATCTGTCCATTCAGCGAAAATGCGGATGGTCTACTGATTGGTGAAGGTAGCGGTTTCGTTGTTCTAAAAACGCTGGATAAGGCTATTGCAGATAAAGATCGTATTTATGCAGTCATCAAAGGGGTAGGAGTGAGTAGTGATGGATCAGGAGTTGCCGTAATGGCTCCATCAGTAAAGGGACAAAAACTTGCAATAGAAAAAGCTTGGGCTAATAGAGATTTAGACAAATCTAAAATTGGTTATTTAGAAGCACATGGCACTGCTACAACTATAGGAGATAAGACAGAGTTACAAACTTTATCAGAAGTGTTTCCAAAAGAAGAATCTGACAAAGATGTACTGATTGGTTCTGTAAAATCTAATATTGGTCATGCTATGCCTGCCGCAGGTATTCTTGGCTTGATTAAAACAGTTTTGGCTTTATATACTAGAAAGATTCCTCCAACATTACATTGTGAGCATCCATTAAAAGGGATAGAAAATACCCGTTTCAGACCTGTACAGAAACTACAGGATTGGGATGAAAATAAGTACCCATTAGTTGCTGGGGTAAATGCTTTTGGTTTTGGAGGAATAAATGCACATGTGATCTTAGAAGCATACGGAGATAAACGATCTTTAGACGATGATGTTGAGAAAAGCCCATTTCATGATAAAGTAATAGCGATTAGCTCTACCTCCAAAGAAGAGTTAATAAAGACTTTACGTAATGGACAAACAGCATCTGTTAATAAAGAAGGAGACTACCGTTTGGTTCTATTCAACCCAACTCCAGATAGGATAGAAAAAGCTATAAAGTTTATTGAAAAAGATTTAATATGGAAAGGGCGTCAAGATATTTGGTTTACAAATAAACCACTTATAAAGAATGGAGGAAAGATTGCTTTTATGTATCCGGGTTATGATCCCGGAGTGAATCCTGAAATAGAGAGCCTGATTAACTATTTTAAATTTTCTTTACCTGAAGAGGAATACAAATCAACAGAAAGTAAAATTATAGACAATGTCTTAAGATTGTATCGTATCAACAAAGCGATGGATATGTCGTTGAAGGTATTAAATATAAAATCAGATATGAACGTCGGACACAGCTTAGGTGAGTGGTTCGGTGTGGAAGCATCAGGTATGGTATCAGGTAAATCAATCAAAAAACTTATCAACTGCTTAGATGCGAGTCAATATAAAATAGATGGTGTTTTCTTTATTGCTGTCAGTGTAGGGCGGGAGAGGGTTAAGAAGTATCTAGACTCAATACCTAATCTTTACTTGTCTAATGATAATTGTCCGAATCAAGTATTACTATGCGCTACCGAAGATGCTCTTAAGAAGTTGTCCGAATCTCTTAGGCAGGAAGATATTTTCTTTCAGGTTTTACCATATCAATCTGGATTTCATACTCCTTTCATAAAAGACAGGCTTGATCTGCTTGAGGATTCGTTCCAACATCTCGAATTCCTTGATCCGAGTGTGCCAATGTGGTCATCGAATACATTGGAACCTTATCCAACCGAATCTCATGAGATTAAAGCATTATCTGTCAAACATCTTATAGAAAGTGTGAGATTTAGAGAGCTTATTGAAAAACTCTATGATGAGGAAAATGTACGCGTATTTATTCAGGTCGGAGGAGGAAGCCTTGTCGGATTTGTAGATGATATATTGGTAAACAAACCCTATAGTTCTATATCTGAGGTCAGCACACAAAGAACTACATTAGAGCAATTGAGACGCGTGATGGCATTGCTTTATATAGAAGGTCGGAATGTTGATATGTCTTTTCTTAATGTAGAGAAACTGAATAAGAAAAAACAGAAAAAAGGAATGAATCTACAAATGCTCATGGGCTTTCAATCAGACTTTCCTCTTTTGAGTGGACATGTCCGAAATCGTCTACAAAAAACGACTTCTGTTGATTTTGACTCATTAGCAATGGAAACTTCTCATCCGATAATGTCAGCTCTGAATGAGAATATCAAAGAGATGGCACAAATGCAGATGGAACTAGCCGGACTATTAAAGGAAAGGAATATAAACTATAAAAATATCTCTGCTAATACTCAATCTCAAGTCACGAATACCATTTCGCCTGTTATCGAAAAAGATTTAAAACCTACCATTATAAGAAATGGGGCCAAGACAGGATCAACATTTGAAGAAGATTTATACGTATCATTAGATACACACCCTACACTAATAGGGCACTCATTAGTTAAGCAACCGGCAAATTGGAACTATGTGGAAGACTTAAACCCTGTAATTCCAATGACTATGACCTTTGAGTTGATAGCTGAAGCTGCACATAGACAGGATTTGTCAAAAAAGATTGTAAGAATTGGACCTATCAGTGTTTATCAGTGGATGGAAGTTCATACACCCTTTGTCCAGAAAATAAATGGTGTGTGGAAGTCTGATGAATTACTTTCTTTAAACATCAAGAATTATGCATCGGGCGAGGTTACATTAAGAAACTCATTTTCTAAGCCTGATTCATATTATGAAGATTATATTGATCTGGGAGAAGATATCAGACCATTACCTACACCAGAGCAAATATATGAAAAGTATATGTTTCATGGAATTGAATATCAGGGAATAGAAATGGTTACAAATGTCACAGAAAAAGGTATAAGATCTTATATAAGAAAAAAGGCAGGCAAAGGATCTCTCCTTGATAATATGGGGCAAACTTATGGTTTGTATTTACATCTTATTCTGGATATAAACTATATAACCTTTCCTGTAAAAGTTCAGGAAATTACTTTTTATCAAGATATGCATGATCAAGAAGGATTATTTGAATGTATCTGTTTGAGTAAAACTATTGATAAAGACTTTACGACAGCAGAAATGATACTGAAAAGAGAAGGTAAAGTATGGTGTATTGTCAAAGGCTGGCAAAACAGACGATTTGAATTTGATAGTTTGCTATGGGAGATGACTTTGAATCCTGGAAAAAATTTTATATCGCAACAAATCGCACCTGGAGTATTTTTATCGGAAAGTATATATAATAAAACAGGTGTTTTAGAATTTCTTAGAAAAAGATACTTAAATCAGCCCGAAAAGAAACGACAAGCTTCTCTGCCTCTAAATAAGCGGAAAGATTATCTTACTAGCAGGATTGCTCTCAAAGATAGTTTAAGGTGGTATGTTCAGAATAAGAGTGGTAAATTAACATATCCAATTGAATACTTTATAAAATATGATGATTATGGCAAGCCTTATGTGTATGGTATAGAAGAAACAAAAGGATTAGAAATTTCTTTAGCCCACAAGAATGGAGCCAGTGTGAGCATTGTTTCAGAAAAATCTGTTGGTATCGACATAGAAACAATAGAGGAACGTACAAAAGACTTTTTGGAAATTTCATTCACCCCTTACGAACTCGAATTGATTAAAGACAAGGATATCACAGAATGGAGCACTCGTTTTTGGGTAGCAAAAGAAGCTTATGGAAAAATGTTAGGCGTGGGACTTCAAGGGAACCCTAAACGATATGAAGTAAAAAGAATAAATGATGACATTCTTTTTATTGAAGATTGCGAAATAAGGATATTTAAATATAAAAACTACATAATAGGATGGACACAATAATCGTAAAAGAAGAAAAAGATCTGGTATTTGAAGTTTTGCATCAGTTTATTTCAGATATAATAGGTGCGGATATAGCAGAAGAACTTGATATAACTCAAAACAGCAATTTTACAAAAGATTTGGAGATGGATAGTATTGAGCTTGTGGCTTTTGCTGAGAAAGTTAGAATTAAATACGGGACGGATATAGACTTTACAAAATGGTTGTCAGCAATGGATCTTGATCAGATTGTAAAGTTGAATATAGGAGATATTGTAAACTTTATTGTTGATGGCAATCATTCAGATAAATAACAAGAAAATCCATGTATTGGAAATGAATCGTGAAGCATCTCAGGCTATTGTGATGATTCATGGTATGTTTACCAATATGTCAGTATTCTACTTTAACATGGCCCCCGAACTGGCTAAACATTTTCATGTTGTATTATATGATTTGCAAAGCCACGGTATGAGTGAACGTGTTGACTGTGGATATAATCTTGAGGCGATGTCTGATGACTTGATAGCTCTACTTGATGTTCTGAATTTAAAGAAAGTACACTTGGTTGGATACAGCTATGGTGGTCTTATAGCCTTAAAAACGGCAATACTTTACTCTGATAGGGTGGAAAAACTAAGCCTGATAGAGTCTCCCAAGCCGGATGAAGGTGATGCTCCTGAAGTACTCCAGAAATATGGAAATAAATTTATAGATCAGTATTTGAATAACTATGCTGAGTCTACATCTTTACAGCCCGGAAAAAGGCAGATTGAAAAGAATAGAAAACTCTATGAATACTTATTCAACCATACTTCAATTAAGGAAGATTTTGATATAGATAATAATTTGTTTGATATATTATCTACCAATTCTATTAAAGTGCCAACCTTATTATTATATGGCTCTGATTCGGATTGTTTATTAGCCGGAAATCTATTGAAAGAAATTATTCCAAATTCTTATTTATTAGAAGGGAGTGGCGATCATAACTTGCCTATTCAAAAACCACAATGGATTATTGAGAAACTATTAGAATTTATGAAATGAAAGGCAAATTTTTATTTATAGTTCCGCCACTTACAGGTCACGTTAATCCTACTTTAGGTTTGGGGGCTGAATTGCTCAAAAATAAACATGAAGTGGCATGGATAAGCATTGATCCTCAATTAGAAGAAAGAATACCCAACGGCGGCACATTTCTTTTACTCGATGCAGATATAAGTGAAGCCGATAAAGAACAGATAAAAAATGAAATTCTGAAGCTAGGCAAAAAAGCTGTTTATGGTCTTGATAGTTTGAAGTTCCTGTATGATGAGGTATTAATTCCAATGAATGCGGGTATGCTTGATGGCATAAAAAAACTTATTGATGCTTATAAACCTGACATCATTATTAATGATCATCAGATATTTGCTGCAGCAGTAGCTGCAATACAAAAGAATATACCTTATGTAACATCTGTAACTGCTCCGGCGGCAATAAAGGTAAACGAATCTTTACCGACGATTCATGCATGGGAAGGAGACCAGATTATAAAGTTTCAAAAGAGTGTAGGGCTTAATAGCGATAAGCGTTTAGATTGCTCCAAATTACTTACAATTGTATATACTTCTAAAAAATTATTTGGAGAATCTAACTTAGATAATTATTACCAATTCGTAGGTCCAGTAATCAATAGAGGAGATTTGACCGATGATTTTGATTGGCATAAACTTCAATCAATGAATGATCGTCCTACAATACTAGTCACAATAGGAACAACATTTGATCACAACCTCAAACGACAATTTCTAAGGAAAGTGACAGAGGCTTTCGAGAATGAAATGATAGGAATCGTAATTGTTTCCGATCCTGAGTTGTTTGACTATATACCTCAAAATTTTATAGTATGTAGACGCATTCCACAACTTAAACTTATCCCTCTAATGGATGCTTTAGTATGCCACGGAGGACACAATACTGTTTGTGAAGCGTTGTCATATGCCAAACCTTTGGTCGTTTTACCTATTGCCTATGACCAATCCTATGTTGCAAGTACAGTTGTAGATAGCGGATCAGGAATACGATTAAACTTCAACAGATTTAAGGCACAACAATTGAAAGATGCTGTCAACGAAATTCTCCATGACAAGAAATATTCAGAAAATGCCCAGGCAATACAAAAATCATTTGAAGAAGCGGGAGGCGTTGCTAAAGCAGTAAAATTATTAGAAAACATACTGTCTATAACCTTAAAACAGAATTAAATGTCTAAATTTTTATTTGTAATTCCTCCTTTCTGGGGGCATATAAACCCCACATTAAGTATAGGAGGCACTCTCTTAGAAAGAGGCCATGATGTTGCTTGGGCGGGTATGACCAAACTCAATATGAAACTCTTTCCTTTAGGAGCAAAATACTTCTATATGGAAAAAACAGAGAGTAAAAACAAAAAAGAGATAGAACGAATAATCTTGCTGCAAAATAAGGGCGCTAATATGCCGGCACTTGAAGCTCTTAAGTTAGGATTGGAAGATACCTATATTCCTTTTGCTAGGATGATGATAGACGAGTTTAATGAGATTGTAGAGCAATATAAACCCGATGTAATAGTGAATGATTGTATTACTTTTGTTGGTGGACTGTCCGCTCAATTAAAAAATATTCCATTTGCCACTATAACGCCTATTACACCTAATGCTCTGAACGACCCTCAAAGTGCACCTAAAGTTACAGAATGGGTACATAAATCAATCATTGATTTACAACGTTTTGTTGGAATAGATGGGGATGAAGAGTTTATGCAGTCTAAGCTATTGAATATGTACTATACTTCACAGCTATTTTGCGGTTTAGATAATGCTTCTGTACCACCCTATATGAAGTTTATAGGGGCATTGACAGGTAGACCGGATAATACTCCATTCGATTGGAAAAAGCTTGAGGCAATGGGTGACCACCCTAAGATATACATTTCGATAGGAACAGTATTGGTCCAAAGTCGGAAAGATTTCTTTAGCCACATGATTGAAGCGTTAAAAGATAAGCCTGTTACTGTTATAGCGGCTGCAGATCCTAACATATTGGATGAATGGCCTGAGAACTTTATAGTGCAAGGATATGTTCCTCAATCAGAATTATTGAAACATATAGATGTTGTAATCGGACATGGTGGGTTAAATACAACTTGCGATACTTTTATGAATGGTATACCTATGCTTATTATTCCGATGGCCTTCGATCAATCGCATACAGCTCAACTGATTCAAAACTACGGCTGTGGTATTCGCATCAAATATAGTCGTATGCGCGTTAAAGACATCGAACATGCTGTAGATGAGCTATTATACAATCCTACATATAAAAAAGCGGCTAAAGAGATTCAACAATCTTTTATAGAAGCAGGTGGCAATAAAAGAGCTGCCGAATTATTGGAAGAAATTATAACTGTAAAATAGTAACTAAAAAGAATATAATTTGAGCATGAGCGTTTTTAACTCACTGACCGAAAATAAAATAATAATACTCCTCGGTTGTTATGTTTTTTTTCTATTAATCATATGTTCTCACATGTCTCCTTTGTATTATTCAAATGAATGGGCAGATGTAAATATTTACTTTAATGTAGCAAAAGCTATGTTTAATGGCAGAACCCTTTATACTGAATCTTTTGATCATAAAGGGCCTCTTATTTTCTTTATATATGGTCTGGGATATCTTATATCAAATAATTCTTTCTTCGGAATGTTTCTGATTCAATGGACTGCATGGTTTATAATGGTTTATTATATCTATAAGCTATCTAAATTATATTTGGATAATGCTTTTGCATATATAGTAGCTATTATTTTCCCTGTCTTTATACTGAAAATAATGAAAGCGGGAGGATCAGCAGAAGAGTTTATTCTTGTTTTCGAATGTATTAGTTTATATTACTTTGTCAGATATTTTAAAGGAAAAGGTGTATTTATCCATAAGCCGTCAGTAATGTTTATACATGGAATTATGTGTTCTATGGTACTTTTTATAAAACTCAATTTGTTGGCTTTTTGGTTCTTTCCTTTAGCTGCTATATTTTTTAATCTTTTACGGAAGAGAGCGTTCAAAAATTTTGCAGTAAATATGGTTGCATATATTGCAGGACTTTTGATTATTGCAACTCCTATTCTTTTGTACCTCTATGTTAATGACGCACTCCAAGAAGCATACTCTATTTATATTGATTTGAATAGAAAATACGCAGAATTACAGACGATAAGTAGCTCTCTGCAATTGGTATTTCTCCGTGTTGTATACCTGTTTATGGATCCTTTTGCACTTTTCTTTATGGCACTTATTGGAGTTTTTTATTTTCCAGTAAAACATATTAAGTATACTTTAGGTAAATATGCTTTACTATTATCCGGAGTCGCTCTTTACATTATTATATTTATGTCTCCGGTTTTTCAAATGTATTATCCTGTTGTATTTCTTATTTTTAGCTTATTGGGCGTACTAAGTTTGTTTATATACATATCCGGTTTTATAACGATAGTAAAATATATTACACCTGCTTTTTTACTTATCATCACAAGTTGTATGATATATATAGGCTATAGTCAGACTGATTTGGGGAATAGTAAGATCGCCGGGACTACAGTTTCTTTGAAGCCGGGATTACTTACACAGAAAATTCATGATGAAATTGTTAAGGAACCAAATCCAACACTCCTAAATGTTGGTTTTGGTCTGGGTAATAGTTTATTTACAACATGTAAAATCGTTCCTAATATTCGTTATTTTGTTTCACCGAATCTAACATATGAGTCATATCCTCAAATGCGTGATGAACAGACAAGGTATATTGAAAATAAAGAAATCAAGTTTATAGTTATACCCTTGCCTCTATTGGATATAGATGGAAGCACAAAAGTGCAGAAGAGACGGAAAATTGGAAATCAAGAATATTTTTTAAATCTGCGTGCTTTCAAAGAAAATTACACTTTAATTTTAACAGACACGATTATCAATACGATAGATGAAAAAAATATAGAGATACTTCAATTATACAAACTAAAATAAAGAAGATGAATAAAATATCCAATGTAACTATTCTAGGGGGTGGTAATATGGGCTCTCAAATTGCATTTCAGACAGCTTTTAAAGGATTCAATGTCACGATATATGACATCAATGTTGACTTATACAGTCAAGGGATTGAAAACCTTGAGTTACTAAAGAACATATATCTGAGAGAGGCTCATGCTACCGAAGAAGAAGTGGATGCCGCTTTTAATAATATTTCGTATTCATTTAATCTGTCTGAAGCTGTTCAAGATGCTGATATTACAATAGAAGCTATACCAGAGAATATGGAAATAAAACAAAAATTATACACAGAGTTGGGTAGGGTTGCTCCTGCAAAGACAATTTTTACTACTAATTCATCAACAATTTTACCCAGCGATTTGATGAAGTTTACAGGGCGTCCCCAAAAATTCCTTGCATTACATTTTTCTAATTTATTATTTCACTGCAATATTGCTGAAATTATGAAATCATCAGAGACTGATGCTGATTCGTATAATACTGTTATAGAATTTGCAAAAGCGATTGGAATGATTCCTATCCTTGTAAAGCAAGAGCAACGTGGTTATATCTTAAATTCATTGTTAATGCCTTTTATGGCAGCTGCTACCGAACTCTACCTAAAGGGTGTTGGCGATATCGAAACCATCGATAAAACATGGCGTATCGCAACAGGCTCACCTGTTGGTCCTTTTGAAATATATGATATAGTTGGTATAAATACAGTATATAATATAGCCGCTAATGGAGATCTGAAAGCAAAATTATTTGCACAATATCTAAAAGACAATTTTATAAAACAAGGAAAACTGGGATATCTCTCAGGAGAAGGATTTTATAAATATCCAAAAGAAATAAACATCACTAAAATAAAAAAATAACAGAAGGGAGATGTGTAGGATTAAAGCCTATATATCTTCCCTTCAAGTTTTGACTAGTTTTAAAAATTACTCTTCTACTACACAACGCACACAAAAGCCTAAAGTACGAAAAAGTTCATAATTGGTTGTTATCAAATTGCCATTCGCAAAAGTCATGGCATAGCTATTGACTCCGTTAGCGGATGAAGACCAATACATTCCATTTGTTCCTATTTGAATAAGACTATTATTTGTATCTCGATATCCTGATGCTGGGAAAAATGGAGAACCTGTATCTAACTTATTATATCCTCTGTCGAAAGACTGAGTTCCATCAGCTAGGGTAGAGGTATATGATACAAACGGACCTACTATTGAATAACTGGATACATCATTAAATTCGTTAGAAGTAGGCATTCGCCATTTTTTACCAGGAGGCGCCCATCCTTTTTCTGTTAAGTATCTGCAAATATCGCCAACGCCTGTCGATGCATTCGTTATTTCATAGAGGTATGCACGGTCAAGATTTGTTTTTCCCGAAGGAGGATTACTGTTTACATTGGTTATAGGATATGGAATTGCAGACCATTCTATGTTTGATGTCGTTCCGCCCAAAGGAGGATATAATACTGTTGCCAAAGAATAGGCACCTATAGGTGAAATAGCATATAAGCTACCTCCTTGAAAGTATACTCCCTGATAAGTCTTGTGTGTGGTTACACCGACATCATCGAAAGTCAAATGCCCTGAAACAAGATCGTAATATATATTACTGCCAGCCCATCCTTTATGAGCTTTAGGATAATATTCATTAGTTATATTTAATACAAGAGTTACATCATTGAACTTCTTGGGAGAGTCGGTACTTTCAAAAACTACTGTTACCTGTCCTGCCACACTTATGGCATTCCCTACTACTCTAAAATTAACAGCAGTACCTGTTCCAGTATTAGCGGAACCAACTGCTCCAACTTTTAAGTTGTCTGAAGCTTGCAGATTCAAAAGAGAACCACTACCTGTCGTTATATTTTCAGTGATGGCTTTTATACGCCAACCGGCATTACTTCTCACATTAAACGTATATGTATTTCCATTTGTCCAGTACGAACTGCTAACATTGCTGAACACAATGTTGTAAGTCGATTGCCTTAAGAATATACTCTCAGTTATATTATTAGTACCATTGGATACTGTGAAGTCTATTTTTGATATTTTCACAAGAAACGGATTATCTAAAAGCTCGGAATCAGAAATACCTGGGGGTTGTATTGTAAATAATTTCTCTCCTGAAGGATCACTTATACTAGACTGCAAACCAACGGAAGGCAAACCTGAAGAAACGTCTAACGAGAGCCCTGTACTACCTATCACATAATGAGTTGCTGTAACGGATGAAGATTCTGGAACCCACTTTATTTTAAATTGTTGGGCATCTGGTTGAGTATTTATTGGTGCTGCAAATATCAATTCTGTGATTTTTCGAGTTCCAGCAGTATTTTTTATACTTAATGCTATAGCTGAATTTATATCTTGCGTCACTTTGATTATATAAGTAAGTCGCCCTGCTTTCAAATGGATAAAACCAATACGGACTAAGCCACTTACATTTTCCGTCAGACCAACTTTAAGGTTGGAAATTACCCCCGAAGAACCAGATGAAACAGAAGTTCCTGATGTGGATAACAAACTTACCCAATTAATATTGTTGCCTTGCGCATCTACTATTTTATCTACAGTCCACCCTGACGGATTATCAGTTGTAACTGCAAGCGTATTGTTTTCATCACTAGCTGTTTGAATATCTCTGGGAAAAGAAAATTCTCCGGCGGAAACTCCGAGCATGTATTGTCCGTCAAAAACAACGTCACTCATCAGAGCATCATTCCATTGGATAATTTCAGCTTTAATATTAACCGGACGAGAATTGAAAGCATCTGTTGGAGTCGCCAATCCTGAACCGCTAATTTCAGATATATTTACTTTATAATGATGATTTCTGAGTAAAGCAAGATAGGTGGTAGTGCCTGAAGATGTTTGTGTAAAATCGATCCGATAATAAGTCGGTTGGGCGTCGCCCGTATAAGTTCCGCCGATAACCAGGCAGGTATTATCTTGTAAAGATGATGAACTTCCGGCTAATGCTTCAAAAGTGTAGATTTCTCCTATGCTAGAAATCCCCGGTGTTGTAATGGCATCTTCATCATACACAAGTGGGTTCAGTGACGCATTTGCAGGTTTCTGTGCAGAAGCAGGAACCGAAGGGGATGTTACTTTTCCTTGTAATGCATTCCAATTTGACGATACAGGAGCAATTCCACCTTTATTATTATAGTTATAAAGGCGTATGCTTTCCAGTACAAATTTACTTGTGGCATCTACATGAGTAAGTGCTACATCTATTTTGGAAACCATACGAACCAGATTGACCGGATTATTAATGACTGTATTGCCATCTACAGAGAGTGATGTCAATTCTCCCCACATTGGTATGGGAACGTATCCTCCGGATAGAGGATCGGTGTTCCATTTTCCCGCATTCGACAATAGTAATTTTTCCATAACCGAAGATTTTTCCTCACCGTCACTTATGCTGCTTAAAGCATTAGCTAGGCTCTGTCGGGAATTTGCCAGAATTACCACATTATAATTTCCTTCCGGAATTTTTACAGAAAAAGTCTTAACCTTACTATCTGTAGGATTAGTATTTATAACATTACTATACAAAGGTTGATATGTGTATTTCCCGTCTAGGTCGAACAACAAAACTTCTATACTTCGCACATCATTCTCATCATCTTCATCCAAAGAAGATTTAAGACCCGATGAACCTGGAACTACTACTGAAAATAACATATCCATGACATTCTTATTTTCTGTCGATACATATTCGGTATCACTGCATGAAGGCATAGAGATGCCTAATGATAACAAAACAAGTATAGCTCCATATATAGTCAATTTGATAATTACTCTCATAATTTATTCGTGTTTATAATTTCTAAGCCGATACCTCTAGGCTATTTATTATTCGGATACGCATCGAATACAAAAACCTCCGGCACGGTAAGTTGGTTGCCCAATCCATAAATTTGTACTATTAAATTTCATATTGAATCCGTATACACCAGTAGCTGTGGCAGCCCAATATATTCCGTTGTAACTAACGTTTGTCAAACTTCCACTTCCATCCGTCCGATAACCTGCCGCAGGATACCAGTTTCCGTAGCCAGTCCATGTCATTCCCGAGGTATCCCATGTAGTACTATTTTGTCCCATAGTAAAATTACTACTGCCCCATGTTCCTTGTTGAGGTACACGCCATCCAACAGGACATGGATCATAAACTGTTTTAGTTGCTGGTCCCCAAAGAGCATTGTTTTGCCCTGTTCCATTAGTATACCAATCAAAATTGGGTGTTGCGCCATAGTAGAAAGTTAATGGATATGCTATAGAATTAGCCAAGTTATTTGATTCTGCTACCTGTATTTTAGATACTGATGTGGTGCCTGATGACGTATATAAAATAGGTTCATCGGTTCCTGTTAATGTTGACGAATTCGGGAACGGATCTTTACGTCCCCATTGGTATAATAGACCTTTTGCTTCCACTGTGTTTGAGGTGTTCCCCAAGGCTCCAAGGTTACGATCCATAAATTTGCCGGTACCTAAGGCTGACGGAGTATAGTTAGTTACCCATATATGCCATGACCAAAGTGTTTTGTTTGAAGCATTTTTAATCTCTACAACTGCATTTCCTTGGGTACTTCCCGGTTTCACTAGAACATAGCCCGATGCACCTGTGCCAACAGCCTGAAGGATGCTTATATTTGAATTAGATGCTATTTTATTTATATTATCAGTCCAAAGAAGTCCCGCCGTAAAACTATCTGATGTACCAAGTTGAATGCCGGCAGCAGATTCGTTAGATCTACTTACAGGGATTAGTATTCCTGTACCTCCCGGACTTACAATATAGGAATTTGATTTAGGCTGTATGATACCGGCATAGCAAGGCAAAGTAATATCTGTATCTGCGAAACGTCCTTGTGGGCTCTTAATTGTCAGCACTACATCTCTATTATAAAGTGTAGGATTCGTTATATCATTGATTATGTTGAAATATACTCTCGTCCCATTCGTATTGCCCCCTCCAGTGGTGGTTGTCAAAGTTTGTAATACATTATCAGGGTTACTTTTGATCTCAACAGTGAAATTTGTATTAGACTTAATGGTAAAATACTTCTGAGTCCCATCCATCAGATAATATGTATCTTTTTCTGTAGAGATATTGTATTTTACCTGTCTAAGAAAAATACTTGCAGTTAAAAAAGTGTATGGGTCACCTATTCTGAAATCAACAACAGATACTTTTTCGAGAAAAGGATTTGTTGCATATTCAGCAGACGTAATAGCTGTAGGGCGTACTGTAAAAGTTTTTTCGCCAGAAGCATCATTGATCAAGGTAAATGCTCCCGAACCAGGCTGATCCGATGACCCATCGAATGAAAAGCCCACATTATAAAGATCAGTACGACTTGATGAAACTGTGAATACCGAAGGATTCCATTTGAGTTTGAATTGTTGTGCTGCCGGCTGAACATCAGCAGATGAGATAAATACCAGCTCGGAAATTTCTTTTCCAGACATATCAGTAATCGTAAGTTCCAGGTTTAGTTCGGCTTTTTGAGTTATCTTTACAGTGTGAGTTAACCGCCCTGCACTAAGATGAATAAAGGCAATGCGATCTAATCCGCTAGTATTTTCTGTCATATTAAGCTTAAGATCACTTACACTGCCCGAAGTTCCTGCCGTTACCGGAGTCCCTATCATAGACACTACACTTAGCCAACTTATAGAGCTTCCTCCTGCATCGGTTATTTTTTCGATCTTCCATCCTGAAGGAAAATCTGTTGTTATAGAAAATGTATTATCTGTACTCGAAATAGTTCGTACTTTACGGGTAAAGGTCATTTCTCTTTGTGACACTCCCAGCATATATTGTCCATCAAAAACTATATCACCTATTTTTGCATTATCCCACATAATGACATTAGCCTCTATATTTACCGGCAGAGAATTGAACGCATCGGTTGGGGTTGTCCAACCGCGTCCACTAACTTTCGTTATATTCACTTTATAATAATGGTTTCTGAGTAGAGGTAGGTAAGTGGTGACCGATGAGGAAGTACGGGCAAAGTCTACACGGTAATATGTTGGTTGACTATCACCGGTATATGTACCTCCTATTACCAGACAGGTCGCATCTTGCATCGATGATGAATTTGCCCTGATAGCCTCAAATGTATATATTTCACCTGATGATGCGGTCTGATCTATATTAATAGCTGTATCATCGTATACCAAAGGTCCTTGTGTAAGAGTAGAGCCTGCAGGGATACTGGCATCTGTAACAATACTCTGAGCCTGATCCCAATTACTCGAAACCGGGGCAATATATCCTTTATTATTATAATTATAGAGACGTATACTTTCTAGAGTAAAATTATCCGTAGCATCAGTATTAGTAAGTGCCACGTCGATTTTTGATACCATACGCACCAAATTGACTGGTGTGTTATTTGATAATCCTGCATTTACCGTGATAGATGGTATTTCTCCGAACATCGGAATAGGAGTGTATCCTGTAGATACCGGATCGGAATTCCATTTCCCATTATTGGAAATAACAAGCTTGTCTAATACTGAAGTTTTGGAATCTCCTTCTTCAATGCTGCTGATAATTCCTGATATCGCCTCCCGGGCATTCGCAAAAATCAACATATTATATGTTCCTTCGGGAACTTTTATAGTGAAGGTTTTAATGTTGATGTCATCTTCATCTGTATTGATAACATTGCTATATATTGGTTGATAAGTATATTCCCCGTTATTATCGAATAAAAGCACTTCAATGCTCCGAACTTCATTTTCATTATTTTCAGTCAGCGATTTTGTTTTAGGTAGCGACGCTCCGGGAATCTTTACCGAAAAGGTTACTTCTTTTGTTTCCACACCAAAAATCGGTGCAAACTCATTGTCACGACACGAATTGAATAATATTCCTGCTAAAAATAATAATACAATGATGTTTTTTTGTCTCGTATCAATTTTTCTGATTCCCATATACTAAATACTAATCTTATTTCTATATTATGATGTATACAAGCTGAAAAGCGCCCTAATACTACACTTGTGCAATAATATCTTCTATAATTCTGGTGTCACCGGTATTTGCCACCATTCTGGAACACTTATTTCAACAGAGGCTTCTTTATATTCTACCAGTATCGGTATCACAGCCTCTTCTTTACCTTCTACTGTTATATTATTTTTTTTCATAAAGTCAGTCAGGCCAATTGAGGTAATCGTACTACCGTCTGAACTCTTTTTTATTTGTATATTAATTGGATTATCATCCTTAAAGCGAACTGTATTAAATGTTATAGATGCGATTTTCTCCCCCGAAATATTCTCAAATACAGATGTATTAAGGTAACGTATAGGGGTACCTATAGCCTGCATCTCGAAGTTATAAGTACTGGGTACCTCTGTCATTTCTACTATCGGCGCAAGAAGATTTCCCTGAGTGTCTTTATCTAAAAGCCCCTTTACATATACTTGTACTTTTATGAATGCCCGGCGAAAATCGAGTATCCGTTCTATTATCGTTTCGGATACAGTCGCAACTTTTAAAGATGGGGATAATACAGTATTATCCAATGCATAATATAATGTATCTCCATCTATCGCTGAAGTTCCATTTCGGAGGGACATATTACAAACAAAAGCATCTTTCATGAGACTGTTTGTGCTCAGTGGGCTAACAAAACTTTTACCAGAAGCATTTCCCCAACATACTATACGATAGTTGCCTGGTTCTAAGTTCAAGCTAACTCCGGCAAAATTAGTTAATGCATCTATATCTGCATCTTGTGACATTACATACTCTCCGTTTTCCCTAAAAACAAATACATCAACTTTTTTTATCTTTTTTATAAAAAGCTCTCCGGATTCATTGCTTACATAACGGAACTTAATCACAAAATTGTTTTCGATATCAGTTGGGCAATCCTTATAGTCATCATCTATACAGCCATTGAATGCCAAGACAGAAAATAATCCAAAAAACAAATAAAACAACCTCATATATAAGACCTTTAGATTAGGTATTAAGCTACAGATTTCTATTGTAGCTTGTGTTATTTTTAGCCAAAGCTTTTGTTAGATTACAAAATGATTCTTTGGAGGAAGAATATTCTTTCTCCAAAGAATACTATATCAATTAAAGTTCTGGTGTCACACCTACTACAGACCAAGTTGCCAAACTAACAGTTACTTCTACATCAATTGGGCTTAAGTTAGGTATCGATGATAAATCTGTTTCTTTAAATGTCAGTGCTCCTGCAGCAATATTATAGATTTCACCCGATTTGATACTCGTTAGAGACGCTCCACCGGAAACAGCTTTAAAGCCTTTAATCGTAATAAACTGAGGACTAGTATATGTGGAGAGGTCATTTGTTTGTATATCACTTAAGCGGATAATTATGCGAGGGACCGTACTACCGGTAGAAGATGCAAATAAATTATATGCCCATATTGTGCCAATAACAGGCTTAGCAACCTTTGAAACAGCAGTCAGTGCCGGATCATAAAAATCATAAATAGCAGGTTTTAGTCCGGCTGGGTATTCAGCGCTTTCATCTCCAAAAGGTGCTGCAAAGGCTCCATTTTCAACAAAATCGGCAACATCTACACTTCCATCTACAACAGCTTGCTTGTAATAATTATCGATGAAAATTCCATCTACCTTGAAGCTTGTTATAACACCGGAAGCTGTAATATCAGTTAATTCGACCCGGGCCACAGTTGGATTAAGATCGATTTCAGATGTATAAAATGTATTAGGCAGCACAGGAGGGGTAAGCGTGTTAGTTCCGTATAGGTTCACGTCTTCTATGTCATCCTGTGATGCCACTTGTAATAAATATTCCTTTACTGCAGAAATATTTCCCGATGAAGGAAGACCAGAAGTATTACCTACAACATACACAGCAAAAGTGTTTCCGGGCAGGTTTGTTATTAATGCTCCACTTTCGGCATCTGTAATATTAATATTCGTCGCACTAGCAGCAGTAGTTGTCAGTGTATAATGTTTTAATATGGCTCCTGATGAATTTACAAAATATAAATTTCCTGATTGAAGGACGACATCATCCCCATCTCCAACAGGAGTACCCACAGAACGGAGAGAAGAGCCACTTTTACCTAGTTTTAGGAATACGCTTTTAGGTTGTTTATCTACATCCTCTGTATCATCACCATTGGAACAGCCGTTAAAGCTCATTAATAGAGCCAAAATTGATAAAGTTAAATAACTGATTTTCGTTTTCATACGCTCTTGAATTTTTAATTAAATTGAATGTGATTAATAGTGTGAATTGTAAAAGAATTATTTATACCTATTATTTAAGAATGTAAATAAGTGAGAGTCCTATTTTAGTAGGGCCAAAATAATTTTTATGTCCATTACCGAGTTCTTGCCCGCATGTCTCGCAATCATATCGAGCATAATCGAAATAAATGTATCCGACTCCTATAGTAGCCTCTAAATTCCATCCTGGGAAAAGAGGCCATTGATACCCATAGGATATACCTAATCCGTACCCATCACCCTGATAACGATAATTATTTAAGGACCCGAATGGTAGATTCCCGACATTATAATGACTATAAAGAATGTGCCCTCCTACAAAATGCTTGTTGTATGGTTTGTTGATCCAGTAACGTAATTCGGGCTGGAAAAGAATGTGCTTTAATTTTTTATTTTTAGAGAATGTCCAAGGGTTGTAGTTTATAGAAAAATCAAAACTTAGATAATCCAAAAATCGATATTCAACACCGATATTTAGAGTTGTTGTGATATCATAAACCAAATTAGATTTGAGTCCAAGAATGTCTTGAGACGATTCAGTTTTATCTGGCATAGCCTGACTATTGCCCTGCAAAAAGTTCACACTAATAATAAGTGTGAAAAATATTATTTTCTTAGTCATCGGATGTTATTGAGTAGTTACATCATTGGTTTTGTAGAAACCAATCTGATTTTCAGGTTTTTATCCTTTTTATAAAAGTTTTTGTCTCCTTTAGAGTTGATGATTGCAGGCTTATTGCCTACCAAGATGATATTACTTTCTAAGGATGAGTAATTCTCCTTAGCTCTCTATTATTTGAATTTAAAAGTTTTTAGACTATCAAAGTGTAGAATTTGTTTCTATCTTTTATTATTAAATGTATTATATTTGCTTTTCAATTTCCGCCTATTCTCAGCTAATAGACTATGCGATTGAGTGATTTAAATTGATTTAAGTTTTGCCTTCTTAACCGTTGTTCACAAAAATAAATTATGTTTTATTAAAAAAGCTCATATATTTTTTCCTTTTTTTGTTACTTTTTCACCTTTTTTATATCATCTTCCTCTATTAGTGTTTGTTTACGTATATATCCGGGAGATAATCCGAACTTTGATTTACAAAATTTGTAAAAATGAGACATCGATGAAAAGCTATAATCGAAACAAATTTGTTTAATGCTTTTACGGCTCCGACGTATTTCATGATAAATATCCGCTGCTTTTCGCAATGTAATCCAATGTGAAGCGGGTACTCCAAAAATTTTACGAAAACGTTTTTCAAAACCTGAACGGCTATAACAAGAAAGACTGGCTAGTTCACTAATTGATTTTACTTCTCTGTAATTTTGGTATATAAAATCAGAGAAACTATTATCTCTCGATGCCAATGACTGAAAAAAAAGGCTTCTTTCCTGAAGGGTATAGCAAATAGACATGAGATAAAAAAGCTCTCGTATTTTTATACAGATATATAGAGCATCTCTGAAGTTCATGTTAAGAAACCATTTTAAAGATTCAGCATAGACTGATATAATTGGAGTAAAGCTCAAAATTACAGGTTTATTTGATGATAGTTCCTTCGGAGAAGAGAATTGGCTGTAATTTGAATAATTGTATAAATTTAAAATCAATCCCGGTTTCAGACAGATTGCAGAAGCCCCTTCTGTTGTACTTATAAGGCAGCGACTTCCTATAGATATAAATATCATTTGACCTGCTTCAATACTTTCATCAGTATATCCCGATAAAAGACATGTCAGACGGCCACTCGTTACAAGCACAATTTTATGCTCTTTCGCTATAAATTCAAGATGTTGATCTTTATTTAAGGTCCAGATTTCTAAAGATACAGAAGCTTCTTCTACTTCTTTAACACACTTTTCATTTAAGACATCTGGTGTTTTAGTCTTCATTAGGATAAAGATATCAAGTTAATAAGAGTTTGTTAAATATATTAAATTCTATAATTCTAGGGCTTTAGAGGAATGTAATCATCAATAATTCAACGAATAACTTTTTCTTATGTTCAATTTATAGTGCATTTTTTTTATTAAAATATTATTCTAATAGTTTATATAATGAATATTTAAAGAATAAAAGTTAACAACTTTTTATGTGCGGAAAAGAAGAATTATAGGAGGGTATGAAACAGTCTTGTGATATATCCTTGTCTTAAAAAGAGTCTATTTTTTATATATGGGAAATATATTTAAGCCATTACTTTTTCTGAATTGAAAAACGAGAAAAAGACTAACCTTAAGAACAAATATAAGTTGTTAATTTATTTTAGTTGTTATGCTGCAAACATAAAACTTACTAGCTTTGTGCCGATAGATAGTTATTGTCATTTCTATATATCCCAGATTTCGTTTTTTATCTATTCTAGATCGTATGGACATAGAAAAAGAGTATCTTTTAAATATTTCGAAAGGAAATACAAAAGCTTTCGATTCTCTTTTTATTCTTCATTATCCTCGAGTGAAAAATTTTATAATGAGTTTAGTAAAGAATGAAGAAGATGCTCGAGATTTATCTCAAGATATATTTCTTAAAATATGGAACAATAGAGAGAAGCTCCCCGAAATTCAATATTTCAGAACATACTTATTCCAAATGTCCAAAAATGCGGTCTTCGATTTTTTTAAGGAGAATGCACTCTTTGATGATTACGAGCGAGGGTATAAAATAAAAGACTTCGATTCATTGGAAGAGTCAATTGAGGCTCGTGATTTGGAAATGCTTATTGATACATTAGTTGAATCAATGCCTGAGCAACGAAAGAAAATATATAAAATGAGCCGTAAAGAAGGATTCACAAACGAGGAAATTTCTATAAAATTAGAAATTAGCAAAAGAACGGTAGAGACCCACATTTCCAGTGCATTAAAAGATATTAGAAAACTACTTATGAACATAGTTTTATTTTTTTACTAAAAAAATAGAATTACCGACTACGTGTTTATTTCCTTATTACAGTCTAAGTAATAAAAGCCAAAGAAATGCATAAAAAGCACATCGATCTACTTATAAGAAGATATACAGAGAATATTCTTCCCAAGAATATCCAGTATAAATTCAGACAATGGCTGATAAATTCAGACAATGTTGAAGATAAAAATGCATCTCTTGAAAATATATGGAATAATATAAATGCGGAGGCTGATGAATCTACAATAAGAGATTTAGAGCTGTTGCATCAAAAAATGAATGCAGGACACAGAATTAAGCGAATCAATTACTCTTACATTGTTCGTATTGCCGCCATGATTATGATTCCTATACTATGTTCATATCTTACATATTTCCTGACACAGAAATATTCGGTTAAAAATGTGAATATGGTAGAATGCTTTGTTCCTTATGGCGAAAAAAAATTAATTGTTTTACCGGATAGCAGCGAGGTATGGGTGAATTCAGGATCAATAATAATATATCCCGAAAAATTTGTAGGAGATACACGCACTATTTATCTCAATGGTGAAGCTAATTTCTCCGTAACTAAAAATCCGGATAAACGTTTTATCGTAAGTACAAACAATTTGAATATTGAAGCATTGGGCACAATATTTAATGTTAGGGCTTATTTAGACTTACCAAAAATAACAGCAACATTAGAAGAGGGTAAGATAAAAGTAGAAACAAAAACGGGCCCTGTACAATCTATGATATTGAAGCCGAATGAGCAAATTATATATGATAATAAAACTCAATACTTATCGAAACAAATTGTGGATGCAAAGAGAGTAGCAATGTGGAAAGATGGATATTTAATATTTCAGGAAGCCTCTTTTGGTGATATTCTGCATGCTATAGAAAAACGCTATGATGTAGTTATACACTTTGATGCGGGTAAATATGAAGGAAGGACATTTACGGTACGTTTCTCTCCTGAAGAAACCCTGCCGGAAACACTTGACATACTAAAAGAAATTATCCGGGACTTCAATTATAAGATAAAAAGCAATACTATATATATATATTGAAAAGCAATTAATTAACCTTTAAAATTTATACTCTAATGTTGAAAAGAAAGCATGTTTATACATGGCTTACAGTACTTCTATTGTCTTGTTTGAGCCATGTTTGGGCGCAGTCCAACATTAATATTGTGAATAATAATATCACAATCAGGGCTGCATTGTATGAAATAGAAAAACAAAGTGGCTATTCGGTCGGATTTGATGAAACGGATCTTGATGTAGAAAAAAAACTCTCGATATCAATCCGTAATTTATCTTTGGAAGACGCTCTTAAACAGGTTCTGAAAAATGAGAATTGTAGCTATACAATTAAGCAGAAACATATAATCATTGTTTCGAAACAAAAAAAGGACTCTGACCTTACTCAGCATAGCATTGTGGCACAGGGAAAAACAGTACAAGGAACAGTTATTGACAATCAAGGAGAGCCTTTGATTGGAGTAAGTGTAGTGCAAGAAGGAACAAATAATGGAACAATCACAGATTTGGATGGAAGTTTCTCTATCTCAGTAAAAGACGAAAAATCTGTATTATTGATCTCTTATGTAGGATATGCATCACAACGTATTACTGTTGGTAAAAACTCGCATATACAAGTCAAACTACAAGAGAATAATAAGGAGTTGGAAGAAGTAGTTGTTATAGGTTATAATACGGTAAAAAAGAAGGACTTGACGACTGCTGTTGCTGTAGTATCTACGGAAGATATTTCAGAGCGTCCAATTATATCAGCAGCTCAGGCTATACAAGGAAGAGCTGCCGGAGTACAGGTTGTTCAACCCTCAGGTCAGCCGGGTTCTGAACTATCTATCAGAGTCAGAGGTGCAACATCTATACAAGCAGGCAATGAGCCGCTATATGTAGTGGATGGCACTCCAATGACGACTATTTCGAATCTTAGTGCGAATGATATAGAAAGTATGCAAATACTTAAAGATGCTTCATCTGCTGCTATATATGGAGCAAGAGCTGCTAATGGTGTTGTGCTTATTACTACTAAAAGAGGGAAGGCTGGCGTACGTTCTGTGAGCTTTAGTTCGTATGTTGGATTTTCGAAGCTGGGAAATAAAATAAATGCATTGAACACTGAACAGTATAAAGATTATATCAAAGATCTAAACAAGTACACAGATACACCTGTCTTTATCCCTGATGAAGAAACTCGTTATACAAATTGGACTGATGCATTTTACGGAACCGGTAGTAATCAAAACTATCAGTTGTCATTAACCAGTGGAACTGATAAACTTCAGTATTTTGCATCTGCCGGTTATTTGGATGAGCAAGGTATTGTTAAAAAGTCGAATTTTAAACGTTATAATTTCAGAACGAACATTGATAATCAGCAAACAGACTGGCTTAAAATGGGACTAAACCTTGCCTATACAAAAACAAAAGGAAGCAAGGTCTATGAAAACAGAAGTGCAATGAGAGCCGGATCAATCCTTTCGGTAATAAATACTCCTCCTTATATTCAAAAGTGGGATTCTGATAATCCCGGACAATATGATGAATTTGCATATGGAGCACGTATATTAAGTCCATTTGCTGCTAATGCTGCAGATCAGACTTACGACAGAAGCCGTCTGATTGGGTCTCTCAACCTCGACTTTACTCTTGCAAAAAACTTGCATTACAAAACAAGTTTTGGAATAGACGAAACGAACTCTAGAGGCTTATATTTTCTAGACCCTACATCCAACTCTGACGGACGATCTACTAAAGGTCGTGTAGAGGAAGAAAGTTCTAAGGATTTTGAATGGCTATGGGAAAACCTTGTAACATACCAAAACAAATTTAAGAACAAGCACAATTTATCAATTCTTGGAGGAGCCACACTACAAAAAGCTAAATCGGAAGAAGGAAATCTTGCCGGATACGATTTACTTAGTTCTTATCCTAATATTCGCTCTTTCTCTGCTGCTAACATCATTGACAAAGATGCTACATGGAGCTATGCATCGGAGTGGACTCTTGCCTCGTTTCTTGGACGTGTGGCATACGATTACGAAAGCAAATATCTGATAAGTGCTAATATGCGAGCCGATGGCTCCTCTAAGTTTGCACCCGGAAAGAGATGGGGTGTTTTCCCTTCATTTTCTGCCGGATGGCGTATTTCTAGTGAGTCATTTATGGCCGGTACAGCAGATGTCATTTCAGACTTGAAGCTCAGAGCAGGGTGGGGGCTTAATGGTAATCAGGAAGGAATTGGCAATTATTCATGGCGAGCACAATATGCAGCAGGAAGAATACCTCCGACTACTGATAATTCATTACCTGGTTTGTCTCTTTATTTGAAAACTCCTGGCAACAGAGAATTGACATGGGAAAAAACGACTCAAACGAACGTAGGTATTGATCTCAGCATGTTTAATTCGAGACTCATCTTCACCTTTGATGCATACTATAAATATACAAAAGACATGTTGTTAACTGTTTATCTACCTAGTTATGCCAATATACCCGGAGGAATTGCTCGCAATGATGCTGAAATGAAAAATAAAGGTCTTGAAATAGCTGTATCTGCGCGAAGCATAGATGCGAAGAACTTTAAATGGAATACTGATTTTAATATTTCATTCAACAAGAATGAAGTAACCAAGCTTGGTTTAAACAAAGTGTACTATTATGCCACTACTTATACTACCGAACAACCTGCTATTATATTAAAGGAAGGAAATTCATTGGGAACATTTTACGGATATGTATCAAAAGGAGTAGATCCGGAAACCGGTAATATCATCTACGAAGATAGAAATGAGAACGGAATAATAGATCCTGAAGACCGAACTAAAATAGGAGATGCACAGCCCTTATTTGTTTTTGGTCTGACAAACACTTTCTCGTATGCAAACTTTAACTTATCTGTATTCTTTCAAGGATCATACGGAAATGATATTTTCAACGCATCAAAGATTGATATGACAGGTATGATGGACTTTCGTAATCAATCTACTGATGTCTTAAAGAGATGGAAACGTCCCGGTATGGTAACAGAAGTACCTCGTCCTGGAAATATAGAGAATATTTATAACTCTTCCCGCTTTGTTGAAGATGGCTCATATCTGCGACTGAAGAATATAACACTATCTTATGATTTTAGCCCGAAGTTCAACTTTCTGAAAAAAGCAGGAATCAGAAAACTTCAACCATATATAACAGCTCAAAATCTATGGACATGGACAAAATATAGCGGATACGATCCTGAAGTAAATGCTTATGATGCAAGTGCAGTCGAATTAGGTGTCGATTATGGAACATATCCTCAAAATAAATCCGTAATATTTGGTCTTAATGTAGAATTCTAAAAATATAAAGCAATGAAAACAAATATAAAATTATTAGCCTTTATATCATGTCTATTTATCACCTATTCCTGTGGCGATTTTCTAGACAATGAACCTTTATCTGATTTTACAGGAGATCCGCAGAGTTCTTCTAATCTGGAATCTAAATATACATCAGTAACGGATGCTGAAGCCGAACTAAACGGTGCTTATAATAAATTTAAACAAGATATTTTTCAATTTGAGAATTTCAGTTATGGGGATATCCAGTCAGACAATTGCTATGCCGGAGGTGATGGAGTTCCGGGTGAAGAAGTGGACGGTATCAGGGTAACATCTATGAACTCGAAAACCAAACTGATGTGGGCTCAATATTATGAAATGGGAGGAGCAGCAACAAGCGTAATAGAAAATACACGTTTGATGAAAACAAATATTGATGATGCTACTCGCAAACGAATTATTGCCGAAGCTAAGTTTATCAGGGCTTATGCATATTTCGATATTGTAAGAATATGGGGTGATGCCCCTCTGATGATAGAATTGATACCTGCTATTACGGCCGAGAATTTAGAAGAACTATACCCTAAACTATATCCTGCGCGTACTCCTTCAGACGATATCTATACACAGATAATAAAAGATTTGGAAGAAGCTATCCCAGATTTGGGTAGTTTGTCGCAAGGTGCATTTAAAGCGACCAAAGGAGCGGCAAATGGTTTGTTGGCAAAAGTATACGCTACTCGAGGAGAAAAGTCTGGACGTAACTATTCTAAAGTTGTAGAACTATGTGATAAAGTGATTGCTGATGGTTATAAATTAGTGACAAACTATGATGATTTATGGAATCCGGCAAATAAATATACAACAGAAAGCATCTTTGAAGTATATTATGATGCTACCTCACCCAACTGGGCATATTGGGTATTGTACAGTGAAGAAGATGGTTCTATTACATGGCGCCGCTACTGTACACCGACACATGATCTGATCTCTAAATTCAACCCTGATGACAAACGCTTTGGATCAACAATTGTTTATAAAGAAGTACCATATGATACCTACTTCCCGTCAAGCAATTATCCTATTGCAAATAAAATCCGCCAAAAAGATTCAGAGATTATATTAATGCGATTAGCAGACATACTTCTCCTTAAAGCTGAAGCATTAGTTGAATTAAATAAGATTAGCGAAGCTATGAATATTGTAAATACGATTCGCGATCGTGCCGGATTAAAGAAATTATCAACAACTTTATCTCAAGGAGATGCTCGTTTATCCGTTGAACAAGAACGTCAATTTGAGCTTGCTTTGGAAGGACAACGCTGGTATGATCTGTTACGCAATGACAGAATGGTGGAAGTTATGCATCAACATAAAGACAAAAATGGAAAATTACTTTTCCCAAACCTAGAAGAATTTCATAAACTATGGCCTGTGCCTCAGACAGAGAAAGATTCAAATCCCAACCTAACACAAAATCCGGGTTATTAAAAAATGAATATTATGAAGACATTTAAAATATTATTTTTATTGATTTTTATATCTGCCATTTTCGTATCATGTAGTGACAATGATGACAGTTCTACAATCGTAGTACCAGTTATTGAGTCGCTGGCAATAAAGGGTAACGAAAATATTAAGTTAGGAGATTCTATTTATTTTGATGCGAAAGTGAGCGATGCTGTTCGCCCTCTTTCTACTCTCGAGGTAGAATTAGTGGCCAACGATGTTGTTATCAGTAGTAAGTCTATACGAACAAAAGATAATTCTGTATCGCTAGATAATATTTCTTTGTTTGTGCCATTTACTTCCAATATTGCTACAGGAGATGAGCTGAAAGTCAATTTCACTTTGATAAATGTGGATGGAGGTGAAACTAAAGAGCAAAAAACACTTAAAGCTATCCGGCCCGAGTTACCAGAGACCCTCTATCTTATATTAAGTGATAAATCTGTAATAGAGTTGCATGCAAAAGAAAATACTCCATACATCTATGAATCGGAAGAAGGAGGATATCCAAGTACTTTCAGTACTAAAATAGCAACATCCGAAGACCTTGCACAAGCCAATTATGTATGGAATGCAGGTATTGATGATAATGTAGCATCTATTGGAGATAGATTTGGTAGCGATATAAAATTTTCATATAGTAACTGGCTTGTTAAGAAAATTATATTCGATGCATTTTCTTTCAATTTTGATATAGAAGGCTTGAGACTGGTCATCAAGGTAAATAATGTACAGATGATGGCTTCCGGAAATTACTTGTATGCAAGTGTAGACTTTACCAAAGGACAAGAATTTTCTATATCAGGTATTGATAATATAGAACAAGCTTACAATAGAGACTTTTTCGAATATAATGCTGAAACAAAGACATACAAATTTATAGGTGAATCCGGCAAGTGGGATGTGTATTATTCATTGGAGTATAACTATATATGGGTTAACAGGATGACAGATGTGGCTCCGGCTACTTATTGGGTCATTGGACATGGATTTTCTTCATCTCCTACTTGGAATAGTGCATTTAATTCTATAGGATGGGATCTCAATGATGTGAAACAGTTAGCTTACATGCGTCTTTTAGAACCAAATAAGTACCAGGCAACTGTTTATCTGTCAGATCAGCATGATTGGGGAGGGTTTGATATCCAAATATTTAGTAATCGTACATGGGATGCCCAATTCGCTGTTTTTTCGAATGACTTATTTACCGGAGATTCATCCGGAGTGAGTGCAGCAGGCGGAAGCATGGCAGATTTGGTCGGAGGAGAAGGTTTTATTCCTGGTTATTACCGTATTACACTAGATGTTTCTGACGGTTTGAACAAATCTAAAGTTGATTTTAAAAGACTTCCTTGATAATAATAACAGTGGCTCTGATCATGATGCAAATGAAATTCTGTCATCAGAGCCACTAAAATAAAATATAATACAATGAATACATATTGGTTAAAACTTTTGATAATATGCAGTTTAGGACTCTCTCTATTTAGCTGCAATGATAACGATGATAATAAGAAAACAGAGACACCTCCTGTTATAACCGAGGCCCCAACCTTAAAAGGCAAACTAGTATATCACAATTATACAACCTATGACACTGAAGATTCTAAAATGTACATTTATGATTTTGGTACAAATGAATTGAAATGTATAAGTGAAAACTGGAAAATACGCAACGCTATGAATGCGCATTTTTCTCCCGATGGTAAACAGATCACTTTTATGGGAATAGGAGAAGATACAAATACATGGGATATCTTTTTATACGATCTTTCGGGAACAACACAGCCTGTAAATCTTACACCATATGACGGAACAAGAGATGAAGATCCTAAATTTTCCCCTGATGGGAAACGTATAGCTTTCAAACAAGATTTTAGGGTTGCCGAACTCAATTTGGAAACAGGGAAAGTAACAAAACTTAGTCCTGTAGATTATTCGATGCCTTACTATAATGCCGATGGGACAAAGCTTATTTGTTCGAAAGGTGATGGAGCAACATCTTCTATTGCTGTGATCGATATTAAAAGTAAATCTATAAAAACACTTTATGATGCACCTAAAGTTCAGGATTATTATCCTATAAATGCGGATGAAACATCATTCTATTATTCTGTGGGATATTCCGAAACAAACCGTGTAGATCAAGTATATCGTGGATTTTGGAGCGGATTGAAAAGTAAACGCCTCCCTTTTAATAATACAGACGGAGATTATTCTGATGCTTATCCGGTAAACAATGATTGGGTTATTATCTGTAGCACACGTACCGGAAGCCTTGGAGGATATGATCTATATATTGCAAATGTTGTATCGGGAGAAATTTTTCCGATGACAGACTATAATAAAAATATAAACACTCCGAAAAATGAATTAGGACCGTGTGTCTATATTCAAAAATAAAGAAAGTTTTTAAGACATGAAATACATCATTTATCTGATTACTTCTATGTTTATAATGTCGGCATGTATAAATCAGAAGAATCTAAACAAATCCCCTGTCTCATTAATGTGGGAAATGGGTAGAAATGGAATAGAGCCCGGATATTATGAAAATACATTTTATCTTATTAATCATAGCAATGATTCCTTACGGGGAAATTGGATTATCTACTATAATCAAATGCCGGCAGCTGTAAAGCCTGAACCTACATCACCTGTCATTGTACAGCAAATCAGTTCTACTTACTACAAGATCGCTCCATCATCCTCATATCGTCCTTTAGCTTCGGGTGATACTTTAAAGATAACATTTCGTTGTGCAGGAAGTATTCTGAAAAATGCAGGAGCACCGGAAGGCGCATACATTGTTATGCTCGATGAAAAAGGAAAAGAGTCTGTACCGTATAGTGTTGCTATCAATTCCAAACCTTTTCTTCATGATTATCAATGGTCAAGAGTAGGAGAGAGTGAGTTGCCATATCCTGATGGAAAAATCGTTTATGAAAGTAATCTAATTTTTTCAGAGCAAGTACCTTTAAAGAAAACGGATATCTTCCCATCGCTGAAAAATGTGAAGGAGAATGGCGGAGAATTTTCCTTCACAAAAGATGTTAGCCTGAAATATGATCCAACGTTTGCGAATGAAGCAAATCTATTGAAAGAAAAGCTTGAAAAACTATATGGCTGTAATATTGTAGACAAGGCTGCTGTAACTATAAATCTGAGAAAAGAATCGTATGTAGGCAAAAATAAAGAATACTATCAAATGGGACTGAATAATGGATCCATTGAAATTACCGGAGATACACCTCATGCAATTTTTAACGGGGTTCAAACACTTTTAGCATTTATACATAGTAAAGATTTACCATATAGCTTACCGAATGTAAGTATATCTGATTATCCCGATCTCGAGTATCGAGGTCAAATGTTAGACGTTGCTCGTAACTTTTCTTCTAAAGAAAATATATTGAAGCTTATAGATATTTTATCAATGTATAAAATGAGCGTTTTACATTTACATTTGACAGATGATGAAGGTTGGCGGATAGAAATTCCCGGTTTAGAGGAACTGACAACAGTTGGAGCTCGCAGAGGTCATACTCTTGACGAGAAGGAATGTCTATATCCTGCCTATGGAAGTGGATGGAATGCTAATGATGAAAATTCGATAGGAAATGGTTATTTTACTAGAAGCGACTTTATAGAAATCCTTAAATATGCACAGAAGCATCATATTAGAGTTATCCCCGAAATAGATCTACCCGGACATGCACGAGCAGCGATTAAAGCTATGAATGCTCGCTATTATAAATATATAAAATCTGATAAAAAGAAGGCAGAAGAATATTTACTTACTGATTTTGCAGATACATCACGTTATATCTCGGCGCAAAGTTATACTGATAATGTTATCAATGTAGCTCTACCATCAGTATATAGCTTTGTGAAAAAGGTTGTAAACGAAGTAGATTTGATGTATAAAGATGCCGAAATGGAATTATCTGTTTTACATCTGGGGGGTGATGAAGTTCCCCATGGAGCTTGGGAAGGTTCGGATATTGCAATGACATTTATGAAGGAGAAAGGCTTCAAGGAAACGAGAGAGTTGAAGGACTATTTTATTGAACAGATCATCCCTTTCTTTAAAGAAAAGAATATACAACTCGGCGCATGGCAGGAAGTTGGTTTATTACCTGATGAAACGGTAAATAAGAAGTTTTCCGAAGATAATGTTTTAAGTTATTGCTGGAATACAGTTCCCGAATGGAATGGAGATGAGATTCCTTACAGATTGGCTAATGCCGGTTATCCTATTATTTTATGCAATGTTACCAATTTGTATTTTGACTTATCATATAACAAACACGAAAATGAACCCGGAGCTTATTGGGGCGGTTTTGTAAATGAGTATAATTCGTTTAATGTTGTACCATATGATATATATAAGTCTGTACGATCAGATATGAGTGGTAATCGGATAGATATAACAAAGGTATCTAACAAAAAAATAGCTTTATCACCAAATGCCTATAACGAAATAAAAGGCATGCAAGGACAATTATGGGCAGAAACCATACGCAATTTTGATATGGTTGAATACTATTTGTTTCCTAAGATGTTTGGTCTTATAGAGAGAGCTTGGAATACTCATCCTGAATGGCAGAATGAGCCGTTAAGCGATAAATATACCAATGCATTGCGCCTATATAACAGAAAGATAAGTGAGTACGAATTGCCTCGTCTTAGTCATCTGAATATTAAATTTCGTATTGCCCATCCCGGCATAGAGATGATCGATGGCAAATTACATGTAAATACATCTATTCCTAATGCTGAAATCAGGTATACAATAGATGGATCGGAACCTACAGTTAATTCTACTCTTTGGACTGAACCTATAACTTGTAATGCAAAAGAAATAAGGGCGAAAGCTTTTTATTGTGGACGAGAAAGTGTAACCACATTATACAAATACAAATAAAATGGAGTTTAGAATATTCCTCTTGTGTCTGTGTTTTATTATACAGACACAGGGCGGGTTCTCTCAGAAATTAAATTCTGAAACCCCTCGATTGATACCAAAGCCTCAAAAAGAGATATACTCTAATCTATTTCTACGTTTGCCATCGGTAATAACGATAAGCAACGATATAGATGAGAATGCCAAAAGCATACTTGAAAAAGCATTATTGGAATCTTTGAACATAGAGGTCTCTTATAACTCGAATGAAAATAGCCTAATACGTTTCTTTGTAGATAAACAACTACCTGATGAAGCATATCATATTAAGATAGACACAGTACATATTGATATCCATGCATCCGGTTCCGCCGGAAGCCTTTGGGCGATACAAACTTTGCATCAGATGATAAAATCTATTTCTCTCACATCTGCAGGTCAAATCAAACAATTACCTGTTACAGAAATAGAAGATTATCCTCGATATAAGTGGCGAGGGTTTCATTTGGATGTGGCTCGACATTTCTTTACAAAAGAGTATTTGTTAAAAACGATAGAACGCTTATCATTTTATAAAATAAACAAGCTGCATTTGCACTTAAACGATGATCAAGGATGGCGAATCGAAATAGATAAATATCCTCTATTAACAGAAATCGGCGCATGGAGATCTTTTGATAAATATGACTCGATCTGTATACGCCAATCGGAATATAATCCAGATATGCAAATAGATAAACGTTTCATTCGAAATGACTCTAAGTATGGCGGATTTTACACTAAAGCTGATATGCGGGAAATCATCGCACATGCACAAAAGTATGGCATAGAAATTATACCAGAAATAGATATGCCGGGACACATGTCTGCTGCGATCAGAGCATATCCGTGGCTGTCTTGCACTGGAAATACCGGCTGGGGTAAAGAGTTTTCGTATCCTATATGTCCGTGTGATCCTAAAGTGATAGATTTTGCAAAAGACATATATTCTGAAATAGCAGAACTATTTCCTTCACCTTTTGTACATATTGGAGCTGATGAAGTAGAAAGAGATACTTGGGAATTGAATGCTGATTGTAAAAGACAAATGAAAAAGCACAAAATGAAATCATCAGCCGATTTGCAGACGTTCTTTGTAAATGAAATTCAAAAGTCGCTAAAGGAAAAAGGGAAAAAGACTATCGTATGGGACGATGCAGCTGTCGATGATATCGAAAATGAGGTACATGTGACTTTCTGGCGCGATTGGATGAATGAAAATGCGAACATGATTGTAGAGAAAGGAAATCCGATGATTTTTATGACATGGAGCCATTTCTATCTAAGTGCGAAACCTTCATTTAAACGATGGAAAGAATTATATGAATTTGATATAACAAAGGATTATCCCAACATGACAGAATCTAAAGTAATCGGTTATCAGGCCTGTGTATGGACAGAAGAAATTCCAAATGAGATAAAACTAGAAGAACATGTATACCCTGCTTTACAAGCTTATAGTGAGCTGATATGGAGTAATAAACGAAACTGGCAGGATTTTTTGCAACGAATGAGTTTACACAACCGTATTATGGATAGAGAAGGAATACATTATCGCTCTTATACCTATTAAAAAAAATACAATGGAAATAAAAACAAGCAGTCGCCTTTTATCTCTCGATGTTTTGAGAGGTATCACCATCGCCGGAATGATACTTGTGAACAACCCCGGATCATGGGGGCATATATATGCACCGTTAAGACATGCCGAGTGGAATGGATTAACTCCCACAGACCTTATCTTTCCGTTTTTCATGTTCATTATGGGAATTTCTACCTTTATCTCGTTACGGAAATTCAACTTTGAGTTTTCTGTGCCCACCCTAAGAAAAATACTGAAACGTACATTCGTTATATTTCTTATCGGTTTAGGTCTATCCTGGCTGGGTGTTTCATTTGGTACATACCATGCTTTAGCTGCCGATAATCTGGAATTTTGGGAACGGTTGAGCAGATCCGTCACCAATTTTGAACATCTGCGTATTCTGGGTGTGATGCAACGCTTGGCACTTACGTATGGCATAACATCTCTGATAGCTATCTTTATAAAGCATAAGTATATACCGTATATAATTGCAGTCGGTCTGATTGGTTATTTCTTGCTTTTACTTTTCGGAAACGGTTTTGCTACCGAAGGGTACAATATCCTAGCAGTGACAGATCAGAGTATTCTTGGACTGAATCATATGTATACAGAGTTCGGTCTCGATCCCGAAGGTATTTTGAGTACAATCCCTGCTGTGTGTCATGTGTTGATCGGTTTCTATTGTGGGAAAATACTGATGGAAACAAAAGATAATCAACAAAGGATGCTTCACCTGTTTATTATAGGTGCTATACTTACCTTTTCTGGCTTTCTGTTGAGTTATGGCTGTCCTATAAATAAGAAAATCTGGTCTCCGACATTTGTTCTGACTACATGTGGATTGGGCGCGACCTTCTTATCGCTGCTTATATGGATCATCGATGTGAAGGGGTATAAGAAGTGGTCGGTATTTTTCGAATCGTTTGGGGTAAATCCTTTGTTTATATATGTCCTAGCAGGCGTTATGGCAACTATCCTTGAAAGTATGTATTTGAATTGTCAAGAAGTAATGAGTATTAAGGATTGTTTTTATACTCAGATTTTGAAATCTATTTGTGGAGATTATTTCGGGTCATTAATCTATGCCTTGTGTTTCATCTCTATTCTTTGGACAATTGGTAACATATTATATAAGAGGAAAATATTCATAAAGATTTAATATAGAAGAACTAAAAGAAAAGTTGGTTATTAGAAGAAGCCCATGAAATAAATATTTTATGGGCTTCTTTCTTTAATAAATGTTCATGTTGCTATCTCTTATTTTCAAATAACTTAAGGTTAAACATACTAGAATTTTTAAACATCCTTTATATTTGTATTTAAAAGCTACCCTTTTTAAGATGAAAATACTGATTGTAGAAGACGAGCAGAATATCAGTTCGTTTATTGAGCGAGGTTTAAATATAAGCGGATTTGAAACAGAGATATGTAATGATGGATTACATGCATGGGAAAAATTACAAATCACAGATTATGATTTAATCATTATGGATATAATAATGCCTTTTATGTCAGGATTAGAGCTTTGTAAGGCTTATCGACAAAAATTCGGCTATACTACCCCTGTAATCCTACTTACAGCATTATCTACAACCGAGGATATTGTAAGAGGCCTTAATGCCGGATCCGATGATTATATCATCAAGCCGTTTAAGCTGGTTGAACTTGAAGCTCGGATTAATGCATTGTTAAGGCGTTCGAAAGTCTGTGCGGGAATACAAGATGACAAAATTTTACACTTTTCTAATTTAAAATTAGATACAAACACGAAGCAGGCTATTCGTGATGGTAATATAATTTATCTCACAGCTAAAGAATATTTATTGCTCGAGTATTTCATGAAAAATCCCAATAGGGTGCTTTCGCGTCAAACTCTATTAGAAAACGTATGGGATATCAATTTCGACACGAATACAAATATCGTAGATGTATATGTTAACTATATACGAAATAAGATTCAGCCTGAAGGAATGGATAAGCTAATTCATACAGTTATTGGATTAGGATATATATTAAAAGAAGAATGAAGATAAAAACAAAACTTGCCCTTTTATATACATCTATCACTGTCGTGATCTTGATGGTAGTTTTTATTTTTGTCTATCTACTTACTTCAAAAAATATTGATAGTAATTACCATACGCTTCTACTTGATAAAGCACTTATTACGGCTCAAAAGCATTTTGAAAAAGATGAACTGAGTCAACAAGCCTATCAAAAAGTACTTGACGCATATCAAAGATTATTACCTGAGACTTCTGAAAGGATAATTGTAGCCAATAGTAGACAAGATGCTACTGTAGAGCTTCAGTCTTTCTTGAATGGAAGGCAAATAGACGAATTGTTCCGAACAGAACAATTAAAATTCGAGATTGATAACCTAAGCGGAGTTGGTATATATTACCCCGACAATGAAGGAAATTTTATCATTATCGTTACAGCTAAGAATATTCAAGGAGATTACCTGAAAAATCTGCTGAAGCATATCCTGTTAATAGTGTTATTCGTAAGCAGTATTATTATTTTTGGTCTACTCTGGTGGAATGCAAAAATGATAACTAAACCTCTACAGGATATGGTTTCCAGAATGCAAAAAATAACACCCAAAGACCTACACCTTAGGCTGATAGAGAGAAATGGAAATGACGAACTAGCTCAAGTTATCAGTTATTTCAACCAAATGATCGAACGCTTAGAAATAAGCTTCAACTCGCAGAAGACATTTATTGCGAATGCATCACACGAACTAAAAAACCCATTAACAGCAATTATGGGCGAGTGTGAAGTTATGCAACTAAAAGAGTTTACTCCGGATGAATACAAAGGTTCTATCAAACGGATTGAAAATGAGATCGAGCGTTTAAACATATTAGTAAATAACCTTTTTCAATTAGCTCAAACCGATTTGGAAATATCAGAATCAGATGTTGAGCAATTAGATGTAGTAGGAGAGTTGCAATTCGTTATTCATTATTTAGAGCAATCTAAATATAAAGGACGAATTTCGTTCGTAAAAAATGAGAATTCATTCTATATTCGGTCAAATAGTCATTTGTTATTTGTTGCCCTACAAAATATAATTGATAATGCTTGTAAGTATTCAAATGGTGAGGTTAAAGTTGAAATCATCAAAAACAAATTCCACTTTCATCTTTTAGTCTCGGATAAAGGTATTGGCATACCGGCAAAAGAAAAAGATAAAATATTCGACACATTTTACCGAGCACAAAATACACATTCATATAAGGGGGCTGGAATAGGCTTATCTCTTGCACATAAAATATTAAAACTTTCAGGAGCTGATATTAGTATCTCATCTATGGAAAATAAAGGGACAACTGTTACAATTACCTGGGATATCAATTTCTAATCCTATTCTAATCTCGGTTTAATCTCTTTCTAATTTCAAGAGTCTAGTTTTGCATCTAAAATTAGATTTTGAAGATGAGAAAGTTACTGCTATCAACTCTGCCCTGTCTTATATTGACATTTTTCGGATTACCGGTCTTTGCACAAGAGTTTCAAGTACTCAAGTATACTCCTGTGGAAATTGAGGCTTTGTTCCTAAAACAAAACCTACAGCTATTAGCCGAAAAGATGAACATCACTCTTGCCGAGGCAGAAATTGCACAATCAAAACTATGGGATAATCCACAATTATCTATCGGTTCGATGAATTTATGGAGCACCGCCAAACAAAGAGAAGAACTTGGGGCTGAAACCTTTCCCAGAAATACACAGTTTAGTATAGAACTGAGTCAACTGATTTTAACTGCCAATAAACGAAACAAGCTTATCAACAGCCAAAAAGTTTCAAGAGAAATTGCTGTTTTAAATTTTGAAGATGTGCTGAGAGGTTTGAAAGCAGAGTTTCGAAAATTAATTTACGAAACAGAATACCATCAATCATACAAAGATGTCTTATCTGTTCAACAAGAGTCTCTTGAGCTACTTATTTCTGCCTACAAAAGACAAGCCGAACTAAACAATATCGCAAAAAATGAATTGCTTAGGCTTCAATCAGGCTTAATAGAACTTAAAAATGAAATAAATCAGACGGAAGCAGCTTTGAATGAACAACAAAAAAATCTGAAATCGTTACTTAATATCTCACCTTTTTATATCATAAAAGTAGAAAACACAAACTTCAATTATATTGATCCCAATCAGGTCTCACTCGTGTCTTTACTCGAAAAAGCGCACGAGTTACGTCCTGATATAAAACGTGAACAACAGCAAACTTTGTTTTATGAAAAATCATTGATCTACGAAAAATCACAACGAATTCCGGATATAACACTAAGTGCCTCTTATGATCGGTATGGAGGCGTATGGAAAGATTTTATCGGATTTGGGATCAGTTTCGATTTACCCTTTTTGAATAGGAATCAAGGGAATATTAAAGCTGCTAAAATAAATATTGAACAAAACAAACTTATTGCTTTGCAACTACAAAATATTGCTGAACAAGAAATAACTGAGGCTTTCTCCAATTATAGTCGCACGTACAAATTTTATGAAGAAATAGAGAATAACGATTTGTTAACAGAGTTGGATGAGATGCTTGGTATATATACAAAAAATTTCCTAAATAGAAATATCAGCATGCTCGAATACCTCGATTTTATGGAATCTTATAAAAGCAACAAACAAATAGTTCTTTTATCTCGAAAAAATATGTACAATTCATTTGTAGAGTTTCAATATGCAGTTGGCACTGAAATAAATAAGTAACCATTATGATAACAAAGAAAATTCTATTATTTACATTAACGATTCTTTTTTTATCGCTTGTTTCCTGTACGGGGAAAGGAGAAGCTAATTCCGATAAACAAGCAGAAATTGTTCCGGCTTTCTATTCGTCAGTAAAGACTGTAAAGGCAGCATACGAAACAAGAATAGAAATGTTGACTCTTACAGGACAAGTAGAATATGATTCAGATAAAGTAATCAATTATTATCCTCTAACTGAGGGAGTAGCTGGCAGGGTTTATTTTTCATTGGGAGATAAAGTTGAAAAAGGACAAGCGCTGTTAGATATTCATAGTAAAGATTTATCTGAGCTGCAGAGTGAGCAAAGCTCTCTACAGGCTGAAATACGTATCATAGAGCGTGAACTTAAATCTGCCAGGGAGATGTTTAAAGACAAGATGCTTTCGGAAAAAGAGTTGTTGGAAATAGAAACTAAACTCAAACAAACACAGACTTCCTTATCAAAAGTAAAAAATGATATGCAACTATTCGGCTCAGACAAGGGGAATGGAATCTTTTCTATAAAAGCTCCTATGTCCGGATATATTGTATCCAAAAACGTAACATCAGGAAGTACATTATCTTCCGACAACGGCACTCTTTTTACGATTGCCGATCTATCCACAGTGTGGGTAGTGGTTAATGTATATGCCGGTAACCTACAGCTGGTAAAGGAGGGCATGGATGTGAATTTTACAACATTGTCTTATCCTAATGAAAGATTCGAAGGTAAGATCAACTTGATGTCACAAGTTTTTGATCCTGAAGATAAAGTGTTGAAGGCGAGAATTATTATATCGAATAAAGACCTGAAGTTGAAACCTGGAATGTCTACTATCGTTTATCTGAAAAATCAAGTTGGAGAGAAAAATATAGCTATCCCTTCTGATGCATTAATATTCGATAAAGACCACTATTTTGTTATAATAAAAAATACCGATGGTAATTTTCAGATAAGAGAGGTCTTTTTAAAAGGGCATAGCGGACAGGTATCTTATATAAAATCAGGATTATCTGAAGGAGAAGAAGTTGTGACCTCAAACCATTTACTAATATATTCAGGGCTTAACAATAAATAATTATGCACAAATTTGTTGAGAATATTATTGCATTTGCACTACGTAACCACATATTAGTACTTTTTCTAACATGTATACTCGCAATAGCAGGAGTTATTTGCTTCCAAAACACCCCTATAGAAGCATATCCGGATGTCACTAACACACGCGTGAAATTAATCGCTCAATGGCCGGGTCGAAGTGCCGAAGAAGTTGAGAAATTTGTCACTTTACCTATCATGCAGCAACTAAATACCATTCCTCGTAAAACAGATGTACGTTCGACGTCCCTTTTTGGTTTGTCTGTAATTACTGTTCTATTCGAAGATGGGGTTGATGATTTCTTTGCCCAACAATATGCGTCTAATAGGATGCAAGATCTCGACCTCCCTGAAGGTGTAGAATTATCAATAGAGCCACCTTCGGGTGCTACAGGTGAAATTTTTCGTTATGTTCTCAAGAGTGATTTGCCTGTACGCGAGGTAGCTGCTATCAACTCTTGGGTCGTAGAGCGTGAATTATTATCTGTGCCGGGAGTAGCAACAATAGCCAGCTTTGGTGGAGAAGAAAAGGTTCTTGAGGTGAAAGTGAATCCTGCTGAGCTTGCAAACTATAATCTTTCCCCTTTAGATGTATATGAAGCCGTTGAACGAAGTAACATCAATGTTGGTGGTGATGTAATACAAAAAGGAAGCCAAGCATTTGTTGTTAGGGGAATAGGCTTACTTGAAAGTATAGAAGATATTGAGAATATACTCATTGAAGTAAAAGGCAGCTCACCTATACGTGTAAAGCAGGTTGCCGAAGTGGGTATATCTTCTAAACCTCGTTTAGGGCAAGTCGGTCTAAATGACGACGATGATGTGGTACAAGGTATTGTAATTATGTTGCGAGGGCAAAACCCCAGTGAGGTGATTGTCCATCTGAAAGAAAAAATAGCAGAACTTAACGAGCGTATTCTGCCTGATAACGTGAAGATAGAGCCCTTTCTTGACCGTACTAACCTTGTGAATGCAACCGTGCACACCGTTCTTCGCAACCTACTCGAAGGTATTTTGTTAGTATCACTCGTGGTCTTCATATTTCTTTTCAACTGGCGTACATCACTCATTGTGGCATCCGTCATTCCATTATCATTCTTGTTTGCCATTATCATGCTGCGTATACAAGGTTTGCCTGCAAATCTCATATCCATGGGAGCCCTGGATTTCGGGCTGTTACTGGAAGGAACACTGGTTATTGTCGAAAGTGTGTATGTCGCAATGGAAAAGCGATCGCATGATCTAGGTAGCCGTTTTAATCCGATGCTGAAAGGTGGATTGATCCGCAAAAGCGCCGGAAGTGTAGCTTCATACATCTTTTTTGCACAGATAATATTGGTAGTGGCATTATTCCCTATATTTTCGTTTCAGAAGGTTGAAGGAAAAATGTTTCAGCCGCTGGCCTTTACCTTAGGCTATGCGCTATTAGGTTCACTAATTTTGTCATTAACGTATGTGCCGGTTATGTGTAAATTGTTGTTGACAAAATCGGTAAAAGAGAAAACCAATTTCGTAAGTCGTTTCTTTACCCGAGTTTTATACAATATGTTTGCGTTTGCAAGTAGACATCGTATACAGACTATAGTGGTATTTTTAGTGATACTAACCACTTGCGTTATTCGTTTTTCATTCTGGGGAACAGAATTCATTCCTCAGATGAACGAAGGTGCAATATATGTGCGTGCTACGCTACCCAACAGTATTAATTTGGATGAATCGGTACGCATAACAAAAGAAATGAAAAAGAAACTTCAAAGCTTTGACGAAGTTGATTTTATTTTAACGCAAACGGGACGTCCAAACGATGGAACTGATGCTACCGGATTTTTCAATATAGAATTTCACACAGAACTGAAACCTGAAAAAGAGTGGAAACACAAAATAAGTAAAGATGATCTGATAGCACAAATGCAAGACTCATTAAATATCTATCCGGGTGTTGTATTGGCATTCAGCCAACCCATACAAGACAATGTAGAAGAATATGTTGCCGGTGTAAAAAGCTCTTTGGTTATAAAAATATTCGGCTCAGACCTACATCAGCTTGAAGATTTAGCTGATCAGACAGCAGCAACGATCAAAAACATACGAGGGATAGAAGATGTTAATGTATTTCATAGTATTGGACTGCCCGAACTCCGCATAAAGTTAGAAGAATCGCATATGGCACGTTATGCTGTATCTATGAAAGATGTACAAACGGTTGTTGAAATGGCAATAGGTGGAAAGGCTGCGACATCTTTCTATGAGAATGAACGTACATTTGATGTGATGGTGCGTTTTCAAAAAGAGTTTAGGGACAATGAAGATAAAATAGGGAATATTCTTATCCCAACAATGGATGGCAAACAAGTCCCACTGAAAGAAATAGCTAGTATTGATTTTATTACCGGGCCTGCATTTATCTACCGTGAAGGTAGCAGCCGTTATGTAGGAGTTGGTTTTAGTATACGAGACAGGGATTTGGGATCGACTATAGACGAAGCTCAAAAAGCTGTTGGACAAAATATAAAGCTTAAATCTGAAAATAAAATGGTATGGGCTGGCGAATTTGAAAGCCAACAACGCGCCACAAAGCGTTTGACATTTATTATTCCGGCTGCACTTTTGATGATTATATTTCTATTATATATGAACTTCATGACAGTAAAAGACACGCTGATAGCCGTAAGCGCTATGCCATTTGCTTTTATCGGCGGTTTTGTATCTTTATGGTTAACAGGTACAGTCTTCGGTATATCGGCAGGCATCGGATTCATTATCTTGTTCGGTATCGTTTCTATAGATAGCATCTTGTTGGTAACACTCATGAAGAAAAAAGTACAACAAACGCATAATCTTCGTACAGCAATCAATGAAGCCGTTGCTCAACGTGTACGACCGGTTCTGATGATTGCCTTAATGGGATCGATGGGGCTACTTCCGGCAGCTTTATCTACCGATATGGGTTCTGAAATTCAACGCCCGCTAGCTATAATGATTGTAGGTGGAATAATTATATGCATGATTCTTTCTTTTACAGTATTACCTCAAGTATTTTATTTTGCTTATAGAAGGGATAAAAGACTAAGAAAAGAATAGAAGTATTTAATAAAAGAAAATTGCAATAATTATGTAAATTTGCTGCTATAGGCAGTCTATAATTAGACTCATATAATTCATATAGTATTAAATAAACAGATAATATTCCTGTATAAACAATCACGTATGATAAAAGAATACTCTATGGCAGAAGCTCTTCCTGATAATGCCTTATCAAAATCATTTTTTATAAGGCATTTCGAATCAGGGGAGAATGTAGAGATCGAATGGCCTCATAGTCACTCTTTTTTTTCTTTTGTTTGGTTTACTCATGGAAGTGGATTTTATGTGATTGATTCTGAAGAATACACAATAAAACCACAGAGAGTATTTTACGTTGCTCCTAAGCAGATTCATAATTGGAGCTTCTATGATAATGTGCAGGGATATATTATTTTTATAGATCAATTAGCCGGGTTAGATATGAATTTGAGCTATAGTTCTCCCTACATTGATATCGACAATATTGATGTGTCACTTCATTTATCTATTCTTGAAGATATTAATAAAGAGTTGCTTTATAAAGATGATGCATCAGAAGAAAATATAAAAGCTGGGCTCTTGTACTATTCTCGCTTATTATATAGGATAGCCAAAAGGAAGCAGGTAAAAACATATCAAAGTAATACACTAATAGAGCAATTTAAAGAGTTAATTCTATCCGATTATTCGAAATTATATACAATCTCTCATTATGCAAACAAACTAAATGTACGAGAAGATAAATTGAATGAAACATGTAAAAAAATACTTGGTATCTCATCCAAGCAATATCTACTTAATCTTAAAATAACCGAAGCTAAACGGCTATTGATATACTCAGACTACAATATAAGTGAAATCACTTATCAGATTGGATTTGAAGATTCTTCATATTTTGCCCGAATTTTTAAGAAAAAAACAGGATTTTCTCCTAGTACTTTTCTTAAAAAGTACCGAAAACAGCCCTAAAAGTGCTGATATATTTCTTATTTACATCTTTATATTTGTATTTGTTTTAAATATTAATAAAATGTGTGATATGAAAGATTTTCTATTGATATTCAGATTAAATAAAGATTCGGAGATAAAACCATCTCCCGAACAAGTGAAAGAAAGAATGGAATGGTTCAGTAGTCTAATGAAGCAAAATAAAGTATCCGATAAAGGAAATACCTTATCTCCCTCAGGAGCAAAAACAATTCACTCGAATGGAAATATTGTAAATAGTGCTCATTCAGAAGGTACAGAGATTGTAACAGGATATGTAGTTATAAATGCAGAAACAATTGATGAAGCAATAGAGATTGCCAAAGCTAATCCTATTTTCAAAATTGGCGGTAGTGTGGAAGTTCGAGAAGTTGCCAAATTCATAAAAGGGAACGATTAATTTATAATTAGATTATATAACTAACAAAGTCGTGATTTATATTATAAATCACGACTTTGTGTCTATTGGTTAGTCTTATCAGAGACCATAAATTCATTTAGAAAAGGGAACGTAAACATTAAAGATCTTAAATGTCGATAAATGTTAAAAAATATATGAAGTAGAAAAATATTTTTATTTTTGACTTTTACTAAAGTTTACAACTAAGGTACATTTTATTGTAGATAAAACATTCTCATAAAAAACTATATCGATGACAGAAGAAAAAAAAGAACCCATAGACAAGGTTGTTCAGCCCATTCAAAAATTTATATTACAGGAAAAGGCGGGAGGGATCGTTCTTGGGCTAAGTGTTATAATTGCAATGATTCTTGCTAATTCTTCTTGGTCGGAAGATTATTTTCATTTTTTAGAACATAAATTAGGAATTGTATTTAATGGAATTCCTTTTTTTGAATATAGTATCCATCATTGGATCAACGATGGCCTGATGGCCGTATTTTTCTTTGTTGTTGGGCTAGAACTTAAACGGGAAATAGTAGGAGGGGAGCTGTCCAATCCTCGTAAAGCTCTTTTACCAATTGGAGCAGCAATAGGAGGCATGCTTGTTCCCGCACTCATCTATATAAGTCTTAATCCATCAGGAGAAGTCCATCATGGCTGGGGCATTCCGATGGCTACTGATATTGCTTTTGCTCTGGGGATTTTGTATCTGTTGGGGAGCAAAATACCTCTATCGTTGAAAGTCTTTCTTACGGCTCTCGCCATTGTTGATGATTTGGGAGCTGTTTTGGTTATTGCATTTTTTTATACCTCCGATATCTCTTTTATAAGCCTTGCCACAGGTTTCGGCTTTGCTTTTATCATGTTTGTTGGCAATAAAATGGGAGTCAGAAGTATTTTGTTTTATGCTATATTGGGAATTCTTGGGGTATGGACATCATTCTTGCTATCAGGTGTTCATGCTACAATAGCTTCTGTTATTGCAGCTTTCATGATTCCTGCCGATGTCAAAATAAGAGAAAATCTATTTGTTGAACGAATAAAGAAATACCTGGATAAATTTAGAGAAGTCGATCCAAAAAGTGAAATTCCGACACTTACAAATGATCAGTTGCATTTACTGGAAGAAATAAAAATAGACACGAATAAAGCAATTCCTCCGTTGCAACGCTTAGAGCACAGAATGCATCCTTTAGTGACTTTCGTTATAATTCCTATATTTGCTTTAGCGAATGCGGGAGTTTCACTAAACATTGATATAGAGCAGCTATTCAGCACAAATATAGCTTTAGGTATGGCACTAGGTCTGTTATTAGGGAAAGTGTTGGGAGTCGTAGGTTTTACGCTTTTACTTATTAAATTAAAGGTTGCTCCTTTTCCGGAAGGAATGAATGTGCATAACCTACTAGGTATAAGCCTACTCGCATCTATCGGTTTTACCATGTCATTATTTATCACATCACTCGCATTCACCCATCCTGAATATATGGTACAAGCAAAAATTGGTATTTTTGCAGCTTCTATTATAGGCGGAGTGTTAGGGTATATGACATTAAGTCGTTCCATAAAACGGAAATAATACCGTTCCGTATTATACTTATATGAATTTATCAAGAGAATACTTGTAACAAAAGACTTTCATAGTAGTATAAATTGTGAACTAATTTCTTTATCTAAATGTTGAATTTGTGAGTTTTAATTAATTCGCTTATTAAATATTTATGAAAACGATATTATTTGTATTTATATCACTCTTTAGTATTAGTGTATTCTCTCAGCAGAAGCATTCATTAAAGGGAACAGTCATAGACAAAGGAGACAGAAGCCCCATTCCTTATGCCAGTATAATAGTAAAGGGTACAACTATTGGTACACAAACAGATGAAGAAGGGCATTTTTCTATTGAAAATCTATTACCCGGACCTTATACCCTTCTAGTATCATTTGTTGGGTATAAAGCTGAACAAACCCCTGAATATTTATTGACAGTAAAAGATTTACAAATAACCGTTGAATTAGAAGAAAATACGAATGAGTTAGCCGATGTAAATGTCTATCCGATGCCTTTCAGGCGTTCTATTGAAAGCCCGGTTGGATTGCATGTTATAAGTACACAGGAAATAGAAAAAAGCCCTGGAGCTAACCGCGATATATCCCGCATTGTACAATCTTATCCGGGGGTAGCTTTCTCGCCAGGAGGTTATCGAAACGATTTAATTGTAAGAGGTGGTGGGCCTTCAGAAAATAGTTTCTTTCTGGATGGTATAGAAATACCTAACATTAATCATTTTAGTACACAAGGAGCTTCTGGTGGGCCTGTAAGTATCATAAGTGCAGATTTGATCAAGGAAGTAAATTTCTATACAGCAGCTTTTCCATCGTACAGTAGTGATGCATTAAGCTCTGTCGTAAGTTTCAAATTAGCTGATGGAAATCCGGAAAAGCAATCTTTCAAAGGAACTTTAGGTGCATCAGAAGCTTCTGCAACAGCCAATGGACCTTTAAGTAAAAAGACAACATATACCGTATCTATGAGGCGATCTTATCTGCAACTTCTTTTCGATCTCATAGGACTCCCTTTCTTGCCAACATACAATGATGCCCTGTTCAAGATAAAAACTCAATTGTCACCTACTAACGAGCTTACATTTATAGGTGTTGGTGCAATAGATGATATGAAGCTAAATAATAAAGCTACTACCGAAGATGCCGAATACATACTGGGTTATTTGCCAACTATAAAGCAGGAAACTTTTACCTTAGGGGCAGTTTATAAGCATTACAACAAACGTAATAGACAGACTCTTGCTCTCAGCCATAGTTACCTGAATAATCGTAATACGAAATATCAGGACAATTTGAATAACGACCCTGATATGCTAAGGTTAAAATACAAATCATTGGAACAAGAATCGAAACTTAGATTCGAAAACCTTACGCCACTTGGTAAATGGAAAATTAATACAGGACTAAATATAGATTATGTGCAATATAGCAATAATAGTTTTCAGGTGTTTTTTTATAATGATGAAGAAACGGCTCTCCAATATGATACACAACTAAGCTTTTTCAAATGGGGATAGATTATGTCTCAACAAATGAGAGATTCAAATCATCTTTTGGAATAAGGCTAGATGCTGCATCCTATTCACATAATACCAAGCAAATATTTAATCAGGTTTCGCCCCGCCTGTCTTTATCATATAGGCTTATAGCTAATTTGAATGCCAACGCTAATATCGGACGTTACTTCCAGCTTCCACCTCTTACAGCAATGGGATTGAAAGATAACAATGGTATGTTTGTAAACAAGGGATTGGATTATATGCGTGTTGATCAGGTATCGGCAGGCTTCAATTATCAGTCGATAAAGAATTTCGAAATATCTTTAGAAGGTTTTTATAAATATTACAACAATATGCCTTTATCTGTGCAAGACGGCATTCCTTTGATGAGTAAGGGTGACGACTACGGAGCGATAGGGAACGAACTGCTTGTATCGGATGCAAGAGGTAAAAGCTATGGTGTGGAATTATTAGGAAGATGGGTAGTCGCTCGTAAAGTAAATGTTTTATCTTCATTTACTTTATTCAAAAGTCAATTTGCAAAAAAAGAAGGTAAGTATCTTCCTTCGGCCTGGGATAATGGATATATATTTAATCTTACAGGAACCTATTACTTTAATTCAAATTGGAGTCTAGGAGCAAAGATAAAGTCGATAGGTGGAGCACCTTTTACTCCTTACGATCAAGACAAATCCTCGCTGGTCTTGGCTTGGAATGCTTCGGGAAAACCTTATCTCGACTATACTCAATACAATACGTTGCGTAACCCTTCATATACTCAGCTAGACTTGAGAGTAGATAAAACTTTTTATCTGAAGAAGTATATGCTTGGCCTTTACCTCGATTTACAGAATGTAACACGAAGTTCGTTCAGAAGACAAGATGTAATTGTAAGTACGGGAAATATCATAAATCCACAAGCACCGATAGAAGAACAACGTTACGAGATGAAAAACTTGAAACGTTCGAGTGCATCTATAATCCCTACCATTGGAGTGACATTTGAATTCTAAAAATTAGTAAGATTAATTCATTTTAAAAGATTTATATTTGTAATATAAAATAGCCTTCACTTAGCATTGATATGTATTGTGCAACATTCTCTCATATTTTAGATTATCTATTTTACATATATAAAGATAAATGTTTTATAAAAAATTTATTCCTATAAAGGCTTTACAAGATTACATCCAATATTTTTGGATATTGGAGGACTTTACGAATAATTCTAGTGATAAATGTTTTAAGATTATCCCGGATGGAATACCGGCATTAATATTTCAACAAGAACCAAACTTGTTTTTTGATAGAAAGGGACAAGCGTTGCCTCAATTGTATTTATATGGGCAATATTCTAAATATACGGAGCATACAGTTAGTGGATACTTTAGCGTTATTGGCGTATATTTGCAACCAACGGCTTTAAAAACAATTTTTGGATTAGATGCTTTTGAGTTAAATCATCAAAATATTTCACTTGAAGACATTGTGAGGGATGCTATTCTTGAGCAACTTGTTAACGCAATTTCTTTAGAAGAAAAAATAAGCCTAATCTCTTCTTTCTTCCTTAAGCAAATAGAAAGAGTCAAAAATAATCATAAAAAGTTGGTGCATGCTTCGACATTATTACAAAATGGAAAAACTCTTAAAGAAATCCAATTAGAAATGAATTTGTCGGAGCGAACATTAGAAAGAATTATAAAACAGTCTGTTGGATTATCACCAAAGATATTTTCACGGATTATGCGTTTTCAAGAGGGATTGAATTCTTTGCGTCAGACAAATTTTGAAAATTTTACAGAACTTGCTTATCAATATGATTATTTTGATCAATCGCACTATAACAGAGAATTTAAAGAATTTACAGGAACTAATCCTAGAAATTTCATACTAAATTCAAAAGAGTATTTAGCTAACTTTCCTCAATGGCTTATCTAGCATTTGCTAGCGATGTATTCTTTCTACAATTCAATTTACGAGAACTATTGTATTTCTTTTTCTGAGAGTTGTCGGTTTTATCCAATTTCAAATAATACACTACCTATACTTTTGCATTACAAAAGAAATACCGCTTTGGTATTTGGATTGTTTATTTAAAGAAAAATTGAAATGAATAGTGATAAAATCAAAAGAGTCGTCAGATTAAATCCTGAAAATATTTCAAAGCCTGTCGGAAAATATTCACATGTGACTATAATTCCTAAAAATTCAACTCTATACACTTTCTCCGGACAGATTGGAACTGATAATTATGGAGTTATTCCTGATAGTATGAATGAACAGGTATACAATACTTTTAGGAATATTGAACAAATTCTGGAAAGTCAGAATTTAACTTCCGACGATGTTATAAAAGTCAATATCTGGGCTACAGAAGATATTGATTGGGATTTTTTGGACGCAAGATGGGATAATCTATTTGGTACAATATACCCATCTATGACTATTGCTTATGTGAAGGCATTGGGTTTACAAGAGCTTAAAATTGAAGTTGAAATTTGGGCTTCAAAATAAAAAATATTAATACCTTTGCACTCAGATTTCGGTATTGTAATTTCAAAATCATGAAGTTGTAATAAAAGGGAACCCGGTGTGAATCCGGGGCTGTACCTGCAGCTGTAATTTCTCATAAAATCGGTTGAAAATTCCATGCCACTGTTTCGAAAGAAATGGGAAGGCTTTTAACCGGAGGATAGCCAGAAGACCTGCCAGATCTGACAAATAAACACCAAGCTTCCAGGGATAGGAGTGGTTGTGCAATACATCTTGTATTCATTGCTATTTTATTAATTTTCAGGAAACTCGTTGTTTTATTTTATTAGTTTTTTACAATAATAAAATAAGATATGAGGCATTACATGTTTTTGAAGGCAGTATTGGTATGCTGCGGAATATACCAACATACAAAATCCGTATCTCTAAACATATTTATTGTAACTACAGGTATTCAGTTACTTACCTTTTGTTGAATTAAGCAGATTGTAACTATAATAATTAAAAATAAATATGTCTGATTTCGTTACATTTGTATCTCTTGGGCCAGGTGATGTCGAACTTATAAGCCTAAAAGCCTTAAAAGCTTTGCAACAAGCAGATATTATTCTCTGCCCCTCGACTGTTTCACCAGTCGGAAATATGTTATCCCGTAGCCGTGATATTTTATTGGAACTGAATATTAATGATTCCGTTATTTCTCTTTTTGATGTACCTATGAGTAAAGATCGATCGCATGCTATACTCTGCTATAAGGAAGTTGCTGAGCTTATAGAAAAGCATTATGAGAAAAGATTAAAAATAGTTGTAGTAGCAGAAGGAGATGCAGGATTTTACTCTTCAACTCATTATATATCAGATAATCTTATATCAAAAAATATTCCGACAGAACGTATTGCCGGCATTCCGGCGTTTATTGCCTGTGCAGCCCTTGCCAATATCCATATAGCCAAACAAGAAGAAGAATTGCATATCATTCCCGGGATAATATCATCCAATGATTTAAAGAAAAGAATAGAAGCTGGAAACTCCATCGTGATAATGAAACCTTCTCAATCGGAACAGGCTATTAAGCAGGCTATGTCTTCAATAAATAAAGTGGGAATACATTATTTTGAGAATGTAGGAATTAAAGAAAAAGAATTCTATACGCAGGATATACATAAAATAATAGATCGCAAATTTCCTTATTTCTCACTATTAATAATTACAAAAGAATAATCTGGATGAAAAAACTACTTTTTATCTTATTTACTCTGGTTATTACATTTTCGGGCTGTAATCAAAATAAGAATGCAAAAACTATCGGAGATCGAAACTCTGCAGATTCTATGAATATTAAATATGCCAAAGGTTTCAAAGTGATTAGTTCCGCAAACTATAAATTAGTTGATATAACCGATCCATCCGGGGAGAGCGATATGCATTACAAATACGCTCTGGTCAATAGAGGGAGCAACAAAGAGGGCATACCTGCTGATTATCAGACTATAGAAATACCTGTCTGCAGTGTAATTTGCATGACCACACTGCAACTATCAAACTTTATTAAGCTCAATGCTTTGAATAAGGTTGTGGGGATAACCAGCACTCGCTTTCTTTTTAATGAACAGATGAATAGACAGCTCAAAGAAGACAAGACCAGAAAAATTGGTATAGAAGGTGAATTTGACAATGAGGTTATTCTCGCTCTAAATCCGGATATTATACTTGTTTCACCATTCAAAAAAGGAGGATACGATGCGATTCGAAACCTGAATATACCATTAATTAGTTTTTTAGGATATAAAGAAAGTTCTCCTTTGGGACAGGCAGAATGGATTAAGTTCACTGCTATGCTATTAGGAATAGAAGAACAAGCCAATAAACAGTTTGACGATATAGAAAACAAGTATAATAAATTAAAAGTATTGTCTGCTTCTATTTCAGAACGTCCCACAGTGTTGAGCGGTGAATTACATTCGGGTAACTGGTATGTAGTTGGAGGAAACAGCTATCTGGCACAACTATTCAGAGATGCAGGAGCCGATTATTTTATGAAAAATGATAACGAATCCGGAGGTTTTTATGTCGATTTCGAAACTGTTTATTCACAGGGGGCAAATACTGATTACTGGCGGATGGTGAATAGCCACGATGGAACATTCACTTACGATGCTTTGAAACAAAGTGATGCTCGATATGCAGATTTTAAAGCTTTTAAGGATAAAAAGCTTATATATTGTAATCTGCGAGAGAAACCTTTCTATGAAAATACTCCTGTTGAGCCCGAAGTAGTTTTAGCCGATTTGATAAAAATATTTCATCCGTCATTGTTACCCGAATATGTTCCTGTTTATTACGAATTACTTAAATAAATGAAACGTCCCCTGATAGTTTTTGCACTGATTTCTACCTCTATACTCGTTTTCTTCATTCTGAATCTGGTATTGGGCACAATTTCCATACCGGTGGGTTCCGTTTGGAATATTCTATTCGGAATAAAGGAAGAGTCTATAATCTGGGAGAATATTATCTGGAAATCTCGTTTTCCTCAAACTATTACAGCCTTAGTGGCTGGCGCCGGACTATCTATTAGTGGATTACAGATGCAGACTCTATTTCGAAATCCATTAGCCGGACCTTCCGAACTTGGAATTAGCTCAGGTGCAAGTCTGGGGGTAGCTTTTATTATCCTACTTTCAGGTAGTGTTGGAGGAACAGCACTGATCAAGATGGGATTGTTTGGCGAGATAGCAATATCTATAGCGGCAGTAGCAGGTGCTTTGGCTATAATGATTATCATTATAACTATTTCTCGGTTTGTAAGAGGAAACGTTATCCTGCTTATTATCGGCGTTATGATAGGGTATATTGCAACAGCTATCATTGGTGTACTGAAATTCTTTAGTAACGATGAAGATGTAAGAGCTTATGTAATCTGGGGTTTGGGTAGTTTTTCTAAAGTTTCAGGTAATCAAGTGTATACTTTTGTAGGCATCATGATCGTATTAATACCCCTTTCATTCCTGTTGATAAAAACTCTTAATCTGATGCTTTTAGGTGATGGTTATGCACGTAACCTTGGATTGAATGTAAAACAAGCTCGGCTCTATGTTATTGTTTGTTCGTGCATCATTACTGCTATTGTAACAGCTTACTGCGGGCCTATCGTTTTTTTGGGGCTGGCTGTACCTCACTTGTGCAGAACTATTTTTGTTTCGTCTGACCATCGGATACTGATGCCTGCTGTAACTCTTACTGGTGCTTCTCTGGCTCTGTTTTGTAATTTGGTGGCCCGTATGCCGGGATTCGAAGGCGCATTACCAATCAATTCTGTAACAGCATTGATTGGCGCACCTATCGTTATTTCCGTCTTATTCGGTAAACGCAAAAATGAAGTCGGTTAGAGTTATGCATAAGAAAGAAAAGACAATAGAGCTAAAAGAGCTTGCTATAGGTTATTCATCACAAAAGAATATAAAGGTGATAGCTGAACATATCACTTCTGATATATACAGCGGAGAACTTACCTGTTTATTGGGTGCAAATGGTATTGGCAAATCTACTTTATTAAGGACATTAACCGCCTTTCAGCCGAAATTGTCTGGAGATATCGTTATTCATGGAAAAAAAATAGAGAAGTATCCAGAAAAAGAGCTAGCTACGTTAATTGGAGTCGTATTGACTGAAAAGTTCGAAATAAAGAATATGACATCCTATCAACTAATTGGCTTAGGGCGAAGTCCATATACCGGATTTTGGGGAAAGTTAGCACTAGAAGATAAAGAGAAAATAGAAGAGGCCATTTCACTCGTAAAAATAGAAAATCTATCTGAGCGAATGGTTGACTCACTAAGTGATGGAGAACGTCAAAAGGTAATGATTGCCAAAGCTCTGGCACAGGAGACGCCGATTATTCTTCTGGATGAACCTACTGCATTTCTGGATTTTCCAAGCAAAGTAGAACTGATGCAATTATTACATCAGTTATCTCGCAAAACAAATAAGACAATCTTCTTATCTACCCATGACCTTGATTTAGCTTTGCAAATAGCAGACAAAATATGGTTGATGGATAGTGAACACGGGATTCAGATAGGTACTCCCGAAGACTTATCTTTAGATGGAAATCTGAGCAACTTCTTTGCTCGAAAAGGCATTGTCTTTGACCAATATACAGGTTTGTTTAGAGTCGAGAATGATTTTAACAAGCAAATAAAAGTTATAGGACATGGACAAATATATGCTATGATCCGTAAAGCCTTTTTACGAAATGGGATTTTAGCTTCACGCGATATTGAATCTGATTTCTCTGTCGAAATTAAGGAGAACCGCATTTTACTGTACAAGCCGGATCAATCGCCTATAGGTATTACAAGTATAGAAGAACTCTTAAACCATATCATGATATGATACTTATATTCGGAGGAACCACAGAAGGCCGTAAAGTTGTTGTCGTTTGTGAAAATGCAGCCAAGCATTTCTATTATTCAACTAAAACCAAACCACAGAAAATAGAAACGGCACATGGCACTCATATTACCGGAGGTTTAGATGAGAAAGGTATAATAGATTTTTGCAAAGAGAAAGGTATAAAGCTAATTGTAGATGCAGCACATCCTTTTGCAAAAGTATTGCATCAGAATATAGCACAAGCTTCTCGTGAATTAAATATCCCGGTTGTCAGATATGAACGCAACTATCCCAAACAGGAAAAAGATTTGCTTTGGTTTGGGTCTTATAGTGAAGCTATTGAATACTTAGAAAAAAATAATATAGATAATTTGCTGGCTCTAACCGGAGTAAATACTGTTGCTAAACTAAAACCATACTGGCAGCAGCATTATTGCTTGTTCAGAATATTAGATAGAGACGAATCACGCTCTATCATACAACAAGAGAATTTCCCAATAGAACAGGTTTTATATTATCAACAAGGTGAAGATGAAACCTTACTCTTTGAGAAGTTTAAACCTCAGGCAATCATAACAAAAGAGAGCGGCGAATCCGGTGGCTTCAATGAGAAGGTTATAGGAGCCCGGAAGCTGAATATTCCCGTTCTTGTCGTGAAACGTCCGACTTTATCTCCTGATTTTATTTCTGTATATGGTGAGAATGGATTAAGAAAGCAGATCGAAAAGCTTCTGCCTGAATTTTTTGATCTTAAAACGGGATATACTACCGGCACGTATGCTACGGCTGCAACTAAAGCCGCTTTATCGGCATTATTGACTAGGGAAAATCAAACCGAAATCAGCATAACTCTTCCAAATGGAGAATGGATAAAGCTTCCCATTCATTCGACTATATTAGAAGGCAAGCTTGCGAGTTGCTCTGTGATAAAGGATGCCGGAGATGACCCGGATGTAACTAACGGACACGAGATAGTATCTACTGTACGATTAACTCATGAACACAAAGGAGTTCGCTTTCTGCAAGGAAAAGGAGTTGGAGTAGTTACTTTACCCGGTTTAGGTCTTGAAATAGGAGGGCCTGCTATTAATAAGACTCCCCGAATGATGATGAAGCGCGAGCTCTTCAAAGTTATGCGTCATTATCAGGATAAATTGCCGGAACAAAATTTAAAGACAGGAATAGACGTCTCTATATCTGTACCGAAAGGTGAAGAAATTGCATTAAAGACTTTTAATCCGAAACTCGGAATAACGGGAGGTATATCCATTATCGGAACATCGGGTATTGTAAAACCCTTTTCTTCGGAAGCATTTATAGCCTCAATCCGTCGCGAAATGCAGGTTGCCAAAGCATTAGGATGTAAGAATGTGGTTGTCAATTCGGGTGCTAAAAGTGAACGATTTGTGAAACAACAATATCCCAATTTGCCTCCACAGGCTTTTATTCATTATGGTAACTTTATAGGTGAAACTATTATTGCAGCTTCAGAATTAGGCTTTGAGCGCCTTACAATGGGAATAATGATAGGTAAAGCCGTGAAATTAGCTGAAGGTTCATTAGATACCCATAGTAAAAAGGTGATTATGAATAAGGAGTTTATTTCGACATTAGCGAAAGAAGCCCGTTGTTCAGAGACTACAATAGACGCTATACAACAAATAACCATGGCACGACAGTTATGGGATGTTATTCCCGAAACAGAAGCTACATTCTTTTCACTGATAGTAAGAAGATGCCATCAGGTATGTATTCCTTTATTTCCCAATGGCACATTAGATATCTTATTAATTGATGAGTTCGGTAATATCAGGCAATGAGCTTTATCTAAGACCGAAACAAGTGTTTGAACTGATGTGAATAAAGTTTAGACAATCCCTGGCGATTTCCGATAGCTTCTCCTACAACTATCATTGTTGTCAAGGTTAGTTCATTTTCTTTGACAATTTTAGCTAAGTCTTTTAATTCTCCACGGTATATTTTTTCGTCTTTCCATGTCAGCTTATAACAAGCCGCAACAGGGGTCTCTGGTGGATAATGTTCCATAAGCTCTTGCTGAACCTGATCTACAACTGATGCACTCAAGAAAATACACATTGTACTTTGTGAACGTGCCAACAAATGTAACTTTTCTTTTTCCGGCATAGAAGTTCGTCCTTCTCCTCTTGTCAGAATGATTGTCTGTACTTTTTCCGGGATAGTAAATTGAGATTCTAAGGCAGCGGCAGCAGCTAGAAAAGAAGATATGCCTGGTGTAATATGGTAGGACATATTATACTTATCGAAGAAAGCCATTTGCTCTTGAATAGCACCATAGATACACGGATCTCCCGTATGTAAACGGACAACGAGTTTACCTTTATCATAGAACTCTTTCATTATCTCAAACTGCTCTTCTAAATCCATAGAAGCAGAACTCCGCACTGTCGCTCCCTGCTTAGCACAATAAGTCAGTTCTACAGGTACAAGGCTTCCCGCATATAAAATCAAGTCGGCTGCTTCCAAGAAATGACGTCCTTTTACTGAAATTAAATCAGGATCACCCGGACCTGCTCCAACAATTTCAATATGTCCCTGACGAATAGCCTTTCTATCTATTGCTATAGCAAATGTGAAGTCATTTCCATCGCTTAGTTTTCCCTTTTGTTTTTCTAATATAAGAGAGCCTCCGCCTGCACTTTTTATAGCCGAAGATTCAGCTACACCTGCCACTGTTGTTACTTCTTCAACCTTTTTGGAAGGATTAGCAACTTCAATATCTCTCAATTCATTCGCTGTGTAAATATTTACAGGAATATTTTTAAAATGAGATTGAAGTACTTTCAGCAAAGGTTCATCTTTCTTTATATCTATCGATGAAATATCTTTAATAGAAGCTATAGTTATATTGTTTTTATTTAAGGCTTCAGCTATATATTCACTGATACCGATAGGATTACATTCCTTACGGCAACCTACACCGAGGTGTAAAACTTTCGGATGATAATAAATTGTCTGAATATCTGTTTGCGAGTAGAGATAAGGTGTAACGGCGATTAGAAGCTGAAATTCAGATAGATTAATATCCTTATAGTTGTAATATAACTTTACATGTTCAGGGACTGTGCGTTCAAGATATTGAGTTCCTTCATCATTTATATCCAGTAGAAGAGCTGTCGTTTTTTTATTGACAAAAGTAGTCAATGGCTTATTGAAATCAGCGGTATTTGATGCAGTTGTCCATCCATATTTTTTGCCAAGGGTATCTAATGCCCACAAGTTGGTATTATCGCTCTGAGTAGTAATAATAGCCTCAGCCCCCAATATATGAGCAATACGTTGAGTCAAGTCATTTGCTCCTCCTACATGACCTGAAAGAACAGAGATAACATATTTTCCAGTACTATCTATATTTACAATGGCAGGGTCGGTATGCTTATCTTTTATATATGGAGCAATACTCCGCACACAGATTCCCATTGCTCCGATAAAAAGAATTGATTCTACTTTATAAAAAACATCACTTATACAACTACTTATAGATGATATCTGAATTGTTCCTTCAATGTCGGCTTTGGTGAATATTACAGTTTTTTCTAGTTCGCTTTGAATAGTTCTAGCTATTTGCAAACTACTTTCTGATGTTAATATTATAGCATTCTTCATTTTGATATTTTTTTAGCTTTCATTACTTCTATCGTATTAAAGTCGTCAACCTTGATGGCAATACATTGTTCCAATTGCAGATTGTTATTTTCTATAGCTTGAAGAAACATCTCTTTACTATCTACCGATACGGAATTAAAAACAATCACTCCTTCAGGATTGAGAACAGTAGATACCCCTCTCATTATCTCGTTCATCTTACCTCCATGCCCTCCTATAAATACCGCATCGGGTGTTAGCAGAGCTGTAATATCTATATCCGTAAAGTCTCCTATAAAAGATTGAATACCAGGAGTACCAAATTTGTAGGAGTTACTTTCTATCAACTCTTTGCCTTCCTCCCTCTTCTCAAAAGCTAATACTTTAAGGTGTGGAAACTGTATCTTTGCTTCGATAGAGACAGAACCTGTACAAAATCCGATATCCCAAAAAACAGATTTATCTCTCAAGTCCAACAGACTAAGAGAAAACAACCGTATAGGCATTTTAGTTATCATTTTTGCACGTCCATCCAAAAGATAGAAATCATTTTCAGGAATACCCAAAGGACGGTAACGGCTGGTTGTCTTTTGTAGAATAAGATTGTTAGGAAATGAAAATTTTTTATCTAAAATATCTTTTAGTTCCGATGTTGTAACCTTCTCTTTTTCTTTATTTCCCAACAATTCCCCAATACTTACCTTATAATTATTATATCCATAGTCAAGCATTCGTTGAATAATCGCAGATGGAGTATGATCTTTATTATCTGTCAGTACACCGATCTTATCGTATCCCAGAATTAGGGCTTCATCGAATTTATCCCATATTCGACCTGTTAGTGAGACAATATGCATATACTGATAAGGTATCAGTAAACGGTGTGCCAACAATTGCAAGGAATTGAAAAACGGATGAAGAACAATTTCTGCATCCGGCATCTCTCGTTGAATTGTATTTGCAAAGCCAAAAAACAGAGGATCACCTGAAGCGAAAACTACAATTTCTTTATACTTACTGTATTGTTCAAAAACAGTAGATAAAGGTATTGTTATATTTATCCAGGATGAGTCTTCGGGCAAAAGAGACTTAACAATCTCATAATGTCTTACCCCTCCTGAAAAAACAGAATGGTTATTAATAATGTCCAGTATATCAGGATTGAAATATTGGCTTTGATTATCATCTATACCTATTACATAGAATTTCATAACTATCTCTTTATACGTCTCTTCCCGGTTTTAATTGTTCCGCATCATCAAAAGTGAGAATGGCGTTTACTAATGTTGCAGCCAGATTACTTCCTCCTTTACGCCCTTCAATTATTAGCTTGGGCACATCGGTAAAAGACTTGACCATATGCTTTGATTCACATACATTGACGAAGCCAACGGGAGCAGCTATTATTCCCGCAGGCTTTGCCTTATCTTTTCGTATTAGTTCGCATAGTTCCATCAGTGCAGTCGGTGCATTTCCGAATACAAAGAGAGCATTGGGATACTCTTCCACAGCCAAACGAATACCTGCTTGTGTACGAGTTATACCTTTCAGCTTAGCCAATTCAGCCACTCGTTCGTCATGCAGATAACATTTTACATCTATACTCAATCGCTCCAAAGCCCCTTTGCGAATCCCCGAGGCAACCATCGTAACATCAGTAATAATAGTCTTTACGTTACCATTTACAAATTCAGAATGAAGCTTTTCAACCGCTCTTGCATCGGTATATAGGATATTTTCCATATCAAAATCAGCTGTCGTATGAATAGCATGAAGTAAAGCCCATTTCTTATCTAATGAGATGTTCTTATTCTTCAATTCACTTTCGATAGTACGGAAACTGCGTATCATTATATCCTGTCCGATGCCTACATCTTCGTTCTTTTCTTCTCTGTAATATCCACGGGGTGTTACAATATGATTTTCACCGAAAATATAAGACTGAGAATTACCGATAATGACAATGGTAAACATATCTATTTCTTGCGAATCAAACTCACCCAGAGTTGTCACTTTAATTTGCTGTTCGTCACGTCCGGCCTGACGGATATAGCCAATTGGTGTTTCGAGCGAACGCTCCTTTCTGAATAATTCTATCAGGCGGTTTATCTGCCAGTAGCGTCCATTACTCTTAGGATTATAGATTGCTGTAACAAAGTCAGCAGAAGCTGCGGCTATAATTCTTTTTTCTATCCTATCCCAGGGCGTCATTAGGTCGGATAGTGAAATGATGCAGAAATCGTGTCCTATAGGAGCTCCTAATAAGGCGGCGGCTTTTTGGAAAGCACTAATACCCGGCAAGACTTCAATCTCTATCGAGCTTTGTTTCTCTTTCTTCATCTCATAAACAAGCGGAGCCATTCCGTAAATGCCTGCATCTCCCGAACTGATTACACAGACCGTTTTGCCTTGCTCTGCATATAGGAAAGCTTCTTTAGCCCGTTCCTTTTCTTTTTTCATACCTGTATCGATACAGAGGCTATCGGGCTTAATAATATCTTCTATAAACTGAAAATAGTATTTATAACCGACAATCACATCCGATATACGAATGGTATCCAATACAGCCGGAGTTATATCTTCCTTCGATCCCGGACCGATCCCTGCAACTATTATTTTTCCTGTCGACATATTAAAATTATTTATCTTCTTTTTCTTTGATACAAAGAGATTTCTTCAACTTCCTTACTTTTCTTATAATATATTTTATTCCCAGCCATACCCCCGTAATAGAAACGAATGTACCGCCTATCAATGTTATCCACATTGTAATATTCCACAGAATAGGATGTTTTGCAAAGAATCCAGTTTTGTAACTATGCAATGCTTGATAAGTCCATTTGTGAACCTTACTGTTGGTATTAAAATATCTAACATTCCCATTTTTAGGATTAATATAATAAATACTGTTGTCAGCATCAGCCACCTCTACTTTATATACAGGTAATGGCAGATGGTCTGTTAAGCCAACGTAATAGTTATCATATTTGCTCATTAATGATATTTTCATCGGCTCACTGTGCGTCTGAACTATATAACCTTTTATATCTACTTCTTTAAGATTTAAAAGTTTAAGACTATCTTCCGAAGCATCTATTGTTAACAGTTTCTTTCCTACGATAACCTTGTATAATGGTTTTTGTCCGAAATACGCCCATTCTACACTCTTTATCTCTCCCGAATAAGCCTCTACAACTTTTTGAACATTCAGTTTGTAGTCCTGAAGAATAACAGGGTGGGGTAGAAGCATATTTTCCTCAATAGATGGACTGTGTACTTTCGCAATCCAATCAGGAACATCGTTTAAAGACATCATTCCACTGAAAGTAAACGTGAAAACAAATATCCCGAAAACAAAGCCCATGATATGATGCCATTTATATGTAAATTTTCGATATGGGCTTCCCCATTTCTTTTTTTTACGATACTGTATGATGTACGAACGTATACCTATAATAATACCTGCAATGCATACCAAACAGCCTATGCCGGATAAACAAGTTATAACATTAGTCCAGAGTTTTGTATTTTGCCTTAATGAAGTAAAGTATACCCAATGCGGGATTGCACCCAGCCATGACCAGAAACGATTATCTTTATTCGTAAATTGCAATGCGTCTCCTGTTTGCGAAGAGATATAAAGTTGATGTTTATCCTGATCTCCAAAATAGAACTTATAAATAGGAAAATCTTTCTTTAGATAGCTAAAAGGAATCCATTGTTCAAGTTCCCTAAGAGTATCTACTTTTACAATATCTGCATTACACCATTTTTTAGCATACTCTTCTATCTGAGGAAAAGATGGTGTTATTTTTATCTTATTCGATACTGCTGCACTATCCGCAGATATTTGGGCAGTGCCTTCTTTCGATATGCTTTCAAAAAAAGCTTTTCCGGCATACGATCTTAGCGAGAGTTTAGAGAATGTTGTTCCTTCAAGTAAACATTTTACAACTGAATCTGGAGATAGAATATTCGGGGGTAGGATATCCATATGTGCATATCTATCGATATTGGATACACGAGGAAATGTATGATAAATCATGACAAATCCGGACAGGAACCAAACAACAAACAGAATACTGAGAATAGTTCCCAGTATTCTGTGTATAGAGTATAATATTCTTTTCAACATAATTATCTAAGGCTATATGCCAATGATAGCATAAAATTACGAGGCATGCCCGGAACACGTTGTGTACCATAGACAGCCTGATTACTATACTTCTTATCAAATACATTATTTACATTTCCCGAAAGTCTTATACCGTTTTTTAAAGAATAAGAAATACCCATATCTGTCAGCCAGTACGATGAAAAAGACATACTTTTAGCATAATTCGTATATACTTTATCCATAAAAGATACGCTCAGGTTGTATGACAAACCTCTGAAAATTCCTTTCGGAACAACAATATTTCCGTATGCATAAAATGTATTATGAGGAACCAATGTTATATTCTGGGTATCGATGCTTACATACTTGTTGGGTTGTATATCAAGAGTTTTTGTATCTGTATAAGAATATCCCAAATTGAAAGAGGAAAAATGAGTTGGCATAATAGCCACTTCAATATCGAATCCCTTGGAATCTTCACTTCCTACCTGTCCAATGATTGACTTCATTATAGGATTTCCATTTGCATCTGAGCCGACACTTAACCGCCCGAAACTTCTAACAATATCATTCTTTCGAATGTAGAAAACACTAGCTGATGCCTGTAAAATGCTTTTATAAGTATATCGGGTACCTGCTTCAAACTGATAACCTTTTTCCGGATCGAAGATCCCTTTTCCGCTTTCAATATCTATTTCACTACCATTTTTGTTCAGATAAATTGTATTTGCAGCAGGGAATGTACGAGAAGGACGAAAATACGATGCTGCCGATGTGTAAATAGAAAGCTCTGATATAGGTAGAAATACCATTCCGGTACGGTATGTAAATGCAGAATTGGTCGCAATACTATATGGAGTTTGCTCTGATTTGTGATATTCACGTATGCCATCATAAGTATTTGCCCCTGTACGCATATATTTGTACATATCATATCTTGCAGCCAGCAATAATTTGAATTTTTCGTGGAACTCTATTAAATCCTGGAAATAGATTCCATGTGTATAATCTTTTGTTATAATTGCTTTACTAAACTTTGATTTCATGTATCCCATGCTCTGAGGGTTATTTACAGCTATAACAGAATATATTCCAGGGCCATAAATATCATATTCACTATTGAATTTATCGTTTTCGGGAGCATTATTATATCCTGTATATGAATTGCGAAACATTTGAGAAAATGAATAGCCTCCTATGAAATTGTGTTTGATATTCCCTGTATAAAAATCGCCGGATAATTCTAGTTGATTACCTAAAGTTTTAGCTATATGAGAAAAACGCAAAGGATATGTAAGCTGAACAGAGTCGAGATTTATATACATCTTGTAAGTCCCCTTATCTATATAATGTTTATATACAGGATCCATACTATACAAATAGCTGAGTTCTTCTGTACCAAGATAATTTATGTCGTCATATTTATATGATAAATAATTTGTTAGTTTCATAGACTTGCTAAATTTTTTCTCATACTTTCCAGATATATCCCATCCATTGTTTTTAAGAAAATCAGATTCATTATTATATCTCTTCTTTTCATTTAATCCCGGGATTTCTTGCCCTGCCTTCAAGTAAAGGCTGCCGTCTGCGTTATATACATCGGCCATCATTACCGGAGGAAGCCCAGTTTCAGTACCATACCCGTCACGATGAAAACTACCTCTTACATCAATTTTGCTTGTCGCATCGATATCTGCACCAAGAGCTAAATATCCGGAAAGCCGCTTGTTACCTGTAGCACGCCATCCATCCTGATCGCTATAATTAAAATTTGCACGGTAATTCAGCGGACCGGCAAGGTTACCTCCGAAATCCATATTTGCCTGCTTGTTGTTCCAACTGCCATACGACATTTTCATATTAACTACAGTTTGGGGCGTAGGAGATTTCCTTACAATATTCAATACTCCTCCCAATACGGAGTGGCCATACAATACAGAAGCAGGCCCTTTCAAAAGTTCCATAGATTCTACATTGGTAAGATCAGAAAAAGGATACGAATTTATCATAGTACGCTCATCTCTTACTCCGTCAATCATAATGGGCGTATAAGTCATACCACGTACATAGAGCGTCTGAAAGGCTCCATAGCTGGTATTCATTCTTACACCGGGTAAAAATTTCACAGCATCTTCAATATTTGAGATTCCTCTTATTTCGAGATCTTTGTAAGAAACTGTACTTACTGACATTGGTAGATATTGTAAAGGAACGTTCAGTTTTCCTATCTCTACTTTCTTTTTGGATGCTCCTAGTACCTCAACTTCCTTGATAGAATATACAGTATCGGTCATACTTTTGTTCTGAGCAAAAGTATTTACGGAAACCATTATGATAATTATTATATAAAGTATACGTTTCATAAATATTAGTAAAAAATATTAGCTTTTTAAGTGTTCTATAGATAAACCGTTAATATTCAAGTGTTATCTTTTCTCCCGTTTTTTCATATATGGATTTTTTCTCCATTATATCCATTTTACGATGAGTAGTTATAAATTGTAGATGAGATAAATATATTTCCCTGATTTTAGGGTTTTCTCCTAGCCCCTGAAGGTTTTCGGTTACAGATAAACCTTCTTTTTTGAGATTTTCGACCCAATCTCCGGCAATATCATTCTTTGCATGTTCTCCGGCTACAAACATAAATGGCATAAGAACAACCTCTTTCAAGCCCGAAGCCTTTAATTGTGCTAAAACATCATTAAATTCAGGATAGCCTTCTACAGTTCCAACAAAGCAGTTTGTATGTCCCTTGGCTTTAAGCATATAATCGAGCATCGCATATTGGGCTGTAGTAGCATCATAAGTTCCATGTCCGACCCATATATATGCCACATCTTTTTTATTATCTGCGGTTAAGACCTTTATAACATCTTCGTAGTCTTGTGGAGAATAAAGCAATGGCGTACCTATACGTACATCCTTAAACAGTCCGCTCACTTCTTCTACATTCTTGTACAAAGATTCCATTTCCACTCCATCGATAACAGTGGAAGACTGTATTAATATATGTGTGTATCCATCAGTATGAAGTTGTTTTAAAGCTTCTAATGGATTCACTTTATAGATACCACGTTCCGAAAGCCTTTTGATAACAATACGTGAAGAGTATGCTTCTCTTACTTCAATAGAAGGGAAAACTTGTTTCACCTGATTATTTAATGCTTCTATTGTCAGTTCGCGAGTATCGTCATGAGTAGTACCAAAGTGAACTATCAGAATAGCAGCTTTATCGCCTGCCTGCATACTTTTAAAAATATCAGAATACTCGTAACTACCTCCACTATGTGCACATGTTGCAACAGTGGTAAATAGTAGCATAATATATAGTAAAATCCTTTTCATAATATCTATTCATCTAGTGATTTGAAATAGCTTAATTTATTATCTGTGAATAAATTCGGATGAAATATTTTTGCCATGTCTTTCAATATAGAATCGGGATGGATCGGCAAATCCTCAAAATAATGGACTTTGCCGGTATTACATCCCCATATCTGTTTTTTATTAAAAGCACCAAACTGGGCATATATTTTATCTTCTTGTTTCAGCCTGTTATATGTGAAATCTTCTTCTCGATTGTACTTCAACAGCCAGATATCAGCCAATCCTGCTTTGTCGAGTACCATTTCGGCAGACAAGCGTGTCGATCCGGTTGAATTATCATCATTCCAAACATATTCGCCTCCAGCATCACGTATCAGATTTGCCAGATAACTTTTTCCTCCAGCAATCCGCCATGTTTTACCAAATTTCAGGTCGTTGAATACTGTTGGTTTATTAGATGCATTCTTTACCCTATCTTTTATTTCATTGTATCTGCGTTCTGTTTCTTGGAAAAGCGAGTCAGCTAGCGCTTCTTTTCCGTAAAACAATGCATGGTAGCGTATCCATTCGGCACGACCGAGAGCAGTATCTTCCATATAGTCAGTAGTAGCAATGATAGGAATTCTTAACTTATCCAAATAGCCCATGCCGGTTTCCATCGCTGATACAATAAGTGCAGATGGCATCAGATTGATTAATTGTTCAACATCCGGTTTATGCATACTTCCCAAATCGATAATCTTTCCGGCTTTCAATCGTTCTTGGATATAAGGCAGGTCTATATATTTGGCCTGACAGACCCCTGTTATACGATGCTGCTCATCTATTTCTTTCAACATACTACATTGAATCGTAGAAAAAGCGATCACAGTTTGCAATGGTACTTTTACTATAGTTCCTTCAGGCAGGTTCTTCGGAATTTCTTTATCACGATCAATTAATATATATCGATAGAGAGTACGCACTGTATCCCATGGGTCACGTACGGTTACCAATTTGTAATCTTCATATTGTTCTACATTGAATCCACGAGCATGTCTTAGCTGATATTTTTCAATATTTTCATTCTCCTTATTCCCGATCGAAGAACAGGAATAAAGAGTTGAGCAGAAAACAAAGAAGTATAATAAGTTTGAAGATTTCATAAACAGTCTTACTTACTAAACTTAATTTTCAGGCTGGCATAAAATGTACGTCCGGGTGATAAAGTCGCATAATTGCGGTTGAAAGGTTTATCATCTACAAAGTCAAAGATATTTTCAATACCTAAACCCGGTTCAAATACAAGACCATTTATACTCTTGAATGTATGACGTGTAGCAAAGTTCCATAATTGATAAGCACGTGCATCATCACCATCATCATAATATCTACGGCTTTGCAGGCGTCCGTTTAGATTAAAATTTGACTTGAATAACCCGAAATCTTTAAACCAATTCAGGTTAACATTTCCTGTATGACGGCTGATACGTTGAAGACGCTTTCCTGTATCGAGGTCTTTGGCATTCACATAACTATACCCTCCTCCTAAAGTAAGGTTATAACCAAGGTATGAATTAAAAGTAAAGTCTACGCCTTGAATACGAGATCTTCCGATATTATGATACGATGATTTCTTATTATATCCTTCAGCTATTTCTTCGGGTGTTAATTCGATTTCATATGTATCGATCTTATTTTTCAGATTGTTAATATAGCCTGTAACAGTCAATGAAAGGAAATCTTTTATATATTCAGCATTGACAGAGTAATAGTTTGAACTTTCAGGCTTCAGATCTTTATTCCCTACACTTAAAGTGGTTTTACCTTTGCTCGTAACTTCAGTTTTCATGAATAGCTGCTTCAATTCAGGAGTTTTGAAACCTGTAGCGTATGATACTCTGAAGTTGAAATCATGAAGAGTATACATTGCACTGACTTTAGGTGTAACCCTGTTTTTGAAGGTTTCATTGTATATATATCTGACCCCGGGAACAATATTCAACTTTCCGAAAAGATTTATTTCATCCTGAGCATAAAAAGCCAATGTATAAACATTTCTGGAACCTCCGATGCTATCTGCCGGAGCATATAGGTTGTCTACCTTGTACTCTGAACCTACAGTTACTTTATTGAACTTTCCGGCGTTGAATGTACCTTTCAGATTTATATTATTGTACTTCTGTCTTCTCACAAATTCTTCATCTCCAGGCATAAATGTGACACCGTTTTTGTCTTTGGTTTCTTTCAGGTAAGCTTTAAAGTATTCGAAACGGTCGGTATTCCAGTCTAATGTAATCAAGCCATTATTTTTCAGTAAATACTTTGCACCGGCACCAAATGAATAGTCGACGTATTTCATATCGAACCCATAAGTACTTACGGGGCGTTTAAATTTTTTGTCGAAAAGACTTCCCTCTACATACATGCTCAATTCTTTTGTCGCCTTATAACCAAAACGTTGGCTAAAAACATCAGAATAGAAGCGTAACATAGCTTGTTTATCCGTATCTACTTCTTTATCGTTTATTATTTCCTTTTTATTTAGTTGCCATCCGTCAGCCTGATTCCGCTGAAAAGAAGTAGACGAAGAGAAGCCCCCAATATTCAGATATAGGTTAGCATTTTGAGTAAATTGTCCATACTCTGAGAAGCGTGTCTCTGTAGAAAAATTTACTAAGTCTTTTGGTTTATTGGTTATAATATTAATAACTCCCGCTATTGCATCCGAACCATACAAAGAAGAAGCGGCTCCTTTCAGAACTTCTATCCTCTTGATATTTCCCATATCAATGCGGTTTAAGTCTACGTTACCTCCGACATCGCCACCAAGTTTTTTACCATCAACTAACACAAGTATATATCTATTGCTTAATCCATTCAGTTGCATGTACGATCCCATTGCATTAGGAGTAAATGACATGGAAGGATTCAGAGCAATCATAGCGTTTTCGAATGTAGGAATATTCGTGTTTTGGAGTTCCCTCTGAGAAATAACATCTATTGCAACGGGTGAGTTTTTAAGTTTGTTGATTGTGCCGGTACCTGTTACTACTACTTCATTCAGTTTAAGAGGAGAATGTTTCATCCGAATAAGGATGTTGTCATTAGATCTGTTTATTGTCTCACGAGCTCCATTATAATCCAGTGCACTAATTCTTAGAAGATTATTACCTTCCGGGATTTTTTCAAGACTAAACTCACCCTTCAAATCTGTGGATGTTCCAATGGTTGTGTACTCAATCCATACGCTGGCGCCAGCGATCGGCTTTTCATTTTCATCAACAACTCTTCCGCGCAAGCTCAACTGAGCGAACGAAATACTTGCAATACAGCATAGCAATGCTGTTAGCATAATTCTTAGTTTCATTAAAAAAGAAGTATAATGTTAGTTAATTATATTCCTGACCCCGGGAATATCTATTAATTTATGCTAGGCAGGTTTCCTGACTTGTTCCATTTTGAGAGGCCTTCCCATCATTATGACAGTGGCAGTGGTGATACTCAAAATTTTATGGAATTCACAGTAGCGGGCACTGTTTCGGATTCTGACCGAATTCCCTTTTATGCAACAGACGAATGTCTGAATGCATCACCTAAGCGGCTTCAAAGGTAATTGAAAAAAAATAGGATTAAAAAGAATTCTTAAAAAATATATTTTCTTGGTAAAATTCATTTCATTGATGGCTTTTTATACTTTTGCTGAAAATAAAACCAGATTACTCATGAAAGTGATTTCCAGTTTTCTCATAGCTGCGCCAAGCTCGGGTTCAGGAAAAACAACAGTTACTTTAGGCTTATTAAGAGCATTAAAGAACAGAGGTCTTATGGTACAACCATTTAAGTGCGGACCTGATTATATAGATACGAAATATCACGATATGGCTTCAGGCAATAAATCTGTCAATCTGGATTTATTCTTATCATCAGAGAATCACGTCAGATATCTGTACTCAAAATACGCATCAGGAAGTGATGCTTGCATTACAGAAGGAGTGATGGGGCTATTTGATGGATATGACAAAATGAAAGGAAGTAGTGCCGAAATTGCAGGATTATTGGATATCCCTGTTGTTATGGTTATAAATGCCAAATCTATGGCATATTCAGCAGCTCCGTTATTGTATGGATTCAAAAAATTTTATGAAAAGATAAATGTCATCGGAGTAATTTTTAACTATGTTGGTTCCGAGAGCCATTATAAATTTCTCTCGGATGCTTGCCACGATGTTGGTATAGTTCCACTAGGTTATCTGCCTAAAAATGAAAATCTAAGTGTGCCTTCACGTCATTTGGGATTAAGTACCGATCAAGATTTTCTTTTAGATGACTTTGCTAATATTGCCGCATCAATTGTAGAAAAACATATTGATATTGATAAATTGTTATCATATACGCAAGTTGAGTTAGGAAATTCAGAACCGCAGCGAATTAAAGAACATGCTTCTCGGGATCTGAAAATAGCAGTTGCAGCCGACGAAGCCTTCAATTTTATGTATCATGAAAATATAGAATATTTAAGAAAAATAGGAGAAGTGACCTTCTTTAGTCCTTTAACAGACAAATATTTGCCAAAGTCAGATTTTGTTTATTTCCCGGGAGGATATCCTGAATTATATGCAAAACAGCTAAGCGAAAATAAACTGCTACATAAGGCTATTAAGGATTATGCGGAAAATGGAGGTAATATTCTTGCAGAATGTGGTGGAATGATGTATCTGTCTTCATCTATCGCAGATAAAGATGGTATAGAATATCCAATGGTAGATATTTTCAAGCAAAAGGCTTCAATGGAGAACATGAAGCTTAAATTAGGATACCGTCAATTTGAATATAATAGTATAACTGTTAGAGGACACGAATTTCATTATTCACATATTGAAAATAACATGGAAAGTATAACACAGCAGTATAATGCAAAGGAAGTTCCAGTGAATACAAAGCTATTACGCTACAAAAATGTAATTGCAGGATATACTCATATATATTGGGCTGAGATGGAGGATTTGTTGCATTTATTTAAGTGATAAAAGTGTAGTTTGTATCAAGTGCACCAACTCTGATGATTGGTTACAACTCATAATAACATAGTTTATCATATGTATCGATATATAAGTTTTTTTATCAGTTCTATTGCATAAACCGTTATAGAAAGTTATAATCTGAGAATATATCATCAAGAAATTATATTTACTTATTACCTTTAATTCTCAAATTAATTAAATAATGAAACAAATTTTTATTAGTGCAGTATTATTCATGACTGCCTTTACTCTAAATGCACAAAAATTTAATGTAGGAACGTATAATGTTAGAAATGACAATTCATCCGATGTGGGTAATATGTGGAAAGATCGCTTTCCGTATATTGCAAAGTTAGTACAGTATCACGACTTTGATTTCTTTGGAACTCAGGAGGCTTTACCGAATCAATTAAAGGATATGAAAATTGCTCTACCTGGTTATGATTATTATGGGGAGGGAAGAGATGGTAACGGACAAGGGGAGCATTCCGCAATATTTTACAAAACAGACAAATACAGATTACTAAGTAATGGAGACTTCTGGTTGTCTGCCACCCCTGATGTACCTTCTAAAAGTTGGGATGCTCCTTGTTGCAATCGTATTTGTACATGGGTTGAATTACAGGATATCAAATCAGGTAAGAGTTTCTTCGTTTTCAGTGCTCATTATGATTATGAAAAAGATTATGCACGCAACGAAAGTAGTAAATTGATATTGACAAAAATCAAAGAAATAGTAGGGGATAATCCCGTGATATTTATGGGAGACCTAAATGGAGGAATGGATAGTTCTTGGGCTCAGCTTCTTAATAACTCGGGAGTGTTAAGAAATACCTATTATGATGTTGAACAACCGTATGCCAATAACTCGTCATATAATGCTTGGGGAAAGCCTCTTGAAGAATTAGATAGTTTGGATAGAGCTATTATAAACAACAACGAAATATTGGATCATATCTATTTCAGTAAGCACTTTAAGACAAAGAGATGGGGTATGTTAACTGATACTTATAATATCGGTAAATTTCCATCAGATCATTTTCCGATATTAGTAAATGCAGAATGGGCTAATTAGGCTAAGTTTAAAGGAAAGAAATCGGAATATTTATTTCTGTCCTCTTACAGTGTAGATATAATGTAAACATTTTTTTTCTGTGTCCTGTTAAATAAGAAGGCTTAAGATCTTTGTATAAATAACATAATTCCAGTTATGGAAAGAAATAAAATAAGAGAGCGTTTAATCTTAAAACCTTTTGGCTTAGAATATATAGACCAATTTAATGAACTGTTGCGTTATGTATTTCAGGTAACCAATAACGATATCCTGCAAAGTGGATATAAGGATGGCGAGATTGTAAAGTCTAAACGTCCCATTCTCAAGAATGCAGATGTTATTGGATGGTTTAATGATGATCAGCTAGTCTCTCAATTATGTATTTATCCTTGTCAAGTAAATATTCATGGAAAAATATTTTCAATGGGAGGTTTAACAGGAGTAGGTACATATCCTGAATATGCAAACCTCGGATTGATGAATGATCTCATAAAATCAGGTCTACAAATAATGAAAAATAAAGGACAATGGATATCTTATCTCTATCCCTATTCTATCCCTTATTATCGGCGTAAAGGGTGGGAGATAATGTCCGATCATTTGACTTTTACAATAAAAGATAGCCAGATACCCAAAAACATTGCGGTAAAAGGCTTTGCTGAAAGATTATCTGTTAACCATCCGGATGTAATCTCGGTCTATGATAAATTTGCACGGAGCAACCACGGGGCTTTAATACGGGCTACACAAGAGTGGGAGGAATATTGGAGATGGGAAAATGAAGAGGAAAGAACCGCGGCTGTTTATTATGATAAAGATGACATTCCGCAAGGATATATCTTATATTGGATAGAAGAAGATATATTTCATATCAAAGATATTATATATCTAAATCAAGAAGCAAGAATAGGCCTATGGAATTTTGTCTATGCTCATTACTCAATGATAGAAGAGGTACAAGGAAATATATACAAGAATGATCCTCTTCACTTCTTTTTGGATGATGGACAGATACAAGAGACAATCGAACCTTATTATATGGCTAGAATAGTTGATGTGATTGAATTTCTTAATAATTTTCCGTTTAAAAACCTGGATGTATTTACTCCTTTCCACTTTGTAGTTTCCGATTCGATCGCAGAATGGAATAGGGGAGCGTTTGGCTTAGTTAAAGATGATAAAGGCAGGCTTACTCATACAAGTGAAGCTGTAGGTAAGCCTGTATATCTCGATATTCAAACATTGACAACTATGCTTATGTCGTATCGTAGTCCTTCATATCTGCATCGGATTGAACGACTTCAGGCAGATAATGATATCGTTGAAGTCCTAGAACAAATAATACCAGATAATCAACCGTATTTTTCTGATTATTTTTAATTACTTTTTCTATAATAATAATTGAAGCTTTATATCTCTTACTTGACTTGCTTTCTATTACACTATGAGATGTGATTTAAGTAATAGGCCTGACAAGAGTTATTCACAATTTTACATATAGAGTTGCTAAACTTTTTTACTGCATTTCAGACAATAGAGATATTAGTTTTTCCGCATGTCTTTCAGCCCTGTTTTTTATTTCATACTCACCATAACCGGACACACCGGATGTTCCATGAAAATATACAGGGTCAATGTAATTCATTTGTGCAAAATATGCTGTCTGTTCCAGATTTTTACAAAATTCTAGAACTCGGAAATGATGCTTTTCAAGTGTTCTATAGTGGTCTTCAAATGCACCTACCGTAAAACTTGGCACAAAATTCTTTCCTTTCAGTTTGTCGCCTTGTGAACCATAAGCAAACTGATGAACAAACACATAGTCAAACCACTGCTTTAAGATTGCAGGCATATTGTACCAGTAAAATGGATACTGAAACACGACTGTATTGTGCCTCAATAAAGCGTCCTGTTCGGCTTGCACATCAATACTAAAGTCAGGATAAAGAGCGTGCAAGTTTCGAATTTCTATATCCAAACTACTTTTTTGCAATCGTTCTACAATAGTTTTATTTGCTATCGATTTATTAAAATAGGGATGAGCTAAAATAAGTAATACCATACTATAATAATTTTAGTTGCAAAACTAATTATAGTAATCTATCTTTGCAATAACTATCATAATAGATAGGTTGGAGGTATGGCAAAGAATATTGAATTTAATGGAAAAATGTACCATTGCACAGTCAGTTTGGCAATGGATATGATTGGAGGAAAGTGGAAAGTAGTGATATTATATTACTTAAAAGATAGAGAAAAGCGTTATAGCCAATTGCGAAAAGAAATGCCGGATATAACCGAGATGACATTGAGCCTCCAATTGAAACAACTGGAAGAAGTGGGATTGATATCAAGAACTGTATATGGAGAAAAGCCTCCAATAAAAGTCATATACAAACTCACTCCATTTGGACATACCTTCGTGCCTGCTCTCGAAGCGATAAACAACTGGGGACATACCGTAGTCAGAGAAAAGTGCGAGGCTGTCGATTAGAATATATTGTATTTAGTACATTCATCTCTTTATAATAACAGTATTTTCTGATAAGAACTTCTCTTTAGCTTACTAATCCATCAGCCTTTAGTCTTTTAAATATCTGAAGTACACCTATAACTTGTGCAGGTTCCTGTTGATAGCTATAACTATCAAAAAACTTGATAGCTCCGATCTCATTATTCGGCGATATATTTTCGTGCAGTTCGTATAAATAACAATCTTGCTCCATTATCAGATTTTCGTCTTCACCATATGCAGGCGCAGTAATATGGCAATAGTATTTTAGCAACTTAACATCTATTTTGAGAGTTAGTTCTTCCCATATTTCTCTCACTAAAGATTGTTGAGGTAATTCATCCGTCTCAATTTTTCCTCCGGGTAAATACCATGCTCTTTTATTATTACTATATGCTAGGAGCAGCTTGTCATTTTTTATAACAAGAAGCCCTACAGTACGAATAAATTTTATTTTGCACATATGTCTCTAATCCTTTTTTATCTAATGTCAAATGGTTTTATTTCCAAGCTGGAATTATAATTTATCACTTTCAGTACTGTTTGCCTATTTCGGAACATTCGATCCCATGTACTGCCGTTTGTCAATATCACCCATAACAGGATCACAGAAATAACGGATTTCGGGTTTCAATGTTTTTATTATTCTTATAAAATTAGCTATTATTTTGACATGTTCAGCAGAACCAATAAAACCTGTGATAAAGGTTGCAATCTTCTTTATTGGTACTAAAGGTGGTATGATCATGCTCGGAAAAGATTTTGAAAATATTATCGGCTGCAAAACTTTAATAGCAGTAAATAAGATAAAAAAATAAACAATGAAGCGATTAGATGTACTTTCTCCTTTTGAGATAAATATAGTCAAAGGAGAAGAATATATTGAAGCTTTTATTAGCTAATGATGTTTTACAATTACTTTATGCCTTTGATTGCAAGATAGCGTACCAACTCTTTTGACCATATGAGATATGCAGCCTCGGTGAGATGTGTGCCATCTGTTGTAATTCTGCCTTTAAGCTTTGTTCCGAAGCTAAGAGGGGATTCAAATTGATTACGTCGATATCCTCTTTCTCGCAATAGCTAATTATCCTATTGTTGATATAATCTATCTTTTGAGCCAAAGATAGATTATTGTGTGTATAAAGCGTTAGTAGTATCACAGGTTTTATTCCGCTTTTTATTAAGTTATTAATGATCTGTATTTGATTTTGATATATAACATCGGGTGCTATATTGTTGAACAAATCATTTATGCCTGCCATCACAAAACATATTTTGGGGTGCGTATCTATAACGGTTCTATCCATATGCTGGTTAGGTTATGTAGTGTAAACATATATATATCCTATGATAGATTTAAGCGATAACGATTTTTATATTGTTAATATTTTGATTATTTAATTTATTAATGCCAATCAGTAGTCGAACTTATCCGCCAATTTACTCGGTTAACATATTGATTAAACTCTTTCCTAGCCAAACAATACCTCATATAATAAGAACTGTAATTTTTTATATTTTTCGAATCACCCCATACTTCGTTTTTGATGAAATCAGATGAATAAAAGAAATTTTGAAGTTCTTCTATCGTAATTAATCAATTTTATGCAAAAAAATTTATACGTTTGACTTTTCTTTTGTGAGGCTTAAACAATTTTAGCATGAATAACTCAAATGAACTCAATGCTATTCTGAAAAGGATATCTGAGAATGACCCTTATGCCTTTCGTTTATTCTATGATAAGTTCTATATTCAGATATATCGTTTTGCCAGTTATTTTATAAAGAATAATGAAACTAAAGAGGAAATCATTTCTGATGTTTTTTTTAGTATATGGCAAAACAGATTAGAATTATTGAATATAGATAATATTGTCGCATATCTTTTTACTATAACCCGCAATAGAGCTCTCTATTATATCAACAAATCAAAGAATATTGAATCCTTAATTATCGATGATATCCCCTTGGGGATGGCCTCGAGTGATCTGACTCCCGAGGAGATTTATATCAATGAAGAACTTGTTTTGGCTATACAGAGTGCAATAAATGAATTACCCGAACGATGTAAACTGATATTTCTGATGGCCAAAGAAGAAGGCTTGAAATACCGAGAAATAGCTGAGATCTTGTCCATTTCAGAAAAAACGGTAAATGCACAAATCGTAATAGCTATTAAAAAACTTGCTTATATCTTGAAGAAAAAACTGATTGTTTTTCTAGCTATTATATAAGTAATTTCTCCCTTTTATATATTTTTTCTATAAAAAGATACTTTTTTCAAGGAAAGGCTTAGATGTCTTTCTTTTTTTTTTACTCTATACTAATATAAACCCACGATACAATGATAAAAGACAATCCTGAAATATTGCCTGCGATAGTGGCTGTAATAAATAAGACGGCAACTAATCAAGAAAAGATGTTAGTTGATAACTGGCTTTCAGAAGACGAAAGAAACTATGCTATTTTTGAAAAATTACAAAAGATAAGATATAACGGATCATTTGAGCATGCTTATGATTCTAAAGAAAGAATATTTAATATTATTCAGAACAGAGTTTCTAAATATTCATATAAGAGAAAGACAAAAATGTGGCAATATATATCTGCCGCTTCAATTGCACTTCTTATCATCATTGGTGGTCTAAGTTTATTTTCAACAATAAAAGATGAAAATATATCCTATGTAGAAACTAAATGTGAATATGGCTCAAAATCAAAAATAACGCTCAGTGATGGCAGCATTGTAGAATTGAACTCCGGATCGGTCTTGAGATATCCAAACTCCTTTTCAGGAAAAGAACGAGTGGTGGTATTAGAGGGTGAGGCATATTTTGATGTAGCGAAAAACAAACAACAACCTTTCGTAGTAAAAACTAATAGTATTAATGTAAAAGTGCTGGGTACTCATTTCAATGTTAAGGCATATTCTGATGATAATAAGATAATCACAACTTTATTGGAAGGTTTAGTGAAAGTTGAGAAAACAGATTCTTTACTAAACGAGCAGTCTATCATATTGTCTCCGAATCAGCAATATGTATTTGATAGACTATCCGGATCGGTCAATATAAATGAAGTTGATGCTTCTATGTATGCCACATGGCGGAATGGTAGTTACTACTTTGATGCCGAAACGTTTTCCGATATTGTAAAAAAACTCGAAAGAGGCTTTAATATTAGGATTGACATAAAATCACCCCGACTCCAAAACGAGCTGTTCTCGGGAGTCTTCGACAGAGGCGAGAGTATTCAACAAATTCTCGATTTATTCAAAAAACATCGGAAATTCGATTATAGACAAGCAGGAAATGTAATAGAAATATACGAAATCTAAGATCTAATAACTAATAATAAAAACACTAAAGAGCATGGATACCTCATAAATGTAAAAAAGAATCGGAAAATGTTAGCTCCATTTCCCGATTCAGTAAGTTTTCGCAATAAAGTTATCTCAAAATTATTAACTAAAACTAATGCTAAAGTATGAAAAATTATTTTAGAAAAACATTTTTTGCACCTCTTTTTTACCACAAAAGACTTTTTAGAATTATGAAACTGACTCTATTTCTTACAGTTGCAATTGTGTTTTCATTATCAGCATCGAACAGCTATTCTCAAAATATGAGAATGAGTTTAAAACTTGAGAATGTCAAACTGAAGAATCTTTTCTATGAGATTAAAAAGCAGAGCGACTTCTCTTTTTTATACAATAACAATGAACTTGATAATGAGAGTCGAGTAACGCTTTCAGTTAAAGATCGTACTATAAGTGATATTTTAGACATTGCCCTTAAAGGCAAGGGTTTGGCGTATGAAATAGATGGAAAATTTATTCTGATCTATCCAGCTGATTCTAACAAGAAAGAAGAGTTGAAACAGCAGATTCAACAACAACAAAAGAAATCCATCAGCGGAACTGTGAGAGATGCTAAAGGAGAACCGATTATTGGTGCTAGCGTTGTTGTCGAAGGTACAACGAATGGGGTTGCTACTGATGAAAACGGGGCGTTTAACCTATCTATTACAACTGGCAACTCTATAAAAGTTAACTTTCTGGGTTTTACCGAAAAAGTACTTCCGATAAATGATCAAACCAAGTTTGACATTATCTTGCAAGAAGACACAAAGTATTTGGATGAAGTAGTTGTGGTAACATATGGAACCCAAAAGAAAAGAGACATAACAGGTGCCATCAATACGATAAAAGGAGATGCCTTGACTGATATACCGGTAGCCCAAATAGGACAAAAGCTTCAAGGTCAGGTAGCCGGTGTGCAAATTAATCAAACATCCGGAGCTCCCGGACAAGGTATGGCATTTCGTATACGTGGCGCTGCATCTATCAGTAATGCAAGTGAGCCATTATTTGTTGTAGATGGGATTCCAATATCAACAGGATTGAATAATATAAACCCCGATGAAATAGAAACTTTCTCGGTACTCAAAGATGCTTCTGCTACGGCTTTATATGGATCTCGGGCTGCAAATGGAGTAATACTCATTACTACTAAAAAAGGGAAGAAGGGAAAAACACAAGTTACTCTACACGCAAATTACGGCGTTCAATCTGTTAATGGATTGCAGGAGATGAATGTCATGAATGCCCGTGAGTTTGCCCAGTTCAAGAAGGAGTTTTATGAAGATCAAATTAAATACGAAGGATCAACAGACCCTGTGCCTGAAATGTATCAGCATCCCGAACAGTACGGAGAAGGTACCAATTGGTATAAATTATTATTAAGGTCGGCTCCTATTCAGAGTTATAGTTTAAGTGTGTCCGGCGGAAATGATTTTATGACCACAGCCGTAATAGGTGGATACTTCAAGCAAGAAGGAGTAGTGAGAAACTCTAATTTCGAACGCTACAACCTACGTGTCAACAATGAATTCACATTGCACGAAAAAGTTAAACTAGGCTTTAATGTAGCCCCTGTATTTCAAATATACAATAACCAAAACACTGATGGATACCGCGAGATTCTAAGTGCTTCTTTGATAGCTGACCCATGCCAAAGTCCTTATAATAAAGATGGAAGTCTGAAGGTATCACTCGAATCGCCGGGAATGTTTGGACAGCCAAACTGGCTTCGCTATCTGGACGGACGATTAAACAATACGAGAACCATAACCTTGATAAGTAACGCTTATGCGAACATTGATATATGGAACGGATTGAAATACAAATTTCAGGCTGGAACCGATATAGGCTACTCTCGAAATCGTCAATGGGCATCATCTCTTGTTGGTGGTGGGTTGTTTACACCTCCTCCGGTAAAGGCTGAAGGCTCTTATGATACTGGAACATACTATAACTGGACAATAGAGAATATGCTGTCTTACGACAAAACATTCGGAAATCATGCGATTAGTCTCTTGCTCGGATATTCCGCCCAAAAAGTAAATTCGGAATTCAGCTCTATCACCGGAACTGATTTTGCTGACGATGAGGTACCTTGGCTCGATGCCGCAGCCACAACAAAAGGTTCGAGTTCGACCACCGAATGGACTGTGGCCTCACTTATCGGACGTGCCAATTATACATATAAAGACCGTTACCTACTTCAAGCTACAATTCGTAAGGATGGCTGTTCCAGATTCGGAGAAGGAAACAAATATGCTACATTCCCTTCAGTTTCGGGAGGATGGATTGCCTCGGAAGAATCCTTTATGAAACCGGTGACCAAAGTAATGAACTATCTGAAGTTAAGAGCTAGCTATGGTGTCACAGGTAATAACAATATTGGAGACTACAGTTATATAGCTACATTGAATAAAAATAACTATGTGCTCGGTGGAACATTAGCACCCGGAAAATCATTAGGAAACATAGGCAACAATGACCTTACATGGGAAGAAACAAAACAATTAGATTTGGGTGTCGATGTCGGATTTCTCAATGACCGTATTTTCTTTATGTACGATTATTATAGCAAGATTACAGACGGATTGCTATATCAGATAGATATCCCTTGGTCATCGGGGTTCAGCGATATTTCGGCTAATGTTGGCCGATTCGATACATGGGGACATGAGTTTACGCTAGAATCTAGAAATATAGTAGGAGATTTCAACTGGAAAACAAACCTCAATATAACAATACCCCGTAATAAAGTTGTAAAATTAAGTACTAACAATACACCTATAGGAGGGGACGAACGTTATGCCGACTGGAATAGATTACAAGTAGGACAACCTATCGGTGTATTCTATGGATATGTTTTCGACGGAGTTTATATGACTCAAGAAGAATTTGATACCCAACCTAAACACTGGTCATCGGAGGTTGGTACTGCCCGAATGAAGGATGTTGACAAAAATGGTTATATAGACGAAAATGACAGAACAATCATAGGTAATCCCAATCCGGATGTCCTGTATGGTATTACAAATGAGTTTTCGTGGAAGAATTTTGATTTAAGTGTATTGATCAGCGGTCAACTTGGGGGTGATGTGTTTTTAGGTTCTTCCGACAATTCGTTCAATCTTGATGGTGTATTCAATGTAGATCGCGAAGTTAAAAATCGTTGGCGTTCGCTCGAAAATCCAGGAAATGGTAAAGTGCCTAGAACACTAACTGGTACAACTGAGATATTCCGTCTAAAGCATAGCGGATGGGTATATGATGCATCGTATATGACCTTACGAAATGTTACATTAGGATATACAATTCCGTTCAAACCGAACAAATATATATCAAAGGCTCGTATATACTTCTCAGGACAACAATTATTTACTGTAACCGGTTATCCTGGACTAAACCCCGAAATAAACAATAATGAGGCCGGAAAGGGTCTTAGCTGGAGTGGAATGGGTGTTGATATGACTACATATCCTATTCCAAGAACATTTACTATCGGCTTAGATATTACTTTTTAATAATATACAAATTAGTATTCAAAATTATTGATTATGAATAAAATATATATAGCATGCCTATCTGTAATGTTGCTATTCTACTCATGCAATGAGAGTTTTTTGAACCTCAACCCCGAAAGTAGTTCTACAGAAGCATCGTTTTATAAAACAGAAGACCACTTCAATCAGGCTATAAATGCTGCATATGCAAGCATGCGCACAATTATAAACATTGGCTACATTGTTGGCGAAATGCGATCTGACAATACCCATTATACACGCAACAACAATGAACGAATGGATAGCAATTCATTCCGTGAAGATGTTGCTAACTTTTTAGTTACAAGTCAGAATTATACGGTTTCGGAACTATGGAGCAGCTGTTACAATACAATAGCCCAAGCAAATACAATATTAGCACGTTTAGACGCCACCGATTTGTCCGATACTTTCAAGAACCGCATAATCGGACAAGCCAAATTTATGCGAGCTTGGGCTTACTTCGAACTGGTTCAGTGTTATGCTCGCATACCAATACAATTAACGGAAGTAAAAACTGCTGATCAGGCTTTTCCCGTACAATCTACACCGGAGGAAGTTTATGCGGTTATTATCGATGATGTAAAAGACGCAATAGACAAACTCGAAACAGTTGAATTTCCACAAGACGGTTCTGCGACAAAAGGGGCGGCCAAAATGCTGTATGCATATGTACTAATGACCAAACCAAGCCCGGATTACTCTACTGCTGAAAGTCAATTAGATGATGTCATAAACAAAATGGGGTACGACTTATTGCCTCATTACGCAGATGTATTCGATACATCAAAGAAAAATAGCGTTGAGCACATATTTTCTGTACAGTATCAGATGGGAAATCAAGGACAGGAAAGTAACTGGCTTTATCTCTTTATGCCTCGCACAAAAGAAGGGGAACTCATTACTGGTGTGGAGTTCAGCAATACAACATCCACCGGAGGATGGAATGTACCTACACAAGCCATGATCGATTCATACGAACCAAATGACTTGCGTCTCGACCCATCTGTGGCCATCGCAGTAGGGACAATAGAGAACGATGCATTGGTAGTTGCAAATGTATTCAAAGTAGGAGACCCACGTATAAATAATTATGAAACTGCACTTCCTTTTGTAAACAAATATCGTCACACACATACCAATATTTTCAATACTGACGATAACTGGCCGGTTTATCGCTATTCGGATGCATTATTGTTGATGGCAGAATGCCTTGTCGATCAAAATCGCGGAGCGGAAGCTGTTCCATTTGTAAACAGAGTACGGACACGTGCCGGATTACCTTCTGTATCGGTTGTTACAGCAGATGTTGTAGCCAATGAACGTAAGCATGAATTGGCTTTTGAAAATCATCGTTGGTTCGATTTGGTACGTACAGGCAAAGCAATAGAGGTTATGACAGCGGATGGAGCATATATCAAATCGATAGATAAGGATGTTTCGTCAAGAGCATATAATGTCAAAAAAGAGAATCTTATATTACCTATACCATATAGGGAATTAAGAATAAATAAAAATCTTACACAAAACCCAGGCTCCGAACCTCAGTAAGAGTTATAGGATCATACTCAAAACAGGAGGGCTTCCATAAGAGAACCCTCCTGTTTAAAATCAAAAACAATATTCCATGAAGTCAGATATATGTATTTATACCAAGGTATTGGTATTGATATGCTTTTTATTTATAATCGAGGGCTCTTGTAAAAGTCAAAATGCTTATAACGAAGAGTATAACCTCACGAAATATGTTGACCCATATATAGGAACAGGTGCTCATGGACATGTTTTTATGGGGGCTAATGTCCCATTTGGCGCTGTTCAGTTAGGCCCTACAAATATTTCTCATGGCTGGGATTGGTGTTCAGGCTACCATATTTCCGATTCCACAATTCTCGGTTTTGCTCATATGCATCTTAGTGGAGTTGGTACAGGAGATTTGGGAGATATTGTATTGATGCCGGTTACAGGATATGTAAAATTAAGAGAAGGGATACATGGCGATCAATCTTCGGGCATGTATTCATTATTTAACAGAAGTACAGAAACGGCAACTCCCGGGTATTATGCTGTGCATCTCAATAGATACGATATTGATGTTGAACTCACAGCGACGAGAAGAGTTGGCTTTCATAAATATATATTTAAGAACAAGGCTGCATCAGATCCTCGTGTTATCATAAATCTCGAAGCGGGTATAGACTGGGATAGCCCCTCTGAAGGGTATTTAATACAAGAAAACGATACGGTTGTTTCGGGCTATCGTCTTTCTACAGGATGGGCAAAAGATCAACGAGTTTATTTTACCGCTGTGTTTTCAGAGCCAATCAACAAATTCTCCCTATCAGACTCTGTTTCTGTAAAAGATGGAATCTCTTTAACCGCAAGGAAAGTGTATGGAGAAGTATTCTTTACATCCTCTACGAAAAAGAAAGAAATATTAGTGAAAGTTGCTATTTCTCCGGTCAGTATAGAGGGTGCTAAAAGAAACTTACAGGCAGAACTACCCGGATGGGATTTCGTCAAGGTTAAAGATGAAGCCAATAGAGCATGGAATAAAGAGTTGAATAAGATAAATATAAAGACGAATGATTCGACCGTCCTACGCAATTTTTATACAGGACTTTATCATACTATGATAGCTCCGTCTGTTTTTTGTGATGTTGATGGGGGCTACTTTGGAGCTGATCTCAAAAATCATTATTCAACAGGTTTTACCAACTATACAACTTTCTCTCTCTGGGACACCTACCGTACTGCTCATCCGTTGATGACAATTATTCACCCCGAAATGATGCCGGATATAATTAATACCATGCTTCAGATTTATAAAGAACAGGGGAAACTGCCTGTTTGGCATTTGGTAGGAAACGAAACTGATGCTATGGTTGGCAATCCAGCCATTCCGGTTATAGCAGATGCATATCTCAAAGGGATAGTAGGGTTTGACAAAAACCTAGCCTATAATGCTATGAAAACATCGGCTCTATTAGACGAAAGAGGATTGAAAGAATACAAGGAATTAGGCTATTTACCTTGCGACAAGATGAAAGAATCTGTTGCAAAAGGTTTGGAATATGCTCTTGCAGACTGGGCATTGGCTCAAGTTGCAAAAGAAAGGGATATGAAAGACGACTATGATTATTTTTTGAAAAGGAGTAATTCTTTTGCTCGATATTTCGACAAAAAAATAGGATTTATGAGAGGCATTATGTCTGATGGTAAATTTAGAGAAGAGCCGTTAAATCCTTTTTTATCGGCGCATAAAGAGAACGATTATACCGAAGGCAACGCATGGCAGTATACATGGTTAGTCCCCCAAAATGTAGAAGGGTTGGTTAACTTATTCGGAGGCGAAAATGAATTTATACAAAAGCTTGATTCATTATTTGTCATCGAGGGAGATATGGGACCCAGTGCTTCGATGGATATAACCGGACTTATAGGACAATACGCACACGGGAACGAACCAAGCCATCACATTCCATATCTGTTTTCGTATGTAGGTCAGCCATGGAAAACAGCAGAAAAAGTCCGCAAAATAATGACAACTCTCTACCACGATCGTCCTGATGGTATTTGTGGAAATGAAGATATTGGACAAATGTCGGCATGGTACATTATGTCTGCTTTAGGATTTTATCCCCTTGCTCCGGCCGGAGGCACCTATGTATTCGGAAGTCCCCTAATAGAAAGAGCTACCATTGATCTGGGAAATGGGAAAACATTTGTCATTAAGGCGAATAATAATAGCCCTCAAAATATATATATACAGAAAGTTTCACTTAATGGAAAGGCTTATACCAAGTCATACATTAATCATGCAGATATTATTGCAGGCGGTGAGCTTATATTTGAAATGGGAAGCATTCCATCTGAAATATTTGGTGTAAAAACAACCGATAGGCCTCAGTCAATACAATGAATTTTGCTCTATAAAATGATATTTCATTCTTTTAGTATTAAGAATATTATGACTATGAAGACTCGAATAATATTACTTCTTTTTGCTTCAATCTGTATTCTTCAGATCAAATCACAAACACAGAAGTATAAAGGATACCCTTCGCAGAGACCTGATATCGATGTGCTTGGGGAATTCAAGTGTCCACCAAAAGGATATGGAAATGTTCCTTTCTATTGGTGGAATGGCGACGTATTGAATACAGAAAGACTCAAAGACCAGCTCGATATACTCTCTTCGGCTGCTATAGACGGGTTTGCTGCAAGTTATATCCATCAAGATCCTGAAGTAGATATTAAGGCTCATAAGAATGGTTTCGGCTTGTTCGGCAAAACCGAACCGGGAGAGCCTAAGATCTTTTCGGAAAAATGGTGGCAAATATGGAAATGGTTTACCCAAGAATGTGCCAAAAAAGGTCTCGGCGTGGGACTAGACGACTATACAATAGGGTGGATCGGCAACGGATATTATCCTGATAAACTAGTAGAAGATTCCAAATTTAAAAATTATAAAGGGAAACTCGAAATACAATCCATAGCGATAAAAGAGGATAGTACCCTTAATTGTAAAATTCCACCAAATATACTCGCAGTAGTTGCCTATCCCGGAAAAATAGATTTGAGTAAATATATTAACGAGGGCAGATTGCTGTGGAGAACTCCGAACGGAAAGTCCTGTAAAGTATATATTATAACTACAAGTAACAGTTATGCATTACACCCCGATTATGGGAAAGAACTCGTTGATGTATACTTTGCTGATTTTGAGAAGAAGGTGGGAGATGCGGCAAAGGCAGGAATGAATTATTTCTTTCAGGACGAATTGTCGTATCCTATCGAAATTGGTTCGTGGTCGGAAGATTTCCGCAACGAGTTTGAGAAAAGAAAAGGATATGACATTCTGCTCTATCTGCCGGCTTTGAAAGAAAATATAGGCGATATAACACCTAAGGTACGTATCGATTATTGCGACGTTTTAATGGATTTGGCAGAAGACCGATACTTCAAACCAATATATAACTGGCATGCCGAAAGAGGATTAATATACGGTTGCGATAACTTGGAAAGAGGTATAAACCCTTTAGCATATGTTGATTATTTCAGAGCAAACAGTTGGTATACAGCACCGGGTAACGATGCTCCGGCAAGGGGGTCGAGTTTTATGTCTACAAAGGTCTCGAGCTCGATAGCTCATCTTAACAAACGTCCTCGCACCTGGCTCGAAGCATTCCATAGTATGGGGTGGGGGAGTTCGGGCTCATGGCTTACCCATCAGATTGATCATCACTTTATGGCAGGTGGCAATCTTGTATGCATGCATGGTCTTTATTATTCTACCCATGGAGGCTGGTGGGAGTGGGCACCGCCCTGTTTTCATTTCAGGATGCCTTATTGGCCTCATATGAAAAAATGGCTCGAATACACCCAACGGTTGAGTTATCTTATGAGTCAAGGACACCATGTGTGTGATATAGCACTCATGTACCCTACCGAATCGATGCAAGCATATTCGACCTCGACCCCTAAGCAAGTATTTGATTTAGCTCAAAAAATGAGTGACGGAGGACTCGATTACGATTTTGTCAACTATTCGTTTTTACAGAAAGCTACTATCGAAAAACAATCTATATCTATTGCCGATGAAAAATATAAAGTAATAATATTGGCGGATATGGAGGCAATACATCACAGTTCACTCTTGAAGATATTAGAGCATTACCGTGCCGGAGGTATTGTGTTAGCTACAGGAAAACTGCCTAAAGCAAGCACTCTGTCTGGAGAAAACAGCAACGAAGTTGATGCTATTGTAAAAGAGATATTCGGTCTTACATCGGCTCAAGCATATGAAGGAACAACTGCTCGTAAACAGACAAATTCAGCGAATGGAGTAGGTTTGTATCTGTCTGATATGGACTCTTTAAATTCTGTTGTGCAGTCATTGATTGTTCCGGATTTCAAACCAAATGGAAATAAAGGAAAAGTACTTCATCGCAAAGTTGGAGACCGTGATATATACATGGTAATGGATGTCCCTAAAGATACAGAATGTTTTTTTCGAACAACAGGGAAAGTTGAGCTTTGGGATGCCCACACTGGCAATATGCAAGATTATCCCGTTGTTCGTCAAACAAAAGATGGAACCTATTTATTGCTAGAAAAAGAATCTGAAAATTCATACTTATTTGTCTTCTCTCATGGAGAACCTATACTTGCCAATAAAGTGCAGAAACAAGAACAATTAACCTCTGAGATTTTATTGGATGGAAAATGGGAGGTAGAACTGTTACCTACTATGAATAATAAGTGGGGTGATTTTCGCTTACCTGCATCTGAAGAATTGATTGGTGCTGAAGCAAGGTCTTTTCGTAATAGTCCGGCTACAAATACAAAGACCGATTGGGTCAAATCGGATTTCGACGACTCCCACTGGCCGGAAGACATCTATGGTTATGGTCCACAGGCTTTTCTCGACACTGTGTCAAAAGATATTTCTATAACAGATGCGATTCATCAGACAAAAGAAAAAGAGAGCGTCCTTTATAATTTCTCATGGCAATATGGAGTTTGGGATAACCCCGGTTCGCAGGGTATGCACGGGCTGAAAGGGAAAGTTGACGACCGCTTTTTTATATTAAACAGCGGAGGTCATCAGATTTATCAGACGTACATTTATGCACCCCACAATGGCATATATAAAATTCAGATAGACGGAACAAGACCATATACGATTTTGATAGATGAGAAAAAGGTGGATGATCGCTTCATACTTGCGAAAGGTTGGCATAAATTATTGATTGCATATGCTGATACTAAGCAAATAAATTACAGAATGGAAAGAGGTGCCCTCCACGACTTTAGAGATAGAAGTGCTGTGATATTATTTCCGGATACAGTCGTCTTGCCAACGAAAGATTCATCTTATTTATCTTCCGTTTCTATGCGCTGGCTGAACACAAAGCATTTGATATATGATCCTTATAGAGGTAAATATAAGCGTTGGAATTACCGTTTTCGTTCTGTTCCCGGTCTCTATGAAATGGAATTTAAGATAGCTGGTTGCGACCTGAAAGTATGGATTGATGGAGTAACTATCCCTAAAGAGAATATCCGGTTACTTAAACAAGACATGCAAGGAAGTAATATTTATCGGGTTACCTTACCTCATATACAAAAGGAAGTAGGGTGTGTTGCGTTTTCGGTCGAACGGAAAACAGGATATCAAGGGACAGCAGTGTTATGCGAACCAATTAAATTACGAACTGCAAAGGGACTTATGAAAAGAGGAGATTGGTCTAAAACCGGAGCTTTGAAATATTATTCGGGGGGAATGTATTACAGAACGGATTTTTCACTAGACTCTTTGTCTGGGAATATGAAAGCTATGTTAGATCTGACAGATGTGATTGCGACTTGTGAAGTTAAGATAAACGGACAATCGGCTGGAATATTAATGAGTCCTCCTTATCAAGTGGATATTACTCCTTACTTGTTACCGGGGATTAATAAAGTTGAGATATTGGTCTATAGTACCTTGGCTAATCATTACCAAACGATACCGACTCCATATCGCAGTACACCCGAAGCCGGACTAATAGGCCCGGTAAAAATAAAGATATATAACTAGTTGTATATTAGTATAAAAAAATAATTAATCATGAATAAATATAAATTGTTCTTTTTTATTTTCGCACTGATGAATATCAGTTTTTATACTTGTTATGGAGCTGAAATAGAAGATACAGGCTCTATTAAGATTATACCCTTCCCTCAGGAAATTGTTCTTCATAAAGGGAAATTTTGTATGACATCAGCTACGCCCATTTATACAAATCTTGAAGGAAAAGAGAAAAAGCTGATTCTCGATTTTGTGAAGCAATCTCCTCTTCGGTTAAGTAATGAGACCAATAATACAAAACAGGGAGGTCTACAATTGATTATTACAGAGAATAAAGGGAATATTTCTGAGGCTTACCATTTGACAATCAGCCCTTCGGGTATCAAAATTGAGGCGTCAGCAAGCGTGGGAATCTTCTATGGCTTGCAATCTCTACTTCAACTTGCGGAGCAATACGGAGCTCAGAATATTCCGGCACTAACAATCCAGGATGCACCGTATCTCAACCATCGCGGATTAATGATAGATGTATCTCGTCATTTCTTCTCTAAAGATTTTCTGAAGAAACAATTGGATCTGATGGCTTACTACAAGATGAATCGTTTTCATTGGCATTTGGTCGATGGTACGGGGTGGCGTGTAGAGATAAAAAAATATCCTCAACTTACACAGCAGGCAGCATGGCGCCCATACGAAAATCTTGTGGAGTGGTCTGATAAAGGGCGGCAATATTGTGAAAAAAGCCCAAACGCCTACGGAGTTTATTATACTCAGGAAGATGTAAAAGAAATTGTAGCATATGCTTCGAGCAAATATATTACAGTCATTCCCGAAATAGAGATGCCGGGGCACAGTGAAGAAGTATTGGCTGTATTTCCTCAACTATCATGTGCCGGAAAAGCTTATGTCAATAGTGATTTTTGTATAGGCAATCCAGAAACATTTATCTTTTTAGAGGATGTATTGACCGAAATAATGGCTTTGTTTCCTTCCGAATACATTCATATAGGAGGTGATGAAGCAGAGAAAAAGGGTTGGCAATCCTGTTCTAAATGCGCAGATTTAATGGAAAAAAAAGGGTTGAAAGATGTAGATGAATTGCAAAGCTATATGATTCATCATATCGAAACCTTCTTAAACAAAAATGGGCGCAGACTTTTGGGGTGGGATGAAATAATGCAGGGAGGATTAGCCCCAAATGCAACAGTGATGTCATGGCGTGGCGAAGAATATGGTATAAAAGCTGTACAAGCGGGGCATGATGCCATTATGACCCCTATAAAATATTGCTATTTCAACTTCTATCAGGATGCCCCTGAATCGCATGTGTTATCTTGGGCAGGATATACCCCCATTGAGAAGGTTTACTCTTACAATCCTGTACCAGACTCTGTGAATGTCGAAGAGAAGAAACATATATTGGGTGTACAAGCGAATGTATGGACGGAATATATACCAACAGAAAATATCGCCGAAATGATGATCTGGCCGAGAGCATTAGCCATCGCTGAAACTGGCTGGACACAACCGGATAAAAAATCGTTCAGCCGATTTAAAGAAAATGCATTGAATGCTGTCGAGTACCTGAAAAACAAGGGCTATAATCCCTTTGATCTGAAGCATGAAGTAGGTGAGCGCAAAGAATATTATGATACGCTGAAACATTTGGCCATAGGAAAGCCTGTTGAATATAAACAGCCATTTTCGGATGAGTATCCGGCAGGAGGAAAAGATGCATTAGTAAATGGTTTACAAGGGGGATGGTCGTGTGATAATAACCGATGGCAAGGTTTTATAAACAATGGGATGGATGTTGTTATCGATTTGCAAACTACGCAGACCGTTCATTCAATACAAGCTACTTTCATGCAAGATGCCTTTGGTTGGTGTTGGATGCCCAAAGATGTGGAAATATACACTTCGGCAGACAGCCAAAACTTCACATTACTTTCTACTGTCACAAATGATATTCCATTTACACAGGTAGGTTTCTTTCTGAAAGAATTTGCATGGAAAGGAAATGTAGAGGCTCGATATATACGGTATGTTGCTAATCCGGACAAAAGCAATACAAAAGTAGGATTTATCTTTACCGATGAAATCGTTGTAAGATAATCTATTTCAATAACTAAATCAAGTTATAAATCAATGTCAACAAAACTTGTAAACTTAAATAATCGACTTTTATCCTTAGATGTAATGAGGGGGATAACCATTGCCGGTATGATTATGGTAAACAATCCCGGATCATGGGAATACGTTTATGCTCCATTGAGGCATGCAGAGTGGAATGGGCTAACGCCAACCGATCTGGTTTTCCCTTTTTTTATGTTTATAATGGGAATATCTTGTTATGCCTCGCTGCGTAAATTCGATTTTGAACCTACTAAACAGGTTATTAGCAAAATATTGAAACGAACATTTCTTATTTTCTTTGTCGGATTATTTTTAGCATGGCTTGGGCTATCTGTTTCCACTTTCTTTCAATTGAAAAGCACAGGTTTACCATTCTTTCATCTTCTGGAACTTTCGGTAACGAACTTTGAACATCTTCGCATATTGGGGGTAATGCAACGATTAGCTCTTTGCTATGGAGTGGCATCTTTGATTATTATATTCGTTAAGCATAGGTACATTCCATACATAATTGCCATAGGCCTTGTCTGCTATTTCTTGATTCTTATTTTTGGGAATGGATTTCAGTCCGACGAAAGTAATATTTTAGGAATAATAGATCGCTATATTTTGGGTGAACAACACATGTATATAGAGCACGGGGTAGAACCCGAAGGTATTTTGAGTACTATTACATCTGTTTGCCATGTATTGATCGGTTTCTTATGTGGTAAAATGTTGATAACAATCAAAGACAATAAAGACCGCATGTTAAATCTGTTTTTATGTGGAACTATACTTCTGTTTTTGGGCTTTTTGTTAAACTATGGTTGTCCGATTAATAAAAAAATCTGGTCACCCACCTTTGTCCTTACTACATGCGGATCGGGAGCACTGTTACTATCATTGTTGATCTGGATTATTGATGTGAAAGGATATAAATCGTGGAGTCTTTTCTTTCAATCCTTCGGAGTTAATCCTCTTGCAATCTATGTATTTGCGGGTATAGTCTCTGTTTTAGTTGATTCTATTCCTTTGAATAATACTGGATTTGGTTTTAAAAGTTGGTTATATGCAATTCTAGCAAGGAATATAGACCCTTATCTGGCTTCATTTTCTTTGGCTTTACTATTCATTGCGGTTTGTTGGGGATTGGCGCATTTTTTGTATAGAAAGAATATATATATATAAAGCTCTGATATTTGATCTTCTTGATATATATTAATATTAAAGACAAAGAAGCTGTCCCAAAATTTGAGTCTCAGCTTCTTTCTCTATAATTTTTCTGTTTATACTTAGGTTCCTGTAGAGCTGCATAGGTATCTAACAACTTCTACTTTCTAAGCAGAAGTTTACATTGACAAAACTACTACTGAAAGCCAATTTATTATATGTAAAATATTGAATTATATAGAATAAGCTACGATAAAAGTGGGGTATTCTCTTTCATTCTTGAAGTCGCACGGATGAGCCTTTTTGACCGCTTTTTAATGGTATTTTTTGCTAAGGTCTGAAAACAAAAAAGTCCTGAATTCTGTTGAATTTCAGGACTTTTCTTCGATTTGTAAATCTTATTGGCGGTATGGACGGGATCCATTATTTTTTAGTTAAAAAACTGCATATCAAATATTTGTCTCACCTAATTTTGCAAAGGTGAACACTTTGTAATATTTCAAAATATCACATTTTGTCTTAGTATAAGACACACTTGTCCGTACATTAGTTACTCATTACAAATATAATATATTTTAATTATATGCCAAAATTTGAAGAAGTACTTAGCTATATCAGCTAATATTTTCAAAATAAAAAGTCTTACACTGAATTTAGAGAGAGGCATGTGAACCTTTCTCCTTATATCGTACTTTTCAGTGTATTATAATTTCAAAGAAACTGTTGGTTACGAATTAGCAACGCTTTTTTACAGCATTTTAAGCAGTTATTGTCTATGAATTGTCTGCCTCATGGCTAGGTTCAAAGATAGCAAAAACTAATATTTATTCACTTCAATTTCAATCTTTATTTAGCTCCTTTCCACATCGAAAATATTAATTAGGGCATATATTATCTATTACTATCAAGAATTTTAAGACAATACTTTCATCATTACAGAGCAACAGATCGCAACATTTATCGTATATTAATTATTACATTAATAAATGAAGAATCTAAATTAATAAATCTGCAGAATGTAATTATGAACTTAGTATTTGGACTACGCATAGTAGATATACGCCTACGCTTAATATGATAAGTAAAGACAAATATATGCGACAATAAGCTACATAATTAGTTTGGGAGGACTACGTGTTGATATCGATAAAATAAGTAGTAGTAATGGTTTAATCTGATCCAAAACAATCAGCTTTGCAATAACTACACTTATGGGCTGCTGCCATACACTCCTAGTTTTTGTGGAGTAAATTATAAAAAGAAAAAAGACAAATACAGCAATCATGGTGCTGATCAGATAACATCTGTTCAGATGTACATTTCGAAGTTTCAGAACAAAAATGGCTGTGATCTATGAATATGAAGTGTCGCGGTTTCGTTAGTACTATACTAATGAAAATACTTATTAATACAACTGCAACTTTCTTTCTATATATCATATAGCACCTATTTCTTTTCCTTGTAAGAGTAATATTATATATGAATAATATAATCACGTATTTCAATTAAAGCCACATGGTTAACTTTTATTTTGAGAAGATAGTATCTTCTATTAAAAACTGAAAAATACAACAACTAAATATTATCAAAGCATATATTAATTTGTAGTTTTGTTATATAATCAATAATGGGAATATGGCTGTAATATTTATAAAAAACATGGTATGCAATCGCTGTATATTGGTGATAAATGCTGAATTGGAAAAAATTGGCATTAAAGTGAACAGCATTAAACTGGGTGAGGTTTCTTTGGAAAAAGAACTATCTAAAGATGAGAAGAACAAATTAATTAATAGCCTAAATTTATTAGGATTTGAACTGATTAATGATTTCCGAAGCCAAATTATTGAACAAATTAAAAATATTATCATCCGATGTGTTCATTACGAAGAAGACAGTCTGAAATTAAATCTTTCTGAAATATTGAGCACTGAATTACACCATGATTATCGTTATTTATCAAATATCTTTTCTAAGATAGAGGGTATCACTATCGAAAAATATTTAATTGCACAGAGGATCGAAAGAGTTAAAGAATTATTGGTCTACGATGAGCTATCTTTGAATGAAATAGCCTTTCGACTTAATTACTCTAGTGTTGCATATCTTAGTAACCAATTTAAAAAAACTACAGGACTCACTCCAAGTCATTTTAAACAAATAAAAGAGGATAAAAGAAAACCATTAGATGAGGTGTAAATCTTACAAATCATTTCTATAATTCTACAACATAAACTATCTGCTTATATATAATTTTGTTCCATAAAGTTAAGTGGACATAAAATATAATCATATAAGACGTTAATTGTATGAAAGAATTGAAATCAGAAACTATTCTTGAGGTAAAGAATCTTAAGAAAGTATACATCAAAAAGAATGGAGATCCACATATTGCTGTCAATGAAATATCCTTTGAGCTAATGAAAGGGGAAATATTCTCATTCTTAGGGCCTAACGGTGCTGGAAAAAGTACAACGATTAATATGTTAACAGCTCAACTAACCCCAACATCAGGAGAAATTCTTTTTCAAGGTCAGTCTTTAAAAGATAATCCAATTTTCGCGAAGAGTAAAGTCGGGGTAGTCGCTCAACATAATAATCTAGACAGAGGGCTCACTGCTCGTGAGAATTTAATTTATCATGGACAGTATTTTGGGATGAGCCAAGCAGAAGCAGCAAATCGGGCTGATGAACTACTTGAAAGTTTTGGTCTTACAGATTGGAAGAATGATTACGTCAAAAGTTTTTCAGGAGGAATGGCACAACGATTAAAAATAGCCAGAGCAATAATGCACCAACCTGAAATTTTATTCTTGGATGAACCTACTACAGGACTGGATCCCGCCTATCGGGAAGTTCTATGGCAACAAGTGTTAAGATTGAATAAAGAATTTAATACAACTGTATTTCTTACAACTCATTATATGGAGGAGCCAGAGCGTTTTTCAGATAAAGTAGCTATTTACAACAAGGGAGTAATTAAAGCGATCGGAACGGTACAAGAGTTAAGAGAATTAGTTCCTTCCCAAACGATTATTTCTATTACTTTAGATTATGTGACAGAAGAAATTGTAGATGAAGTAAAAAAGCTGCCAAACGTAATTAGTCTGAGTGTCAAGGATGAAAAGAACTGTATAATATATGCTGAAAACAGTAAGACTGTGCTTAATGAACTCCTTATATGGATCGAAAATAAACATCTTAGCCTAGAAAGTATCAATCTTAGTGCTACCACCTTGGATGATATATTTATATATCTGACAACTAATGATAAAAAAAATAACTAAAGAGGTTATGGAAAAGAAATTAAATCAGTTGAATGTGTTTAAAATAATGGTAAGACGGGATTTGCTTATCCAAAGCCGAGATTGGAAAGAATTTGTCTTTAGAGTAGGTATGTTACCTTTTATTTTGATTTTAACATATGGGTTTATACTACCCCAAATAGGAATATTGGATATTGATTTTCCGAATCAAATGTTTCCCGGTGTACTAGGTATGAGTTTGTTAGTTACAGGAATTCATGGAACAGCTGTGCCTTTAGCTATGGATTTTAACAACACGCGAGAAATAGAAGATAGACTTCAAGCTCCCGTCAATGTAAAGATTGTAGCTTGGGCGAAAATGTTTGTAGGTATAATTGAGTCTTGGATTGGAGCCCTGATTGTGCTACCTATATCTTTAATATTTATGGGTAGTCATCTCAATATTTCACTAGATGTAGCAAGTGGCCTTTTTTTATTTGTTGTACTATTACTTAGTTCTATTACATCTGCGACATTAGGATTATTAGTTGGAACCATCGTGAAACCAACCCAAATAGCAGCTATGTTCCCTGGTTTTTTAATGCCTCTAATATTCACTGGAGCTATATTTTTCAATTGGTCAGCACTTCAAACAATTCCTGTAATAAAATATCTGACTCTGATTAATCCATTAGTATATATCAATGAAGCATTACGCTTTATTCTTAATTCATCAGGGGAAACAATGCCTCTAATATTCAGTCTATCTGGTATTGTGATATTTACTCTAATTATGGGGTATTACGGAATGAAACGATTTATTAAAATGGCAAATAGATAAATAGCCTTTATCGTTCGAAACATGCCATTAATTTCAATATTATATATATGAAATACAGATATAAGTTCCATTAGTAATAATCAATATTTTAGTCGTACTAAGTTAGAAGAGTAAATTTATTATTCGATAACAAACCTTTACGACAACAATATACAGTAAGGTTTAATTTTACTGTATATTGTTTTATTAATATCAGAATCGAAATGAAGATGTTTACACATAACGTTTAAGCTATATATTGTAAAAATAGACCACATCATCTCTTTTTATAGATTTTTATATCTAATATTTGATGTATATGTATATATTTGTATGTTAAGATATTTTATAGTAAATATGTTTAGTTAATGAAACGGTTTTTATCAGTATTACTTTCACTTATAACACTTATAATCCTTGTCGCAGGGGCTCATCCCGTGCTGGCAATGCATTTTTGTGCGGGTGATTTCTATTCTGTTAATTTAGCTAAACCCAATCAGACCAATCATTCTTGTTGTGATAAGATGAAGAACATGTCTAAAGACAACTGCGAAAATGAGCCTAAGTCTGATCATACATCACAAACATCACTTGTAGAAGATTATAATAATTGCTGTTCTTTTAATCATGTACAATTGTCTACAGATGATTATAACTATCAAGTTCAGCAAACGAACTTGAATAATACACTGCCATTCTTTATAAATGTTTGGTTTGTGTTTTATTCAATATTCAAGGATTTTGAGTTTGATAGTACAGTTACGATCAAACATATTTTTCCTCCTGGAGGTCTGAGTAAATTAAATATAGATTTACTCTCCTATATTTGTATCTACCGCATTTGATTTTATAAGTAGAGTAACTTTTTAGTTACCAAACTGCGATTTATCCGTTTAACAAATCAGCTTTAATTACTGTTTTGTTTGGTGGATGTACCCCGTCGTACCTATGCTTATAAAATTAAAATATAATGAAACCATATTATTTTTTAATAGGCTTGGCATTCCTACCAACCTACATTCAGGCTCAAGATTCAGGTGAAACAATATATCGAACAGATTCTATTGTAATTCATTCTGAAAATTCAATCTATTCATTGTCCTTAAACTCAACACTCATTGTTGATGTTAGGGCTCATATAGAATTCTTTGAGGCACACTTCCCTGGTGCAGTCAATTTGCCCTTAGACAACCTAGCTGAATCAAAAGAGTTTTTACTCAAATATGAAAATGTAGTTGTTGTCTGTCGTACAGGAAATAGGAGTAAAATAGCTAAGAATATTCTCACAAAACTGGGACTATCAAATGTACACGATGGCGGAAATTGGCAAACTTTAAAAGAATAAATAAACGTAAATAATTCTTACTATGCTTAACAAGATTATTAAGTATTTTTTAAATAACAGATTAATAACAATGTTATTACTGGTTATTCTAATTGTTTGGGGATTATCAACAGCTCCTTTTAATTGGCACGGAGGATTACTACCTAGTGATCCAGTGCCTGTGGATGCAATCCCCGATATCGGAGAAAACCAACAGATTGTAGCATCCGAATGGATGGGACGTTCACCGAAAGATATTCAGGATCAGATAACTTATCCACTGACAACATCCCTATTAGGGATACCCGGGGTAAAAACCATCCGTAGTACATCCATGTTCGGAATGTCTTTCATCTATATCATATTTGATGACAATATAGAATTTTACTGGAGTCGTTCTCGTATTCTGGAAAAACTAAACTCTCTCCCAGCCGGAACACTTCCAGAAGGGGTACAACCTAATTTAGGACCAGACGCAACCGCTTTAGGTCAGATATTTTGGTATACATTGGAAGGTCGTAATCCTGAAACGGGAAAACCGACCGGAGGTTGGGATCCTGATGAATTAAGAACTGTTCAGGATTTTTATGCCAAATATTCTATTTCATCAGCCGAAGGGGTCTCAGAAGTAGCTTCTATCGGTGGATATATCAAAGAGTATCAGGTTGAGATAAATCCTAACTCGATGCGTGCTTACAACGTATCTATAATGGATGTGATGAATGCCGTCCAAAAGAGTAATCTTGATATCGGTGCTGAAACTGTTGAAATTAATAAAGCTGAGTATCTGGTGAGAGGATTGGGATACATAAAAAAAGTATCAGATCTGGAAGAAGCTGTAATTACTGTCCGAAACGGAGTTCCCGTTAAAATAAAAGATGTGGCATTTGTCAATCTTGGACCTGCTACCCGTCGGGGAGGACTGGATAAAGAAGGGGTCGAAGCTGTCGGAGGTGTTGTGGTTGCCCGTTACGGATCTAATCCGATGCAGGTTATACAAAATGTAAAAGACAAGATCAAAGAAATGGAAGCCGGTCTTCCACAAAAAACGTTAGCAGACGGAACTGTTTCCAAGGTGACGGTAGTTCCTTTCTATGACAGATCGGGGTTGATACAGGAAACAATTGGAACGCTTGAAACTGCTCTATCTCACGAAGTTCTTATTTGTATTATTGTAGTTATTGTACTTGTCTTTAACCTGAGGGCTTCGGTTGTGATATCGAGTATCTTACCTATTGCAGTGTTAATGACATTTATTATCATGCGTTATGCAGGAATCGAAGCTAATATTGTGGCACTGTCAGGTATTGCAATAGCTATCGGGGTAATGGTGGATATCGGTGTCGTCTTTGTCGAGAATATTATCCGGCATATGGAAGAGGAATCTAATAAAGGCGTAACAAAAGGAAAAGCATTTGTTGACCTTATATATAAGAGTGTGAGCGAAGTATCGGGTGCATTGTCTACCGCTATGCTTACTACTATTATCAGCTTTCTGCCTGTGTTCGCAATGGAAGCCCAAGAGGGTAAATTATTTAAACCTCTGGCTTATACCAAGACTTTTGCCCTGCTATCAGCATTTTTGTTAGGTATAGCGATGTTACCTACTTTAGCATATTATGTTTTCTCACTTAAGATAAGTTCTAAACTTATTCGTAAGATTTGCAACATTACACTTGTTGTGAGTGGAATTGTCCTGCTTATATTTACTGGGATTGTGCCTGTAATAGGGCTAAGCTTATTCGGGTTGAATAATCTGTTTTCTCATAAATGGAAGAACAGTAAAATACCTACTTATCTAAATGTCGGTATCGCTATCCTCATAGCTGTTTATTATCTGACAATAGAATGGCTACCTGTAGGTACACAAGAAGGTATTCCTATCAACTTTGTGTTTGTTGTATTGGCTATCGCAGTTATATTAGGAATGTTATGGGTATTGGTTATTTATTATGAGCGGATTTTGCATTGGTGCCTTGCACATCGTTGGAAGTTTATGATGATACCTATCATAACAGTGTTCTTCGGTATGATTATCTGGATAGGATTTGACAAAACATTCGGTTTCGTAGCCAATGGCTTCGAAGCAGTAGGTTGGAAAACATTCAGGCAAACAAGTATATGGCAAGCCTCCAGTAATAAATTTCCGGGTATCGGTGAAGAATTTATGCCTAGTTTGAATGAAGGTTCTTTCCTTTTGATGCCTACAAGTATGCCTCATACCGGTATAGAGCAGAATCTAGCATATATTGAAACATTGGATAAACGCATATCCAATATTCCGGAAGTTGAAGTTACTGTCGGCAAATGGGGACGTGTTAACTCAGCTCTAGACCCTGCACCGACACAGATGTTCGAAAACACAATAAATTATCGTCCCGAATATATCTTGGATCAAAACGGACATAGACAACGGTTCAAAGTAAACAGAAAGGGCGAGTTTTTACTTGCTAATGGTTCAGCTCATAACCCTAAAGATGGATTCCGACTCATTCCGGCAGATAGCCTTGTTATAGATAAGAATGGAGACTATTTCCGTCAATGGCGTCCTCAGATAAAAAATACGGATGATATCTGGCAAGAGATTGTGAATGTATCTCATATGCCCGGACTTACTTCTTCGCCGAAGTTACAACCGATAGAAGCCCGTCTGGTCATGTTATCGACCGGAATGAGAGCTCCGATGGGTATAAAAGTATCAGGTCCTGATCTTGAATCTATCGAGAAAGGAGGCAAAGCTTTGGAAGCTGCATTAAAAGATGTTCCGTCGATACTTCCTTCAACTGTATTTTATGATCGAGCAGTGGGAGCACCATATATTGAAATCAAACTGAACCGGGAGAATATGGCTCGGTATGGCATTACAGTAGCCGATCTACAAGAAGTAATTAGTTCTGCTGTTGGTGGCATGCCATTAACTACAACGGTAGAAGGACGTGAACGCTTCCCTGTCAGACTACGCTATCCCCGCGAGTTAAGAGAGAATCCCGAAGAGCTATCTAGACTTATTGTACCCACAGCTACAGGTGCACAGATTCCTCTTAGCGAAGTGGCAGATATAGAATATACCAAAGGGGCACAAATGATACAAAGCGAAAATACCTTCCTGTTGGGATATGTTATTTTCGATAAAGTTGCAGGTAAAGCTGAAGTTGAAGTTGTAAAAGAAGCAGATAAAATATTGACCGAGAAAATCGCTTCGGGAGAAATTCAGCTTCCTAAAGGAGTTTCCTACAAGTTTGCAGGTAATTATGAACAGCAAGAACGTGCAGCCAATCGTTTGCTCATAGTAATACCATTGAGTCTACTGGCTATTTTGCTAATTCTTTATTTCCAATTTAAAACGGTTACAGCGTCACTCATTCACTTCTCGGGTGTTATTGTGGCTTTTGCCGGAGGATTTATTCTGCTTTGGTTATATGGAGAACCTTGGTTTATGAACTTTTCTATGGGAGGATCGAATGTTCGGGACATGTTCCAGATGCATCCTATCAACCTAAGTATAGCTGTATGGGTTGGATTTATAGCCTTGTTTGGTATAGCTACCAACGATGGAGTATTGATGGGTACTTATATACATGACACATTCCTGAAAGAAAATCCTCATACAAAAGATGAAATCAGGGAAGCTGTAGTACATGCAGGATTAAAAAGGGTACGTCCGGCAGCTATGACCACAGCTACTGCATTGATTGCTTTACTACCTGTATTGACTTCTACCGGAAAAGGATCTGATATAATGATCCCTATGGCTATACCAACTTTCGGCGGTATGCTTATTCAATCTATGACCATGTTTGTAGTTCCTGTATTCCAGTGTTGGTGGAGAGAATGGGCTATAAGAAAACATGGAGGTATTAAAGAATAAAAACAAAGCTTATGAAAAGAAATAATATAAAATATTTATTGATTGCATTCATAATAGCAACGTCCTTTATGAATACATATGGACAGAATATAGACTCATTGAGTCATTATTTGCAAGTTGCTGCCCAAAATAATCCTGGAGTAAAAGCCGATTTTTTTGCATATAAGGCTTCCTTGCAAAAGATACCTCAAGAAGGAGCCTATGAAGATCCTCAACTCGAAATAGGCATGTTCCTTCAACCAATGGATATCATAGGCGGAAAACAGGTTGCAGAGTTTAAACTAATGCAAATGTTTCCTTGGTTTGGCACAAAAAAAGCAGCCCAGAAAGAGGCTACGCACATGGCAAAGATGTCTTATGAGAAATTCAGAGAAACAAGAGACAATCTGTACCTTGATGTCTATACCCAATGGTATATCTTATGTAGTTTACAACAACGTTTGGTGAATAACAGGGAAAATAAAGCTTTACTTTCCCAACTCGAAGAACTGGCTGTTCGCAAGTTTGCTTCCCCATCGGGCAATTCATCTACAGGATATTCCATTCCGTCTCCCCCACCTTCGGCAGCAAGTAGCACACCTGTGATTGCAGGCGGAGGTATGTCCGGTATGTCCTCAATGGGAGGTGGTAGCTCTAAATCTTCCTCTATGTCTACATCGCAAGGTAATATGTCCTCAATGGGAGGAGGTTCTACTGGTATGTCTTCTATGGGATCCTCCACATCTGGTATGTCCGATGTCTTACGCATACAATTGGAGATCGCCGAAATTGAAAACAACATAGCCAGCTTATTATCTGAAATAGCGGCAGAAAAAGCCAAATTTAATACTCTATTGAATCGTCATGTGAGCAGTGATATTCAGATCCCCGAATCATTCGAGCAGACACCATTTCTTTTCGATGGAGCATCTATAATGGCTAAAATCGAAAATCAGAATCCGATGCTGGGAATGATAACAGAAGAAGGTCTCTCTTACAAGGCTAAAGCTGAAATGGATAAGAAGATGAGTTATCCGATGTTTGGTATAGGAGTGCAGTATATGCTTAATAAGAAAACTGATGAGACAATGCTTGCAATGGGTGATATGAATGGCAAAGACATGATCATGCCAATGGTATCTGTCAGCATTCCCTTGTACCGAAACAAATACAAAGCTCAGCAGAGGGAGAGTAAATTTTGGTGGCAGGCCAGCCGTGAGAAATATGATAATACCCGCAATACGTTGGAATCAGAATTATATAAAACTAAACACCTTCTTGATGATGCAGCCCGCAAGATTGCCTTGTATAAAAAACAGGAGGAGTTAGCTAAGACAACCTATAATTTGATTATTCAGGAATTTGTTTCAGGTAAAAGTGACCTGACTAATGTAATTCAGGTACAACGGCAGTTACTAGACTATCAGTTAAAAGAAGCGGAATCTATAGCAAGTTACAATACAATGGTAGCCTCTATAGAGAAATTAATTTCATTCAAAAAAGATACGGAACAATAAAAAACTTTCATATTATGGATACGAATAAAATAAAACAAGTGTTCAGAAATAATTATATCAGGTACGGGATTATCCTACTTATAGGCATTCTGTTAGGATGGGTAATATTTTCAGGAGGATCTGACTCTATGCATGCGGAAGATCATTCAGGACATACCCACGAGATGACCACAGATGAAAACGGAAAACAAGTGTGGACTTGCTCGATGCATCCTCAAATAAAAATGGATAAACCGGGTAAGTGTCCGATCTGTGGAATGGATCTGATTCCATTAAAAACAGCAGGAACAGGAGATGCAGCTGTTGACCCGGATGCAATACAAATGTCGAAAGAAGCTGTCGCATTGGCAAATATTCAAACAACAGTTGTAAGCAAACAAAATCCGGTAAAAGAAGTCCGTTTGTATGGTACAGTTCAGGCAGATGAACGCCTATCTCAATCTCAAACCTCTCACGTGAATGGTCGTATAGAAAAGCTATTCATCAACTTTACAGGAGAGAGTGTACATCAGGGACAGACTATTGCCACTATTTATTCTCCGGAGTTATTGAGTGCCCAACAAGAATTACTCGAAGCTGCTAAAATGCAATCTGTTCAGCCAGCCTTATTGCAGGCGGCAAGGGAGAAACTAAGACTCTGGAAATTAACAGATCAACAAATTTCGCGGATAGAACAGTCTAAGACTATTTCGCCATACGTTGAAGTAAAGGCTACAACTAGTGGTATTGTTGTCGGGAAAAAAGTAAGTCAGGGTGATTACGTTAATCAGGGAAATGTACTGTTTGACGTTGCTAATTTTTCAAGAGTGTGGGTTATGTTTGATGCTTACGAGTCGGATCTTCCTTTCTTAAAGGTAGGGGATAAACTTGAATATACACTTCAGGCATTGCCCGGAAAAACATTGTCGGGAAATATTTCTTTTATTAATCCTATATTAGATCCTGTGACACGTACAGCTAAAATACGTATCGAGGCAGCCAATCCGGGAATGCAGTTAAAACCCGAAATGTATGCTAATGCTGTAATTAAGTCACCTCTTAAACAATACGACAATCAGCTAGTCATACCGAAGTCTGCCGTTCTCTGGACAGGTAAACGCTCAATTGTTTATGTAAAACAACCCAATACTGAAACTCCTGCATTTATGCTTCATCAGGTAGAATTAGGACCTTCTTTAGGTGATTCGTATGTGGTCGTTTCAGGTATAAATGACGGCGATGAAATTGTTACTAATGGTGCATTCACAATAGACGCGAGTGCCCAATTAGAAGGAAAGCGCAGTATGATGAACGAGGATTCTGCTCGTCCAGCAACAGGTCATGAAGAACATAATATGACTGGAAATTCTCATGATATGAATCATCATGAGCATCCAGACCATAATACGGCTAAAAATATTCAAACTGAAAAAAAAACAAATACAGAACAGAGTATAATTAGTGTACAAGGACTTTGTGAAATATGTAAAAGCCGTATTGAGAAAGCGGCAAAATCGGTAAATGGAGTGATACTCGCAACATGGAATGAGAAATCAAAACAACTTCAGTTAAACTTTGATCCGACTAAGACATCAATTAATGAGATTAGCAAAGCTATAGCGAATGCAGGACACGACACAAATAAATATAAGGCTCCAAATGCTGTTTATGATGCATTACCGAGCTGCTGTAAATACAGAGTTACTAAATAATCGATTTTTTTAAACAATTAATTTAAAATAAAATGAAACATTTTTTTATAGCATCAATGACTTTCGGTGTAATATTTTTGGCTTCGTGTAATTCCAATGCTTCGACTAAAGAGGGACATAATACATCGGTAATAGAAACTCAGGATTCAAAAACGAATCCTGAATCAGAACTTGCGAGTAGCATTGATCATGCTACCCTCGGAGTACAAGGTGATTGTGAAATATGTAAAGAGCGCATTGAAACAGCCGCTAAAAGTGTAAAAGGTGTTGCTTCTGCCAATTGGGACATAAGTAAGAAGAAAATTGATCTCAGTTTCGACTCTAAACTAACAAATCTTGATTCTATAAGCAAAGCGATAGCTAAAGTGGGACATCGTACTGATAAAGATCCGGCAGATCCAGATGCTTACGAGGCGTTACCTACATGTTGTCAGGTATAAATACTTAGTATAAATTTTATATAACCACTCTAATTTATTTTTCATTAAATATTTATTCAGAGTGGTTGTATTTAAAGGACATGGTTATGAGTAATAAAATTAGAGTAAGTCCGGTAAAAAAGCTGGAACCGACACCTCCAAAACATGTTTTTTTTGATAAATATATATCTATCATTAGTTTGAGCATAGGATCTATTATCGGTCTTTTATTTTGGTATCTCTTAATACGATGTAGTAATGGTTCGTGTGCAAAGCTCAATTATCCTGTTCCGTTCATGGGAATATCAGCATTTATCACATGGTGTATATTTATAGCGATTTTCAAAAAGGGATAATCTTCATCATATTAATTAACAAGAAAATAGCCTCCATATGAATAGTAATAATAGCCCAATAACACTGCCTTACGAATTAGAAAAAACAGTGTTGTTAATTGGAAAAATAATCTTGAGAAATAGAAAAAACATACTAAACCAATTTGGTTTAACTTGTACTCAATTTGAGATATTAGCTGCAATATTTGAGCACTCAAATAAAGGGAAAGAGCTCACTCAGATTCGTTTATCTGACACAGCTCTAATTGATGCAATGACGGTATCTACAGTTTTAAGGTCTTTACAAAAAAAAGGCTTAGTAAAGAGAGATAGAGATGATATAGATACTCGTATTCTCAAAATAACATTTACAACTCAAGGCAAATTATATTTTAATCAAATAATACACGAAATTGACAAGCATAAGATTAGTCTTTACAAAGATTTTGAAAAAAGTCTATTATTGACTCTTCATAAGAAACTAGAACAAAGTTTGCTCAATTGTTATTTTTCGTAATTCTTATAGATTTCTATTTCTTAAAATCGAAATTGAGTATTAATTTTGGTATTGAAATGAAAAGTTTTTTATTAATCATACTCGCTGCATTCTATTTGGTAATATCGATTGGATTTATCAATTATAATGTGTATTGTCAGAATCGATTAATGAAAACCTCTTTAGTTGTGAATAATTTGAATTGTGACAAATGTCCAAATTGTACACAAAAGCAATGTAAGAAAGATGGAAGTTGCTGTAAACACTCAAAAGAGCATTTACAGCTAAAGGTTGACCAGAACCATAACATTTCACATATTGAGATTACACCTCAACAAATTGAGATTCTAAGTATATTTTTATCTGGATATATTACTCCAGATGCGAATACGATCAGCAAAGAAACTTATCCGGTAACAAATGCCCCGCCACTAGGAGCTCAAAATCCAATTCATATTCTTAACTGCACTTACCTTATTTAAACCTATTGCTCAACAATAGGAAGACTTATTGTGTCTTTTTTCTAAAGGCATAATACACTTCATTTTTTTAGTCTTTTCATCTAAAAGACTATTCATTCAATTTATACATTTTCATAAAAAGCAGAATATGAACAAAAAAATAATTGTTCTACTGATGCTGCTTTCGGTATGTAAGATTCTACCTGCTCAAACATCGTTGAGTATGCAGGATGCCTTGCGTATTGCCTCAGGTAATTATCAAAGTATCAAAGCGAAGAGAAATTATCTGCAAGCATCAGAAGCCACAGAACAAGCTAGTAAACGAGAATATCTACCCGACCTGAAATTTTCAGCTCAGCAAAGCTACGGAACTATCAATGCCCAGAACGGACCTATGTATGGTTTTGGAGGACTCGGAGTCGCGTCAACCAGTGTCCCTTTGGCTGAGCAAAACTGGAACGCCGCTTTCGGCTCTCTGTATCTGGCTAATATCAATTGGGATTTTTTTACTTTCGGTCAGATCAGTAATAATATAAATCTGTCCCGTCTGGCAAAAGAAAAAAATAGTTCTGATTTAAAACAGGAAATATTTCAGCATCAGATACGAACCGTGTCAGCTTATCTTAATCTATTAGCTATTCAACGAATGGTATTTGTCCAACAACAAAATGTAGATAGAGCCGAGGTATTCCTCTCAACGGTACAGAGTCTAGCAGACAGTGAATTGAAGCCAAAGGTAGACGCTTCTTTGGCTCAGGCAGAAGTATCGAATGCAAAAATAAGTCTGATAAAAGTTTTGGATAAAGAACTTGAGTTATCGAAAGTATTAGCCGTTCTTTTAGGTATTGAATATACCCAATTTCAATTGGAGGATACTTTCTCAAAATCGTCACCAGCGTTACTTTCTTTAGCATCTGAAGACTCTCAAAATCATCCCTCATTGCTATATAAGCAAGCCATTATAGATCATAGTAATGGACAGATAAAGTTATTGAAATCTCAAAATCTGCCAAGATTTTCTTTATTCGGAGTATTGCAAGGGAGAGGATCGGGTTTTGAATATAATTATGTTCAGGATAATTCAGCCTTCTCCCGAAAGTACACAGACGGAGTTGGAATAGACAGGACTAACTATTTGATTGGTGTCGGTGTAACGTGGAATTTTACATCACTATTCCGTAATCATTCTAAAATAAAAAGCCAAAGATTCACTTCATCAGCATTAGTTGATGAATATAAGTTATTAGAAAGTGAATTAAAAGCCCAATCACTTATGGCAGACGGAAGAATACTTAATGCTTTGGATTATAAAAAAGAATCTCCTATACAAGTAAAAGCTGCCACTGAAGCATATCAACAACATTTAGCTTTGTATAAAAACGGATTAACCACGATTGCAGATCTTACTCAATCTTTTTATAGTCTGAACAGAGCCGAAACGGATAACGAGATTGCAATTATCAACGTTTGGCAAGCTTTATTGTTGAAAGCTTCTTCTGTGGGAGACATCAATTTATTCACTAACGAAATAGATCAATAAAATATGAATTTAATCAGAGCTGCATTACGTAAACCAATAGCGGTATTGGTACTGGTAATGGGGTTGTTATTTTTCGGAATAAAAGCAACCCGTGATGTGCGGGTGGATATTCTTCCCGAAATGAATTTGCCGGTGGTTTACATTGCACACTCATTCGGAGGCTATACTCCTAGCCAGATGGAAGGATATTTCACTAAAATGTACATCAATATGATGCTATTTACCAATGGTATCAAAAACATTGAAACAAAAAATACGCAAGGTCTTACCTTGATGAAGGTGACTTTTTATGAGAATACGGATATGGGGCAGGCAATTGCTGAAATCAGTGCCTTATCCAACAGATCGCAAGTATTCTTACCACCAGGGGCTCCAGCTCCTTTCATTATCCGTTTCGATGCTTCGTCTCAACCTGTAGGACAACTTGTTTTTAAGAGTTCCACTAAAACAAATAATGAATTGCAGGATATTGCCAACTTTACGGCAAGACCTTTTCTTATTGCAATTCCCGGTCTTACGAGTGCACCTCCGTTTGGGGGAAGCCCCCGAACAATTGAGATCAATGTCGATCCTTCGGCATTGCGGGTGCACAATATGTCACCGGATCAAATTGTAGAAGCGATCACCAAGAACAATATTACCGCTCCAGGGGGTAATGTGCAGATTGGAGACATCAATTACCTGACTCCTACAAATAATACTATAAAAGGAGTAAAGGATTTTGAAGATATACCACTATTTAAAGGAGATGTTCAGACCGTATATCTGCGTGATGTAGCAACGGTAAAAGATGGAGCAGATATAACAACAGGATATGCTTTGGTAAACGGAAAACGTTCTGTTTATATCAATATTGCTAAATCGGGAAAAGCCTCTACTTGGGATGTTGTGAAGAACTTGAAAGCTCAGATACCTACAATCCAGAAAAACCTTCCTGATGATGTAACCATTTCTTACGAGTTCGATCAATCAACGTATGTAATCAATGCCGTAAAAAGTTTGATTACCGAAGGAGTAATCGGAGCTTTGCTTACCGGACTGATGGTTTTGTTATTCCTTCGGGACAGACGTTCTGCATTTATTGTCATTCTGACAATACCGATTTCGTTAATATCATCTGTTTTATTTCTGCAATTGTTCGGGCAAACGATTAATATTATGACCTTGTCCGGTCTTGCTCTGGCTGTCGGGATATTGGTAGATGAAAGTACTGTCACGATAGAGAATATACATCGCCACTTAGAGATGGGTAAGAAAAAGGCAACCGCCGTATGGGATGCTTGTAAAGAAATTGCTTTTCCTAAGTTACTTATCATGTTGAGTGTGCTGGCAGCTTTTGTGCCTGCACTCACGATGTCGGGAATACCCGGGGCATTGTTTAAACCTTTGGCTTTAGCTATCAGTTTTGCGATGATAACCTCTTTTCTTCTTTCTCAGACATTTGTGCCTATCCTATCCAACTGGCTGATAAAAGAGAAAGAAATTAAAGAAGAACATAAAGAGGGTGCTTTTGATCGGTTTAGAAACAAGTTTGAGAATTTTATCAGTGGTCTGCTTAATAAGCGAAAGATAATTACATTCGGTTATTTGCTTGCAAGTATTGGCATTGTGGTTTTGTTATTTAATATAATCGGTAGAGATGTACTCCCTTCTGTTAATTCCAGCCAGTTTCAAATGAGAATCAAAGCTCCCGAAGGAACAAGGCTGGATGTAACAGAACAAAAGATACATAAAGTATTAGATGAATTAGACCAAATGATAGGTAAAGATCATATAAAGATCACCTCAGCTTTTGTCGGACAACACCCATCCACATTTGCGGTGAGTCCTATCTATCTATACAATGCAGGACCTCATGAAGCGACACTTCAGGTGGCAATGAATGATAATCATTTAAATCTGGATAACCTGAAAGAAGAAATTCGTAAGCAATTGAAAGAGAAAATGCCTGAATTGCAGATATCTTTTGAGCCAATGGATTTGACCGAAAAAGTGTTGAGCCAGGGAACGAATAACCCGATTGAAGTACGCTTCTCAGGAATGATGAAGAAACGTAACGAAATGTATGCCAATAAGCTTTTGGCAAAGCTCAACGAAATTAATTATTTGCGGGATCAGCAAATACCTCAATCTTTAAATTACCCGACTCTGAATATTGATGTGGACCGTGTGCGTGCAGCTCAACTAGGAGTTGATATGTCTGATATTACCCGTTCAATGGTTGCATCTACATCATCATCCCGTTATACCAATAAGAACTTCTGGATAGGCGGTATGATGAATATGGCCTATGATATTCAGGTACAAGTGCCTATTAATGAAATGTCGAGTGTTGATGATTTATCGAATATTCCGGTATCTAAAGGGAGTGTTCGTCCCATTCTCGGTGATGTTGCTACTATTACACAAGGTAAAGGATACGGGGAAAGTTATAACAAAGGCTCCATGGGATATACTTCTGTTATCGCCAACGTTCATCAAAAAGATTTAGGACGTGCAGCTAAAGATATACAAGCAGCGATTAACTCATTGGGGGAAATGCCTAAAGGATTGAATGTTGAAGTGGCAGGGATGGCTCCGGTATTGACCGATACAATGAATAGTTTGGAAGGAGGATTACTCGTATCCATTGTTGTGATATTTATTATGTTGGCTGCAAATTTCCAATCTTTCAAAGTATCGGCAGTCATATTAACCAGTGTTCCGGCTGTAATTCTGGGAGCATTGAGTATGCTTCTGTTAACAGGCTCAACTCTTAACCTGCAATCTTACATGGGTCTAATCATGTCAATCGGAGTATCTATTGCGAATGCTTTGCTGCTTATATCGAATGCAGAGGATATCCGTAAGCAAACCGGTGATGCTCTAGGGGCAGCTAAGGAGGCAGCGGCTCTGCGTATACGTCCTATTATCATGACAAGTTTAGCGATGACGGCAGGTATGCTCCCAATGGCTATTGGCTTTGGAGAAGGTGGAGATCAAACCTCTCCTCTTGGACGAGCTGTGATTGGTGGTATTATAGCTTCTACTTTTGCCGTATTAGTTATACTTCCTCAGATATATGCCTACATGCAAAATAAAGCATCGATACAATCGGTATCCTTAGATCCGGAAGATGCAGAAAGTAAATACTTTGATAATGAAATTAAATAAGAAATAAGCAGAATGAAAAAGATATATAATATTGTTTTAGCTACAACATTCATCTTACTATTCGGTGCATGCTCAACTAAAGAAAAGAAAGCAGAAGAACCGCAAGCTGGAATGAATATGCCTATGAGCTTAGAGACTGTCAAACTCAATAAATCAAATCCGACAGTACCGGTTCGCCTTCCCGGGGAATTAATTGCAGATCAGGAAGTACAGATTTATGCAAAAGTTGCCAGCTATGTACAAACACTAAAGGTCGATGTAGGCTCTAAGGTTTCGCAAGGTCAAGTATTAATAACTATGGAAGCCCCTGAGATTAATTCTCAACTAGCATCTGCACTGTCGAAGATGAAAGCACAGGAGGCTATTTATATAGCCACGAAAGCAACTTATGACAGAACTATCAAAGCTGCTCAAACAGAAGGGGCTGTTTCGCAAGATGCCATTGATCAAATAACAGCAAAGAAAGACGCTGACGAAGCCCAATACACTGCATCAAAATCTGTTTACCAAGAGATTAAGGCAATGGAGAATTATCTGGTTATACGTGCACCTTTTTCGGGGATTGTAACAGAACGTAATACAGATATAGGTGCTTATGTAGGTCCTGCGGGTAAAGGTTCAGACAGACCATTGTTGGTCGTTCAAAAAGATGCAGCATTAAGGCTTGTATTAGCAATTCCTGAAGCTCATACTCCTTACATTCAAATAGGTGACACCGTGAAATTTTCAGCCAAATCAATTCCTCAGAAAGTATTTACGGGACTTGTTGTCAGAAAAGCAGGTGCTTTGGATTCTAAATTAAGGGCTGAACGTATCGAGATTGATGTGCAAAATCAAGATAACCTTTTATTACCTCGTATGATTGTTGATGCAAACATTACTCTCCAATCTAAAGAACCTACATTCTTTATTTCCAAATCAGCTTTGGTCGATGGAAATATGGGTATATATGTCATGAAAATTGTAGAAGGCAAAACTCAAAAAGTACCTGTTCGGAAAGGACGGACAAACGGAATGACAATAGAGGTATTTGGCAATCTGGAGCCTAATGATGAGATATTATTAAAAGTAAGTGAGGAAACCAAAGAAAACATGTTCATACCTAAAGAATAGGTTTCTTCACTAAGAAGAGTGTTGGTTAGCCAATACCAACACTCTTTGATTATTAATATTAAATAATAGAGATTATGAAAACAGTAGCGATCATTTTTTTAATAACCATAATTCTTAGTTCCTGTAAAGTCAGTAATATTGTAACACCAACAAATGAGGTAGGAACCCTACCCAGAAAGGAAGGAAAACATTATGTACTGGGAGTAAGAGGAGAATGTGAAATGTGTCAGGAAGAAATAGAAAAAGTTGCACGATTTAATGTAAAAGGGGTTTCTTTTGCTTATTGGATACAAAACGATCAAAAGCTGTTAGTGGATTTTGATCCGACAAAAACAAATATAGACTCGATAAGTATTGCTTTAGCCAGATGGGGATATGATACAGAGAGGCATATTGCCGATACTAAGACATACAATGCTTTACCTCATTGTTGCAGATACAGATAATTACTTGAAATATGAATATACGTTTGATAGAAGAAAAAGATAATCAAGCTGTGGCTCGTATAATACGAGCCACTCTGGAAGAATTTGGAGCCAACCAGCCGGGAACTGTATATTATGACCAGAGTATATGGTCTTTGAGTGACATTGTAAACAATGATAAAAGTGCATACTTTGTCATCGAAGAAAATAATAAGATACTAGGTGGTGCAGGTATTTATCCGACTCAAGGTTTACCCGAACATACAGCCGAACTAGTGAAGCTATACACTATCCCTGAAATCAGAGGAAAGGGATATGGCAAGCGATTGATAAATATATGTCTTGATTTTGCCAAACAAGTAGGATATAAGCATATATATATCGAAAGTATGGAAGAACTAAGCATGGCTGTCGGTTTATACGAAAGATTAGGATTTAAATACCTAGATGCTCCTATGGGAGAAAGTGGACATAATTACTGTAAAATATGGATGTTGAAGAATTTAGACGAATGAAGAAAATAGCAATAATAAGTGATATACATGCCAATTTGCCGGCATTAGAAAAAGTTTTAGAGGATATTCATTCTAATTTTAGGGCCGATCAAATTTATTGTCTTGGAGATTTAACCGATGGAGCTCCTTGGACAAACGAAGTTATCGATCTGATTCAAGAATATAATATCCCCACAATTATGGGGAATCATGACGAACGAATAGCTTTCGATTATGAAGTGCATCCTCTCAAAAAACATACATTAGAAGAACAACTTGCTCGTGCAGAAACTATACGGCAAACAAAGGAAACAATATCTGAAACCAATAGTGAATACTTATCAGAGTTAAAACCTAATATCAGATTTAGTTATGCAGATATATCTTTTCTGCTTGTGCATGGCAGTCCTAAGAGCAACGAAGAATATATCTACGAAAATCATGATACAGAATCTATAATAAGTATGTTTGAATCGAATCAAGCGGATGTTATTGTTTCTGGACATACGCACTTGTCTTTTATAAAGGAAGTTTATTGCAATGATTTACCTAAATTGTTCATCAACGCAGGATCGATTGGTCGCAGTAAAGAGCCGAATGGAGGAAAAGCCGTTTATTTACAATTGACAATAAATGAAGACGGGCCCACATTTGACGAAAAGGTAAAGCTCACTCTTCGGAAAATTGATTATGATATACGCAAAACGATAAATGGCATAAAGAATAGTTCTACTCCAGACTTTTATGCCAACTTTTTATTGAAGTCTATTCGTTAAAGGTTAGCACAAATGCAAATAAGTGTTTCTAGTTTTTAAGCTCTGAATAAGAATTATTACGCAAATCTAATACAATACTATGGAACAGTTTATTCGTCAAATAAAGGAAAACATTAATAAAAAGATTCAATTTATAGAATTAGAAGAGAGTAATATTTTTCAAAAATCAATTAGTATTATTTCTTTATTAGAAACAGCTTTTGATGAATTGAAAGAATTCGTTTCAAATTATACCTTTCAAAATCAACTCGACGAGATTACTTTCTTTAAAGAAACAAAGCCTCAACTTTTCAGTATTCTAATTTACCATAGAAAGATGTATAATCTGGAAATGAGAATGCCAACAGGTAGTTACATTGATAGAAAGAATTATTTAGAAAGTATATTAGGACGAATAAAGTATTTCTTCGATAATAATGCAGACTTCTATCAGTATTATCGTTCAGGAAGTACCCACCTTGATAAATATTACTTTCTTAGAGGTAAGCCGGACATTCAGTTAATACAGGATTGCTTCTACTTTGAAAGGGACTCTAAGTTCTCTACAAGCTTTGATTTTAAAGTTGCAAAGATGATTGCCAATGAGAGATTAACAGTTTATATAAATAATAAGCTTTTAAACATAGATAATCTCGAACGGAATATTCCAGAAACATTTAGTTTTCCAAAAGCGAAGCTTACATGGACAGCAAAGAAAGCAGAACTTGTTGAACAGATTTACGCATGGGATAATGTGGGTTGTTTCAATAATGGCAATACTAACATCAAAGAGCTTGCTGAATATATTGAGATAGTCTTCAATATCAATTTGGGAGATTTCTATCACACATTTCTTGAAATCCGGGAACGCAAAGGTAGCCGCACCTTGTTTTTAGATAAAATGATTAAGCTTCTCGAAGAAAGAATGGATGGATTAGACAATAAATGAATCGAAATAATAACTTATATTTGTATGAATAAAAAGAAAAACAGGAGTATTCATAATACTTCTTGATATATATAACATAACGTTCACGTAAACGTCTCATCACGAAAACTGGTAATTTTAGAAGAACGAGACGAAATGTGCAATGTTCATGCTATACGAAAGTATGGTGTGGACATGCCTGTTTCGTTCTTCGGGTATACCAGTACCTCGTGATGGAGCAGTGCATGCTCCACACTTCTTTTTTGTATATTGCACATCTAAATATTATATCTATGCGAAAAATCAGATTATATATTGCAGCATCTATCGATGGATATATTGCTAATATAGACGGAGGTTTAGACTGGCTCTCAGCATATCCAATTACACTTAAATTGGGCTATGGCTATAATGAATTCTTCGATTCAGTAGATAGTGTCATCATGGGAGGTAGAACTTATCGGGATATTCTTAATATGGATGTAATCTATCCATACAAGGATAAAATATCATATATAATTACAAGAAATAAGATGAACAATCCGAAAGAGAATATTCATTTTATTTCGGATAATATTATAGAAACTCTATCAGAGAAAAAAAAACAGGAAGGCAAAGACATCTGGCTTGTGGGTGGAGGTGAAATTATTTCGATGTTTCTTGATAATGATTTAATAGATGAAATGACAATTACAATCATACCGATCATGCTTGGAGCAGAAATTCCTTTATTTCCCAATACAGCTAAAGAATCGACTTGGAAGCTACACAACACCCATACATACAGCAATAATGTATTACAAGTTGAATACCATCGAAATATTTAGCCTTAAATGCGATAAAAATAAAATCCAATTTACCCAAGTTTATCCCAAGCTTGGGTATTTATTTTTCCATACATTTCCACATGTAATAGAGCTAAAAATAGTCTTCAAAGCCCCATGTTTCTTCATTAAAATTTCACACCACAGATTCTCATCTTAGTAAATCAAAATAATTAGAAAAAGGATACTATCTATTAGTAAATTAGATATTTATCTATAAATAGTCATCCCAACTTGGGCTTTTGAAACTTCTAAATATCAGACCTTTGCTTCAAACAAATATGATATGGAAGTTATAACAATAGATTCAGAAGCATTTAAAGAGTTAATCAGAAAGATTGATTCGATTACCGACTACATCCGAAATAATGACACGTCCAGTATATCTAAAGAATTAGATGAAGTATGGGTTGATAGTTATGAAGTATGCACTTTCCTTCGGATAAGCGAACGCACTTTGCAACGTCTTCGCTCCAATCAACTTATCTCATATTCTATCCTGTCAGGGAAAACCTATTATACCATAGGAGAAATAAAGCGTATTCTAGAGGAACGCTTGGTTAAAACAGGAGAAGAAGCACTATCTGATTTGATCACTAACCATCAACAGTATATTGAACGCAGGAAAAGAAATAAGCCTAAAAAATAAAGTTATGATGATAGACGACGAAATATTCGAGTCCAACATAAAAGGGCTAGCCAGACTTCTCAAACGTATTGATGAAAAAGTTGATAAGCTACTGGTTTCTGAGAACAGTGGTGTATTGGGAGAGCGTTTACTTGATAATCAGGATTTATGTCTGTTCCTTAAAATCACCCCACGTACTTTACAACGCTATCGCAATTTAGGATTACTCCCTTTCAAAACAATCTGTAAACGGAACTACTATAGGGAATCTGATGTAAAAGTATTTGTCGATCAATATTTCGGAGGAAAGGATAAACCTACAGATAAAGATAAATGGCAGAAGAAAAGCAGTTCAAAAAACAAAGACAATATCCAATAGCAGATCATTAAAATTCTTTTCTATTAGCCTTTTTAGAGTTTCTTCGTTGTGAAACGCAGAAACTCTTTTTATTGTTACAATCTCATTCCTCTATATTCAGAATTCTCATCCTTATTTTTCTTATTCTCTGAAATACTAACATTTCCATTATCAGGCCTGCCTAATAATATCCGATCCCTGTTTGCATCAATAATCTCCTTAATACTCATTGGTTGTCCAGAACGTACATCACTTACAGAATCAACAGACTGTACAGAAACAACTTTTTGAACTTCTTTCGGTTCATCTTTGGTTGTCAGAGTAAGCTGAATCTGCCGATCCAAAGCGACCAATTCTGTTTTCAGCTCTTTTAATTGTGGCTCTTTCTTGAAAGAAGAATCAATAACTTCTTTAAGTATTGGGAGATCCTTAGATAGCTTTTCATTGTCGGTCTGGTATTTCTCAATCAACTTAGGAATACGTTCCAAAGCATTCAGGAAATTCATAGCGGCTAGTTTGGAATCAGCAGCAATATGCCCATTGTTGTAGTTGTACTTTATTCCACCCTCCCCTTCTATAAGGAACCGATTATCTTTGAAAATAGAGCCTTCCTTTTGACTATCCTCGGTCTTTACAAGAAGCTTGAAATCATAGAGTGTTCCAATGGTAAAATACTCGTTATTAGTACGGGCATTATCCGATAAGTGATTTAACTTTTCTCCGATAATTTTCAGATCAGATGAATTTATCCCTTCCAATTTTACAGGATTCAGTTTATTTCCTTCCTTATCTGTTTGAACACGATTGCTGAACGCATCCCAATCTTTTGTCATGCGGTTTATCATCTGTGTATTCCCGTCAATGGTTCGGGTACTATCTTCATATTTAAATGTGGCTGAAGATTTACTTTTGACAAATGCTTTCTTCTCACTTTCCAAAGCATTGATCTTTTTCTCCAGCTTGGCTTTTTCCAACAAATCGGTATTACCTGAAAGAATTGCTACATACTCCGAAAAATTCATGCCTGCACTTTCATCCATACTGCCTTCATCAATGGTGCGACTACCCAGACTATTATTCTTTAGCTGATTGATAAATGTCTGCTTATTCTGTAACAGATTGAACTTATAGGAATCAAGGCTTTTCTCGACTGCATAGATAACTACATCCACTTTGTTATCTGCATATAGTTTAGCGATCTCATTCCCTTTTCGGATAGCACGCCCGTCCCGTTGTTGCAGATCTGATGGCCTCCAAGGTGTATCCAGATGATGAATAGCAACAGCTCTTTGTTGAGCGTTCACTCCTGTGCCCAACATAGAAGTAGAACCAAACAATACTCGGATACGCCCTTCATTCATCCCCTCGATCATTGCTTTACGGGCATTATCTGTCTTTGCTTCCTGAATAAAACGTATCTCATGTGCCGGAATACCATGATCCTCTACCAGCTTTCGCTTAATCTCCGAATAAGGATTCCATTCATTGGGTTTATATGTCCCTAAGTCAGAGAATACAAATTGGGTTCCTTTATTGGATTCATATTTATTGTAATATTCGGCTATCTTAGCTGCACAATGCGATGCTTTATTATCAATATGGTCTCCATATGCCTGATTAATCATCCGCATATCCAATGACATTTTACGGGCATAGTCAGTTGCAATCAGCATTTTTGCCTTATCTTCTTTCTCTGTCAGTGGAGCACGACCGAGCAATGTAGCATCTCCGGTTTTGGCAAATTCCATTAGTTTTTGAATAAATATTTCCTGCTGTGGTGTTGGCGGAATATTGTACAGTATCTCATTCTTTTCGGGACGATCTATACCAATATCCTTTGCTGTACGAAAATCAGTTATCTCCGCATAAAAGTTCGCCAGTTCTGGGACTTTAATAAAATAACGGAAACGTTCTTTCTGTACAATCTGGTTGGTAACCGAGAATTCATAATCGGTTGTTTTCTTTGCATAGATTGCTGCCCATGCATCAAAAGAATTGATACCCTGATTCTCCAATTCTTTCGGACGAAGGTATTTGAATAACAGATATAATTCTGTCAGGGAGTTAGATATGGTTGTCCCCGAAAGAAATGTTGCTCCTAAGTCCTTACCTGTACGTTCTTGTATGGTGCGAACGGCAAAGAGCATATTCAAAGCTCGCTGGCTTCCTTCAGGATTACCTAAGCCTGCAACACGATCATGTCGAGTGGTAAAAGTCAGGTTCTTAAATTGATGAGATTCGTCTACAAACAAATGGTCGATTCCCATCATTTTGAAATCTACCACATCATCTGTCCGGTTCTTTATCGTATCGGCAAGCACACTCAGCTTTACCTCCAGATTCTGTTTCCTTATTTCCAATCCCCGTAACATGCGTTTGGAAGCGGATTTACCTTCAATCTGTTCGATAACACGAAGATTCTCTTCGACCGAATCCAGTTCTGCCCGAAATATCTGTTGCTGCATTTCAGGAGATTGGGGTAGCTTTCCGAATTGGTCGTGTGTTAATATAACAGCATCCCAGTTGTTGTTCTTTATATCATTGAAGATCTTTACCCGTTTACTTGGTGTAAAGTCTTCCTTTCCCGGATAGAGAATTTTAGCATTCGGGTATGCTGTTCTAAAGGTATGAGCTATTTCGTGTACATTGGCTTTCAATCCTAATATCATCGGCTTGTTAGTTAAACCAAGCCGTTTCATTTCATAGGCTGCAATACACATAATAAGCGTCTTTCCGCCACCGACTTCGTGATCAGCTATGCCTCCTCCTATCAGTTTCTGCATCCAGATACAGTCTTTCTGACTCGGATATAAATCGACAATACCCAATGCTTTCAGGTCAAGATCAGGGAATGTCTGATGTGAACCATCGTATTCAGGACGGACATAACAGTTGAATTTTTTATTATATAAATCTGCTAACTTATTTTGAAATTCGGGGGATTGTTCGTTGAGCCAGTCGGTAAAGCCATTCCGGATTTCGTCTATTTTGGAATTTGCTAATTGGATTGCTTCCGGGTCTGCGACTTTTACACTTTTACGTTCCCCGTTCTCATCCAAAACTTCAATTGTCTTGGTAATATTCGGAGTTGTATTAAGTAATGCATGCTTCATCAGATGAATCCCTGTAAAAAGCTGCTTTTCACTTTGTACAGCAAACTTTTCATTAATGATCAGGTTGCTTCGTTCGGAATTGACAGTAAAATCATCACGAGAGGCATAATATTCAATATTCACATTGGTTTCAAAGAGTGTACCGGCATAATCCCGATAGGTTTGCATCGGGATCCAGCGTTCTCCGAAATTAAAATCTAGTTCAGCATAGCGGATCGGTTGCGGAATGGATTCTTCTAATACTTTAAGGGCGGTTTGTGATGCCGGATCATTCGGATGATTAGTGAGATAGTTTTTGACTTGCTCTGCTTTTTCAATCACATTTCCTGAAATAAATTTATCCCGGATCTCAAATTTTTGGATCATCGGGTTGAAATAGATTTGTCCTTCCAGTTCCTTTAATACCTCTTCCTGTTTTTTATTATCCAGTAGTGAGAGCATGTAATCCATGTGAATCTCACCATATTTGTTTAATGATGCGACTAAAGCTTCTCGGGAAGTTTCTGCGTGTTTTACCTCATCAGGATTAAAACTTACAGGTCTCTGAAATATATCCGCCTTTTGCAATCTTCCGTCTATCCTGCGTTCTAATGCAAGAATCGCTGTTCCGGAAGCATCCATCTTGATTATATCCAGATTCTTCTTATCATTCAGATTCCCATAGAGCCTGAAAAAAGAATTGTAAGAGATATTCAGACCTTTTCGTAAATCAGGTTCTTCAATTAGGTTCTTGGCTTCATAATCGTACAATTTATGATATGCATCCCGTAATTGAATATATCTGTCAACCTTTGACTGTTGTGTTGTCGACAGATCTAAAGGCTGAAACATGGCATCTGTCCTGTAACGTTCTTTCAGATAGCCGATCTGCCCGTCATTTTTGACTAATGAGCCTTGTTTATGATATTCTTCCAATATGCCGGAGAATGGTCGAAGTTCCATCGGTAGCTTTGGTTTCTCTTCCCTGATAACTTGTTTGGGGGTGGGTTCAGGCTTTTGTCTCTCATTGGAGGAAAACAAACTTAACTGTACAGGTTTTTGATTGGATTGAGGTGTGCGTTTTCTTTTGTTCGGTTTAATCTGTGTACGCTCGGCTTCTGTAAACCCAAACAAATCATATAATGACATGGTTGGTTGTGATACATTCAGCTCAATAACTTTCGCTTTTTCTTCTACCGATTGTGATTTGTTATTTAATGCAGATGTACTTTGAACAGCTTTTTGGCTTTGTGTTGAATATTTATAGTATAAGTTCAAATCGAGATTCAGTTTAAAATCTGTATTCAACATTTGCTTTAAATCAGAAGAAATAGCTTCTATTCCTCCTTCATGTAAGAATACCTGTGCCGGCTTTCCATAAGGATCGGTATCTGTAAATCCTTTGGTATGGACTATTCGTTGCAGGTTCTCAAAGCTGCTGTTTATTGTTATGCTGGGTGAAAGCTCATAGGTTGTCAGGAACTTTTTCTCCTGACGGGTTAGTTCTTGCTTTTGTGTATTCTTTTGCAGAACGATTAAGTCACTGCCGACTTCTGTTCCTGCATTTTCTATAAAGAGATTATTCGGTAAACGGATAGCTGATATCAGATTCGTATTATTCATCAGCCATTGGCGAACGGCCTGGTTATTGGGTGAGTTTAATACTCCCTGAGAGGTAATAAATGCCATCAATCCTCCTTCACGCAATGTTTCAACTCCTTTCAGAAAGAAATAATTGTGAATGGCCCGAGTAGAATCCCTATGCAGTTTATCTGTTTTCATAAATTCTGCATCGAATACACTCATCTCACCAAAAGGGATATTGGAGGTAACTACATCGAAATGATTATCATATCGGCTTTCTATCGTTTCAAAACCATCTACAATAACTTTATCATCAGGATTGATAAAGGAAAGGATTTTACCTGTTAACAGATCCTTTTCAAAATTGACAATATCAGCTTTGAGGTAGCGGAAAGAAAAAGCAGAGGAAAAACCACCCATGCCTGCTGATGGATCTAACAGGGTATTTATCTGTACATCGTTATCACTGAATGTATCGGCTAGAGCCTGAACAACTAAAGGCGGAGTATAGAAAGCTGTCAGTACCGAGTTCTTTATACTATTGATATATTGCTTATACTCTATAGTAGAATCGGTATTATCCCTTATTACTCTATGCAGCTCGGCAACCATTGGGAATAACTCTAATTCAGATTTTGCCCATGATGCTGTATCTGCCAGGCTATTGACAGGATTAAGTACACATTTAAGTCCTCCGAATCCGGTATATTCCATTAATATGTCCTGTTCAATTTCGGTAGCCGGGCGTTGTTCTTTTTCAAGGGTGAAGACAACCTTGATTGCATCGATATTGGCTCTGAGATGAGCCTTTTTATTATAGCTCATGTTCATCCTCCCATATATCGATTAATCCAACCAGTTCCGTATAGAGTAGATTGTATTCGGCAGAATACGCAAACTCATCATGCAGGGTATATTCTGTAAAGACTTCTTCACAGAGAGGAAGTAGTAACATCGTTTTCTGAAAGACTTCGCTTTCGGGGATATAGGAAAATTCCTCTAAGAGAATCGTCCGAATGGTATCGAACTTGGAGAACAAAAGCCCTTCATATAAAGCTTTAGAAGCCATTTCTTCGGCTCGGTCGTGAGAATAACCGTCTTTTATAGCATTGGAATAGGCTTCAGCTGCAATATCTGCTCTTGTTTTAATGAATAGGGAATCTCCTGTTTTGTCAGGATGGCTTTCCTGAAGATAGGAATGAAGAAGCAATCCGTAATAGGATAACTCCTGCCGGTTATTTTTAGCTTTCATTGTGATGGAAATTAGTGGAGGCCGGCAGACCGTTTTTAATAATGTAGTATAGGGGATTGCTTATAAAAGCAGAACGGCTCCCGGGTTTTCCTTTCCCCGAGAGCCTCCACTAATTTCTCAAAGTTACAAGCTGGCCAAAGTACCTCCCGATACAAAGCAGCCTATGAAGTAAAGTTGTAGAAATCAGTGGTAAATATAGGGATTTATATGTTATCTTCTTATTCCCCGGGATTGTTGCTGAGACTCTTCCTGTCCCTGCTTATTCTCCTGCTTTTCTTTCTGTTTTTCAGTCGGTGTGGTTTGCCCTTGTTCCAAAGGCTCTTTTACTTTCTTGGTAGCTTCATTGGTTTTCCCTTCCGAATTAACGGCAACCTGAACCTTGTGCCGGTCATCAGGTTTAACAGTTCCTTGTTCCAATGCTTTTTTGTAATCGGTAGCAAACATGAAGTCGGTTTTACCCGTTTCGGGTTTCCATGTAATGTAGCCATTGTAGTTTTTCCCGTTGCGATCAGTTAGCCCACTGACATAAACGGTTTTTCCTTCATTCAGGCTCATCTGCTGATCTTCGGTCAGTTCTTTCTTGCGGAAAGACTTTGGAGCTTCTTGCTGGCTTTCGGATTGGTGTTGGGACTGGCTTTGCTTGGGATTATTCCCAAAATGTATTTCAAGTCCTCTTCTGTCTGCATTAATCTGAACAGTACCATTGAACAAGGTGTCTTTCTTGGATTTCATATCTTCTAAGTACACGCCTTTCCCTTCTGCCAGATCTTTCTTCTGTTCCTCACTTAATTTGATACCTTTAAATTCATCCGGTATTTTTATCCTGTCGGCTCGAAGGGCTACCAGTTCATTGGTCAATTTATCGATAGAGACAAAAGCATTCATCTTCATGCCTTCTTTGGGTTCAATCTCGATCAGTCTTCCGGCATTACTTGTCTGACGAAGATTCTCTTTATCTTCTTTTGTGAATGTTGCTCCCATAAAGGGATAATTGAGTTCGGGTGCATTACGTATATTGTGAATACGAAGTCTAAGATTACCCTCTGCATCTTCCCTGAAAGACAGTCGGGCATCGGAATAGACAGCTTCTCCCAAAGCCTCGGTTTTGATGGTAAGCAATACAGGGGATTTTTGCCAGTTCAGCATCGGCACTAAACTACCTGATCTCTCTAATTTTTCTTTGGTTATACCTAAGTCGGCTAATTGATCCCAGTTAATACGGGATTCATCCAACGCCTGGTATTCTTTTGGTGCGAAAGCTTCGGGTAATATCTTGTAGGCATCTAATGCTTCTTTATTGGATGGATTATCGGGGTCTTTCAGCATTTCTTTGAGAACAGGTGTAATACTCTCAAACAACTCTAACGGGATTTTAAAAAAATGGAAATGTGTAGGATCTTTACTCTGGCTCAGAAAGTTTTTGAAGAAGTTTTCTAATACATCGGCATTCTTGTCGATTTTCAGAAAAGCAGGTTCATTCTCTTTGGTTGGCTTAACCGTTTTAGGTGTTCCGTCTTCGTTGATACCGCTGACAACATTTAAGTTATTACTATCTTTTTCTGTGACTAGCAGAATTTCTTGGTCGTTTACTTTTTCATTCATCTTATAAAAAATTAGTGATGCATCAATAGCAATGCTTCACTAATTTAGAATGAAATAATCGGTATATAATTGATTATAAAAGAACTGTCAACTGATGACATCTGGTGTCATCAGTTGTCTGACAAAATATTCGAAAATCGGTTTTTATGTTTTATTCAAAATTACAGACGTTATTAATTCGAAAGTTATATCTTTATAACAGAATCATTTGTATTATATATTGAAGAATACATGACTTTAAAAAATCTATTAATATCAAATACACCTAGAGAGGAATCAGGAAGTGACACTGCAAGAAAATATTCATTCCAAAATGATGTTTCTTTATTCCTTTTAATGAGCCGGTTTCATTCAGATGAAAATAATTATGTATTCTTGTTTGATTTCCACGATGACTTAGCTGTTTTGGATAATAATGAGAATCCATCTGAAATTGATTTTTTTCAAATTAAGAGTAAGGATAGGGGTAATTGGACTACAGCTAATTTAATAAAGAAAGAGAAAAAAGATAATTTATCATTAGTAGGTAAATTATATTTTAATAAAATTAAATTCAGAGAATATGTTCGTTCTTTGAATATTATATCAAATGCAACTTTTAATGTAAAATTAGCTGAACCGAAAAAAAACTCTATTTTATTGGAGAAAATTCTATTATCTAATCTATCAAAAAGCGAAATAACTAAAATTGAAAAGGTTTTAAAAGAAGAATTTAAAATTGAGAATGTTTCTGACTTTAAGGATTTAACAATATTAGAGGTTACTAAGGTTAGCAATAAAGATAGTATGTCTCATTTAGTTGGTTATTTAGGAGAATTAATTCATTCTATAAACCCTAATAGTAATGTAAATTCAGCTTTAGCATATAGACAAATTTCAAATGAGATTAAAAGAAAGGCAGAACAAAAAACATCTAATAAGTCTATTTCTACATTTGAAGAAATAATAGAGATTAAAGGTATCTCAAAATTAGATTTTTTAACCCTACTGAAAAATGCAGGTTTATATAAAAGTACAGAGACTGAGTGGTCTGAAATTGTTCAACTAATAGCACCTCATTTTAATTTTCAAGAAATAAAGAAGTTGAAGTTGGAATGGAATAACTTAGCAGCTAAAGAAATCACATTATCCAATAATTTAGCCTTTCTACAACTTAATAAAAAAATTAGTGAGAAAATAGAAAATATCGAAATGGGAGAGTTAAATTTAAAACAAGTAGTAGATAAAATATATGCAGAAATAGTAAATATAGATCTTTTTGAAGAGTTTTTTGTGAAAGCAATCATTATAAAAAAACTATATGAATAAGAAGAGTAATTATAAGCAGCTAATTAGAAACTTAAGAGAAAGAAAAGATGACAGAGTCGAAAAAATTATATATATCGGAAATAATCCTCATCTCAAGAAAAAAGGAAACAGCACGAAGAATTAAATTTGATCCAGAAAGAACAATAATTACAGGTACAAACCACACAGGAAAATCCTCTCTTCTGAAATCTATATACTGGACATTTGGGGCTGAACCAGTATTTAATAAACGTTTTAAAGAAGATAACATTTTATCTCTTGTCAAATTTGAATTAAATAATGTCCCGTATGAAATTATAAGAGATGGAAAGCAGATAGCTGTTTTTGATTATAACGGAAATTTAATTCATAAAAGTCAATCAATCACTAATGATCTAGCTCCATTTCTTTCAAAGTTATTTAATTTTTATCCTCTTTTTCCTAAGCAGGATGGAACATTCATTATTCCTCCTCCTGCATATTTATTTCTTCCATTTTACATTGATCAAGATAAAAGTTGGTCTAACACATGGATATCTTTCAATAATCTAAATTTAATCAAAGGATATAAAAAATTAGTAATTAATTATCATTCGGGATTTTTACCTAATGAATATTATAATTTAAATAAAGAAAAAGAAACCTTTTTACAAAGGCAGAGTGAGCTAGAGAAAGAATATAATATGACATCTAAGATATTAACTGATATTTCAGAAAAACTCTCAGATGCAACATTCAATATTGATATTAATAAATTCAAAGATGAAATAAAAAAGTTATTAGTTGAGTATGAAATATTAAAAACAAAAGAGGATAAATTAAAGAATGTATTGTTAGATCTACACCATTTAAAAATGATGTATGAGGTTCAAATAGATCTAATCACTAATGCCATATTAGAATCAAATAAAGACCTGTCTTTTGCTACTAATGTTTTAGAAGAACACATTGACTGTCCAATGTGCGGAACACATTTTGAGAATTCTTTTTTAGAAAGATTTGAGATTGCACAAGATGAAGAAAAAAGTAGAGACTTATTGTTAGATATGAAATCTGAGTTAAAGGATATTGAGTCTCGAATATCTAAAGAAGCAGACAAGCTTAATTCAAATACAGTTGAATTATCTAAAATTAATGAATTATTAGAATCTAAACAGGGAAATATAAAACTCAAAGATGTTATAGAAAGTAACGGCAGAAATCAGGTAAAGCAAATCTTTGATGAGAGAAAAAGTGACTTAATATATGAAATTACTGTCATAAAAGAAGAACTAGTTGAATTAGAAAAAAATATAAAGAAATTTAAAGATCGAAAACGGAAACAGGAATTAGATTTGTTTTACAGTTCGAAGATGTCATCTTTCATCAGAAAGCTTGATATTTATACACTTTCTGATGATTCTTACTCTACATTTAATAAACAAATTGATAATTTAGAAACAGGCAGTTCAAAACCAAGAGTATTGATGGCATATTATTTTGCTTTTTTACACCTAATACAGGAATATTCAACAACCTGTTTCTGTCCAATCATTATAGATTCTCCTAATCAACAAGATCAAGACGAATTCCATTTAGATAAAATTTATTCTTTTATTAATGCAAATCAACCAGCCAATTCTCAAATGATTATAGGTGCAGCAGAAGTCTTTGAAAATGAATTAGAAGGGCATAAAATTATATTAACTGAAAAATTTGCTCTTTTAAATGAACAAGAATATCCAGCAGCAATTGCAGAAGTTAGCAATAAATTATTCCTTCTTTATGATTAAAGAACTTATTATTCATTTCTTTACCAGTTTACTCAACTTCGGATCTTTCATAATCCGCTCCATTTCAATCTCAACAATCTGAGCAACATCTTTCTTAATGGTGTAATAATTATTCTCGATAACATCTTTCATTGGTTTATCATATACTTCTTGAAAATCCAAAATAACAGGTATCTGTTTGAACTCTTTCGTTTCAGCAGATACCTTTTCTGTATCTACGACAATCTGAGCATGAAATATCTTCTGTTCGATTCGTTCTTCAAAATTATCAGAAACAGAGCCAACAAATATACCCTGTGTGAGTGTTGAAATTTTAGATGCCGGAATCAAAGCATCTAACTGGGTATTGATTGTAGTAGACTTATCCTGTTTATTGATGGTCATCGATTGTCGTTTCTGTAATACCTTTCCAAATCGATCTGATAAATTCTTAGCAGTGTCACCAACAACTTGTCCCGAGAAAATATTGCCAACTGTATTCATTACAACATCAGCTTCTTCACGTCCATAGTCACGAGTCAACTGTGATATATCCTGAAAGCCCAGACAAACAGCTACTTTGTTGCTTCGGGCGGTTGCTATCAGATTATCCAATCCTCGAAAGTAGATTGTTGGTAACTCATCAATAATAACAGATGATTTCAACAAGCCTTTCTTATTGATTAACTTTACGATACGGCTATTGTATAATCCTAAAGCTGCTCCATAGATGTTTTGCCTATCGGGGTTATTACCAACACATAATATTTTCGGAGCATCGGGATTATTGATATCTAACGTAAAATCATTGCCCGACATCACCCAATAGAGCTGTGGTGAAATCATTCTTGATAATGGTATCTTAGCACTGGCAATCTGTCCCTGTAATTGTTCTTGTGCATTTCCATGCCATGCGTCCATAAAAGGAGAAAGGTAATTTTCTAACTGAGCATACGATGTCAAAATAGGAAATATCTCTTTATAGGGTTTATTCAGAAACTCAATAGCATGAGGAAATGTACAATATTTACCACCATCGTATAATTTCAAATACCAGATAATGGCAGCAAGTAAAATAATTGGAGATTCGACAAAGAAGTCGCCTTGCTTTTGTATCCATGTTTTATTTAAGTTCAACATAATCGTATATGCTGATTCATAAGCATCTGATATATCTGTCATAAATTCAGGTGCAATCGGATTACAACGATGACTATACTCAGGATTATCAAAATTGATAACATAAAATTGAGGATCAACATTATATCTATCTGCATACTGCAACATCTTATTGTAGGCTATTGTAGATAAATCAGGATATTTAAAATCATAACAGTATAAAGCAAAGCCCTTACTAATCTGCTGGTCTATATAATTATTGACTACAGCAAATGACTTACCACTACCGGGAGTTCCTAACACGATCGTTGCCCGAAAAGGATTAACCACATTGATCCAACCCTTGTGTTGCTTTTTCTGATATTGAAATAATGTAGGCAGATTGACCGAATATTCATTTTCCATGAGCTGTGTTTCCTGCATAAAACTTTCGTTCTCCATATTGAAAACATCATCCATTAGATTCGTTTTCAATAATCTGCTCATCCACAATCCACCCATCAGCAACAGAATATAGCCGATTGTCATTATGAATATATACAAGGCTGTGTTGGCTACTAATGGTAGAGGCAAAGCCAATATCCACCAATTGAGAAAGAAAAAGATAAACCCAAAGAACAGGAATACATATATTTTGTTCCAAGTTATTTTTTCCTCTTTTACCCCTTTCGTACCTAAACAGGATAGAGCCAGAAACACCACTGCGAACAGCTTCGTCCAAAGGATATGTGAAAACAATCCTGCTGTATTCTGAAAATTAAGTAGTATTTTATCTACTACACTGCTGTTAATTCCACCATCTAATATTGCTTGGTAACAAAACCAATAAATATGAATAACCACAAATAAAATACTAATGGCTCGCATAAATTCCATTACTTTTGCGAGTCCTCTCAAATCGTCTTCATTTTGCATAATCTATATTTTGAATTCTGATTTCAAAAATAGATTCATTAATGAATGATTTATAAGACATTTAGGTGCCAATATTGGACAATAAAAAAACTAATTTCTTTTCCTTATATTAAGGAAAAGAATAGATATTGATTGATCCGTCAGCTACCGACTTATTTTTTAAGTAAATTAGATCTATTTTCCATATTTCCTAAATGCAGATACAGTTTGGTAGATACCATAAGAAAGAAATATTTTTGAAACAAAAAATAAACTTTCACCCCAAGCGTTTAGTTCTATTCCATCAAGTTTATCTCTAAAATTTAAGACATTTAAGATGTTTAAATAACCTTTCCATACCTCTCCGAAATTATTAAACTTAAAATCTATAATAAAAATAGGGGTTTCTATACCAAAAAAATTAATTAAAATAAAGAATAGAAGGGCTATCGTCATAGTAAAAAGAATCCCTTGGACCCACTTTAGTCCAAAACCATTGGAACAAAAATTTAAAAGAAGAAGCAAAATTCGTCCTAAAGGAATATTTTTCAGATAAGAACTAAAAGAGACTCTCTTATCTCGTTTAAGCTTCTTCAACAACTCTATCATATATATATTCATTTCAATCTGTTTCATCTGGACTGATTGAATGATATTATTTAGTTTAGAAGATTCGTTTTTTAATATTTGAGCCGTATTTCGATTAGATATATTTCTCTTTTCTAATTCTGTATCTAATAAATTAAAGTAACCAACTACAATAGTCGCATTTAAATCTATCTTATCAATCTGGCACTCAATCACATCAACTCTACCATTTATTGAATTCTCTAAGAAAATGAATTTGTTTATGGATGATTCACTAATTCTAAGACGTCCTTCTGATTTTACAGAAGAAAAATAACAGTTAAGTTCTTTTATATTTTCTCTTTCTATATGAATATCTCCAGTAACTTTGACAGATTTTAAAGTCAGTTTTTCAAAGGTTATTATATTATTTTGCTCATCGCTGGTATATGAAGAGAACAACATAATATTGGAAACAATAGAATCTTCAATCAGTAACATTTCACTAAAAATAGAATTTTCAAAAGATATATAGTCTGAATATATGCATTTTAGAAATGTTGTAGATAATGTGAATTTTATATTTGAAAAGACCGTTCTCCCATTAAAAGAACATTCCCTAAAAAGAATAAAATTATCATGTCCATGAACAGTTGTTTCTGGGGAAACAAATACCAATGCATTTGCATCAAATGTTTTTTCAAAGATAACACTCCAAAATTCAGTTGAAAATGAATGTATCTTTGCTTTTTGCATATAAACATTGTCCTTAAAATTGCAGTTGGTAAAAGATGTCGTAGATGGAAATTCCATTCCAACGAAAGATGTTATTGCATAAAAAGTACATTTAGAAAAACTAGTATTAGAAATCACTTGAGCATCATCAAACCTAACTCTACCTTTAAAAACCACATAATGAAAAAATGCTCCATGAAGAATACTATTTGAGAAATTTATATCCTCTATGATTTCGAATAAGTACCCATTATCTTCTTTTAGATGATTTATACCATCAACAATACCAGCTAAATCACATAAATTAAAGATTCTATTTTCGTTTCCGTTTTTATCTACATTACAAAAAGTAGATAAATTACAATTAGACAAATCAATAACCAGTTCAAATGGTCTTTCTTGTGTGACTTCTTTATATTTCTTTTTTTGCTCTTGAAAACCCAAATTCACCCATGCCGCAATCTCTTCCGCTGTTTTTAAAATAGTTCGATCATTAGGGTCTTTAGGAAAATCAATTTTTGCTTTTCGACGGATTCTCATAATCTTTAATTTATTCAAGTAAATTTAGTGATGTTTGATTTACATCCCAAACATATTTTACTTTTCGATTAAATAAATTATAATCCTCGTTTGCGTCTCTTTTCTTCCATCTTCATTCTGCGAGTAAAAGCCTCTTCTGCATAGTCTGTTCCATGCTGTTCTAATAAAGAAAGATCTACTGTCGAATCTTCTTGTTTGTTATTATATTCGGCGTTTTCGGTAAAGCCGTCGATCGGTTTATCAGCATCAGATCCTTTGGTTGTATTGTCTGTCGGATTTATGATTAGGGGATGTTTATTTGTAGTATCACTCTTAGATAGTTCATTGAATATATTTGCGGAGAACTCCTTTCCCATTTTAGAGCCATTGAAAATACATCTACTCTGATGATCTATAAATGTTGCCCCATAGATACGCCCCTCTGTATTCTCCCGAAATACGACATTGATATTATTTTTAGCCAATTCATTCACAAAAGTTTGCTTATCGGTATAGCTACTTACTGCTGAACTAACAATCAATTTCGGGGATTCAAATATTTTGTGTTCTTTCATATACTTAGCTGAATACTCCAGTCGGCTTTGTAACGTATCATATCCTACACTTTTGCCGATAACAGAAGCTTTTATCGGATTACCTACCTTTTCTCCTTTCTCATCTATGGCTGAATATACCAGACCTGAATAATTCTTTCCCTTAATCTCGCCCTTTACTTCCTCTACTGTTACCCCATAAAGGGATAATAGAGTACGGAACTCATTTACGGATTGGAAACGATAATTCTTAATGAGAGCTTTTGAAATATTGGCTATCTGCTTCTTTATATATCCCGATTGATAATCTACCCGTTTAAGCTGTGGTAGTTCTTCTGATCTGTTTTTCTTCTCGACAGGATGTAGAGTATACATTTTTTCCAATTCTCTGGTTATCTTTTTTGATTGATAAAAATTATTAGAATCTCCAATCTTTCTTCCGTTCCCATCTATATTTACGGTCACGATATGAATGTGCTTCCGGTCTAAATCTTCATGCTTGTAGACAATATAAGGTTGGTCTCCTAAACCCATATTTTGCATATAATTATGAGCAATATCACTATACATTTCATCTGAAACTACATCATCGGGATGGGGATTAATAGATATATGCAGGACTGGTTTTTCGGTATTCTTATTTGCATTCAGGTATGGTGCAAATGATAGATTTGCCAGATACATATTCAGAGAGCCATCCCGATTTAATATAATCCGATTGCTGAAAAGAACCTTCGCTTGTTGCTCTTTTACTTTCTCCTGATTATACAACAATGCACCTTGAAGAGAACTTCCCTTACTTATTTTTGCAACCATAGATGCCCGTATTTTTGTTCAAACTCATCTGTTAATTCCATCATTTGTTTTTGTAAAATGACTAATTCAAGTGTTGCTTTCTCCAGTTTATAGAGAAAAGCCAACGCTTTCTTCTCTGTAAAATTTGATTTCAAAGCCTTTACTATCTGGTTATAATTTGTTCCGATAGCACGGTATTGTCCGAAAAAAGTTGTCATCCGCATATAATAATCCTGTACTCCCTTATCAATTTTGACCACTTTGATGGGTCTGTTAAAAATACATGAGGTTATAAAATGTGCTTTGACTGCTTCTCCCGACTGCTCAAATAAGGATAGAAATTTATTATTCTCATCTATATTCATTCGGATAGAATAGCGAAATACGGCAGGTTTCTCTTTCGGGTTCCTTCCACCTTTTCGCCTGTTTGATTGATTATCTGGTATCATAACTATATAAATATTTAATGAATAAAATCATGACTTCGGAATGATTTTCTCCCCTGTAAGGGGCAAGGGTTTTGAGCAGCCGGAAAGTATTTCGGGCTGCTCAAAACATACCTTGCTGTATTCTGACGAATACCAAAATCCATCCTCCGATGGATTGCCCGAGAAGCTAATTTCGGAAACGACAATTAGCCAATTCAAAATCCGGAAGATTATCATCACACTACAAAGGTAGAGTCCATTAATCAAAAGGTTATCACAGGTTTATCGGACAAATGGTGACACCAGATGTCATTAGATGACAGTTCTTTTTTTACCGCTATTGGTTACCTATTTTCAATGTTCTTTTGTGTGGATCAATTAACGAATTGGTGAGTTCTGCCATTCAAAAATTCTTTAATGAAAGATGTATATAATCTGCTCAGTAGCAAATTATATCGTGAGTGTATGAGGTCTTTCACTAGGGTAACAATGACAGAGGTTATGGCTTCATGAATGAATGACTTCATTAAGTCATGACGTCAAGCTATAACTCATTTGATATGGAGTTCACGAACTTCATATTCATATCATTCAGTAAGTAATGATATCCTTATGTAACTCGTGAATAGCTGAACGAACTTTATGATTTCTGATTGATCGAATGAATTATTGAATTACTCATTTAAAACAGTATCACATGAAAGAGAAAACTTTATTTATCGCAGTCTCTACCCAAAAGGGAGGAGCTGGAAAAACAGCTTTAACCGTACTACTATCCAGTTATCTGCATTATTCACAAGGTTACAATGTAGCTATCGTGGATTGTGACTATCCTCAATACAGCATCAATGGGATGCGAGTGCGGGATAAACAGTCTATAACAGAAGATCCGTATTACAAATCACTATTTTATAAGCAGTGTAAGAACCTGAATAAAAAGGCTTATCCGATTGAAGTGAGCAGAACGACTGAAGCGATCGAAACAGCAGAACGGATTATTCATGAATCAGAAGTACCCTTGGATTTTATATTCTTCGACCTACCCGGAACAATGAATACCAAAGGAGTATTAAGCACTCTTGCTCAAATGGATCATATAATAACACCTATTACTGCTGACCGCATGGTTTTGGAAAGTTCATTGGAATATGCCGGACTGATCAATGAGCAGATTATAACTACAGGCAAGGGAAATATCAAAAGTCTGCATTTACTCTGGAATATGGTGGATGGAAGAGAAAGTAACCATCTGTATGGAGTCTACGAATCAGTGATAGCTGAATTGGGCTTACAGGTCATGAAATCATTTGTCCCCGACACCAAACGTTTTCGCCATGAAATAACAACGGAACATAAACCAATCTTCCGTTCTACTTTACTTCCTGCCGATAAGAGGTTGATAAAAGGCAGCCAGTTGGATCAGGTCACTGATGAATTTCTATCTATCGTGAAGGGAGGTGCTAATGGCTAAAAAGGAAAAAGAAGACGAAATTGATGAAGATTTTCTGCTGGCATCCATAGGAGAACGTAAGGAAGGCAAAGCTCCTCCCAAAAAAGAAGAAGATATAGTAGAAAATATAGAAGAAGTAGCAAAGCCTAAAGAGAATAGTAGTAAACGGAACAAGCGAAGCAGTAGCAGTACGGATGATTATGAAGCAACTTTTCTATGCCGTAATGAGATACGACTGCGTCAGGGTGCATATATCAGCAGATCGGTATATCAAACGATTATGCGGATAGTAAAACAGATAGCCGGAGATGATGTATCAGTGGGTGGCTACATCGACAATGTTCTGAAGCATCATCTTGAAAAATACAAGGATGAGATAAATACTTTGTATAAACAGGACCGAACCGATTTAATCGACTAGACGATGATAGAGCTAATTATTATCCTATGCCTTGTGGGAATTATCCTGATTAAACTGTCAGATTACAAGATAACCATCAAGAAGAATTCTTCTGATTCTAAATCAGAGATTGCAAAGTCTCTGAAAAGAGGAAAAAGAGTCGGACGGGTTGGGAAAAGCATGCCCGATATCAGACAAATGATGACATTGAATGACAGTTCTTTAGAATCAGATAATCCACAAAAAAAAGAGCATATATTTGATTCATCAAAGGATGAAAGCGAGCCTGATCCGAAGGACTTAGTGATAGATGCCGATCCTTCCGAAACAGTAATTGATAAGGAAGACGAAGACGAAATTGCTGCTTATACAAAAGGTGAAGTCTATACAGCCGGAGGGATGGATTATGAGGTAATGATGAATACCGTAAAGGTTATAAACAGCAAGACCGCCACCCAAGAAGAGGAACATAAGGCCGGACAGGTTTTGTTAGATAACCGGGATACGGAACTGGTGGATAAGATGGTTTCAGCAAAGAAAGAATTATCTGTCAGGATAATATCACTCATCGGACTCCGTCTTCAACAATATGCCGAAGAGAATCCGCAGAATGTTGAGTCAGGTCTTGCTTCTCATCTAAATGAATCGGATGAATATAAGAATTTTAAAGCAGATGATTATTTCTAAAGTCAGATAATAACCATTTTAAGAAAGGAGGTTGCTTATGAGATAGAGAGTTGTAGAATATCTTTAATAAAACGGTCTGTGACCGCCACTAATTTCCAACGTTACAAGTTTAACCCGCTATGGGGAACTATCCACTCCCCATAGCTTAAAATCAAATTTATGTACAAAAAAGTTTCATTTTTTGTAGCCATACTCATGGCTGCATCAGCCTCTGCATTCGCTCAGGGAAACGGTATGCAGGGTATTACGGATGCGACAAATATGGTGACATCCTACTTTGATCCCGCCACTAAACTGATCTATGCTATCGGTGCTGTAGTCGGTCTGATCGGAGGTGTAAAGGTGTACTCCAAGTTCAGCTCAGGTGATCCCGACACATCTAAAACTGCCGCTTCGTGGTTCGGAGCCTGTATCTTCCTGATTGTTGCCGCCACCATCCTTCGCTCATTCTTCTTATAAGAGTCTCAGACTCTCTTATCTTACTTTTAATAACGAGAAGAATGGCAGAATATTCAATCAACAAAGGAATCGGAAAGCCCGCAGAATTTCGAGGACTCAAAAGTCAGTACCTCTTCATTTTTGCAGGTGGACTATTGTCTGTATTTATCGTCTTTGTGATAATGTACATGATCGGGATCAGTCAGGTTATCTGTATCGGGTTCGGAGTAGTTACTGCCGGAACATTGGTCTGGGCAACATTCCACCTGAACGACAAATACGGAGAGCATGGGCTCATGAAGTTACAAGCCATCCGTAATCATCCCCGCTATATTATCAATCGTAAACGAATCGTACAACTGATTAGTCGTGTCAAAAGAAAGGAGGACATTGTATGAGAAATACATTAAGTGCAGCCACACTGGAAAGCAAGTTTCCCATACTGGCAGTTGAGCATGACTGTATCCTGAGTAAAGATGCGGACATAACAGTAGTCTATCGGGTAGAACTGCCCGAACTTTTTACAGTCACTTCTCCTGAGTATGAAGCAATTCATGCAGCCTGGGTAAAAGCGATGAAGGTATTACCCAACTATTCGATTGTCTGCAAGCAGGACTGGTTTATCGAAGAGGATTATACCCCCGAATTGCAGAAAGAAGACATCAGTTTTCTATCCCGCAGTTTCGAGCGTCATTTTAATGAGCGTCCTTTCTTAAATCACACCTGTTACCTCTTTCTGACCAAGACAACCAAAGAACGGGCCAGACAACAAAGCAGCTTTACAGCTCTTACCCGCGGCTTTATCGTTCCCAAAGAAATGCAGGATCGGGAGATGGCTCAGAAGTTTCTGGAATCAGTCAGCCAGTTTGAACGGATTATCAATGATAGCGGATTTGTCAAACTGATTCGATTGACAACGGATGAGATAGTAGGAACAGCAGCTCAGGCAGGCATTATCGAAAAGTATTTCTCCTTATCTCAGAATGACACCACCTGCTTACAGGATATGTCACTGGGTGCAGGTGAAATGAAAATCGGTGATAAGTATCTGTGTCTGCATACGCTTTCTGATGTGGATGATCTTCCGGGTAAAGTAGAAACGGATACCCGTTATGAACGATTATCTACGGATCGAAGTGATTGCCGTTTGTCTTTTGCTGCACCCATCGGGGTGCTCTTGACCTGTAACCACATTGTCAATCAGTATATCTTTATCGATGATCATGCAGAGAACCTGAAACGTTTTGAAAGACAAGCAAGGAATATGCACTCTTTATCCCGCTACAGCAGAAGTAATCAGATAAACAAGCAATGGATCGAAGATTACCTGAATGATGCCCATAGTTTCGGCTTGACCTCTGTTCGCAGCCATGTTAATGTAATGGCCTGGAGTGAAGACAAGGAAGAACTTTCTCGAATCAAAAACGATGTAGGTAGCCAGTTAGCACTCATGGAATGTAAGCCACGGCACAATACTGTCGATACACCAACTCTGTTTTGGGCAGGTATTCCGGGTAATCAGGGTGATTTTCCATCGGAAGAAGCTTTCTACACTTTTATTGAACAGGCTTTATGCTTTTTTGTAGAAGAAACAAACTACAAGAGTTCTCCTTCTCCTTTTGGTATCAAGATGGTAGACCGTGTAACGGGTAAACCGCTTCATGTGGATATATCCGACTTACCCATGAAGAAAGGAATCATCACGAATCGGAACAAGTTTGTGTTAGGTCCTTCAGGTAGTGGAAAGTCTTTCTTTATGAATCATCTCGTTCGCCAGTATTGGGAGCAGGGAACACACGTAGTCCTAGTAGATACAGGGAACTCCTATCAGGGCTTATGTGAAATGATTCGTAGTAAGACCAAAGGGGAAGACGGGATTTACTTTACATATACTGAAGAAAAGCCGATCTCTTTCAATCCTTTTTATACCGATGATAATCAATTCGATGTAGAGAAAAAGGATAGCTTGAAAACCTTGTTGCTGACACTTTGGAAAAGTGAGGACGATAAAATCTCGAAGACCGAATCAGGAGAACTCGGTAGTGCTGTCAATGAATACATTAAAAAGATTCAGACTGACCGAAGTATTATTCCGAGTTTCAACACCTTCTATGAGTTTATGCGGGATGAGTACAAGACAGCATTGGCAAAAAGAGAGATTGAAGTCAGTAAATCCGATTTCAATATCGACAATATGCTGACTACGCTCCGTCAGTATTATCGGGGCGGTCGTTTTGACTTTCTGCTGAACTCGGACAAGGAACTGGACTTATTGAACAAACGCTTCATAGTTTTCGAGATCGATGCTATAAAGGGTGCGCCCGTCAAGGCAGCATAAGAAATGTCCTTTGGCAAGGACTAGG